>JGI24698J34947_10000801_pt1 | contig 15621 bp, 14 predicted proteins | sample TergutMp193P3_FD_34947 | JGI IMG/M metagenome (IMG submission 34947) | reverse complement strand
CACGTGCCTGGCGTATAACATGAGGCGTGCATTCAATATACAAAAGGAAAAAGGGATGAAACTGGCAATGGTGTAAAGCAAAGGAAGATGCCTTGACTGAGTCACAGAAGGAGGAAGAAGAAAAACGAGCATTCGTAACGGGTAGAGGGCTCCTGTTTTTGCGCGGTCTCCGGCGCAGAAGACGAGGGGAATAGGCAAGACTAAAGGGGAAGCAGTCCCAGCACCTAATTTGTGAGCGAAAATATTTATAATCCTACAGAAGCAGTTCATAAATTAGGTGCTGGGCGGCTTCGCAGCCGGGTTCCCCAAAAGTTTTCTCCGTGGCGCTTGCCCACTCAGTTGCCGGGAATTATTCCGATGAATCCGACTGCTTCTGGTACTGCAGATAGTCCCAGCGCGTCACTATGCCCAGCAGCTTCCCCCCCTCCAGGACCGGGAGGTGGCCGATTTTCTCCTTGTGGAAGATGTGCTCAATTTCACGCATGGTGGCGGTGCTGGCGACGGAAATGGCGGGCGTTGACATATAGGCCTTCACTGGCGCTTGCATCTTCCCGTGTTTACGGCCCTTCATGATGTCGCGAAGGCTGATGAAACCAGAGACGCCGCCTTCCTTGTCCACAACCGGGACGCCGGTATAGTCAACGCGCTCAAGAAACATCGACGCGTCCAGTAGGCTCGTGGTTTCGTGAATCGTGAAAACGTTCTTCGTCATGATGTCCTCGGCCCTCACCGCAGGCTCAAGCGAATGCTGCAGGCGAGACTTGAATTCCTTGAAGAAATCCCGTCCCTCGCGGCCTGTGATCCTGGCGGATGCCGCGAGCTGGTGGCCGCCGCCGCCGTAAGGCGCAAGCAGCGCGTGAACGTCGATCCTCCTGCTCTGGCTTCTGGCGATGAGCAGTATGGTATTTTCCATAGGGATTGAAAACACCGCGAAATAAGCGTCGGGGTTTCGCATTTCCATTATCTTCTCCACCACCGCCGACAGCCCCGCCACATTCGCGTCAAGCTCAAGGTAACTCAGCAGGATCACGTTCCCCTGTATTGTGCGGGGCTCGGGCCTGAGCCGCCCAAGAACCTCGATCTGGTCATCCTCCGTTACCGCCTCCAGAAAATTCTTCACCAGCCGCAGCGACGCCCCCATGTCAAGAAGCCACGCGGAAACTTCGTAGTCATCACGCGTAACGTTCTCGTAAATCAGCCGCCCGGTGTCCGCGTATATCGCAGTCAGGGCAATGGTGGCCTCCTCGCTGCCAAGGGTAATGCCCTCGCGCATCGCCCTCTTCCCCAGCATGGTGGCGTTGGCCCCGAAGCAGCCTTCCTCGAGGACCGCGCCAGGTATGTCGCAGCTTTCGGTATTGTGATGATCAAAGACCCGGATGGCGGGACTGGAATCCTTTATGCAGGCGAAGTACTCGCTCACCCTGGCCGCCGTGCGGGTATCCACAATGATGATGTTGTCGATCTTTTCCCTGGAAATATCCCTCGCGCCAAGGAAGTCAAAATCATATTCGTAGAATTCGCACATATTCTGCGCCGAGGGATGAACCCTGCTGCTCTTGATAAGCCTATAGCCCGGGAATAATTTCTTCACTAAAATGAGCGAACCGAGGCAGTCAAAATCGGTATTGGTATGGCCAAAAGCGATATCCACTTACTCTCTGACCCAAATCTCCCTGATGCCGGTTCCGGCAAGCCTTTGCGCCGCGAACTGTACCGTCGCCGCCGGAACATTCACCGCAAGCACGCGGAACACCGTGCCGCCTTGTTCTATGACAACATCGAAACCCAAAGAAGCCACGGTCTGCGCTGTTTTATACGCGGCGTCCGGCGTGGAATACGCGCCCACCTGCAGGCGGTACACCTTATTGCTCGACGGGTCCGGCAAGCCAATTATCACCGGCACACTCTCGTAAGACGGTATCGGCTGGGCCTGATATGAAGGCGAAGGCGCCGGAAAATCATACGAAGGTGAAAGGTCTGGCGCATAATATGAAGGCACAGAGGCCGGTGATGGCGCGGGAAATTCATATGAAGCTGATGGGCCTGGTGATGGCGTTGGCGATGGTGCTGCTGAGGCACTTGCGGCTTTCTTTATTTCTTCCTCCAGCGCCCTAAGCCTTTCAAGCGTCAGATCCTCAAGCGTCGTGAGCATTGCGGCTTCGCGGTTCTCCAGCGTCGTGAGCCTCGAGTCTTCGCGGGCCTCCAGCGTCGTGAGCCTGTTTACCGCGAGATCCTCCAGCGCCTTGAGCCTTGTGGCCTCGGCGGCCTCCAGGTCCCTGAGCCGTTTTTCGGCCTCGTTGATCTGCTGCCTGAGCATATCGGCCTCTCGGGTCTGCGCCCCGCTCACCGCGTTCTCACGGGCCTGCGCCATGGTCCTCTCGTCCTCACGGGCCTGCGCCGCGATATTCAGGGCCTCGGTGGTATACGTCGAGAGCCTTGAGTCCTCACGCGCAAGCCTATCGTTCACGCTGGCCTGCGTCTTGTTTAATTCATCCTGAAGGGCCTGCGCCCTGTTCCTCTCGGCCTGAAGCGCAATCTCCATGAGCCTCACGGTTTCGCTGTTATACGCCCAGATTCTGCCGTCCTCGCTTGCGAGCCTGTTATCCGCGCGAACCTGCGCCGTGTATAACTGGTTCTCAAGGGCCTGCGCCCTGGCTTTTTCGGCATCAAGCGCCAGCTCCATGAGCTTCACGGCTTCGCTGGTATACCCCATGATTCTGCCGTCCTCACCGGCGAGCCTGTTGTTTGCGAGGACCTGCGCCTTGTTTAATTCCTCCTGAAGGGCCTGCGCCCGGACCCTTTCGGCATTAAGCGCAATCTCCATGAGCTTCACGGCTTCGCTGGCATACGACTGGATCCTGCCGTCCTCACCGGCGAGCCTTTCGTCCAAACGGACCTGCACCCAGTATAACTGTTCCTCAAGGGCCTTCACCCTGGCTTTTTCGGCCTGAAGGGCGAGCTCCATGAGCTTCACGGCTTCTTCGGTATACCCCATGAGCCTGGTGTCATCACGGGTCTGCGCCGCGGTTATCGCGGCATCACGGGCCTGCGCCTTGGAAATTTCCGCCTCACGGGCCTTCAACCTGGCCAATTCATCCTCAAGTTCCTTGAGCCTCGCCAATATTGTGGGATCCGGAACGTACTGCGGCGTTGTAGACCCATTGGCAGGCGGCGTGGAAGCGGCGGCCGGCGGCGTGGCGGGGGCAGGGTCGGCAGCCGCGGGCGGCGCGATAACAGACGGCGACGGCGCAGGCGCAGGGGCATTGAGCTGATAGATCTCGATCTCGACATTCGCGCCCAATCTCAGCGCCTCCCAGACATCAGGGGAAAGGTCGGCAATCACCCGGTTTGCGGGCGCGGACATACGACCGGTCACGGTAACTGTGGCCCTTTCGTTATTCTGGGTATTAATAATCAGAACCCTTGAATTCAAAGCAAAGTTATTAGTAGCTATGCTGCCCCTCGCGCCGTTATAATTCCCGGTGGCGAACCCCCGCTGGTTGGCATAAGTAACCTGAGCCATAGCCATAGTATTCAACAACAAAACGCCAAGCAAAGTCAAAACGACCCGCCTCATTCCCCGCTCCTTTCTCCCAAAAGGCCCTCCCTAGACCTTCCCTCTATTAAGTTTAGTTTAAATAGGTATTAGATGTCAAATTTTTGGAGAAAAAAATGAAAATTGATCAAAAACTGTGATTTCTGTCAGGAATCCTTTCATCAAGCGCATGGGGTCAAGAATTACCCGAATTTTCACTTTTAAACCTTGATATTTCCCTGTTAAACCGTTATAATTGTAAAAAACCTACAAAAAGGAATATGTGATGGTACTTGAAATACGGTTAAAAAACTTCTTTTCGATTAAGGACGAGGTTCTGCTTGATTTTCGGGCAGCAAAAATGAACAACGATGCGACAAAAGCCCTTTCCTCAACTGTAATCGAATACAAGGGGGAAAAAATACTCAAGAGTATCGGGCTTTTTGGGGCAAACGCTTCAGGCAAGACAAATATTTTAAAGGCAATAGATTTCTGCCAACATATGATTGTGGATTCTGACAAGTATAATGAGGGGAAGGTCTTTGACTTTGTCCCATTCAAGTTCGAGGGTTATGAAAACAAGCCCAGCGCATTCTCGATAGATTTTATCCATGAGGGGGTTGAGTATGAGTATTCTTTCACCATCACCATGACAGAAATACTGAAAGAAAGCCTTTATCATTATCCCAATGGGCGCAGGGCAAAGGTCTATACAAGGGACGAAACGAAAGGTCCGGCAAAGCAAAACATCTATAGTTTTGCCGATGGATCTATCCCGCGCCCCCTTGATGTCGCCATCAACACCAGCAGAAAGACCCTGTACTTAAGCCGGGCAAGCCAAATGGACAGGGAAATCTGCAGGAAAATCTACCGCTTCTTCATGCTGCATTTTTGGCTTGGATTTGCGCCGTTGGATTTCAAAAACTTTGAATTCGACATTGAAAAAGAATTTTCCCAAAACAAAGACTTTTTCCTTCACGCGCTTTCCATTTGTGACAGTGATATTTCGGACATAAAATTAATAACGGAAATAGCTAAACATGACGGAAAATTTAGAGCTGACGGAACTGTGAGAGCTGACGGAACTGCCCATACATTTGAGACCTTCCACAAGGCGGATCCTTCAATAGCATTTGATCTATTACGCGAAGAATCAGCCGGAACAAAACAGTTGTTCAGCCTGCTCTTTTTTCTTCTGAATGTTGTCAAAGACGGAAAAACCTTTATGCTTGACGAATTTGACTTAAGCCTGCACACCAAACTCGCAGAATTCATCATCGACCTTTTTCATGCCGGTTCCTCAGCCCAATTCTTGTTTGCTTCCCACAATACCAACCTGATCGATGTAAGACGCTTCCGGAAAGATCAAATCGTGTTCGCCAACAAGAAAGAGGATGGCTCCACAGAACTCTATTCCCTGTACGACTACAAAGACTTCCGTGAAACCATGGACGCCGAAAAGGGCTATCTACAGGGACGATTTGACGCTATCCCGATTGTTGACAACTCGCCTGCCGCTCTGAAGGAATTAGTGGGGATTAAGGAAGCGGAATGAAAGCCGTATTCTGTCAACTGGAAATCATGCCTGCCGCCGTAAACTGGTGACAGTCACCGTTTTACCCCCCGCGCCCTCCGCGAGCTCAGCGTCTCTGCGAGAACTCTTCTCCAATTCCTCTCGCAGAGGCGCGGAGGCGCAGAGAACGCAGAGTATTGCATAAATTTTCCTCTTCCCTCCGTGAAACTCCGTGACCTCCGTGGTTTCTCTTCTTAAATCCATCTCGCAGAAGTGCTAAATCCCCCAATCCCTCCGCGTCCTCCGCGAACTCAGCGTCTCTGCGAGAGCTCTTCCTGAAATCCCCTCTCGCAGCGTCACCCCAGATCACGTTTTACACCACCTGTTTTTGCTGTATGCTTAACCTAAAACCCAGGTTATCAAGTACCTTCACCACAGTTATAAAATACGGATTCCCGTCGGAGGAAAACGATTTATATAAACCGGCCCGGTCAATGTTAAGCTCATTGGCAATCTTGGCCATACCCTTAGAGCGTGCAATATGTCCTATTGTTTCAAGAAGAAATTCAGAATCGTTTTCCTNCAGTGCGCCTTCTAGAAACGCTAGAACATCTTCTCTGGTTTCTATATAATCTGACGGATCATATTCACTTGTTTTCATTGTCTTCACCTACCTCCCTGGCTATTTTCTTTGCACTTGCAATATCTGCCTCCTGGCTAGATTTGTCTCCTCCACAAAGCAGGAGAATAATTTTCTTCCCGGTATTCTTGTAATAAACTCGATACCCCGGACCATAATCGACACGTAATTCAGAACAGCCTTCTCCAATGGGTTTAACATCACCGGAATTACCTTTGGCAAGCCTGGTTATCCGTTCATGGATACGAAAACCGAGCCCGGCTATCCCGCAGGTTCTTAAGCCATTGGTCAAATACAGTTGTTTTTAGTATCTCCACAGTTAATTGTAGACTACAGGCAACGAAAAATCAAGGGAGAAACTTCAACAAAGGGAACGTAAAAACCACCCAACACCCTCCGCGCCCCCCGCGAGCCTGGCGTCTCTGCGAGAGCTTTTCCTGAAATTTCCTCTCACAGAGGCGCGGAGGCGCAGAGAACGCAGAGTGGAGAAATTTCCCTTTTTTCAACCCTTCATATTAATATAGATATGATATAATATTTTATTGAGGATTACTTTGAAGTTTGTATAGGATGAGGAAAAAGATTTGGTAAATATCAAAAAGCATACAATTAGTTTTGTCCAGGCCGTTCACGCCTTTTCCGAGCCGGATATTGAGACGATCCGTATCATTTCCGCTCGAAAGGCGAAAAAACATGAATTGGAGGTGTTATATGGGAATGGTTAGTTATACCATAGAAACTTTGCCACGGCTCAGTAAAGAGGATTTGGATCGGGTGGCGGCGCTCATGGATGAAGAAATTGATTGCTCGGACATAGGCGAGATAAAAGACCTTTCCGGCCTTCGCCGCAAGCCGGTTGACAAGATGTATAAAACTGAAAAAGTGGTTTTTACCTGCAAGCTGGACGCTGATGTTGCAGCATGGCTTGAGCAGGGCGGGGAAGCTTACGAGACCGGCCTAAATTCCATTTTACGTCAGCTAATGACACATACTTTATAACCCCGCGCCCTCCGCGAGCTCAGCGTCTCTGCGAGAGCTCTTCCTAATTTCCTCTCGCAGAGGCGCGGAGGCGCAGAGAACGCAGAGTATTGGGTAAAATTTTCGCCTTCCCTCCGTGAAACTCCGTGACCTCCGTGGTTTTCCCTCTTAATCCCCTCTCGCCTTTCCTCCGCGCCCTCCGTGGTTTTTATTCATAATTTGCTCTTGTTTCAACAAATGATACACTGTACATTATAAGTATGGGTGAAAGTATAGAGTTTAACCAAGCCGCCTTTAAACATGGTATCACCGAAGAAAAAATACGTTATGCTCTTAACAATCCCCGATATGAAGGTCCTTTTGAAGATGACGAGAATAAATATATAGTTCTTGGCTTCGACAATTCCAGCAATTTGCTTGAAATACTATACAACCGTATAGATAGTGAAACACTTAATGTATTTCATGCGATGAAATGCCGGAGTATCTTTTATCCATTACTGGACGATTAGGAGAAGAATATGGCAAGAATGACCGAAGAAGAAGCGGATTATTGGGACGAATATTACACAAAGAATCCGCCGAAAATTGATCCCTCAAAAAAAGGCGGCTATTTTACCCGCCAAAGGGAATTACTGGATGTTCTGGACAAAGTCTCTTCTGACTACATTATTAGCTGTTCAATATCAACAAATAAACTGCCCGCTCAAATTATCGGTGAAATGGTAAGGGAACGGATTGCCGCTTCGACAACTGGGTAACACACAAGGCCGTCTCTGCGAGAGCTCTTCTTAAATTCCCTCTCGCCTTCCCTCCGTGAAACTCCAAGCTGTCCGCAGGACAGCAGACCTCCGTGGTTTTCCCTCTTACTTTCCTCTCGCAGAGGCGCGAAGGCGCGGAATGGACCTAGTCCGCAATTCCTCTCGCAGAGGCGCGGAGGCGCTGAATGGCCTAGTCCGCAATTTCCTCTCGCAGAGGCGCGGAGGCGCAGAGAATTAACCGTACCTGTCACCTGGACGGTCATGCCGATACAGTATGCGCGGCAGACGTCAATTCTATAACCAAGTCAGGCTCAAGAGGAATCGCGAAATAGTCAGGCTCATTGATCATAGACGATATTGAAAAAGGAATGTTTTGTTCTATATATGTTTTTATGAGCCCAGACGCAGCCTCCGAGGCCATTTCCTTGGCATGTTCAAGCGTTGTCCCATAGGTCATAATACCGTCGTAAAAACCAGGCGCTTCAACATACCAGCATTGATCCTCTTCGGAATACGTTATTTTGCAAGGAATAACTGTTTTCATTTAAGACCCGCCTTCTTTAAGATAGAGTGTAATGTCCCTGGCGCAAGATCAGCATTACCGTGTACCGGTACAGGAATACATATATCATTTTTAAGCATGATATGGTGCGAGCCTTGAATACGGCTAACTATCCAGCCATGCTTTTTTAGAAGCTTTATGCAATCCTTGCCACTCATGGAATTATCGCCAAGGAAAAGTATATTCCATGCTGCGCTATAGCACAATAGCCAAGTGGAACCAAGTGGTGCCAATCCCCTCCGCGTCCTCCGCGAGCCCGGCGTCTCCGCGAGAACTCTTCTCTAATTCCTCTCGCAGAGGCGCGGAGGCGCAGAGAACACTTCTCATTCCAAAAATAATGCTGTATACTTTATAAGGAGATTTTTATGGACAAGTACACGATAGTAATATCATTTGATGATGAAACGCAGAGGTGGTACACGATAAATGACGATATTCCCCTTACGCTGGAAGACGGTTCCCTTGACGCTCTTATCTGCCGGATAAAAATAGCCGCCCTTGAGGTTCTGGAATTAAACAATATGCCGCATACGGGAATTTCACTCATATTCAAAGTTGAAGCTCAGTCGGTCATGGCATAATGGCGGAGTATGAAAAGAAGGTACGCGAAATACTGCGGAAACATAGCTGTTATTTTGTGCGACGTGGTAAGGGAGATCATGATGTTTGGTTCAGCCCAATAACAGGCCGAATCGTAATAGTAGACGGGACAATCAAAATTCATCATGTCGCAAATGGGATCATGAAGCAGGCAGGTATCGACTATCATTTCTGACAGTCCCCTCCCCCCGCGCCCTCCGCGAGCCCGGCGTCTCTGCGAGAACTCTTCTCCAATCCCTCTCGCAGAGGCGCGGAGGCGCGGAATGGCCTAGTCCGCAATTCCTCTCGCAGAGGCGCGAAGGCGCAGAGAACGCGAAGGGGTGACCCGAAGGGTGCCAGTCACCTTTTTACCGCGCATCCCTCCGTGCCCTCCGTGTGTACTCCGTGTCCTCCGTGGTTTCTCTTCTTAAATCCCTCTCGCAGAGGCGCGAAGGCGCTGAATGGCCTAGTCCGCAATTCCTCTCGCAGAGGCGCAGAGTGGGCCTTATCCGCAATTTCCTCTCGCAGAGGCGCGGAGGCGCAGGGAACGCAGAGTATTGCATAAAATTTCCCTCTTCCCTCCGTGAAACTCCGTGACCTCCGTGGTTTTCCCTCTTAAATTCCTCTCGCAGAGGCGCGGAGGCGCGGAATGGCCTAGTCCGCAATTTCCTCTCGCAGAGGCGCGGAGGCGCAGAGAACGCAGAGTTCAAAGCGCTCCTTTATTAAGGCATATCTCCATAATAAGCATAATAACCAGCATTTCTGGCAGTTGTCATACTAGCTGGATATGTATCGGTAATAATAATGGCCGCAGGCCTGGGGTCGTCATCCCAATCAAAACCGCCCAGGTAATCTTGTGTTCGTGGATACGTATTAGTGGTAGTATTGATCACATAGCCCCAGTAACTTATATGGGCTATACTACCTCCCCTAATCGTGTATTGCTCAAGAACAACGTCTGTCACCGTCCCTAGTATAGGCATAAAAAATCCGCCAAAGCCTTTACCTTTTTCTTCCGTCCCAGAAAAACTGCTTAATAATGCGTTAAGCAACTGTCTGTGAAAGCCGTTGACATCGTTGTCTATTGCCCACACTGTTTCTCTTGTCCCAAAACTCCAGATTCGCATATTATCTACACCAGCTAAAGTTCCAGTAAAAGAACCATTAGCAGGATAATTTTGATATGCGTTTACGTAAAAACTATATTGAGTGTCATAAGACAAGGTGTTGCCGGATATCTGCCAATTTCTGTAGCTGCCTTCACTTACTCCGTCAAGAAAAAGGGCGCTGGCTGGGGCTCCGTTCGGCCATAACGCCATCCCAGGACCTCCATATTCCGCTTTCAGTACATTATTTATAATACGAATACCGTCATGCCATACCCAAACTGCCAATCCTTGAACAGCGGAAGTTCCGGAACCTTTGGCAAATACTTCATTACCTTCTATTGTGACATTTTCACCATCCACCGAAATACCCGCAGTAAACGAAGCAATACCGGCTTTAATCGTAATATCGCAATTTCGTACAGTTACATACTGTCCGCGGCGTGTAAGCACGACGCCATCTATAGAACAAGCAACAACGATAGCTGCGTAATAATCAGAATTGCCGCCGAATGGCCGTTTCGGCACATTAGTCGCCGACGTCGTAATATCAAACGTCACATCTTCCAGGGTTATATAGTAGTTCGCCAGCCACATTCCAACTCCGAGTTTATCCGTAGCATTAGAACCGCGGCCGCCCAAGCCCCTAATTGTGTATGGAATCCTATTAGCTATGTTATTCGCAATCTGTGGATCCGCGCCCACTTTGATGTACGTGCCGAGCGCATTCACCGTCTCATAAAACCCCTCCGTCAGCTTCACCACCACCTTCCCCTGGTTATTCCCGCCCCGGTCAACTGCCTTGATTGCCTTGATGGCGGCGTCAAGGGAGGCCTGGTCGTCGCCGGAGGGGACGATGAACTCGCCGTTTTCGCGGAGGGTGACTGATTCGTAGGTGCCTGGCGCCCAATTGCCGTTTGCGCTGATTTCGGCTATGCCTGACTGGACGATGTTGAGGCGCTGGCCGCTGGCGGCGCGGGAGAAGTTGCGGGCGTTGGCAGAGAGGGGGGCGAAGGTGAAGGTGCCGCCGGCGCCGATTGTGAGGTAGCCGCCGGTGTAGACGTTCACGTTGCCGGAAGTGACCCTCATCGTGGCATTAACGGGATTGGGGTTGGCAGGAGTGGGGGTGGTAGAAGAACTGACAGTCACCGCGGTGTAGATGTCTATGTCCCCGCCGTCGACCGAAACCTCGCCGCCGTTGTCGATGGTCACGGTGGCGGCGGAGCTGCCCTCGTCGGCGATGATCAGCCTGGTCCCCGCGTCAACGGTAATCGTCCCCCCTTCATCAACCTTCAGCGCGGCGCCGGAAATCCGGAGCGTGCCACCGCCGGTGATGATGAGTTCATCGTTCTTTTTGACTGTCAAGCCGCTGGTGGCGGCGATCATCACCTCTTTTTGGGAAGCGATTGTCAAATTGACCGGCGTGTCGTATTCGCTTTCGATAACAATCGGCACATGGATGGACACATTCGTCGTTATGCGCCTGGTGTCGCCGCCCAAATTGACCTCGTCCCCCGCGCCCCTCACCGCGTTACTGCCAAACACGCTGATAACCGCAGAGGGCGTCCTGGCAACGACGTCGTAAACAGGACGGGGGACGCTGCCGCCGCCGCCGCCGCCGCCACCTCCGCCACCGCCTCCGCTGCCCGCGCCGGGGTTAGTCGGGCCAAGGCCGGTCTGGAGGCCCCCGTTCTCGTCCGGTATTTCATACAGGGTGATGTAGTCGTCCCCCTGGACATAGCTCGCGACAAAAGACCTGTCGCCGTTGGACGGCTTAAAGATTATATGGTTTACATCGACATCAATCGTGCCGCTTGAGGTCACCCGCCCGTCAATCCGCAGCACGTAGCTGTCGCCGGTCTGGGGCGTAAGGACCGCCCTCGCGACGGTCCTGGTGGTGGTGAACTCTATCTCAACTTCCTCGCCGTTTAAGCCCCTCCCCCTGATTATGAGGGGGTCGTAGGTTGAGGGGGGCGTTACGACGGTTTCTTCGCGCATGAAGAGATCACACCCGAAAAAGATCATTCCCGACGACACTATCGCCAGAAACAAGCCAAGGATTATTTTCTTCTTCATGTCTTAATTATGGCATATTTGTATTATTTTTCAAGGAGTTTTTGGCTTTTCCGTTTTTTTTCTTCTAATTGGTATATTTTTATCAAATAGCCTGCTTTTTGTTGACATTTTGAAAAAAACCTACGATATTTGATATGGGAGAGGAACGGCCTGTTTTTGCAGGCACAAGGAGAGGAACCAATGAAAACACGAAAAAGGGAACGGATCGTCGTTCTCTCGCTGCTCATATGCGCCGCGCTAATGCTCATGGGCTGCCACCAGCCAATCGACGACGACCCGGGAACCACCGAGCCGCCCCCAGGCAACGGCGAGCCCCCGCCCCCGCCCATGCTTTACGACATAAGGTTCCCTTCGGGGCTCAGCGACGGAACAATTAAAATCACCCCCGCCAGCTACCAGGCAAAAGCGAACGACCCGGTAACGATAGAATTGATACCCGACCGGGGCTACGAACCAATCGGCCTGCGGGTCACTGACGTCAACAACCACCCCATCGATCTCACCCCCGATGTCATCAGCAACGTCTACAACTACTCCTTCACGATGGCCGCCTCCCCGGTGACGGTCAACGTGTCCTTTGTCAGCTTGACCCAGGCGATACGAAGCTACAACGGGTCAATAGACGCAGCGAACAGTTGGGAGGAAATGAACGCCCTCAACGAGCTCATCCAGAAGGCGCCCGACCAGAACAACGGGGATGTCACCACCGCGGAAAGGACCCTGTTCGGCCAGGCGAGGGTAAGTACAGACGCTTTTATTGGTGATGCTCCTGGTTCTTCTAATCCTAATACTATTACAACAGCGTCACTAAATGGACTATTCAGAAGGTACCAGGCGTCCCCCCTCTTGCCCGGCATCATCCGTACCAAAATCCGGAACGCGGACCTCAAAACATGGTTTCCCACGATAACGAGATGGCCTTCCCCGGATCCAATGGTAAAAGGCGTGGACTTGATTTTGGTTGGTACTGATGCTACTGTAGCTGCTCCTAATCTATTAACCTATAGAGATGCTGTAGCCGGTCCTCCCGCCATCAACTACTACCCCTCCGGTATCACCACCGTCGGCTTTACTGAAACCATATCCGACTCCCTTGGGACGGATCTGACCATCCTCTACTATGTGAAGTCGGATTATCCCACCATTCCAGACCTCAACCCCGGAAAAGGCTGGGAAGTGGGGGACAGGGCCATAGTAAGCGCGAGGAACAACCCTGATCTTTATGATACCAATCTTGCCGCTAATGCCAATAATGTGAACAATCCTGTTTTTAACATTGACGGAATCACTGAAATACCGTTGGTCTTCCAGGTTGGCATAGACAATACAAGGGTCGTCAACTATAGGATATGGATGTGGCCAGTCGCCCAATACACCATCCAATACGAGGGGGGCGCGACCGGCGCGGTCACGCTCCAGGACTATGAGATTGACGGTGTAACTGGCGTTATTCCTGCTGCTGGTGGCGCTGGTGTTCCTCCTGTTGCTCCTTTTCCCACTGATGGTTCCGTTCTTTCCACTAATAATAATACCGGTTGGAAGACAAGGGGGCCTTTAAATACGCTCAACACGACCAACTCGCAGGCCTGGGGCCTGGTCGGGAAAGTCCCCCTCCCTGACAGTGCCGCTACTCCCCCCACCCCCAGAAACGCTGATCTGGACAGGGACAGGGAAGTGCTGGTGGAAGTCAGGACCACCCGGGCAAACGTATTGATCAGCGTTTTAATCGGTTCCAGTCCCGTAAGGGACAAGGACGGCGTCTTGCTCACCAATATCAGTTCGACCAATCCCGGCTACTTCTACCCCACAAGCGCGCAGTACACCATACGGGTACGGTCCTCGACCCCACCCACGGGCTTCTAATGGCCCGCTGAGGGAAGAAAGCCCGGCTGACCACAGTGGTCAGGCGGGCTTTTTTTGGGGGGGAGGATGGCAACTCTTTCTTCACCCTAATGCTTTGATTTCCTCACAGGATAAATCTGTAGCTTCCGCAATTTCGTCAATCGGCATGTTAAGCCCAAGAAGCTTACGGGCGACTGCTATTGCCTTTTCCCTTTGGCCTTCCTCCCTGCCTCTCTTTACGGCTGAGTTGATCCTTGAGGCTTCGTCGCGTCGCGCTTTCTCTCGGGCTTCCGCTATCATCCGTGTGCGCTCGTCAGTGGAAAGCTCTTTTAATACCACTACTGCTTTTCTTAATTCAGGGCTTGTTGCAGCTAGCATTCTTAGTTCCTCCTCGTCATTGCTTTGTATGAACCTCATCCAGTTCCATAATTCCGTCTTATCTGCCTCGCGTGGCAGCTTGGGCAATTCAAGGGTGTTTAGTTCAACCATGTCTGTTATTTCCACCCCGTCCCCTGTCCGGTAGCGGAACTGATGGTGATATCTATCGCTTTCGGACAACTGCGCAATCGCATAGTCTGTAATGATGATGGACACAACTTTCTTTATCAGCGAGTAGTTCTGCCCAATGCCCAACTGCTCGGTTACTAGCTTGGACTGATAGTAGAGCGTTCTTTCATCCATCTCTTCGATGGGATTCACCTGTATCTCCGTGTGGATTACCCGCCCGCTTTTCGTGTGTATTTTTACGTCCAGTATACCGTACTTGTCGCCCGGATAGTCCGCTTTGACAAATGGGTCTATTATGGTGATGCGCTCGTACTCTTCTTCCGGTATGTCGAGAACGGACTTGAGGAAACTAGCCAGAATGTCGGTATTTCGCTGATCACCGAATATGAGCTTAAAGACCAGGTCCAATTTTACGGACAGCAACTTTGTCTTGTCTTCCATGCCATAATTCTACTGTCGAAAATCACGGTTGGCAAGTTGTCGTTTTCAATGGCAACTTTCACACAGGCAATGTCCGGCGAGTGGGAAAAAGCCGGCATAGGCAGCGAAGATGATCTTTTGGCGCTCTGCCGTGAAGTTCGTGATGAAGTCGAGGGTCATGCTTGATACCAATGTCCTTATGAAAAAGTTCACGCAGAGACGCAAAGATCGCCAAGAACGCAGAGGGAGACACGCAGTTACCAAACCATGCGCCGCGCTTCGCGTCCTCCGCGAGCTCTGCGCCTCTGCGAGAAAATTCACGAATAATCCCTCCCTGCCCTGGTTATTCCTCTTTATATTTAACTAACATCCCGCTACAATGAGATTGTAGACGAGANCGATGAACAAATTGACCCGCTTTCAGAAGATGGGCATAATATACTGAATGAGCATAAATGCTTCCCAGCGTCTCGCAAAAAATCAAGAAGCGACAGAGACTTTTGTCAGGCAAGAATTTCCGAACGAAAAATTTGTTTCACAGACATCAAAATTACAAGCTGCTAATAAGTGGACAGAAACCCTTGTACTCCCAAAAAATGTAAAGTTGGCTGAATCAAGAATCCCAATAAACAAAGAACAACGGAACATACTAAAAAAGGAGCTTCTGCAAGCTAGCATATTATCAAAGATGGGAAATTCAATATACCTGACACCAGAAAAAGGCGAATATAGAAAACGGACTATAGACGCAGTAGTGAATGGACTTCCCTATGAATTTCGGACAATTTTCGGGAATGCCAAGACTCTCGAATGGGAATTTGCGAGAGCAAAAGAAAAGGGAAAAGATGTAAATGTTTTTATCAGGATAGAATCGTTAATTACAAAATATGAGGTCAGGCGTAGGATAGGTATGGTTTTAGAGCGCCATCCTGACTATACGGGGAAAATCATTGTTTCGTTCAAGGGCGGAAGAACATATTTTTGGGACACCAAAGGTTTCAGAATCGAGTAGGAGGCCGTTCATTAGTTGGACGGCCGTCCTCTCACACCACCGTGCGTACCGTTCGGTACACGGCGGTTCAACAGGTTCCGTGCAAAATCT
>JGI24698J34947_10000800_pt1 | contig 15625 bp, 13 predicted proteins | sample TergutMp193P3_FD_34947 | JGI IMG/M metagenome (IMG submission 34947) | reverse complement strand
CGTCCCAAATTCGCGCAATTTCAAGAATTTGCGGTAAAAGCCAGAGTTGTTCTTGCCAATATAGAGATGAAGGCGATTTGTTATGAACCACACACAGTTATTGAGTTGATTTCAGATAAGGATGACAATAAAATACTGGAGCTTGCCGATGAATGTACTGCGGATTTTATTATAACCGGAAATACAAATGATTTTACTTTTCCCTTTTATAAACAAACCAGGATTGTAACACCGAAGGATTATTGGGAAAACTACAAACCGTCAGAATAAGTCTTCGTGTTGTTCGTGGTCAATTCTTCGGAAATACAAGCGCCTCCAACGCCTCCTCCACCTCACCAATCAAGCCATCGGGCGTGGACGCGCCGGCGCTGAGGCCCACGGTCTTGTAGGCGCCGATTTCGGGGGGAAGGCCAGCGGCGGTTTCCACGAGCCACGCCGGTTTTCCCGATTCAAGGGCGAGGGAGAGGAGCCGCCGGGTATTGGCGGATTTGCGGCTGCCGGCGATAATTAGCGCGTCTACTTCGCCGCAGAGATCGCGCAGGGCCCTTTGACGCTCCGCCGCGGCGGCGCAGATGGAATCGACAATTTCGAGTGACGGGAAATACCGCCGTATACTCTCCCCTATCGCCGAATACTCTTCCGCCCTAATCGTCGTCTGCCCGATTAAAGCTGTCTTGGCTTCCGGCGCTCGGCAGCATAATTCTTCTGCGGCGGCCTCTGCTTCGTCGGCGCAGCCCACCACAACACCGCAGCCACAGGCCGCGTCTTGCGCATAACCGAGGATTGCTTTAATCTCCGCGTGGTCTTTCTCGCCCGCGAGAAAGACCACGTACCCCTTCGCGGCGTAGCTCGCGGCTTTGCGCTGGCTGACCTTCACGTGGGGGCAGGTGGCGTCTACGATGGACATCCCCCGCCGCCTAAGCTCCCTTTCCACGGCGGGAGAGACCCCGTGAGCCCTGATTATTACAGTGGAGTTTTCCGGCGCTTCGGGGATTTCATTTAGGGAATTTTCAGATTCCAGGCAGATCACGCCGTGCTCTTTGAACGAGTCAAGGACGCCGGAATTGTGGATGAGGGGGCCAAGGGTGTACACCGATCCTGAGGCGTGACTTGAGGAAACCTGCCAGGCCATCTCGACAGCCCGGCGGACCCCCTCGCAGAACCCGAGAACTCTGGCGCGGATAACTTTCATTGCAAAGCGTCAGCCGTCACGCCTTGGCAGGAACCTTCCGCCGGGATCCACCGGAATCAAGGTTCCCCTCCGGTACGAGCTTTCTCTTCTCCCGCTTTTTCGCCTGCTTGTCCCAAAGGTAAACAAGGCCCGATGCGATAAAAATCGTTGAATAAACACCTGAAGTCATCCCGACAAGCAGGGCCAGGGCAAAATCCTTCATGGAGCCTGTCGTAAAGAAAAACAGCGAAAACACCGCCAGCATCGTCGTAACGGTGGTAATGATCGTGCGGCTCAGGGTATCGCTGATCGCCCTGTTCAGGATATGCACAAAGGTATCATCCGGGTACATGCGGCTGGTCTCTTTTATGCGGTCAAAGACGACGACCGTGTCATTGATGGAATAACCGAGAATCGTCAGGATCGCGGCGATGGTTGTCGTGTTGAATTCCATCCTCGTCCAGACGATGAAGGCAACCATGATGAGGGCGTCATGCATAATGGCGACCACCGCACCGACGGCGTAACGTATCTTAAACCGGATGGTACAATAGGCGAGGATGAGGAGAAGGGTCATCGTCATAAGCAATCCCGCCTGATCGGTGAGCTGTTTGGAGAAACGCGAACCGACATAATCCGAGCGGGTCACGACAACGTCCCCGTGGCCAAAGTTGTCTTCAAGTGCGTTGATGATCCTGTCGGCGGGGATGCCCGCGCCGCTATCCAGTTCGCTGTCTTCCATCCGGATCATGAAGCGGCGCTCCGCCGGTGCGCCAAGAACCTGGACAGACACGGTCCCCAGGGGAAGAAGGCTGGAACGCACGTCCTCAATCCTGATGGGGCTCAGGTTGGGACGAAGGTAATGAACGACAAAGGGTTCGTAGGGGTCAAGCACGGGGGTGCTTTGGGCGCTCTGTATCAGCCATGCAGACCAGGCGTCTTCAGAGGCGGGCGGCGTGACTTCAAGGCCCTCCACCCCGCGAAGCCCCCTCGCGAGATCGCCCTGCGTTGCGTAAGACGCATAGGCGAAGCGGTGGGTAACCTCATCAATCCCTGCGCCGGAAACGACGATATCGATGGCGGTCCGGCCAAGCGAAATGCTGGCGGTCCCGGGGCCGTTATACGTCAGATTGAACGCCGTCGGGGCAAATTGAACTTCCTGAATCAACCCTGCCTGAAAGTCGACGCCCAGGTTGAATCCCATGAGGAAATATCCCACAACGCCCGAAACCGTCAGGAGTATGGAGACAATCGCCGCGGGAATAAAATATTTGGAGAAAGGAATTATCCGCTTCATACACCTACCTGCTGCTTTATTCTCCAACTGACGGAGAGGTTTTTGCTACCCATGACATCGGTGCCAAAATCAAAGATGAGGCGGGAAACGAAAAGGGCGGTGAACACCGACGAGAAGAGCCCGATGGCAAGGCTTACCGCGAATCCCTGAATGGGGCCCGAGCCCATCTGCGAAAGGAAAAGGGCGGCGATAAACGTGGTGATGTTGGAGTCCATGATGGCCCAGAAAGCTTTGTCAAAACCCGCGTCAACAGCCGCTTTGCGGCCCTTGCCCAGCATCAGTTCCTCCTTCATGCGTTCAAAAATCAAGACATTGGCGTCTACCGCCATACCGATGGTAAGAATAAACCCCGCGATGCTCGGCAGCGTGAGGGTAAAGTTGAACGCCGAAAGGATACTGAACATAAAATAAAGGTTGAGTATCTGCGCGATAATCGCGTTAATCCCGGCGCCCTTATAATAGATAAGCATGAAAACCAAAACCGCCGCGAGCCCGCCAAGCAGCGCGTAAAGGCCCTGCCTGATGGTATCCTCCCCAAGGGAGGCACCGATGGACTGCTGGTTCACCACCTCAAGCTCCACCGGCAGCGCGGCGGTGCGGAGCATCAGCGCGATGTTATTCGCCTCGTCGATGCCAAAGCCTTCAAGCTGCACGGACTCCCTGATGGGCCCCCTGATCGTGGCGATGGATTTCACCCTGTCGTCCAGGACAATCGCCATGGGCTTGTCGACATTCGCGGAGGTGAGCCTGTAAAAAATATCCCCCCCCTCGGTATCCAACTGGAAAGTAACAACCGGCCTGCCGTCAAGCGAGTTGCGGTTCACCTCGGCGCTCTGGATGAGGTTTCCGTCAAGGCCGACTTCCCTTCTAAGGGCCACATAGTCATAGCCGCCCTGCGAATTCCGCCTGTGCTCGTCAAGGCCGTACTGGTCTTTTATATACACGCCCCTGATAACTACGTCGGACGGGAGAAAGGAAGGATCGATTAATTCCCCCTGGGCGTTAAAGGTATCTGTTGGATGGGCGTAGTAATAACTATTGAAAGTACTCGTGGCTTCTTCATCCACGATGTGGAAGGCGAGGCTTCCCTTCCCCATGATTATGTCGTTGATCCGCTCGGGGTCGGCAGTGCCGGGGATTTCCACGTAGATCTGATCCGCGCCCTGCTGGCGTATAACAGGCTCGGTAAGGCCGAAGCGGTCTATGCGGCTGTTCAGTACCTCAAGCGCCCGGAGCACGGCGTCTTCCCTGTCCGCCTCGGTCAGGTTCCGCCCCAGCCTTTCGCTGAGGGCATCCAGGTTCGCCTGAAGCACAATGCTCAAACCGCCGGAAAGGTCCAGGCCGAGCTGAACCGCGTGCTTCTGCAGATCCTTCAGGGCGAAAATCCTGTCCCGGTAATTCGACTCAATCGCTTCAAGCGCCTCCTGGCGGGAAACGAAAGCCCCCAAAACAGCCCTTGCGTCCCAAATCGTCGGGGCATTCTGTTTGGCGTCCTTATAGACCCCCTTTGCCGTGGCGGTTAAAAACGCCAGCTCGGGAGGCACATCCTGCCCGTTTCTCGCCCTGTAGATAAGCTCCTCCAAATCCGCCTGCGCGCTTTGGGAAGCGTAGGTCTTGATTTGCTCCCTGGACCCAAGGGCCCTGGTCTGATCCAGCCTTGGCGTCCAGAAATACCATCGGATTGTGGGAAGCAGAAAAAGGAAACATAGCGCCATGATCACAAGTATCAGGATCAACCGGTAGCGTTTACTCATACTTTTGCTCCAAGATTTCTATCAAGATTAATTCTCACCTGCTCCCTAAGCGTCTCCGCTTTTATCCTCGAGGCTTTCAGGNTTTTTCTCTTCTTTCTCTTCCTTCTCTTCTTTACCCTGGCTTGAGACGGTGGAGATGGCGCCGCGGTTGAACTCCAGCTTTGTGTTTTCATCAACTTTGATAATAACCGTGCTTTCCTTGACGCTCTGAATTATCCCGTGGATGCCGCCTATTGTGACGACGCGGTCGCCCTTTTTCAGCGCCGAAAGCATCTTCTGGGTTTCCTTCTGTTTCTTGTTCTGCGGCCTGAGGATGAGGAAATAGAAGATCGCGATGATGGCTACGAGGGGCAGAAAACTCATCAAGGTAGAGCCGGGTGTCGCTTCCCCCTGGGGCGCACCCATGAGCAAAGGTAAATAGAATAGATTCATAGTACATCCTTAAAAGAGAATATGGGTGAGGATAGCATAAAGAGAAAGGGAGGGTCAATGGATGTTTTGTTGAAATGATTTTACGGGCCGCCCTGCTTCGAGGACAGCCCCGAGGTTACCTTACGGCAGCCCCATCCACGCGTACTCCCAGGGGATGGCGTCGAAGCGTGTAAGCCTCTCCGCCATTTCCCTGAGCGCCTTCTGCATCGCTTCCTCGCTCGCCTCACGGGTCATCCCAAGGATGAACCTCTGGCCCGCCTCGCTCAGAAGGAACTCGCCTGCCTCGCGGCTTGCGCTGCGGACAAGCTCCTGCGTCGATTCCCGCACCGCCAGTTTTACGGCCGCTTCTATCGCTTCCTCCGTGAGCTGTCTCGCGCCAAGTGTGGCAGCCTTTTCCGCCGTTTCACGGATAAGCCTCTGGACTATCTCCTCAACCACCTCCTGGGCCGCTTTGGAGAGCGGGTTGGCGGATACATGCTGCGGCAGCAGCACAAGCGCCATGAAACAGAAAACCATCGGGATAAAAAAATGCTTTTTCATGGAATTCCTCCGAAAATAACATGTAAGGTATCCAGGATACCTTTCCCGGCTTACGCCCTGCCAACGCCTCCAAGCATCGTTGCGCGCTTGCCGTTGAGAAACTGTTGTATTTCACTGTTCATTTGTTCCCGTTTTTTGGGGGTAGTAAACGGATAGGCAATGATGTCCCATAAACCAAAAACAACATCAATAATAATGGGCAGCGGGTTAAGGGTCGCGATAGAGACTACAATACAAACCAGATCAAAGGCCCTGGAAGCGACTTCTATACCTCCCGTCAGGCGGGAATAGTTGTCCCTCCACGCCGAGGTATCAAGGCCGAATACCGCGCCCGCCCTTGCGACATTGGACGTGAGCGTATACGGCCCAAAGAAGTCCTCCAGGCCCATTATTCTCTGTAGTGAGAGCGCCTCTTCATCGCCCTCCGCGTACGCGCAGAGTTCGAGGGCGTAGAAGATGCCTGTGAACAGCAGTTCCGACTTTGCCTTGAACAGCATCGTCGCCCGCAGATGCGCGTCCGCGTCCACCCCCTTCTCTAAGATGGCATTATACTGCTCGTCCCGAATCTGCTCCCAAGTCCCCCACAAGCTGTTCCAGGGCCGGCCAAATATGGTGTTACCAAAACTCCAGTACCATTCCGTGTAAGTGGGGACGTTTGACATGCGGATGTTAAACTGCCTGTTGATGATCGTGGAAAGTTCCCCGGCCATTGCCGCCCATTCGGCGACGGAAACAGCCTTCATTTCCTCCTGCAAGGCGTAAACCGCCAGGGCGTTATAAGCAACCCCGTCTATTGTTACCGACGGGAATGAGGGGGAAAAGAAATCCCGGAAGGCGCCCGCCCTGCCGGCTTCCCCCAAAAAGCCTTCTTCAACCTGGAAGAAACCAAGCCTCCCCCTGACCGTCTCGTCAAGGGCGGAAAGGGACCAGCAAAACCCTTCGTGCAGCAAAAGTATCTCCTCAAACATGGCCTCAATTACGGCAACATCCAGGGTTTGAAAGTTTTCCCTCAGGTAACCTGTATACGCAGACAGGGTATTGCGGAATTCGGTTTCAAAGCGGGCATTGATTCTGTTTTTCTCCTCGTACCTCCACTTGGCAAGCTCGATCACGCCCTTTTCGCTAAATGTCGTCCCGTCAATGACCACGACCTGGCTGCTGGAAACGGCAGTGTTGCCGCTGCCAAACAAGCTGGACGGGACACAAGCCATGAGCGCCGCGAAACCGAAAAAGAAAACCGTAAAAGTCCTGACGTTCTTCATATACCCTCCGTGGTTTATGTACATTATTATTAATGAGCAAAAACCATGCCAACTTAATAATTTGTGGAAAATAATTTAACACACCGGAAAGCGGGGAAAGAGCGCAAAAATCAGGCCGATTCACGGGAATTCGTTTCCCTATGGGATTTATTAATATAAAATTTTATAGTTAAGGTATAAATTTTTATACTTTATAAGTTGACGGACTCATAGTTAAGCTGCTGTGAAGGTATTTGTAATGTTTGCAACTGTTATTATTACAAGTATGGCAGCAGGGTTCTATCCGGCCAGGCTCCTCGACAGTGTGAAGATGCTTCCCAATCCATCCAACCCTGGTTTTCTGGATAGCCGCATCCCAATAAAAATGTACGCGTAAATACGAACTTTTCAGATGCGGAAAGAAAACTTGATTGCTATCGGTTTTGTTGAATTGCCGCTCGCGTATTGCTTTTTGGCATTGTTTTGTTCCGTACGATTCATCGGAACAGTCAAGGCCGTACATCCGGCCAAGAAAAATCAATGAATAACCGTATACATTATTCATAATTTTGGTGGTTTCGTTCAGTGTTTTCAGATAGTGGTATATCCTGTCCGGCGGCCCTGCCGTTTCATTCACGTCTTTAATGCCGTCATCTACGGAAGGCTCAAAAAATAGATTCCCGAATTTGTTTCTGGCCTTGACCTTGTCCACCATTTCTTTTAAAGTCCAGGGTTTTTGAGAGTAACGTCCAATGTCTTCCGGAGATTTCCGGCGGACACACCCGCTTATGGTCATATTGGAAAAAGAAGCCACATTCATTAGTGTTCTCATTTTCGGAAATTCGTCGCACCACCCCAGGCTGCCGATTTTCGACTTAAATTCCACTTCATCCCTGTCACCAAACAGCCTGGTTATGACAAAATGGCGATCGTTGCCGATATGGACCTGCTCATTCATTATCGCAATGGCCACTATGCTTTTATTCATATCTGTATCTACTTCCGTGGCGAGAGATGGCGACGTACCGGTAAAATCCATGGTTTTCAAATAAAGATACTGGAATAGAAACTGGCTGTTAAAAAAAAATGGCTCGGGACGGGGATCCGGTTTCTTTTGTATACCCTGCATCTTCTGCTGGTCTTTCTCCTCCTTTGCTTTCTTTTTCTGATACTCCCTATGTTTCTCGCTTACAATCTTGAGTATCTCATTATGCATATCAAAATAACCGCTTAGAAAGCCGGGGGCAATTTGATTAATATCATCCAGAAGCTCCCTGCAAGTGAGGGCGTTATTACTTACAAGAATATCCAGGGATTCATCGGGAGAAAACATGGGGAAATAATATGACGAATTATGGGCGTGTTCCAAATTGCGGTAATGTGTCATTGTCCGGCGGACCTTTTCTATCAGGGCCTTTCGTTCATCCTCACCGGCGGTCTGAAAAATATCTTTGGGAATGGCAAAGACGCTTAAATCAACGGTGTAGTTAATCATCGTCCTCTTCTTCATCCTCCCAGCCTGTACCATCCTCCTCTTCGCCGTCCTCCCAGCCTGCTTCCTCCCTCTTTTTGTCCGCCGCGTAGAGTATATCGCCTGAGGCCCTGGTCCGCTCGTCAAAGAAATCCTCCGGCCAGTCGGAGTACATTCCGAATTCGTTAATTTCTATCTCCCTGAAATTTGTGATCCCCTCATCCAATTCCGCGAAGTAAATCTTGCCGATGTCGCAGAGCGAGTCCCCCGGCGCTTCCGCCATGCGGAGGCGCAGTCGGTTGACGATATGCTCGCTGTGGGTCTCGATAATGCTCTGGCGTCCGCAAAGGGCCATCGCGAGGAGAAAATCCGCCAGCCTCGATTGGCTCTTCGCGTGAAGCTGGTACTCCGGCTGCTCAATGATAATGGTCGAGTCTTCCCCCGCCATCAGGCAGGCAACGAGTACCGGAAGCGCCTGGCTTACGCCTGTACCCACATTGGTCAGATAATGCCCTGACCCTCCGCTTTTTACTATGGCTACTTTCACGGTATAATTTGTGGAATAATACTCCCCGGAATCCTCACTTGGCTCATTAGCGGAAGGAACAGAGATACTGTGGGCTATGCCTATATAATTCGCCCAACTATTCACGGCGTCGAGCAGCGTCCGTCTTTTTATTTTGTACGGTTTTGAGATGTCACGGTCTTCGTCAAAATAGTCAGGATCAATGGTTTTTACATACAGGTTCCAGTTCCGGCTGAGGACATACTCAAGGTATTCCCCTTTGGTTCCTATATCTGAGGGATTGGCATCAGGAGGAACCATGTTATGGATCTTTGGATCTTCCCTCAGGGCTTTTATATATTTGAACCGGAAATTAAAATAACGACTAACGCAATCCGACGCGGTTTTCAATTCGCCTGGTAGATCAATATGCCGATAGGGTATCGAGAGGTCAGTTGTGTCATTATTAATAAAATAATAACGCACATTAACCCACATACTCGCGAGCTTTTTTTTCAGCAGTTCCTGTTTTTCCACGGGCAATTCCAGACAGAGCCGGTACCAATCGGATAAATTTATTCCATCCCGGTTTTTCTGTTCGGACAGCGCTTTCTCGATCATTTCTGTCAGATCGATTTGCTTCTCAAAAATAGTAATCAATTTCCATAATGTACCTTTCGATATCCGGATTTTTTTTATAGGTTCAGTCGTAACGGTTTTGGCGCCAAAATCAGCCAGCACATGAAGCAGAAATCTTCCCCCACTCCACATATTGTTTCCATGAGAATCTCCGCCCCATATATCCTCTACATACGCCTTTTCGTTATAAACCAGCCCGTCGGGAAGAAACATAGTCGTTTTTAACTCAACACGGTCACGCCGTTTGATCTTGTCGGGGAAATCCCGGAGTTTACTCTGGGCCAATGAATAAGCGTCAATGCAATTATCATCAACCATGAAATTGTCACCGGCATTGATAAAAATGTTCCGCTGCTCCCCCTTATCCAGAAACACGCCGTCAAGCCTTGTCTCCAGTAACTTGGGTAAAAGGGCATCATTCTTGATATCTTCAACAAGGGAACTAAACTGTAATAGCTTTTCTTCCCGGAGTTCTTTTAGATTCATTTTGATAATTTCTTCTCCTGGTATGACTATTTCCAGTCGTTCAGAAAACAAAGAAACCGAATACCCAACAGAAAATCCGCCGGAAACACTTTCCAGCGGCCCCCATTCCGGCACCGTTCCGCCCTGATGTACCATTTCCAAATCCCAGAGATCCGGCTCCTCCACAATATTTAAGGCCGACTGGGCAGCCGTTTTTACAGGGGAAATACCGTACTTTATGGTGATTTTTTTCAGGTCGTCGCCGCTTTCGGCAAAAGTCGAATACACATCCGGAAAGTTTCCAAGTTCTATGTATTTGCCGTTCAGTCTAATTGATTCATGATATTTACTATTCTGGCTGATTGATTCATGGGGCAATTTGTCCTGCAAATTCTGGGCCGTAAGGAGCATTGACTGGAGAAAGCTGCTCTTGCCTGCGTTCGATGTCCCGGCAAAAATCGTCAGGGGCGCCAATTCCAGCTCCGCATGCAAAATCGACTTAAAGTTACTCACACCCCATTTGTTTATCATAATCCCCCCGGCCCATTTTTCAGACGGCTATTCCTTAAAGTAGATTACGCCGGAACGGCTGTCAAGTGACAGCCGCTTCCAGCGCGGTCGCCCATCCTCCTGAAGAATTAGTAGCAAAAACCATGCCAAGTTGCAAATTTTAATTTGTCGGTGAGTTTGTTATATAAAAAGCATAAACAAAACCCGTTAACGGGTGGGTAAATACCGTGGAGAAAACTTTTGGGGAACCCGGCTGCGAAGCCGCCTGACCACATAATTTCGTAAAATTTTTCCAAGATCATAAGTAAACGGCTGGAAAATTATGTGGTCAGGCCTGCTTCCCCTTTAGTCTAGCGTATTCCCCTCGTCTTCTACGCCGGGGAGTCCAAAAAATGTTTTCTCCACGGTATTTACCCACCCATTCACAAGTAGTATTCATAGATTTATATAACAAAACCACGACAAATTAGCATTTTTAATAAATGAAGAGGCATTTTTAGCTTATCCGCTATTATTAAGTATTAACAAAGTAATAAAATGTTCTCTTCCCCGTGGTAAAAACTCTAAATTGTCGTGCGGCTGCCATATTTATCGAAATAATACGGAAAAAGCACACATGGGCGGCGCAAGGGATGACAGAAAATAATTTTTAATTAATAAGATCCTCTAAACGCGAGCCGAGTAAGCCCTGAGGGCAGCATTGGCGTGCGTAGAAAAAGGCTTTGCTTCGCCACGATAGAGCCACGCCACGAGCTGACCTCAGGGCTTACTCGGTCGCGATATGATTGATCTTATTCCTTAATACTTTCTCAGTTGCCCCTGCGCCGCCTGATGTTCTTTTCCTGATTTTATTACGAATGATAGATATGAAACATCCCGACAAATTAGAGTTTGCAAAGTATAAAATTTTATATCCATTGCATAAAATATTATACTTTTGCTATAATGCACCATGGAGAAGAAAAAAGTTGTGTATGGACATATTGGGCGGGATAAAGATGCGTTTGATGAAAAAGAGCCCGAGCGCTGGAGGCCTACCCTGTCGATTTTTACGCACACGGATTTTCCGGTTCACCGGTTCCACCTGATACACCACCCTGAGACGGAAGCCCTTGCCATGTCCGTTAAGCAGGAAATATCGGAACTTTCGAAACAGACAGAGGTGCGGCTGCATTCGCTGCCCATCAGGAAGATCTACGATTTTGAGGAAGTCTATGAGAGCCTGTATCAGTTCTGTAAAGGCCAGAAATTTGACACCAATCAGGAGGATTATTATTTTCATATAATCACCAATACGCACGTATGGAGGATTGGGGTCTTTATGGTGGTCAATACCAACGTCTTCCCGGGAAAGATACTTCAAACTTACTCCAGGAAAAAAGGGGATACGACGAAGGCATACTACACGGTCGTTGATCTGAACCTGCAACGATATGACCGAATCGCCAATCGCATAAAAGAGGAAAAGCGGACAAACGAGAAAATCCTGAAATCAAACATAGACACGAAGAACATCAAGTATAATGAGCTAATCAGGAAAATTGAGCAATTCGCCGCCATCAGTGAAAAACCCATCCTGCTCCTCGGGAAGGCCGGTGTTGGAAAAACATACCTTGCCAGGAGAATTTTCGAAGTCAAGAGAAAAGCCGGTTTGATAGACGAAAAGGCAGGGAAACTGATTGAGATGGACTGTACCACCATTCCGGAGAGCCTGCTTGAGAGCGAGCTTTTTGGCCATAAAAAGGGGGCCTTTACCGGCGCGACCGNGGACTACCCAGGCTGCATTATCGAAGCCGACAATGGCCTCCTCTTCATCGATGAGATAGGCAACCTGTCCATGTATGCCCAGGCGAAACTGCTCAAGGTCATCGAGGACAGGAAAGTCCGTCCGGTTGGGGGAAAACATACCCATATTGAGGAAAGCTCTTTTCAACTGATCTGCGCCACCAACAAGGATCTGGAAAAAGAGATAGAAGCGGGCAATTTCCGGGAGGACCTCTTTGCCCGGCTCAATGTCAAGACCTTCAGGCTTCCTGAACTCCGGGAGCGGAAAGAGGATATCGGCCCCTATATTGACGATTTTTGGCTGGCGGAAAAGGAAAAGAACGACAAAAAGCATATCCGGTTTACCTTCAACCGGGATGCCTGGGATCGTTACATGGATTTCGCGCAATCAAGCGAAGCCATCTGGAAGGCCAACTTCAGGGACCTGAACTCTTCATTGGAGAGGATGTGTACCGAAGCTGAAATCAAGGGGAACCATTACATTGATATTGAGATTGTCCTGGAAGAAATTGAAACCCTCAAAGAAAAATGGGGCGGTTCGGCAAAGCATGATCCCCGTGTTCCTATGGAAATGGACCGCTTCGATCAGGTACAACTGGAGTATACGTTAAAAATCTGCGATGAAAGCGAATCCATGGCCGCGGCCGGCCGTAAACTATATGCCTGCTCCCTTTCAAAAAAGAAAAGTTCCAACGACAGTGATCGATTGAAAAAATACCTCTCGTCCTTTGGCCTTGTTTGGGACAGGCAAAGGGGCGTTATAATGGCCAACGATCACAGGCTGCCGCCCTAAATATAGATTGCCCGTTTCACGTCAACCATGAAGACCCCGAAGAGCCGGTCCATGGCCGGAATATCGGCCTGCGCCAAATCAGCCACAAACCTGATGTCCTCCTGGTTCCCGGAGTACACCGCCGACGAATAGGCGGCGCGGAAAAGGCCCTTCCCCGCCAGTTCGCGGGTAGAGAGTTTTCCGTATTTCCTTTTGGCCTGTCTGTCCACCACCGCGGCGGGACCGTCGTAGCCTATGGTAAAAACAAAATCTTCCCGTGAAAGCATATTTCCTTTTAGTCAGCGCCGCCGGCATCAGCCGCAACGGAATAGAATTTATCCTTGGCCGCGCCGCACATCGGGCAAACCCAGCTCGCAGGAATATCCTCAAAGGCTGTTCCCGGATTGACGCCGCCGGCCGAGTCGCCCTTCGTCGGATCATAGACATAACCACAAGGATCACAAACATATCTTAGCATCTTATCTCCTCCCCGGCTTTTGCCTGCACTATCATTATGAACCATTTCGCGGATTGAAGCAAGCTCAAATTATGAGGCAAACCCATATAACCCATTCCCATTTTTTCATTTTTATGGTATAATAGTGACAATGAGCAAGACGGGAAAAAAATTTCAGATCGATCAGCGGGTGGTTTACCCCAGCCAGGGGGTAGGGTTAATAAAATCAATAGAAGATAAGCCATTTAAGGAAAACACTATCCCCTATTATGTTATCTACCTTGAAGTTTCCGACATGACCATCATGGTCCCCGTGGATAAAGCGGTGGAACTTGGGATACGGTCCATAGTCCCAAAAGACGAAGCCCTCAAGGCCCTGGAACTTATAAGCGAAGATTACGAACCCATACCATCCGACTGGAAATTGCGGTACCAGACGAACCTGGACCTCCTGAAAAAGGGGAGCATTACGGATATCGCCACGATAGTGCGCTCCCTCTACCACAGAAGCAAGGTCAAGGAGCTGCCCATCCAGGAACGAAAACTCTACGACACGGCGCTGAAACTCCTGGAGGACGAGATTTCCTGTTCCCTTCGCAAGCCGAAAGAAGAAGTGGAAAACATGATCTTTACCCGGCTGGAAACCAGGTAACAGCCCCAACATGCGCCTTTCCGTCGCCGCCGTCATCTGCGCGGCCGGCTCCTCAAGCAGGATGGGAACAGGGAAAAAAGAGTACCTGCCCCTGCCCGGCGGTGGCCATCTTACCGTGCTGGGCGCGGCAGTCGCCGCCTTCGCCTCCTGTCCCCGCGTGGAAACCATCGTCGTCGCAGTGCCCGCCGGGGAGGAAGGCATCGCCAGATCCTGCCTGCCGGAAGAACTGCTCGCGCGGGAGGGGGGTATAGAAGGGGGCATCCTCTTTGTCGAGGGCGGCCCCACCCGCCGCTCTTCCGTGCACAGGGCCCTCTCACTTCTGGAGCCTTGCCACCCCACGCACGTGCTCATTCACGACGCGGCGAGGCCCTGGGTCAAGCGCGACCTAATCGAACGCTGCATAGAAGCGGCAATCAAATGCGGGGCCGCGGTTCCGGCGCTTCCCCTTGTCGAAACCCCCAAGGAACTCGAAGGCGACACGCAAATAATCAAGCGTCACCTGAGGAGAACCTCGTTGTGCACCGCGCAAACCCCACAGGGCTTCGCCTTTCCGGCAATACTCCGCGCCCACGAAAAAGCCGCCGAAAAGGAACAGAAAGAAAACTTCGACTACACGGACGACGCCGAGGTCTGGGGAGAATTCGCCGGGCAGGTGACGGTAATCCCCGGCGATCCCGAAAACCGGAAAATTACTTATCCGGAAGACCTCGCACAGGGGCACAGAGGCACAGAGGAAAACGAAGCTAATGATCTTGATTCACTCCATGTAACTCCGTGTAATACTCCAAGCTGTCCAAAGGACAGCAGTCCTCCGTGGTTAAATAATTTAAAATCATGTGAACACAGAATTGGCATTGGGAAAGACATCCACCGCCTGACAGAGGGCAGAAGGTTCCTGCTTGGCGGAGTGGAGATTCCCTTTGAAAAAGGCGAGGCCGGACACTCCGACGGGGACGTGCTGGCGCACGCGGTTTGCGACGCGCTACTCGGCGCGGCGGGGCTTGGCGACATAGGGGAACTATACCCCTCAGGCGACCCTGCCTGGAAAGACGCAAATTCAATGGAACTATTGAAAGACGCCTGGCGCCTCGTGAAGGCCAGCAGTTGGCGCCTCACAAACCTGGACTGTACAGTGAGCTGCGAAACCCCCAAAATCCTCCCCCACAGGGAGAGCATTCGCCGCTCGCTCGCCGCAGCACTGGACATTGATCCCAACGTAGTTTTTGTCAAGGGAAAAACCAACGAGGGTCTCGGGCCCGTGGGGCAAGGCGAGGCAGTGGAAGCTCTGGCAATCTGTCTTATTACCAAACTCTAATTTGTCGGGGTGTTTGATATAAAAAGAATCGAATAAAACTTCAACTAACGGGAGGGCAAGTGCCATGGCGAAAACTTTTGGGGAACCCGGCTGCGAAGCCGCCTGACCACATAATTTTTAAAACAATTTCTAGATTATCAACAAACGAGTAGCAAAAATTATGTGGTCAGGCCTGCTTCCCCTTTAGTCTTGCATATTCTGCTCGTCTTCTGCGCCGGAGAGTCCAAAAGATGTTTTCGCCATGGCATTTGCCCTCCCATTCGCAAGTATTATTCATAATTTTATATAGCAAAACCGCGACAAATTAGAATTTTTACCACGGGGAAGAAAGCCTTTTGGCTATTTCGCTGTAATTCAGCGTTAGCGGCATAGAAAAATGCCCTCTTTCCCATGAAAAAACAATAATTTGTCGTGCGGTTGCTATATTTATCGAAATAATACGGAGAAAAGCACACGTGGGCGGCGCAAGGGCGGTTAAGAAAACATCTCCGGAGTTCCCTGCCGTAGGAGACGAGGGGAATAGGCAAAACCTTGCAGGGGGAAGAAAGCCCAGCACTCAAAAGGTGACTTTGTCACCTTTCGAGTGCTGGGCGGCTCCGGAGCAGACTGTGTCAAAAGT
>JGI24698J34947_10000799_pt1 | contig 15640 bp, 17 predicted proteins | sample TergutMp193P3_FD_34947 | JGI IMG/M metagenome (IMG submission 34947) | reverse complement strand
TTGAGCCGTGCAGGATTCGAACCTCCGACCACCGCCTTAAAAGGGCGATGCTCTACCTACTGAGCTAACGGCCCGAAGCTCTAACAAAATACACAATTAGTNGATTGAGGTCAAGGTCTCCGCGTCAATTCACGCGGNTTTTCGTATCGCTCTTATTGCCGAAAGNGCGAAAATCTTTTAGTCTCTTAATATGGTTTCCATAGCGTTTACCGGGGGCGGCACCGGGGGGCATATTTATCCGGGGCTTGCCATCGCTTCGGCGGTGAAAGCGGCCTTTTCCTGCCGCCTGTTCTGGATCGGGGCGGACTCCGGGATGGACAGGAAGATTGTGGAGGGCGTTGGGATGGAGTTCTTCGGCATCCCCTCCGGGAAATTCAGGCGCAATTTTTCTCTACGGAACGTCACCGATGTTTTTAGAATCGCCAGGGGCTTCTTTGCGGCACGGCGTATCCTGAAACGGGAGCGCCCGGCGTTGCTGTTTTCCAAAGGGGGCTTTGTGAGTGTCCCGCCCTGTGCCGCCGCGAAGACGCTTGGCATACCCGTCTTTACCCACGAATCGGACTATTCGCCAGGCCTCGCGACACGGATAAACTCGCGCTTCGCGGAGAAGATTTTCATCCCCTACAGGGAGTCGGCGGCGTTTTACAGGGGCCGCTCGGCGGGAAAGGTGAGCGTATCGGGGAACCCCATCAGGACCGAGTTCGTCGGCGCGGATGCCGCGAAGGGCCGCGCCTTCCTCGGCATTGGGGAGGACGAAAGGGTGCTGCTCGTCCTTGGCGGAAGCTCTGGTTCCCTTGAGGTTAACGCCCTGGTGAGGGCTGCCCTCCCGGAATTGACGAAGCATTACACCGTCGTCCACCAGACCGGGGAGAATGACGCGGCAAGTGAAACTTCCGCCCGCTACAAACCCTACGCCTACTTCAAGGACGAGATTCCGCACGTAATAGCCGCCGCGGAACTGGTACTTTGCCGGAGCGGCGCGGGCACAATCTGGGAGTGCAAAAGCCTTGGCAAGCCAATGGTGCATATTCCGCTCCGGGGATCGGGGACGAGGGGCGACCAGGTTGAAAACGCGAGGCTTTTCGCTGAGGCGGGCGCCGCGATCTGCTTCATCCCGGATGGGGCCGGTGGGGAATCAGGCGTTGCGGCTGACGCTGTGGCAAAGCTCTCCGCTCTCGTCGCTTCCCTCGCAGATGACCCTGCGAGGCGACGGGCCATGGGAGAGGCAAAGATCGGGAAGCCGGACGCGGCGGCGTTTATCGCGAAAGAAATTATTGATAGAATAACGGAGGTAAAATGAGTAATTTGCCGGTAATAGATTGGGTATTCATAGCCCTCATAGTCCTGATGCTCCTCCACGGGTATTTCAAGGGCTTTGTCGCGGAAATCTTTTCATGGGCCACCGTAATTTTGGCGCTGTGGATGGGGGTTCTTTTCTACCAGGCGGGCGGGGCGTTTTTAAGGACTAAGATCCTGGCGAACGTGCGTGTCGTGCCGGAGGTTCTCGCCTTTGTGGCGATTTTCATCATCGTCACGATTGTCCTTAAACTGCTGAAGCGCGTTTTGGAAGACGTGATCAAGGGCGCACAGTTGGGAACCGTCAACAAGGTTTTTGGCGCGGTATTCGGAGTCGTCGAGGGGCTGGTTATCACGATACTTATCCTTTTCTTTTTTCGCGTTCAGCCCCTCTTTAACGCCTCAAACATCATAGGCGAAAGCGTTTTTGCCGAGTACCTGCTCCCCTTCACCAATTTTGTATAGGCGAAGAGAGTGTTTGAGAATGTGCTCGGCCAGAGCGCTGCGGGCCAGTTGATTGACGATATCAGGGCGAATACCCTCAGCCGGGCCATGCTCTTCTCCGGGCCGCCCGCGTCGGGGAAGGGGACGGCGGCGCTTGAACTGGGGCGGGTCGTCTCCTGCGAGAATGGCGCTTTCGGCAATGGCGAAGCTATTGGCCGTTGGAACTGCGCCTGCCCCGCCTGTGCCCGCCACAGGCTTCTCATCCACCCGGATATTCTCTGCATGGGGCGGAAGGACTTCCCGGCGGAAATTGCCGCCTCCGCTGCGGCCTTTTTGCGGGAGGTTACCCTTCCGGAGAAACCCGCATCCTCGCCCTGCCGCCTCCTCTTCATCCGCTCGGTACGCAAGCTCCTCCTCCGGTTTAGTCCGGTCTTGTGGGAGGACGATCCTAAGGCGTCTAAAATTTCCTCCCTCGTCAATTCCCTTGAGGAAGAACTGGACGAACTTTCTTCTTTAGCAGGCGCTAAAGATGCCGCTGAAAAGCTCGTCGAGGGAATAATAAAAGACACCGTGAAGCTCCAGTCCGAGGGCATGGGCGAGACTATCCCCATCGCGCAGTTGAGGCGCGCGGCTTGGTGGTGCCGCCTTGCACCCACTGGCAAGGAGAAACTCCTCGTCATCGAGAACGCCGACCGAATGCAGGAAGAGGGCCGCAACTCCCTGCTCAAACTCCTCGAGGAACCCTCCGCCCGCCTGCACATCGTCCTCACCAGCGCCCGTCCGGGCAGCTTGCTCCCGACCATCCTCTCCCGCCTCAGGCCCTACCGTTTCAACGCCAGGGGCGCGGAGGTCGAGGCCGATGTCATCAAACGGGTTTTCAGGGACAAAGATGTAGGGAGTGGGGAGTTGGGAGTTGGGAGTAGGGATAGTGGTTTGCAATCCGAGCGTACTGGCCTTCCAGCAACAACTCCAAGCATTGCGAGTTACCTCGATTCCTTCCTCCCCGTTTCCGCCGCCACGCTTGAGGCGCTCGCGTCCTACTTCGCCGCTTCCGTCGCGTACAAGGCGGCCCTGCTTGCCAAGCAGGGCGACCGCTCCCTCCCCGTTGAGGTGGTTCTGTTGGGCAAGCACGGCGCACCCAGGGCGGAGGCCGCAGGCTTCGGAAGGCCGAAGGAAGATTCCGGCCCCGTCATTGCCCTCATCCTTGAAAAGGCCGCCAAGTTCGAGGTGCGCTCCCTCTTCTCCCGCTTCCTCTCTTGTCTGCTTCAGATTATATCCGAGAGTCAGAGGCAAAGACTTCCTCACTCCTCGTTTTTCGAGATCTGGGCCGCGTGTTGCAGTTGGGCCGAAAGCGCCGTGGGAACCTACAATTTGCGGCCCGCGCCGGTTCTGGAGAAACTCTTCACGGATTTGAGCAGGGGGATGGCGGAACTATGAGGCCGTTCATCAAGAGGGCGCTGCAGAAGGCCGACAAGCTCGGCGCCGAGCAGTTCCAGGAACTGCTTGTCCTGGCGTCGGAGGAAATTGACCGCCTGGAAACGGTGATGGATTCCCTCATAAGGGGGGTGCTGGTCTGCGACTCCGGCAACAACCTGATAATCGCGAACAAAGCCGCTCGCCGACTGCTTTCGATAGCGTCCTACGAGCAGGGCAGGGAAACCGTCTGGAGCGTGATTCCGGATGAAACCGTGGCGGATTTTCTCGCCCGTACCCTTGCTGCTGGGGACAACGTCGAAGAGAAGGATTTCGGCATCGATGTCAACGGGACGACAAGGCTTCTCAGTTTAAGCGTCATGCCCATGGTCCAGGATTACCAGGTCACGGGTTCCCTGATCCTCATCAACGACATCACCGAGATAAGGAACCGCGAGGCCAAGATGCGGCGCATGGAGAGCCTCGCCAGCCTCACCACCCTCGCCGCCGGTGTCGCGCACGAAATCAAGAACCCCCTGGGCGCACTTTCGATCCACGTTCAGTTGATCCAGAAGGCCGCTACCCTCCAGGAAAAACTCTGCGCGGAACATAACGAAGCGATTGGAGCCCTCACCAGCTCTATTGGCAATGCCAACGATGTTAGCGCATGCGAGCCGTACAACTATTTCCGCCAAATCGACAAGTACCTGAAAGTCGTGAACGAGGAAATCGACCGGTTGAACGGCATTGTCGTGGATTTCCTCTTCGCAGTCAGGCCTGTAAACGCCCAGATGCGGCGCGGCAACGTCAACGAGCTCGTCACCGAACTCGCCGACTTCGTCTCGCTGGAACTCGAGAAATCCGGCATCGAATGCGTCCTCGACCTGGACGAGAACCTCAGTGCGGTCGACTTCGACTTTGGCCTTATGAAGCAGGCCCTCCTCAACGTGGTGCAGAACGCCGAGGCCGCCATGACCTCTGGCGGGAGACTCACCATCACCACCGCTGACATGGAAGAGGAGGTCTTCATCATCATCGCCGACACGGGGACGGGCATATCCGAAGAAAACCTGTCGAAGATTTTCGAGCCCTATTTCACCACGAAAGAGAGCGGCACAGGCCTGGGCCTCACCGTGCTGTTCAAGATCGTCAAGGAGCACCAGGGCGAAGTCATCGTCTCGTCCCGGGAGGGGAAGGGGACCGTCTTCACAATCGCCCTGCCCAAGCCGCAGGTGGAGCGGAAGATGATAGCGTATGAAGGGAGTATGGGAGTAGGGGAGTAAGGGAGTAAGGGAGTAAGGGACTGGATATCGGTGGCGGGCACGCGGCGTTTACAGTGCTTTGCTAATGAATACTCGACAAATACCCGGAATAATCCTATGATAGAAATATGACTGTAACCATTGAAGTTATCCGTGACGAGGCGTTTACTCTCCTTTCTGACATGGAACGTCTGGAACTTATTCAGATAAGCGCTACAACAAGAAACACCGCACGGGAAAAAGGTAAACTTTCTGAACAGTACGGTGGGGCTTTGCGTCTTTCTGACGCCCGGTACGAGGCATACCAAAACGCAATACGGGAAGGACGGGACGAGTGGAATCGGGATACCTGCTAGACTCAAATGTTATTATCGGATATCTTGCTGGCAGAATTCCTGCCTCCGGTATGAAGACAATATCCGCTATGGTTGATCAAACACCGCATATATCGGTAATCTCGCAGATTGAGGTTCTCCGGTATAATGATACACAGGAAAACGAGGCGATACTTGCCGGTTTTATCTCTAATTCGATAATCCATTCCTTAAGTCCCGCCGTTGTCCAGCGCACGATTACATTATGTAAGCAGAGTAGAATTAAGTTGCCGGATGCTGTTATTGCCGCAACCGCATTAACCGAAAGCTTTATCCTGGTTACTCGCAACATTGATGATTTTAAGAATATTTCCGGTCTCGGATTGCTCAATCCATGGGACAGTCTTCACAATCGCCCTGTTCAAGCCGCAGGTGGAGCGGAAGATGATAGCGTATCAAATGAATAATGAAGAATGAAAAAGGAATAAACCACGGAGGTCACGGAGGGAAAATCACGGAGTTTCACGGAGAAAAATCGGTGGCGGGTGAGTGGCTATTCTGCGAATTGGTACAATTTTATATTGGGTATAAATTTGAAATCAGATACATTATACGTTATTAATTCAACATTGGGTTTATGCAAGTTGCAGCTATTAAGGCGTCGTTGATTTGTAAATAAATAATTCAATTTTTCATCCATGCTTTTTTTCGTAATGTCTCTTTTATGATGTTTCTATCCTTCCATAATCCGAATACAGATTCTATAGGAATTTCTTCTTGCGGGTTTTCGTCAAAATTCTCATAGACTTCTCCTATTTTATGGAAAAAAAATAATTTTTTCAGTTTCTTCCAATTCATTAATTTCAGATATAATTTTTTCTATTTGTGCCATATCAGCCATAAAAACTCCGTTTGCCTCTTGTTGTAAAATTAACAGTTTTTTCCTGTTTTTGTCAAGCAAGCCCTTTGCAGTCGCATTGTCCAGGGAAGGGAAGAGTGAAAAGTGAAAAGTGAAGAAGAAGAGAAACCACGGAGGACACGGAGTTTTACACGGAGGACACGGAGAAAGAAATGAAAAAGAAGAGAAACCACGGAGGGAAAATCGCGGAGTTTCACGAAGGAAAATCGGTGCAAGACGCGTGGCGTTGAAAAGGAACTCACAGCTTTGTTAACGAATACTCGACAAATGCCCGGAATACTTCTATGATTGAAATATGACTGTCACCATTGAAGTTATCCGCGACGAGGTATTTACTCTTCTTTCGGACATGGAACGTCTGGAGCTTATTATCTGAACATTTCTGAAATGCCCCATTGCAGTAAGCCAATGTCCGCACCTGTAACCGTCTGCTGTGAACTGGGAATTGAACTCGGTGATAGCGGCGTCCAGTCTGGCGGCGGATTGGCAGCGGATGGCATAGATGTACTAACAACGGCGGAACTTGTGATGCTTGCGGCTGTTCCCCTCCTTACCGCTATGGGGAAATCTTCCAGATTCAGTGCCGAAATATTTGGGTACTGACCGCTATAGGTTTGACCATCATAAACAATGTTTCTGGTAATGTCTTGTGTCTCTCTCATAACATCACCGGCAAATGTAAGCAGCATAACATTACCACCAGGCCCTTCCATGAGGCTTTTCCTTATGCTGTACGCAAAAGCGCTTGATTGAATGGGATCACCAAGTTGCCAACCATATTGAACACCACGGGCCGCAGAGAATATGACAGCGTTACTCTCTTTCAATATCCTTGTCAGTTTGTCGTTGTCTATTGGCCCGCCAGTCACCCCTCCGGAATGACAAGCGTCAATGAACGCTATTCGTTTTCCGGGCAAGTCCAGTACGGCTGTAATATCGTCGCTGCTTATTCTGCTGGAAGGAACAACCCAGTTAAAATCTCGTGCGGTAAAGAAAAATCCACCTTGTCCATCTTCACCGCCATGACCCATAAAATATAAAACATAATAATCATCCGGCGTACCCTGATTCAGGAATTGTAAATTACTGCGTATATTTGCGGCGGTGGGTAAAACAGATTCGCCATCCGCAAGAATACGGGTATAAACGCGGTTGTACATTAAACCTTCCTGCGCTTTAAATGCCTCAGCTATACCACGGGCAGCGTTAGCACTATAGGGAAGCGAACCTATATTTTCGTACTGCCCAACACCAATGGCGAGCAAATAAAGATCCGGCTTTCTGGGCGCGGGCGGGCTTGCCGGCTGCCAGTAAAACGTGGTTTTCTTCCGGCTTTCAGACGCTCCGGTGGTGATCACCTCTATATGGTTTTCACCTACCTGAGTAGGTAATAATGTACCTTCCCATCGCACGTACTGATAGTTCGGTTCACTTTTGTGATATAAATACCCGTTTACCAGAACCCTGACTGAAGTTACAGGCCAATTGTCGTCCAATATATTTATTGAAAGGTTAACCGTATTGCTTGTAATAGTGCTTCCTTGTGCCGGGGAATTCACAATGATAGACGGCGGAAGGAAATTCGCAACATTTTGTATGTTCTGTTGACCCGCTCCGGCGTTTTGCCGTGCCGTAAGCTGCGCCGTAACGTAATCGGGCTTGTAAAAGATCTTGCGGAACTGGTCAATGCCATAGACCGTGTTCTCCACCCGGACATTGAGGTAACGGTCGCCGTTCGCAGAGGCGTTGTAGTACCCATCGGGGGTGATGACGATCCACTCGCCGTCGGTGAAGGAGATGAATTGGACGATTTCTTCGCCGGTGAAGGTATCCCATAAGCGGGTTGTACCATCACTGGAACCTGAAATGATGGTTTTACCATCGGGGCTGAACGCTACGGAAGTTACTGAATTTGAATGTCCTGAAAAAGTCTTGGTTTCGCGGTTTGTGGCTACGTCCCAGAGCTTTATTGTGTTATCCCAGGAACCAGAAATGATCTGCCTACCGTCGGAGCTGAACGCTACGGAAGTCACTGAATTTGAATGTCCTGAAAAAGTCTTGATTTCACAGTTCGTGGCCGTGTCCCAGAGTTTTATTGTTTTATCGTTAGAACCAGAAATGATCTGCTTGCCGTCGGGACTGAACGCTACGGAAGTCACAAATCCTGAGTGTCCCAAAAAGGTTCTAATTTCGAGACCTGTGGCTGTGTCCCAAAGCTTTACAGTGCTATCCCATGAACCTGAAAGTATCTGCTTGCCGTCGGGGCTAAATACTACGGAAGTTACAATATCTGAATGACCAGAAAAAGTCTTAATTTCTCTGCTTGAGAGAACGTCCCAGAGTTTTACTGTGCTATTAACACCTGAATCAAAAATACTTCCTGAGCCTGAAATAATCTGCTTGCCGTCAGGGCTGAACGCTATCGAATTCACAGAATTTGAATGCCCAGAAAAGGTACTGATTTCACGGCCTGTGGCAAGATCCCAGAGTTTTATTGTTTTATCCCAAATGCCTGAGCCTGAAATAATCTGCTTGCCGTCAGGGCTGAACGCTATGGAATTCACATTATATGGATGCCCAGAAAAGGTTCTGCTTTCACGGCCTGTGGCAAGATCCCAGAGTTTTGTAATGTTAGAGCTTGAAACAATCTGTCTTCCATCAGGGCTAAATATCACAGAACTCACAAAATATGAATGTCCAGAAAAAGTTTTGATTTCACGGTCTGTAGTTGTGTCCCAGAGCTTTACTGTATTATCATATGATCCTGATATTAATTGCCTGCCATCGGGACTGAATGTCACAGAACTCACCAAATATGAATGTCCAAAAAAAGTCCTGATTTCACGGTTCGTGGACGTGTCCCAGAGTTTTATTGTGTTATCCCAGGAACCTGATAATATCTGCCTGCCGTCGGGACTGAACGCTACGGAACTCACAATCCCTGTGTGTCCAGAAAAGGTACTGATTACGTGGTCTGTGGCAAGGTCCCAGAGCTTTACAGTGTTATCCCATGAACCTGATAATATCTGCCTGCCATCGGGGCTGAACGCTACGGAACTCACAATCGACGAGTGTCCTAAAAAAGTTCTAATTTCGAAACCTGTGGCTGTGTCCCAAAGCTTTACTGTGTTATCATCCGACCCTGAAACAATCCACCTGCCGTCAGGGCTGAACGTCACAGATTTTACAAACCTTGAATGTCCCGAAAAAGTCTTTATTTCCCGGCCTGTGGTCATGTCCCAGAGCTTTACGGTATTATCATCCGATCCTGAAACAATCTGCTTGCCGTCAGGACTGAACGCTACAGAATTAATTGGACCTGTATGCCCCAACTGTGGAAATACTTCTACGTTCTGGGCGGCGAGATTCAGGTAAATTCCGACGAGGAGAAAAGCCAGGAAAAATGTGCGGTTCTTTTGCAATAAAAGTTTCTTCAATACTAATCTCCTCTGAAAGGTGACTGATACCATTTTACAGGTATGGCGGATTTTTGGCAATACGTACGCGCTAATGAAGATTCAATGAGATGGCATTACCTTGTTTTTTACGCGTTTTCATAGTAGCGAACCACAAGCTAAAGTAACTGGCATAGACTTATTAAGATGGTCTTCTCTCTTCTTCCTCCGTGAAAGTCCGTTACGGAGTTTCACGGAGGGAAACCGGCACCAGGCACGCGGCGTTACCGGTATGAGGCGTACCAAAACGCTATACGGCGGCTACTCAGCGAATTGGTATAATTTTATATTGGGAATAAATTTGAAATCGGATACATTGTATGTAATTAATTCAATATTCAGTTTTACGGAAGTTGCGGCTATTAAAATAATTCAATTTTTCATCCATGCTTTTTTTCGTAATGTTTCTTTTGTGATGTTTCTGTCTTTCCATAATCCGAATACAGATTCTATAGGAATTTCTTCTTGCGGGTTTTCGTCAAAATTCTCATAGACTTCCCCTATTTTATGGGAAAAAATAATTTTTTCAGTTTCTTCCAATTCATTGATTTCAGATATAATCTTTTCTATTTGTGCCATATTAGCCATAAAAACTCCGTTTGCCCCTTGCTGTGAAATTACCAGTTCTACCCTGTTTTTGTCAAGCAAGCCCTTCACGTTCATAATGGTAAAGCATACCTCAAGGGCCGTCCCGGCCTTACGGCGGACATGCGGCATTGCCTCTATTGCTTGACAAGGGTAAGGCGATAACCAAGAGCGTTGGCTATTTTAGCAAGCGTACTGGCCCTGGGATCGCTTTCGCCGGAAAGAATACGGTAAAGATTTGCACGGTCAACATCGGCTTCTTTGGCGGTTGTAAGCATGCCTCTTGCACGGGCGGCAGTTTCAAGCGCGTGTATAAGATATTTTAGGTCAGTATCGTTCTTCGCTTCTTCAATAGACGCTTCGATAAACCCTTCAATATCTTCTTCGGTTTTGAGTTCTGCGGAAATATCAATCGGATATGTTTTTATAGCCATTCTTTATACCTCCTCGGCAAGTTTGACTGCCTTCTTTATGTCCGCTGTTTGGGTACTCTTATCGCCCCCACAAAGCAGGAATACAACGTTCCTTCCTCTGATAACGTAGTAGAGCCGGTATCCTGGACCATAATCTATCCGCATAGCCCGCACTTCTCCGTCTTCGGGTTTCCAGTCTCCAAAGTTGCCGGAAATAACACGGTCAATTCTGGCTTGTATCTTGTGTTTTGCTCGCGAATCCCGCAGGTTCTCTCGCCAGTTTCTGAATTCTTCGGTTTCGGCAACCTCATACTCCATTCCGATAGTGTAGGGAATTGGCTACACAAAGTCAAGAAGGCTTAATATAGAGAGAATGTCGGTTCGCTGGCACGCGGTGCTGCTAATTTTACCGAAAACCAACACGATAATCCTATTCATTACTCTCTATTTGAGCCTGAAAATAACTATAGACTCGCTTGAGGCTGTCGGATACAGCTTTGACTACTTCATCATTATATTTGGAAAATAGGATTGAAACAGAGGGAGCGGGGGTTTCGGCAGGTTTGAATAATTCATAAGGTTCGATATTAAGAACTGCGGCGAATTTGACTATGCTTGCGGGTGAGATCCATTTCTTCCCGTTCTCTATGTCGCTCAGGAAGTTGACAGAGATATCCAATTTTTCGGCGAACTCGGCTTGTGTCCATTTTCTATAGTCCCTGAACCTCCTGATGTTCGTACTGACAATAGTCCTGAGCTGGTTTTCGGTCATTTATCACCCTCATAGAGAAATTTTTAATATATTCATGGCATGATATACTTGACCAACAGCAAGTAGCGTGATAAAATTATCGCTGATTGTATATATTTGGAGAAAAAATGGCTGTTTTTCCAATCAAATCGAAAGGGGTTGCGTATGAGAAAGCTGTTTCTATTTAGCCTGTGTGTGGTTCTCGTTTTGGCGGCCATGTCGTGTTCAGAGAATGTGGGGGCGAGTCTTGCAAAGGAGGCCATTGGGCTGGTTGGCAAAAAAGTGCCGGACAAGGGGTATTATCAAGACCGGTACGGAACGAATACCTATTACAGTAAAGATTTTAATGATTTTACTGCCCCAAGGCGTTCTTATACAATGTTGGCCCGTATAGAAAATGAGTTAATACGTGAAACATATGTTGTCATTGATTCTGAGGATGAGGAGGTTTCACGTAAAGAGTACGATGAAGTGATTGCTTACCTCACCAAAAACGGATGGGTTTACGACTGCGAAATTCCTGTAGGGTTTAATATAAATACATACCACAGAAATAAAACGAGTGATTTATTTGTAAGGATAGAAGAATATGGTGTTACGTCTAACGCTTCCGGTGGTCTGTTTGTATTCTCAGCCAAAGATCCTTATGAGGTTTGGTGAAAGGGGCATTTATGAAAAGGCTTGGTTTTTTTTCGGCAATGATGGCGATACTGCTGGTATCTGGATTGGAGTTCGCGGCCTGCCAAAACAGCAACGATCTTATAGGCACATGGACCGGAAACGAATTTCTGGTTGGCGAAACCATTTTTACGTTTGCTTCTGACAATACCGTCGTTATGAATATAAGCAGTATAGACGTAACTACCCGCGGCACCTATGTGGTATCGGGCAATAACATAACGCTTAGGTTCGCGCTTGGGGATGTTCTTTACGCGCAACGAAACGGAAACAATTTAATTATCGAAGGAGTGGTTTATACCAAAAGCGGCGGGTCCGCTTCAAACAACAGCCCGCGGGTAGCAAGTCCCGAAATCGACAGCCTTATAGGCACATGGACCGGAAACGATCTGCTTGCCGGCGAAACCACTTTTACGTTTGCCGCGGACAATACCGTCGCAATGAACATAGTCGCTCTGGATATTAACACCCGCGGCACCTATGTGGTGGTAGGCAATAACATAACGCTCAGGTTTGGGCTTAGCGATACTCTTATCGCTCAACGCAACGGAAACAACTTGATCATAGACGGCGCGGTGTATACCAAAGGTGCAGCCACCTCACCGTCTGCCTCAACATCGTCCTCAGCAGGCACGTCCGCCAGTCAGCAAGGTAATACGGCTTTTGTTATGGCAAGCGAGCAGGATTTTAAAGTAAGCCTCGCCCGCGACGGCACCGCTGTCATCGACGGTTTCGGAACCTCAGGCGGCGAAGTATACTCAGGCAACGGCGGTAACATTATCATACCGGCGAGGATACAGGGAGTGCAGGTGACATCAATCAGGGGATCTGTGTTCTATCAACAAAGCAAATTAACAGGCGTCCAATTACCCGAAGGACTTAAAGAAATAACAGGTTCTGAGTATAGTAATTTTGGTACTTTTAGTTATTCCGGCGTTAGAACGATAATTATTCCCAACACGGTAACAAGGATAGGAGACTACGGTTTTGCTCATTGCAGATACCTTGAAAGCATAACCATACCCGACAGTGTTACAGTTTTCGGGAGTCATATGTTTCAGGGCAGCGGTCTTAAAAATTTTATATTTCCAGCAGGGTTGATAGCTTCAAAGATAATACCCGAAAGTATGTTCAGTGGAACCGCCTTATCAGGAAGCCTAATTATACCCGAGGGCATTGAAGTTATTGGTGTAAACGCGTTTTTTGGCTGTGAAGATCTCACCAGCGTTACCCTGCCTTCTACAATTAAGAAAATCGATGATTCATTTAGAGCCTGTAGTTCACTTACCGAGGTGATAATACCCGCAAGTGTTACGAGGATTGATATTGATCCTGCTAGTTTTGGCGGTACGAAGCTTAGTCTGGCAAGCCAAGCCAGGATAAGAGAGGTTTCATACAATGGACAACCGAGTGGCTCGCAATATGAGGTTGCGGTTGGACAAAACAATCTTGGTAACGAATACTATGATAAAGGAGACTACGACTCCGCCATCGACTCTTATACCATGGCTATAATGATTGACCCGAACTACGCAATCGCATACAACAACCGCGGTAATGCATACATCAATAAAGGCGACTATGACCGTGCTATCGCCGATTTGAATCAGGCAATACGGCTTGACCCGAACTACGCAATCGCATACAACAATCGCGGCTATGTATACAACCAAATAGGCGACTATGATCGCGCCATCGCCGACTACACCCAGGTCATACGCCTTGACCCGAACTTAGCAACCGCGTACAACAACCGCGCCGCAGCATATAATACTAAAGGCGATTACGACCGCGCCATTACCGACGCGACCGAGGCAATTCGGCTTAGTCCAAACCAAGCAAATCCCTACGCGCACAGGGCCAACGCGTACTTTCAAAAAGGTAATTACACCCAAGCTCGCACGGACGTGAATAGGTCATTGCAGATAAACCCGAATCAGGAGCGAGCGAAGAACCTGGACGCTGAACTCAGGCAAAGAGGCTATTAGCAGGCGCAGACAGCGCGATGCTTAAAATATACAGGAGGCAATATGAACCAAAACGACTACGCGGAGGCCCTGGTAAAAGGCTTTATTAGAGAAATTACCGATCACTTGTTTCTGTCCATTCAGCACAATGACGAATTGATGCGTGACTACATGACTAATGTAAACCTCTATGGGCTACAAGATTTAAATATGGCTATCGGTGAAAAGGTGAAGACGTTGTTGGGTCTTGAGAATGACGGTGTAAACGATAAGCCAAAGAGCAATCTTATCAAGAAGTATAGCTATCACAAGTTAAAGTAAGAGGCATAGCTTTAGATAAAAAACTTTTCCTCTCTTCTTCCTCCGTGGTTTAGTTTTTTTATTACCTTGTTTATTACAAGTTTTCATAGTATCATAAAACCATGAACGAATTGAGAGCCCATATAGCTATTGACAACGAGATCAGATTTGGAAAGCCTTGCATAAAAGGTACACGAATAACCGTTGGTGATATTCTTCAATGGCTTTCCGCCGGTATGTCTGAACAGGAGATACTGGAGGATTATCCTGAATTACAGAATTTCCACATCAAGGCGGCTCTGGCTTTTGTCGCGGAATAGAAGATTTAGAAATAAACGATTATGGGTTGCTAGAAATTGTACAGTAACCTCCCTTGCGGTGTTTCAAACGACGCGCCCCCTCTGCGCCTCCGTGTCTCTGCGAGAGCTTCTTCCTCCAAGGAGCCTTTTCAGCCTTTTTTTCGCTGCGTAAGGGGCCTGTTTGCGGGGCATGGGACGGAAGAACGGGCGATAAAGCGTTGGTTGATGTTGTCTATCAGGACTTTGAAGCCCTCGACTGTACGCACGCCTAAAAGGTTCATGTCGCCTTCTTCGGCGAAGACTATCTCATCGTTGGTTGTATAGCCTTCGGCGGTGAGGATGGCGTAGCCAAGGTCACGCTCGATTAGACGCTTGTCAGCCATTTCAAACTGTACTTTTTCAACTGGATTAATACCGGCGTCCAGCAGCAACTGTCTGGGTAACCAGGACGAGTGCGCTCCAGTATCGACCATCACTTCTACCGGCGGGGTGCGGCGTTTCTCATCCTTTGGGTTGATGGCTGTTAAGTAAACCATAAATGTACTCATGTTTTCCTCCTGTGGTTGAGTATAGCATATATACGGCACGAGGTCGGCGTTTTGGCTTGAAAAATGTGACGTTTGTCACTGTCCTCCGTGTTTTTTTTTCTTCCCTCCGTGTCCTCCGTGGTTTTTTCATCTTCCATGCTTTTTTTTATTCCCCGTCCATGCTAAAATTCCCCCAATGAAGTACCGCATTCTCATTGCCGAAGACGAGAAGAACATCCGCGAGGGGCTCGCCGCCGCGCTTGAATTGGACGGCCACGAGGTTCAGACCGCCGCCGACGGGAGCGCCGCGCTGAAGCGCTTCCAGAAGGGCGACATCGACCTCGTGATCTCCGATCTCAGGATGCCCGGCCTTTCCGGGGAGGAGCTGCTCGCGAAGATACTCGCCGAGAGCCCCGGCACGCCGGTCATCATCCTTACCGGCCACGGGACGGTCGAGGCGGCGGTCAAGGCGATGCACATGGGCGCGTGGGACTTCCTCACGAAGCCGGTCAACCTGGATTACCTTTCCCTCATCGTGAAGCAGGCGATGGGCAATAGGGAACTCAGCCTCAAGCACAAGCGCCTATTGGAGGAGCTGGAAAAGGGGAAGGGCTTCCAGGCGATAATCGGGCAGAGCGCCGCCATGCGCCGGGTTTACGACACCACGAGCAGGGCGGCGCCGACGAAGGCCTCGATTCTCATCACCGGCGAGTCCGGGGTGGGGAAGGAGCTTGTCGCCGACGCGATCCACAGCCTTTCGCCGAGGAAGGACAAGCCCATCATCAAAGTCCACTGCGCGGCCCTCGCCTCAAGCCTCCTTGAAAGCGAGCTCTTCGGGCACGAGAAGGGCGCGTTCACGGGCGCTACATCGAGGAAACGCGGCCGCTTCGAACTGGCGAACGAGGGCACGCTCTTCCTCGACGAAATAGGCGAAATCGATCAGAACCTACAGATCAAACTGCTGCGCGTCTTGCAGGAGAAGAAGTTCGAGCGGGTGGGCGGCGAGGAAACCATCGA
>JGI24698J34947_10000798_pt1 | contig 15656 bp, 13 predicted proteins | sample TergutMp193P3_FD_34947 | JGI IMG/M metagenome (IMG submission 34947) | reverse complement strand
ATTTTGTTAGGACTTCGGGCCGTTAGCTCAGTAGGTAGAGCATCGCCCTTTTAAGGCGGTGGTCGGAGGTTCGAATCCTGCACGGCTCAAAATAGAAGTTTGTTTCCTCACGGACGGATAGAAACACCTATAGGCGATACGGAAACAGAGGGAAGTAATAAACAAAATAAAAAAGGCTGACGGCATCATCTACTTAAAGACTACGCTCCTCAGCCTGACGAACGGGGAATAATCCCCGCCAAGTATGAATATAATCCAGAACTACTAATTCGTCAAGACAAAAGCGGCCGTTCAGGCGACCGAAACGTCGCTTTCTTCCATCTGGAAGATATAGCCGCTTTGGACGCACATATCGAAAAGAGCGTGGGTCATGAACTCTTCAATGATCTTCTCGTCTCCGTCGGTAATCCGGGTAAGGCGTATTTTGTAGCCTTCGTCGTTCCCGGATATAATGTCGAAATACTCAATTTTACCGGTACGGCTCTTAATGCAGTAACGCTTCATGCTGCTCCTCCGTTATATGTTCTATCGTAAGTTTCATACGTTATCTTCATTATCGGGAAAAAAAACAGAAAGTTTATGCTATACTCTCCCAATGAGATTCAAGGTTGAATGGTTCAATGACGATGATTTCTGGAAATTTTACGCGCCGATCATATTTGACGACAAGCGTTGGGTGGAGGTGCCGGAGGTGGCCGACGGTGTAACCCGTCTCGCTGGGCTCAGCCTTTACGGTGAAAGCGCAATGTCAAGTGACAAGGCAAACGCGATGGCTAATGCCACGGCGTCCGGTCCAAGGGTGCTTGACCTGTGCTGCGGAATGGGACGCATAACGGCGGAGCTGGCCCGCAGGGGTTTTGCCGCGACCGGCGTTGATTTTACCGCTCCCTATCTGGAGGCCGCCCGTGAGGACGCCGCATACGAAGGCCTCGATATTGAGTATGTCCAGGCCGATGTACGCTCTTTCAAAAGGCCGCTCTTCTTCGATACGGCGGTCAATCTCTATGTTTCCTTCGGTTACTTTGAGGATCCCGCCGACGACCTGCTTGTGGCGCGTAACGCGTATGAGTCGCTCAAGCCGGGCGGTAGTTTCATCATCGAGACGCTGGGCAAGGAGCTGGCGGTAAGGGATTTCACGCCGGGTGAATGGTTCGAGAGGGCCGGCTTCACGGTGCTGACCGAATACGAAGTGGCGGATTCGTGGGCCGCCCTTAAAAACCGCTGGATTCTGATTCGCAGCGCCGCCTCAGGCCCGGAAGCGGACGCCCTTCCCGCGAGAATCGAGAAGACCTTCATCCAGCGGCTCTATTCGGCGACGGAACTGCGCTCCCTGCTTTTAAAGGCGGGTTTTTCAGTCGTGGAAATCTACGGCGGATGGGACGAGCGCCCCTACGACCAGGACGCGGATATGTTGATTGCCGTGGGGAGAAAAAAAGGGGATTAAGGGAAGAAGAATTTTTACCACGAACCACACGAACCAATTCCCTTGCTAAACCCCCGCCTTTATGCTATAAAATAAGTCATGACCATGAGACATTAGCTCATCCGGATAGAGCAACAGCCTTCTAAGCTGTAGGTGGGCCGTTCGAGTCGGCCATGTCTCAGTAACTTTAGGTGGAGAGAATTTTTGGCAAAGTACATACTAGCCCTCGATCAGGGGACCACCAGTTCGCGGGCCATTCTTTTTGACCGGGATCAGAACATCGCCGGAATTGAGCAGAAGGAATTCCCTCAGATTTATCCCCGCGAGGGATGGGTCGAGCATGATCCGATGGAGATATATTCCTCCCAATACGCGGTGATGATGCAACTCCTCGTCAAAAAAGATGTTTCCCCGAAAGACATCGCGGCCATAGGCATTACGAACCAGCGGGAAACGACGATCGTTTGGGACAGGAAGACAGGCCGGCCGGTGTGCAACGCGATTGTGTGGCAGTGCCGCAGGACTTCCGCTCTTGTAGATGAACTCGTGGAAAAGCGCGGACTGGGGGACTATATACGAAAGACCACCGGCCTGGTACCCGACGCGTACTTTTCGGGCACGAAAATCAAATGGATCCTCGATCACGTCGAGGGCGCAGCCGAGCGGGCGCGAAAAGGCGAACTGCTCTTCGGGACCGTGGACACATGGCTCCTCTGGAAGCTCTCGGGCGTACACGCCACGGATTACACCAACGCGAGCCGCACCATGCTCTTCGACATACACAAACTCCGCTGGGACGAGAAGCTCCTTGAGGAGCTGGATATACCTCTGGCGATGCTCCCTGAGGTTTTCCCGTCCGGGCACGTTTACGGCGTGGCGAGTATACAGGGAACGGATATACCCATCGCGGGAGTGGCGGGCGACCAGCAGGCGGCGCTTTTCGGCCAGTGCTGCTTCGAGAGGGGGGACGCGAAGAACACCTACGGCACGGGGTGTTTCCTCCTCATGAACTCTGGCGGCGAGCCCTGCGAAAGCAAAAACGGCCTTTTGACGACGATTGCCGCCGGCCTTGACAGCAAAGTCAGTTACGCGCTTGAGGGGAGCGTCTTCACCGGAGGAGCTGTGATCCAGTGGCTGCGGGACGAGATGCGCTTTCTCACGGAGAGTTCCGATTCGGAATATTACGCCTCAAAGGTCGAGGACACGGGCGGGGTGTACCTCGTCCCGGCCTTTACGGGCCTCGGCGCGCCGTACTGGGACATGTACGCGAGGGGCTGCATCTTGGGCATCACGAGGGGCACGAAGCGCCAGCACATCATCCGGGCGGCGGAGGAGTCGATTGCCTACCAGAGCATGGACCTGGTGCGGGCGATGGAGAAGGACACGGGGAGCAGGCTCACGGAACTCAAGGTGGACGGCGGCGCGGCCAGGGACAACTTCCTCATGCAGTTCCAGGCTGACGTAATCGGCGCGGACATACGCCGCCCGGTGGTGAGGGAAACGACCGCGCTCGGGGCGGCTTACCTCGCCGGCCTTACCACCGGCTTCTGGAAAAACGCCGACGAAGTAAAGGCTAAATGGCAATGCGACACGACGTTTACGCCGCAGATGGACGAAAACAAGCGGGATGAACTTATCGCGGGCTGGCACAAGGCGGTGGGCCGCGGCAGGGATTGGGCGTCGAAGTAACATGGGCGGCAAAATATCCTCAAAGTTTTCCCGGCGGGCGGTATTTATCGATGCCCTCAAATACTCCATTCCGGTGCTCCTCGGCTATGTAACCCTGGGCGCCGCTTTCGGCCTGATGGTCTCCCAGACAGGCTATCCCTGGTGGCTCGCCCTCGTGATGAGCGGATGGATATTTGCCGGCGCCGGGCAGTTTATCGCCCTGGGGCTTTTCGCCGCCGGCACTACCCTCTGGCAGGCCTGCCTGATTCAGTTTGTCGTCAATATACGGCACGCGGCCTACGGTCTTTCCATGCTCAAGCGTTTCCGCGGCGCGGGCGCATTCAAGCCCTACCTTATTTTCGCCCTCTCCGATGAGACTTTCGCCCTTCTCTCGTCTCTACCGGAAACCTCTGACGCCTCGCCGGATGATCCCGATGGGGAGAGGAAGCGGCGTCTTTTCATGGTCTACCTTTCCGGCCTGGATCAGTCGTACTGGCTTTTAGGTACCGTCATCGGGGCCGTAGCGGGAACCATCATCCCCTTTGAGATGAAGGGCGTCAGTTTTGCCCTCACCGCTCTCTTTGTGGTTTTAATGATCGAGCAGATAAAAAAGGTGAAAAAACCCGGCGTGTTTATCGTTTCTGCCGCCGCGGCTCTCCTTGGGGTGTTCCTGCTTCCGGGCAGCCTTTCCATTTTGGCGGCTCTCGCCCTGGCCTTCCTTCTTGTAATTATTATCGAACAACGCCATAAGGCGACCGGAGTCAAAAAAACATGAACACCACAACCGAGGCTTTGGGCATGGTTCTGGCGATGGGTGTGGTGGTTATCTTTTGCCGCGCCCTTCCCTTTTTGTTCTTCTCCCGGGGTGAACATAAAAAAGGCGCCGGTGTTTTCCTTGACTTTGTTGAGAGGATAGTGCCCCCGGTGGCAATGACGGTGCTGGCATTTAACGCATTGGGCGGCGCGTTCAGGGACAATCCCCGAGACGGGCTTTTCGCGCTGGCCGCGGCGATCTTTACCGCGATTCTGCACCTCTGGAAAGGCAATTACCTCATCAGCATTTTGGGCGGCACTATCCTTTACATGATCATCTTTCCGGGGTAAATTAAAAGCTGAGGTGTTTACCATGAGCAAAAACTTTGACCCAATAGCGCTGTCGGAATTTGCCCGTTACTACGGGTTCCATTACGACCGCATAGAACCCGCGGCCCTGCTTGAGGACGTGTTATACGATATGGAGAGGGGCCTCGCCGGCCATACGTCAAGCCTTCCCATGATCCCCGCGTATATCAATCCGGTGTCCAAAATCACACCGGGGAAGACGGTCATTGCGCTTGACGCGGGGGGCACCAACCTCCGCTCCGCGCTGGTCAAATTCGACGGGGACGGCAAGGCCGTGGAAACCGGGAACCTTAAAGCCCCCATGCCCGGCACCAGGGGCCACCTGGGCGCGGAGGCGTTTTTCGACGAAATCGCCGCCGTGACCGCGCCCCTCATCGAGAAGGCCGGGAACAACGTTGAAGGCATAGGCTTCTGTTTTTCCTACGCGATGAAGATAACCGAGGAAGCGGACGGGATCCTCATGTCCTTCAGCAAGGAAATAGACGCACCAGAGGTGATTGGCAAGTCCATCGGGATGGGGCTGCGTGAGGCGCTAGTTAGGCGGAACGCGGCTGTTCCAAAGAGGATAGTCCTCCTCAACGATACGGCGGCGACGCTGCTCTCGGGCCTGTCGCAAATACCCGCCCACGGCGGCCTCCGCCGGGGCGAAGACCTCTACGCCGTCGAGGCCGGCCCCATGGTGGGCTTTATCCTCGGGACAGGCTTCAACACCGCCTATCCCGAAACGCGGATTCCGAAGATAGGCTTTGATTCTCCCGGCAATCCCCAGATCGTGGTCTGCGAGACGGGCAGCTTCTTCCACCGGTACGCGGGAGTCCTTGATAAGGAATACGACGAGACCACCAGGTATCCCGGCGCGTACATCCTGGAAAAGGCCTGTTCCGGCGCCTACATCGGACCGCTCACGTTTCATATAATCCGGCGGGCCCTGAGCGACGGCCTCTTTACTTTCGCCAGGGCCGACGAGTTCGTCTCCCGTTCAACGACTACCCTGCTGACCAAAGACCTCAACGCGTTCATGCACGAACCGCTGGCCCGCTCCGGCCCGATTGGGGAACTCTTCGGTAAGGACGAACGCGACGCCCTTTCAAGCTTCGTCTACCTCACTTCGATGGTTACCCAGCGTGGGGCGCTCCTCTCGGCGGCGATACTCGCCGCGTCAATCGAAAAGGCGGCGGCCGCCTGCCAGCGCGATCGCGATTGCGACCCCTTCGTGCCCGTCCGCGTCGCGGTGGAAGGCACCACTTACATGATCTACAAGGGAATGAGGGCCGCCCTGGAATCGTACCTTCACGTTATGCTTAACCGAAAGCGGCCCCGTTCCTTCGCTGTCGCCCCGGTGGAGCAGGCATCGCTTTTCGGCGCGGCTGTCGCGGCGCTGTCGGAATAGAGGAAGAACCTCGCACGGGGGGCACGGAGGCACAGGGAAGAAGAAAGAAAAAAACCACGGAGGTACACGGAGGAATTCACGGAGTTTCACGGAGGGAAGCACAGAAGAATTTTTACCACGAACCACACTAACCAATACGAAAAAAGAAGAAAGAAGGGAACCACGGAGGAACACGTCGAACCTACGGTTCGCGGAATTCACGGAGTTTCACGTCGCCAACTTCGTTGGCGCGGGAAGAACTGCTGTCCTTCGGACAGCTTGGAGGACATGGAGGGAAAGGATTTTAGAAAAAAGTGAATATAAAAAATGTAATTAGAATAATTTTCAATATTGTTTATTTGATAGGTGTTATATGTGTTTTAGTTTCAGTAATAACTTATGTTTTCGGATCAGATGAGCTTCCCAATCCTGACGCAATGGTTTCAATAAGATTTTCGGCATTAATTTGGCTTATTATCGGAACGTTACCAATGCTTTTATCGTGTATAGCAGTGTATTTTTTTAACAACATAAAAAATAGCAAACACAAAATAAGGAATATTATATTAATATTCACACCAGGTTTTATATGTCTTAGCTGTCTTTTGTTCATGATATTTGGCACGCTGTATATAAAATACTTTTCATAAAGAAAAAAAATGACTAGACATTTATTCGTGATGGTTTGTGTGGTTCGTGGTTAAATTCTTCTCCGTGAAACTCCGTGTCCTCCGTGGTTTTCTTTTTGTTCGAGTGGTTCGTGGTAAATTAATTCAGGGGTTAAGATGACCCATCAAATCGCCGAACACGGGATCTTTCGCCCCTATCTCGACTTCCACGAGCAGGCGGCGGGTGTTGTCACCGTCGTGATAGTCGATAAATAGCTGTGGCGGGCTTGAGACGAACAGTTTCTTCCACCATTTTGTTTCCACAACAAGCCGCGATGAAATGATCTTTTCCTTCGGGATGAAGATGGTTTTTTCTTTGGGTTCTTCCCGTCCGGCCCCGCCGAATAGGGAGTCTACCCAGCTCCGCTGCGGGAAATGGTGAAAGCGAAAGCCGCCTGAAGTGGCGATGACGAGACCCCAAAGAGAAGTCCATCTGTTGCTGTCGAATTCCTCCCACCCTGACACATAACGCCCGAGGCCGTGCGCCAGAACCTTCTCTCCGGTCTTTTCCTCGTATTCCCGCCAGAACTCGTCGGCGCTTTTTTCGGTTTTACGTAGTATGCTCATTTTGCTATCCTGCAATCTTCCAGTGCACGGAGGCGCGCCTGTTCAACTTTGACGTGGAGGTTTTTCTCCTGGGTAGGGATGACGAGGCCCTTCGGTCCGTCTTTGGCGCGGCGCAGGTACTTGACCTGCGTGTAGAAGAGGTCGCCCTCGCCTGAGTTGCGGCCCTTTGAGTAGAATATCGCGAGGTTTCCCGCATCAAGGAGTATGTCGAGGGGCACGCTCTTGCCCGCCTGCTGCTTGATGAACACGTAGGAGCCGGTATAGTCCCTCGCGTGAAGCCAGAGATCGTTTCCTTTCACATAACGCCTGAGCAGGGCGTCGTTTTCCGAGGCGTCACGGCCGACGACGATGAGCCAGTTGCCACGGCGAAAGCTGAGCCCCGGCCTTTTCGCGTCTTCCTTGCGGGCCAGGCCCTTACCCGCCGCCGGCTGCGTTCCACCGCCCTTGAGGAGTTTGTGCAGCACGAGGGGATTAGTCTGCGAGACAAGCGAAGCGAGGGTTTCCTCAAGAAGGGCAAGTTCCCGTTCCTCTTCCGCGATCTCGTTTCGCAGCTCAATTATGCCGCTCTTCGCTTTCCTGTACTGTTCGTAGTACTCCTCGGCGGAGGCGGCGGGAGACAGGGTCGGATTGAGTTTGATTCTCACGGTTTCGCCGTCGAAGTTTTCGGTTTCAAGCCACTCGTCGCCGCCTTTCACGAGGCTGAGATTCGAGAGGATGATGTCCCCGTACTCTTTGAACCTTTCCGCGCCGGAAAAATCCGCCTCTTTTTCCTTGAGCATTTCGATGGAAGCCTTCACGCGGTCAATGCTCCTCTCGTATTTGCGCCTGGCCTCTTCCCGGAGACTCTCAAGCGAAAGCGCGCCGCCTTCCCTGCGGTAAAGCGCATCTATCTTCCGGTTAAACGAAGCGTCCGCGCCTAGTTCCGCAAGCAGGTCTTCAGGGAAGTCGCGAATCTCGTACTTTTTACCGCTTTTCCCCATCGCTTCAGACGCGGCCTCAGGTTTGCCTGACCACTTAAACGAAATTTCGTTTGGGTGGTCAGGTAAATAAACGCCGCCGGAAACTTCCCCCTTTTTCGGAAGACGGCGCATGGCGTCTAACACATTCCCTTCCATGTCGGTCACGATCACATTGGCCGCGTTTGACCACAGCCGGACATAGACGCGGAAGCGTTCCTCACCGCGGCGCACTGTGAGCCGGACAACGCGGTCGTTCCCAAGCTGAACTGCTTCTTCTATCCTGCCGTTTACGATGCGCGAATTAAGAAACTCGGCGAACCGGAGGGGTTTGTCGCTTTTCGGAACCGAATCGAAAGTCTCATGAAACCTGCACGAAAGCGGACTGATGGAGATTAGAAGGCTTTTCGCTCCGTTTTTGCCGTATATTCGAAGGCAAAGCACGTCGAACGCACTCTGCACGGCTTTCTGAATCTGGCTGCCCTCCAGTTCAAGTTCTTCCAGTATCAGGTTTATCTCTTTCCAGTTAAGCGACATGAGAAAGAGTATATCATTTCGACGGGTTCTATGTTACCATTCATTATTTGAAAGGGAGAAACCATGAAAAAAGAACTATTAATCGGCCTGCTTTTTAGCGTTGCGGCAATCGGCATAAATGTTGTTGGATGCTTTGCTGACGACGGTATAAATGCCGATGGTATTTTCAGTTATCACGTGGGAGACTTTGAGGTTTACATGCTGGTGGAATCCGAGAGCAACGGGAACACCTCGATCATTCCGGGCGCCGACGCGGCCACCCTGAGCCGCTATATACCCGCGGGTGGCTTCAAACATTCGACTAACGCTTTTCTCATCAAGTCGCCGGGGCGGATAGTCCTCGTAGATACCGGGTTCGGCCGCACAATCTTTGACAAGATGAAAAGCCTGGGCGTGGAGCCCGGCGATGTTGACGCGGTGCTCATCACGCACCTGCACGGAGACCATATCGGCGGCCTTCAATCAAACGGCAGGGCTGTTTTCACGAAGGCGAAAGTTTACCTCGCCGCCCGCGAGCATGAATACTTCACCAAGACCCAGGTGAACCGGGCGGCGGTCACGGCTCTCACCCCTTACGACGCCAACGTAATTACCTTTGAGCCGGGGGAACTGGGTTCGCCTCTCCGCGAGCTTCTTCCCGGCATCAGCGCAATCGCGGCGTACGGCCACACCCCCGGACACACGGCTTATCTGGTGCAGTCGGGCGGAGCAAGCTTCATCATCGCGGGTGATTTCCTGCACGTCGCCCTGGTCCAGTTCCCACGTCCGGATATTTCCGCCACCTACGACATGGACCAAAGTGCCGCCGCAACCATGCGCAGGCAGTTGATGGACTACGCGGCAAAGCAGGGGATTCCTATTGGGGGCATGCATATGGTCTATCCGGGTATCGGAACAGTTGAAACGGACGGGAATGGATACAGGTATACTCCGGCGCAGTGAAAAAAAAAGACCTCGCACAGAGGCACAAAATAAGAAGACCTCGCACAGAGGCACAGAGGACACAGAGGAAAGACCAAGGAGGGCATGGAGAAGAATTCACCACGAACGTCACGAACAAAAAAGAAGAAAGAATCAAACCACGGAGTGACACGGAGAGAATAATGACGAACATACAAATAAACAGATATGAGGCGTTAAATCCCGATCAGATAAATATACTTCATAAGTTATATAATAACTGTTTCGATTTATTGAAAATGACGAGGGATAATTTTGTTAAAAGGCTTTTTTGGAACGATTTCAAAAAAATATTTTTTTTGGCGGAAATTGATAAAGATATAGCTGGATACTTAATAATAGTCAATAATTCTATCTTATTATTAATTGTGGATGCAAAATACAGAAATAAGGGTATAGGAAGTGAATTACTGCGAAAAGGTGAACAGGAAATTAAAACAAAATATGAAAAAATTAATTTAGTTGCGCCCGACTATTTTTTATGCGGTGTCCCGTTTGATACAAAATCAAGTTATTATAAGTGGTTTGAAAACAGAGGTTTTATGTATGATTGGACATCTTTTGATATGACAGTTGATTTGGAAAATTTTACATATAAAGAGGAAGATTTTACCTGTTCTCTTGACGGTATTATATTCAAGAAATTGGGAAAAAACAAAGATGAGGTTGTTTCTTGTTATAACGGAGCCAATAGCGTAGAAGATGGCTGGAGAGAATACTTTTTAAAAGACGATATTGAGGCAATTATCGCGGTAAAAAGCAGGGAAGTAATTGGAGGTGTAATAATACCTTCATTTTGTTTATTTGACGAGAGTTTAAAATACGCCGGAAGTTTCGGAGTAATATGGGTTCTGGAAAAATACCGGAAAAAAGGGGTGGGGATGAAATTATATTCAAAATCCCTGTTTGAATTAAAATACAGGGGCTATAAAACCTGCCATATAGGGTATACCTATTTAGATTCCTGGTATGGTAAATTGGGAGCAAAAAAATATATCGATTATTGGATAGGTGCCAAGAAATTATAGTTTGGTTTTTTTTCCGTGAATTCCTCTTTGATTTTACTTGATTTTCTCTTCGTGCCCTCCGTGTAACTCCGTGGTTTTCTTGGGTTTACTTCTTCGTTCGTGATGGTTCGTGTAGTTCGTGGTAAAATTTTCTTTAGTTACGGGCCGTTTAAACGACGGAATGCCTGCCGTATATTGATATTATCCGGGTCCAGCTCGTAGGCGTATTCAATTGCTCGGCGGCTTTCTTCCGTGCGGCCAAGGGCTTCATAGCAGCGGCTCAGGCGCATTTGCAGCAGGGCGGCGGATGGTTTTTCCGACGGGAACCTTTCCGAGACAAAGGCCGCGGCGCTCTCGTAGTATTCAATAGCGGGGGAGATAGCTTGGCGGCTTTCATTGATACGGCCAAGGTTGGTGAGAATACGCCAGTCGGGGGCGGTATTGCCCTGGACGGCTTCCTTGAAGAGCGTTTCCCCTTCGTCGGTTCTGCCCGCTCTCAGGAGGGCAAGGCCGCGGTGAAGGTCGTACCATGAACCGAACATCCCCTTACGGTTCGCTTCCAGGAGGAGGTGGTCGGTTTCGGAGTAAAGCCCCTTTATGTCAAAGTACCACGCGGCCCATTCATACACGGCTTCGTTCGACGGATTGCGCTCCAGGAGCATCCAGACCTCGGCAGTGGCCCGCGTGGGGGGCAGCGAATCAAGCTCGCGGCGCAGCAGCTCCAAATCAAGCAGGGCATTTTCACTGTAGTCGCCTTGCATGGCGTCGCCAAGTATGGCGTTAGCCGTATTTGTCTCCAGAAGCCTGGAGTATCGTATAACGCTGAAAAGCCTTGCGCTGTCCATTGGGGCCTGCGCCGTTGTTTCGGACTGGCTTGATCCCGCGACACTCGCGGCGGAATTCGTGGCGATGCTCATAGCGGAAAACATCTGCTCCAGCCAGTACGCCTCTTCCTCGCGGGTTGCGGCTGACGCCGCGAGGTTGTAGTAACTCCGCGTGCGGACAGGAAGTTCCGCCGGGTGCGCGACCAAATCCACGTTCCCGCTCCCCGAAGACAGCGCGAACCAGATATTCCTTGCGGACAAAATCTCACCCGCCAAAAAAAGAGAGTCGGCCGCCCGCTCGATATCCGTCTCCCCGCCCAGAGCGAGGAAGAATTGCGTTGCCTTCAGCGGATTGTTGTGGTCGTAGTAGAACTCGGCAGCCAACCGCGTTAGTTCAGTCGGCATATATGCCGACGGAAGCGATACCATGATCATTGATTCCGAAGATGCAGCCAACAGGGCGTCAAGCCTTTGGGAGGCGCCGGAAACGTCACGCCTGTAAGCGCGGAGGAGAAAATCGTCAAGGAGGATATCCCTCCGTGTCTGTTCCGGAATGCCGGGATAATCCTCCGCAAGAAGCCTGTCGATTCCGCTCAGGGCGACGGCCCTGGCCGGGTTTTCAAGGTCGCCTGAGAAAAAGTGAATGCCCAATTCGAGGAGGCCGAAGCTGCTTTGGGAGACCCTTGAGCCGTAGTCTCTCAGCCGGTCGAGATCATCCCCCACGGGCGCGCCGGCGAGTAAAAGGGTCTCCGCCGCCACCGCTGCGACGGGAAATGAGTAAACGAAGGCCTCCGCCGCCTCGCGGGCGGCCTTCTCGTAAGCGGCGACATAGCGCCGGTCTATCTGCGCGAGGGCCCTCCTGCGTTTTAACACCGAAAGCTGCTCTTCCACCGTTCTCACCTGTTTCTGCAGCCGGGAAAGCCACACCTCAATTTGCGCCGGGTTTTCGTCTTCCAGTACCCGCCTGGGCGCGTCAAAAAGATCGTATGATCTCAGATCATCCGCAAATGTGATTACCTGACTACCTTGTCTTCCCCGTACCTGAGAAAAAACAAGCATACCCATTAAAACAACAAAGGCAAGGATAAGGCCCGCAAGACAGACGAGTGTAAGCGGATTATCAACCAAAAACTTCTTTTTCACCTGGCAGCTTGAGCGGGTTTAACCGTCGTTCCGGCGGCAAGGGTCTTTCGGATACTGTCGAGAACCCCGTTGACAAAGCGATAGGAATTGTCCGTGCCGTATTCTTTTGAGATGTCAACGGCTTCATCTATCACAATGGTAGGGTGTATATCGGTTTGAAACATCAGCGAAAAAACGCTCATCCTCAGCACCGCGAGGTCAACCCTGTTAAGCCGCTTAATCTCCCAATTCTCAAGGTGCTTTTCGATCATGTTGTCCACGGCGTCAATGTTTTCAATTGTCCCGGTGACAAGGAGCCTTGAGAAGATCGCCGTTTCCCCGTCAAGCGGTTTCGTCTGTACCGGTCTGACCACTCCGGAGTGGTCAGATTCGGCGGGAACTTCGATCCACGGAAAATCAAGCAGGTCTTCAGGGATGGATTTATCCCTGGTCTGGCTGTAGCCGGTATCCCAGGAATAGAGGGCCTGGAAAGCCAGAATGCGTCCCTTTCTCCGCGATGCCATGCCGATAACTTACCAGTTGGTAAGGTTGTTTTCCATTATCTGAAAGGGATTCCCGGCTCTTAACTCTGTTACCAGCTCCTGTGTCGCTCTGGTAAGGACTTCCTGCTGCCGCTGTTCAAGCAATCCCTGCCTTATGTACTCTTTCACCGTTATCCTGCTTCCCGGTTCCACGATTTCGTCGAGGTCGAGGGCCTTAAACGGCAGGGTCTCGGTAATTTTGATTATCTGATAAGCACCGATACCCTCAATTACCCTTGATACTTCGCCCTGCCGGAGGGAGAAGGCGGTATTGATGAAGTCCTCGCCTGCGGCCTGCACCGCCTGGCTGTTCCGGGGGATGTATCCGGCGTCTCCGGCCTGATAGCCGGCATTGGGAGTTTGGCCCCTGAGCACGGCTTCGTCAAACCTGGACGCGTTTGAGCCTATGTCCCGGTTCAAATTGTCCACGAGGGTTTTTGCCCTGCTTTTCGAGGCCGCATCCTGCCCGTAGGGCACCTGTATCATGGATAAACGAACGGTGTCCGGCCGGATAAACGACGATTTGTTGAGGTTATAGAAGGTGACAACTTCCTGCTCGGTCGGCTCTTTGACACTGGATAGCAGGCTCCCTTTTCTCGTCTGTAAATACTTCTGGACAATTAATTGCTTCCTGGTACTCTCCCTGAACGCGGGGAGTTCCATGCCGGTTTCGTTCTTAATCGCCTGCGCGAATTCCTCGTCGGTGGGCTGGCGTCCGATACTTTGCGCCATCATCGCCTTGAGCTGCGCAATCTGCTGGTTCAGCTCGTTGTCCGTAACTGTGATCCTGTATGGATCCGCCTCCGCCGCCTGAATGGCAAGCCTGTTGTTTATCTCGACCTCGAGGACCTGCCGCCGCTCCGTCACGCCGTACCTCGCGACTTCACGCGTAATCTCCGCGCTTGTGGGATTCCTCCCCAGTTGCGCGGCAAGATTCTGCCAGGCTATCTTTTCGAGTTCCGTTTTTAGCTGTCTTACCGTGATTGGTTCGCTCTTTTTCAGACTGACTATAGCGACCGGCTGCAGATCAATCTGGGCAAAAGCGGCTGACACAGTGAAGGCGCATAAAAGAAAAAGAATCAAAAATCGTTTCATAAAATCCTCTTACAGGGCGAATCCCCCTGAGTTTACCATAACTAAAAAAAACAAGACCTTGTCAGGTTACTGTCATTATATTGTATCACATTTCCTGGTTTTATACCATTGTGCTAAATCGCATTGCGAATTCGCGACGCGATTTAGCAACGCCAATTGGAACGCTAATTAGCGTTTCCAATTGGCGAAAGCACCGCCCTGATTCTACGAACGCCCGCCGACGAGGACTGCTCCTTCTGGATGACGAATTTCCCCAGAACGCCGGTGCTTTCCACGTGGGGGCCGCCGCAGACCTCCATCGAGAAAGCCTCCCCTTTCGGCCCTATGGTGTAGACCTTGACCTGCGATTCGTATTTCTCGCCAAAAAGCGCCATCGCCCCGGCGGCCTTTGCGCTCTCAAGTTCCATTATTTCCATGCTGATGGGCAGTTCATTCCGTATCGCCTCGTTGACGATGTCCTCCACCCGCCGGATTTCCTCTTTGGTCATCGGGGCGTGGTGGGAGAAGTCGAAGCGCATCCTCTCGGCGGTGATGTTTGAGCCCTTCTGCGCGACGTGATTTCCCAGGACCATTTTTAGGGCCTTGTGGAGGAGGTGGGTCGCCGTGTGGTACTTCGTGGCGATTTCGCTGTTGTCCAATAGACCGCCCTTGAAGACCTGTTCGCCGCCGGCGCGGGAGAGTTCCTGGTGCTTCTTGAAGGCCTCGTCAAATTCCACGCGGTTGATCTTGAGGCCGTTCTCCCCGGCGAGTTCCTCAGTCAGCTCGATGGGGAAACCGTAGGTGTCGTATAACTTGAAGGCGAGCCGCCCGCTCATGATCCTGCGCGGGTCTTTGAGGAGATTGGGGAGGAGCTTCTCGAATTCATGCTCTCCTTTCTGAAGGGTCTCAAGGAACTTCTTTTCCTCCCTGTCCAGCTCCTCCGTCACGCGCTTTTCATTCTCCTCAAGCTCCGGGTACGGGCCTTTCAGCTTCTCAATCACCACTTTGGCGATGGGTGAAAGCAGCGGCGTTTTTGTATCCTCACCCGCGAGCTTGCGCCAGTGGCGCAGCGCCCGCCTGATGAGCCGGCGCAGCACATAACCCGCGCCCACGTTGGAGGGCGTCACGGCCTTTGGGTCGCCGAGGATGAAGGTCGAGGTTCTCGTGTGATCGCAGATGATCCTGATCGACCTGTCCTTTTCAGCGTCCTCGCCGTACTTGCACCCGACGGCGGCTTCCACCGCGGCGATTATCGGGGCGAAGATCTCCGTGTCGTAGACGGACTTCAGCCCATTGAGGACGGTGACGGTCCGCTCTATGCCCATGCCCGTATCGACGCACTTGCGGGCAAGCGGCTCGTAGTTCCCCTCAGCCGTTTTGTTGTACTGCATGAACACGTCGTTCCAGATCTCAAGCCACTTGCCGCAGGGGCAGCCGGGGCCGCACTCCGGGCCGCAGGACTCCTTCCCCATGTCGTAGAACATCTCCGAGTCCGGGCCGCACGGCCCTGTCGTGCCCGCGGGCCCCCACCAGTTGTCCGCCTTGGGGAGGTAACTGATACGGCTCTCGGGAATCCCGAGGCTCTTCCAGACCCGCACAGACTCGTCGTCCCGCGGCGCGTCGGCGTCCCCCTCAAAAACCGTCACCCCCAGTTTCTCCGCCGGGATGCCCAGCCACCGCGGCGAGGTGAGGAACTCGTAACTCATCTTTATTGCCTCTTCCTTGAAGTACTCCCCCAGCGACCAGTTCCCCAGCATCTCGAAAAACGTGAGGTGGCTCGGGTCGCCCACGCTGTCGATGTCCACCGTGCGTATGCA
>JGI24698J34947_10000797_pt1 | contig 15660 bp, 6 predicted proteins | sample TergutMp193P3_FD_34947 | JGI IMG/M metagenome (IMG submission 34947) | reverse complement strand
ATCCCCTTGCGCCATGTCTTTTGCCTGGTTTTTTATTTTTTTTTTTTTGATTATTTTGGCTTATCGCGCCGCTTGCCTCTGGCGCTAAACCAGTTTCGGGGAGCGCTTCCAGTGCGTTGGGTTGGGCATGCTCTGCTTTTACAGGCGGCTCAAGCGGCAGCGGCGCTCCGCTTCTTTTGAGGGCGTAAGAAGTCATGAACACCAAAAACGCGCTGGCGGCCACGCCCATCCATAGCGGCTTTTGCCAAAAGGGGCGGATTTTTGCCGGCGGCGCTTGTATTGAAATATCAAGAGCGGCCATTACCCTTGCCCTGGATTCCGGGTTATCCAATATCTGTTTAAGGACGTTTTCATCCATCAGGGCGTTAAATATCTCCTGATTCTTAAGGGCGGCGCCGAATAACACCGACTTTTCAGCATCGCTCAGTATGCCCGGGGCGTATCCGCCCAGGAGTTTTTCGGGGTTAATGTTCTTCATGTCGCCCACCTCCCGCCGATGCGCTCCATGAGCTGTTTTCGGCAGCGATGATCCCATGTATAAACAGTATTAAGGCTCTCAATCCCCATCAACTTTTGAATTTCATTAAAACCTAAACCATTCAGCTTGTGCCTGAATAATTCCCTGCATTTTGGCGGCATCAGGGAAATGCCCTTTAAGAGCTTTTCTAATCCTTCCTTATATATGGCCGCCGTTTCAGGGTCTGGCTCGTTTCCTGCCAAGGGTATTTCATCGGCCTGAACCTGATCGTACTCGCCGCGACGGAACGATTTCCTCTGCCAGGACGCCATTTTGAAGCGCATAATCTGAAAAGCCAGAGGAACAAGCTCCTCCAGGCGCTCCACAGCACTGTATTTTTCATGGATGAGCATCAGCGTCTCCTGGGCAAGGTCTTCAGCCTGATCCCTTCCTGTCTTGTATGCCGCGAAGCCCACCATCCTTTCACGCAACTTGTTTAAAATCGCCTCTCTGGAGACGTCCGAGTCGGCCTGGCGCCCATTGCCAATCAGGCTACTGTCAGATGATGATGACATGTGAAAGAAATACCACGAATAGCCGATTTATCGCTCAACTAATTTCGCAATCTCTGATACCAGGCCGCTTTGCTGTGAAAATCAGCTATTCCGAGCCGTTATCATTTACCCCATAATGGTGCTATGGTAGTCAATCGCGCGCGTCTTGTTCTTGCTGTTTCGGCCTCGGCTCTGTTAGCGGCGTTATGCACAATCTGTTTTTTTGTTAATCACAGAGTTAAAGCGGCCATGTCGGCGGATGGCGGTGAAAAAAAGCCTTTGAGCTTTGTAACGCTGCCATTTCATGAATCCCCCGTGGAATGGCTTGGCGGCGGCGAAGTCAGGGCAGTGGCCGTATCCGCTGATTCGCTGTGGACAGCCGGCTCTTTTGGCGTCATGGACGGGAATGGAATTTACCCGGGCCTGCCGTCTCTGAGAGTTTCAGCGATGACGCTCTGGCGCGGGAGACCCCTGGTAGCTCTGGAAGCCGGCGGATTATTCCTGCTCAATGGCCGCCAATGGGATGAACTCAGAACAGGCTTTGGCGTCCTGCAAGCGCGCTGCTTAACAGAAGGGGTTGGCGGCGAATTGTATATTGGCGCGGCGCAAGGTCTTTTCCTCATCCAATGGGGCGGCAACGTCATAGAGCGCCTGCATGCCGCCCCCGTCCGCTCCATTGCCCTTGGCGCCGGAATAATCCTGGCCGGAGGGGAAGAAGGGCTTGTTCATATTTCCGGAGGGCGGGCCAATTCATTGGTTACGCCAGACCCCTGGATTGATTGGATAGGGATCAGGAACAACCAGATAGCACTGCTGACGGCGCGGGGCTTGGCTACAGGGCCACTGGACGGCAAGGGCGGCAAAGGCGGCGAAATACGCTTGACGCCCCAGGAAGCAAGCGGCGCGGCCCAGCTTGGAGACGACGTTTATGTCGTTGGAGAAAATTCCATTTTGAAAATGGGTCTGGATAATCGGTTTACCCAGGAATATCTCCCGCAAGCGCCAAGGCGCGTCTTTGCGTCGGGCGAAGCCCTTTTCGCGGACACGGACGCAGGGTTATTCAGGAAAGGGCCGCGGGGATGGATATTGGCAAGGCGCCGCGCCGCCGCGTTGCCGCCGGGACCTGTGCACGTAACGGCGCTGGCCCATTTTCAGGGCCAACTGGTTGTAGGCGCTTTTGACGGAGGGGTTGCCATTGGCGCATGGAACCAGGATGGCACAAGCTCCTGGCGGGCGCTGCCCGCAACCAACGCCTGGGGCGTAAACGCCATCCTGCCCTCCGGGGGCGCCCTCGCCATCGCCAGCCTGCGGGGAGCTTCGCGCATGGAAGGCCGGGGCATTAAGCCTCTAGCTCCTTCCGGCGCGGCATTTTCTCTTGCCCAAACGCCGTATGGCATTGCTGTTGGCTACGGCCACGGCGTTCATCTGCCGGGGGGCCAGTTTTTATCCGCCTTTCACGGTCTGCCAGGAAATCAAGCCCTGGCCCTGCTCCAGGACGATTACCTGTATGTCGGGACGCCGTCCGGTTTGGGGGCAATATCAGGGGCCAGGGTGGCCTGGCGCACCGTTGACGGCGACGGCCTTCTTCCCCATCCCTGGATAACCGCGCTGGCAAGCCATAAGAACGCCATTTACATCGGCACATACGGCGGCGGAATAGTCCGCCGCGCTCAGGAGGAAGGTCAGATTAAGGGCAGCTTCAGCAGCTTCCCTGAAACGATGGGTCTTAAGATAAATACAGGCTGCATAGCCGTCTTTGACGGATCGCTTTTTGTTGGTACTGAAGGAAAAGGCTTGTATCGTCTTAGTGAGGACGCTATGCGATTCGAGCCGATGGCCTTGCCTCTTCCCTCCAACAGCGTCACGGCGCTATTACCGGACGGCGAGTTTCTGCTGGTGGGGACGCTTGAAGGCATAGCAAGAGCGCCGTTGCCTATTCTTAAATCACGGGGTATTTAACAGCAATGAAGGCTCAAGTTTCTTTGGTTAAGTATCTGGTTTTCTTTCTTCTGGTTTGCCCATTTCTGCGGGGACAAGCGGGGCTGTTGATTCCGGCGATTACAGGGCGCCCTGACTACGAGGCGCTCTCGCTGAGGGAGATGAAGATAGATATATCAATAGCGCGGGGTTACGCGCGGGTCAACGTGGTCCAGGTTTTTGAAAACCACACGAGCGATGTTCAGGAAGGAACGTACCGCTTCGCCCTGCCCCCATCCGCGACCGTCGGCGACTTTGCCGTTTGGGACGGTCTTCAGCGCATACCGGGCGTAATACTGGAAAAAAGCCGCGCAAGGTCTGTTTATCAGGAGATCACGCGACAGATGATTGACCCCGGCCTTTTACAGCAAGGCGACGAAGACGACGACAGCCCAGGCGCCCGTTCGCTATTTTCAGTGACAATCGCGCCTATCCCCGCTTTAGGCACAAAAAGGCTGGAACTGCAATTCCAGCAGGAAGTCCCTTATATAACCTCAATAGGCGAATTTCGCCTCCAACTGCGGCCCCCCGCAGGCGAGCCGCCCAAGGCCGCGTATTTCACCGTCAATGTACACTTAGGCGATTGTAAGTATGAAGCCATGCAACGGGGAATACCGCTTACAAAAAAACAAAATAAGCTGACCTTCGCCGCCGAAAATTTCAAACTGGACACAGACCTCCAATTTCGCGTCATTCCCGAATCATTAACGCCGTTGCGCCTTTCCGCCTTTCGCAATCCTGAAGGGCGCCCGCCCGACGGTCTGGCCCTCGCGCCCTGGGAGCGCCCCTCTGAAATACCCCCGGAAAGGGACGGCTTCTTTTTGCTGGAGGCAATGCCCGCCGGTGTGTCAAAGGCCGCGCCCGCTGAATCGAAGACCGCATCGAAGGCCATGGAAACACGCCCGGCCCAGGCGTTGGCCATTTTGTTTGAAACGTCCCTGAGCCACAGATGGGATGGATTAGAAACCGCGTATGGTCATCTAGTGAGGCTCCTGGGGGCGCTCCAGGCGAATGATCATTTTTTACTGATGCCCTTTGACGCCAAAATAACCGAGGGCCGCCTGCGGCCTGCCACGCCGAAAAACGTGGAAGAAGCCTTAAACGCCCTGCGCCAGCGCCCGTTAGCCCCGGGCAGCAACGTCGTGCAGGCGATAAGCGCGGCAAAAAATGCGCTGCCAGCGGATGGGCGCATATTCCTGTTGACCAGCGGGGCGAATATTTCCGGTTCTAAGGTCTTGCGGGAAGCCCTTGGGGCAACGCCGTTATTCACGCTGTTCAGCGGCAGCCAGCCCAAGGAGTCGCTGGTCAACGTATCTTCCGATGTGATATTTCCGACCTCCACCGAAATTGAACAGGACCTTTTTTACAGGCGCCTGCTATCTCCGGTGGAGCGCGCCGCAGCCACGGAAGCGGCTAAAACGCAAAACGACATTCCGTTTGAGATATTCGGCGGAAACCCGGGATTAAGACATATTTACCCCGTCCTGACACAACCCATGGAAAGCGGCGCCCTTTCAGGCTGGATTGGCCGTTACGAACATCCGCAAAACGGCTTAAACCTAAGGCTGAATTCAAACATTTTTCGCGGCGGTTTTAGCGAGGTCAAGGCCAACTTTCCTGAAAGGGCGCTGGAAGCCAGGGATCTCCCGAGAAGATGGGCGAGGGCCAGGGTCAGCGACCTTCTCGCCCGCATCGAGGCGAATGGTGAAAGGCGCGAGTGGATTGACGAAGTCCTCGCCCTCTCCAAGCGATATAAATTCGTCACTCCCTACACGGCGTTTTTGGCCGCCCCGCGTTCCTTACTGCGTCCGCGCCGCATCCAGCCCGGCGACCCCGTCCTGCGGGTCGAGTGCGACCCCGGCGCGCGCGGCGTCATAGCCTTGCTGCCCTTTGGCTTGAAGCTGGATTTGATACGCCGCCCAGGGACTAACAGTTGGGAGGGCAGATTTCTTGCCCCGGCAAACTTTCCCGATGGGCGCCACGCCGTCAGAATTCTAATAAAAGACAGCAGCGGCGCTATTGTAAGCGAGACCAAGCACTTTATAATGGACGGCAAAGCGCCTGGCATCGCGCCCATATTGCCAGCATACGCAAAGAATGGCGAAACGATAAAAGTACAGGCAAGGACTGATTCAGACGTAGTGACGCTCACGGCGCGCATTGGCGATTCGCCCCCGGCCCCCCTCAAATGGGATTCAGAGGCAAAGTGTTCCGTGGGCTACCTGAGAATTCCAAATGATCTGGCTGGAAAACAAGAGGTGTTCTTTGAAGCCGTTGACGGCGCGAAAAACCGCGGTTTTGCCCGCTCCGCGCTGGAGGTGAAGTGATGCGCCCGCGGCCTGAATATATTTTGCTAGCCGCCCTCTCCCTGGCGTTCATCGGCGCCGTAAAAACTGACTGGCGCGACATGCTTGAAAGCGATTGGATTTATGGCATAGCCACGCGTTTTTCGCTGGTGGATGGCAATGAGGTGCATTATCCGACGCCAACGGCGGAGTTGGCTCGCTTGCTGGAAGGCCGCGGTGAATCCGCCGCGCTGCGCCACCTGGCGGAAGCAAGGCTCGAATTGGGCGACAGAGCGGGCGCCTGGGCCGCCATGACAAGCTGGGCCGAGCGCGAAGGCGCTGTCGCCTGGGAGGAGGCGGCCAGATGGGCGATGGCCCGCAACAGCGTTCCCGAAGCTCTTGCCGCTGCTGAAAAGGCCATGCCAGGACTCAACCCGGAAAGCAGGCGCGCGCTATGTGACGAGCGCATCCGATGGGCGGACCAACACCCAGAAGCGGCGGATGCTCTCGCGCTGATGAAGGCCAGGGCCGATCTGTTTCCCGACGACGCGGACGCGCTGGAGGCGTGGCTGCGCCGTTTGATGGGCGAAAACCGCCTTGATGAAGCGGAAAGCGCGTTGGTTTCTGCAAGTGCGCTGAGCGCCGAAAGAAAACTCCTGCTGCGCTCCGACCTCTTAGACGTCCGGAAAAAATACGAACAGGCTTTTAAAATACTGGACGACGCCGTTGCTGAACCCTGGAGCGTGGATTTCAGGAGGGCTTACGCGGCAAGGGTCAATCAGGCAAACCCCGGTTTGCCCGAAACCTGGCGGGCGCAGCTGGAAGGGGCTTTTGACGTTTCAGCCCTCATTCGCCTGTGTACTTGGTTCCAGGGTCAGGGCAGGAGCGGCGCGGCGACGGATTTGGTCAGGCAAATGGAGCGCCGCCATGAAACCAGCCTGAATCGTGACCAGCGCCTGTTATTGAGCCGGTTATACGCCGAGGTCGAGGCCATACCGGAAGCCTTCCGCGCCGCGTTATCTGCGGCCCACGTCGGCGATTCCAACTCTCAGCAAGACGACTTGGCGCTACTGGCCCGTTTGGCCCTGCAAGCCGATCAGCGCCCGCTCAGTATTGGCGCCGCCAATGACGAGCCTTACCGCTGGGCGGCCCAGCTTGACAGGACGCCTGGTTTTTGGACGGGCGCTATATCACTCTTTTTGACCGGCCTGCCCTTTGAACAGTCCTTGAATCAACTGGAGGCCGGAAGCCTGCGGGATCGCGCCTTTGCCACGGCGCTGGCCCTTGGCGACGAGCTTGCGCGGCGCTCCCCCCGACACCCAAGCCTGCCCGCGCTGCGGACGGCCTTTATGGCCCGTCACATAGAAAGCGGCGATGGCGAAAGCGCGCTGGCCCTTTTGCCGCTGCTTGAAAATACGCCGAGCGCCGACGAAGCCAGGAAATTAGCCCTCGCGGCCGCTCGCCAGGCCAATGTCCCAATAGATGAAGAATTGCGCCTGATGAAAGCGCGCCTTAAGAGTCTCGCGCCGGACGGCAGTACGCCGACCCTGGATGAAAATGACGACGGCTATCGTGATTACGATCATGACGCTCTTGATAGCGGCGAGAATGCGCCGTTGGCGCTTAGAACCTACGGCGCCGCAAGCGTTCCAAGCAGCGGATACGGCGCCGCAAGCGTTCTAAGCTGGACGCGGATTCCAAAAAAAGAAGCGGAGCGATATTCCCAGGCGTTCTCCCAGTACATCTCGCGCCTCGACTGCTTAGACAAATCCCATCAAGCCTCGGTGAGCCTGATGCTGGGCGAGATGGACCGAATGCCCGACGCCGAAGCCCTGTGGCTGCATCTTTTATCCATGCTGGAATCCTGGAGGCTGGACGATGACCTGGGACCTCGCTACCTCGCCGCCTTGCAGCGTTTCAAAGGCGAAGACATTTGGCCGAGGCTGGCCCGATGGTACGCGAAGCGCAATTATCAAAAGGAGTTAAAGAATTTAGCGGAAAGCCTGACGCGGCGTTTCAGAAGCGCTGATATTTTTAACAGAATTCAGGCAAGCGACGTGCGCCTGGCAATCCCGGAGCAACCGCCAATCAGAGACGGCGTCCGCATGGTTCCCTGGGCGGACTGGGTGCGCTTTAAGGCGCTGGAGCGATTTCCCCATAATCCACGCATAGTCAGAGAGGCTCAAAGGCTGGTCACTCAAAGCGACTGGCAGCGCGACCACAGAAACAGCGAGAGCCGACAGAGCGGGCAAAACGGTCCGGTTGTAATACCCGACGCCCTCATGCGGACAAAGAGATGGGCCGTTTTCTTTGTTGACGCTGAAATTCGGGACTCCTGGTTTCGGGAAGCCATGAGTACCAACGATTTAGCGCAAAAGCTCGAAGCCATAGAAGCGCGGCCTTCAAAAACCCCGGTTGACGACTTGATCCTCAGCGAAGGCTGGTCGCGGTTGAGCAACTTTGAAAAAGCCGTTCCGGCTATTGAGCGGCTTTCCGCCGCCTACCCCGGCGACAGTGATTTGGCTGGCCAAACCCTGTCTCTGTACAGGTCGCTCAACGGGATCGGCTATAACTACACCCAGGCCGCCCACGCTCTGGTGGCGCGCATCGCGCCGTCCCTTGAAAACCCATACAGCCTCTGGACAGAGCTTGGCGAAATGGAAGTGGAGCGCGGAAAGCCTAAGACCGCAATAAAGGTGTGGCAGGCCCTTTTGGAGAGGGAACCGCGCAATCCAGACCGCGTTGCCGAATTGGCCGCGCTTCTCTGGGACTACAACCATGACCGCGAAGCCCTGAATGTTGTAGCCGAAGGCCGGGCGCGGATGGGCAGACCCGTGTTCTTTGCCTTTGAAGCGGGCGTACTGCGGGAAAACCTGCGGGACATCGAAGGCGCCATAGGCGAATATCTGGCCGCATTGCGCCCCGAGGGTAATCAATTCGATTATCATTCAGCCGACCACCGCGCCCTTGGGCGCATCGCCCAATTACTCTCCCGCCGGAAGGCGTATAACATTGTCGAAAAGAATATTCAAAACCTGCAACCAGGTAAGCCTGACGACGAAAAGCGCCTGTTGAGCTTCTTCCCGATACTAAACGGGCGTGCGGGCGACTTGAGTAAAGACGACGATTGGATTGATTTTGCGAATAATCCAAACGGCGTAAGGCGCGATGAAGCAAATCCAAGCGCGATGGAATCCAGGGCGCTAAGCGAAGACGCTATACGGAAAATAGGCGATTTAATTCTCGCAAAAGCCGAATCAATGGCGCCGACGGCTACCAGCCTTGAATTTCTGGAAGCCTGCCGGACCTGGATGAACAGCGTCGCCCAAGACCGCTGGAAGGCGGGCAGACTGGTCTCCTTTGAGAGCGCGCGCATGGCAAGACACGCCGCCTTAGTCCCAAACGAAGAAGGGAGCATCCGCATAGAAATGGAACGCGCTGACTTCCTGGCCTCCAAGGGGCGCAATAGTGAAGCCGACGCCCTTTGGTCCCAGCTTGAAACCCGCATAGCCCTGTTGCCCGACGGCGTCACAAAGATGAGGGCTGAAGCGGCCAGGGCTTCATTTTTGGAAAAGAGCGGCGGCGCGAATATAGCCGCTATGGAATGGAAGCGTTTGGGCGAGAGTTACCCCTGGAGCCTTGGGCTGCTGGAAGACCATTTAGCATTTCTGCGAAGAACGGGCAAACTGGACGAGTCCCGGGTAATCCTGGAAGAGGCGGCGGGCCGGGCGGCGGAAGGATACAGGCTGACGCTGTTACAGCGACTCGCCAGGCAGAGCGTGCTGGAAAACGATTCACCCAGAGCGATTCGCGCGACACAGCGCATATTGCTGGAAAAGGGCCTGATCCCCCAGGATCGCCTGGAAGCTGTTGAGATACAGGCCCGCCTTTCAATAAAAACCGACGGGAGTTGGGACCCTGCGCCCTTTATAGAAGAGCAGGCGGCTGCGTTAAACCAGGAACGCTTACCCGACCTGTATTGCCGCGCCGCGCAGGCCGCAGACGCCGAGGGCGCCCACAGGACGGCGCTCAGAATGTGGATCGAAGCCTTAAACAGGCGTACTGACAGGCAGTGGATACAATCCGCCTGCCGGTCAGCTATAGCTGGGGGCGCGGAGGCAGAATTGTTGTCTTTCTTTGAACGCCAGCACGAGCGCAGCCCGCGCGACGTCCGATGGGCGGTGGCCGTGCGCGACATCCGCCGGAACCTGCACCTTATAGACGGGACTATTCAAGCCGCTAAAGCCGCCGTTGCAATCCGCCCCGACAGAGAGGATTTATGGCGTGAAGCGGCTGAAATCATGGTATTGGCCGATAAGGTCAAAGAAGCCGCCGATTACCTTGACGGCTGGCACAGGCTGCGCCCGTCTGACGAAGGCGTCGCCGCCTGGCGGTCAAGGCTCTATGCCCAGGCTGGCGAGGGCGAACTGGCCCTTGCCGTTGAGAGAGCCGCGCTGGAGGCGTTGCAAACTGAGCCAAGGCACAGCGGCGATTATCCAGCCAGACGCGCCCGGGCGGCCGTCAGGCTTATGGAAAATGGCCTTGTTGCGCAATCTCTGCGTATTTATTCACAACAGGGAGACATCCTGGCTATCACAAAGAGTAACATTCCGGCCTATCAGCAGGCTCGTCTGGCCATATACAGCGGACAACTGATAAAACTGCTCCAGGCGTCTTCCGGCGACGAGCGATTTTTAAACAACATCGCTGATGAACTCAGCTCCAACGGCAAACCGGAGGACCTTGAGGCTGTAATCGCCCGCCTGTCGCCCCAGTTATCGTCGGCCTCCGCTTCAAGCCGCATAGCGGCGCTGAGGCAGTGGCACGGCTTTATTCAACGCGCCGGTATCAGAGGCGCTCTGAGGCTTGTAGCCGCCCATGAATATGTTTCGGCTAAACCAGGCCCGTGGCGGCAAAACCCCCCAGCGCCATTTTTAACCGCTGTAGGCGACGCCCTGATTCCAGGTTATTACAACCCGAACAACTACGGTGATCCCAATTTGGACTGGCTGTGGACGCTGGACTTAGCCCGCAGGGATAAATCCGAAGAACTGCTGACATTTCTGGAACCAAGTTGGAACAGCGCCATGGACATTGTCTTTAGCGATTCCAGTTTAAACCCGAATGATTCCCCACTGAGATGGATGAACAACACAACCGTGTTGGAAACCTGGGCCAGGGCGGCCTCGCAAAAACCGGAAATACTAAAGCGTTTAAACGACGTCTTTAGCGACAATCGCCTGCGGGATCGGTTTCAGGCGCTGGCGCCGCGGAACTGGAAACAAGATGTGTTAATTGACTTGGTCAGCCCTGCCGCCCGAACCGCCATGTTCCGCTTCCTGAAAACCGAATCGAAGGCTTCTGACCAGGTAATACAGGCCAGGGCGGCGCGGACAGAGCAGGTTGCGGAAGCCCTCAGGCGCTTGATTCAGGGACAGCCAGGCGCGGCTGACGACCCTGTCATAGCCAAACTGCGGGGGCCTCAGACGGTAGGCGAACTGCTGGGCAATAACGCCAGCTGGCTCTGGGTTGAATTTACTCCGCGAAGAAACGCCAACGGGGATATTGACGAGCCGGCAGAATATCGCGGCGTTGGCGCGGGCGTTGACGCTGGCCGCTTCCCTTCCGCTATTTGGGGGCAGAATCCCAGTGAAGCCTGGTACGTGCTGGAAGCCCTTGCCCGATATAGGAAGAGGGACGGCGCCGCGCCGCTCTTGCCCCTGGAGTACACACAGAGCGGCGGCGAGGCCGACCGGGCGATTCTGGCTATAAACATGGCCAGGTCGCTGGGCGATATTGGCCTTGCAAGGGAACTGGACGCCCAGCGCCCAGGCGCCGCTGCGGACGAGCGCAGGGTTCTGACCCGCATCCAGCTGCTCAAAGCCGCCAGAGAACACGAAAGCGCCAATGAGACATGGAAAATGTACCTGAGGTCGCGCCAAAAAAATATCAATTCGTCCGAATTATTTAGTCTGGCCCAATTTGCCGAACGCAATAGCCTGCCGGAACCATCAGGGCTGCTCGACGCTTCCCAGCCGTTACATCCAGAACTACTGGCTTCACTGGTCAGCAAAAACATCAATATTTTCAAGTCGTATAAGACATCGGACGCATCAGCCTTCCGGTCAGCCCTCATTGGGTACTGGCGACAGGATGAATCCGGCCTCAATGCCTCCCAACTGCGTTTCTGGCTGCGGAAACTCTGGGCGATGGGGTCGGCAGATATGCCGGATCGCGGGCTGGATAAACTGGGCGGCCTGTGGCGTCACGCGCTGCCCTGGCTGTCACAACAGGCCATACCTCAGCGCCTTGAAGCCCTGGACGCTGTTGAGAAGGGCGGCGACGCGCTGATTAAACTGTTGAGCCAAAGTAACCAAAGCGACATGGTTCAAATACTGACGGCAAAAACCTTGCTGGCCGCTGACAATAGCGGTCGGGCGCTGTCTTTGGCTGACAAATGGATTTCGGAAAACCGCCATGACAACCTCGGGCAGACCCCCTATAGACCGGAAACGCGGGATTCAGAAGAAGACGAATATGAAAACGAATTCAAATCATATCGCCAACGCAACCGCTGCAATGCCGCCAACGCCAATGACGCCGTTATTGAGCGCGTAAGGCTTTGGATGGACGCCTTCCGCGCAAGCAAGGTGTACTCCGAAGCAGCAGAACGCTTTTCTGGAATGTTAAAAGAGCATTATGAAAACAGAGCCGTTTCGCAGGACGTGTGGATACTGGCCTTTGACCTGTCTAAACCAGAGGACAGACCAACGCTGCATAAGGCCCTTGACCTGGCGTGGTTCAGGGGTCAGGTGGATTCAAATGATTTAGGCCGCCTGATTGAAACCCTGGTTAAATATCTTCCCCTGGAAGCCCCAAAATGGCTTAAACGCTGGCCGCTGGAATACTCTTTTCAGCACACCCGCCAAAGGGCTAACATCCTTGCCGCTCTCAAGCAGCCGGGGGAAGCCGCGCAGATTTATAACAATGCCAGAGGACGGGCGTCCTGGCGCATGGCGGACGACCTGAACGCCTTCACTGCGTGGCGCGATTTGAGCGCCAACGCCGCCGGCCCAATCGGCCCTGAGATATGGAAGGCGGCCCTTGGCTATTGGAAAGGCTATTCCCCAATTTCACTGACAGAGCGGCTCAAATCCCATCCGCTGGATTGCTTCAGCGCCGCTTCCGCCCTCCAAACAGTTAAAAGGGCAAGCGAAGAGGAAACACTTCTGGTTGAAGAGGCTCTCGCGCCCTTCATTTCCAATCCCGATTCATTTCCAATCCCGATCCCCGCGCGCTGCTGCGCGTCAAGGCCGCCCGATACTGGCTGCCAATATCCTGGCGGGTTGCGGCGGCGTACGTCAGCGATTACGGCTTTGCCTACTACTACCGTTCTCTAGCCCCGACGGCCTCTAAAAAGTTTCAACCGGAGGATATCAACAGCGCTCTGGAAGACCTCGCCCGCATATATCATCGGAGCGGCGATGCTCATAACGCCCATGAGGCCCTCCGCATACTTTCCGACAGAAATAGCCCGGGCGCAAAGGCATTACAGGCGGGCTTAGGCAGCGCCGCCCCTGAAAAAATCATGGATTATCAGATAGAGAATGGCCGCCCTGCCCCAATACTGCCCAAAGACCTCACCTGGGCGCGCCTCAGCAATTTTCTGCAATTGGAGACTAAACGATGATAATTCGGACTGCTCTTATCCTGGCTTGCGCCGCCTTACTCCGCGGCGAAGGGTTGCCGCTGCCCGACGCGCCGCTGCGCCTGGTGATCCCTGACGTCAGGGCCTTTGACAAAGCGTTGTCTGGGCCGTACAGGCAATTTTTGGAAGGCAGCCTCTCCCAAAATGATCCAATGCTGGCGGCGTGGAAGCGGACGCGCCTTGGCTCCAAGCTGGACTCTCAGTGGGCGGCGTTTTCAGATAAGGTTTCACTGGATTGGCGGACATTAAAAGTCATGCAGCCATCCAGCGTGGGGCTTGCCCTGTTAGACGCCGGGCATCTGGAGGCCGTGCTGATTATCGAAACCCCGCTGTCTCTGGCGTCTCTCTCCCTGCCCAAGGGCGCCATGAAAAACCACAACGGCGTTTCCTATACATTGATAGCCGAAGGCGCGGCTGACGATTCTGGCGACAAACACGAGCGCATGGGCTTTGCCTGGGCCGGCATGGGCAATAAGCTGATCTTCGCCAGCAGCGAAAGGGCCATGAAGCTCGCGCTGGACGCCGCCCTTTCCAATATCAGCTATACCATTCCCCTGGAAGGCCTGGCCTGTCTTGACCTGAACCTGGACGAATTACGCAGGGATATTTATTTCAAACGCGAATTTCCCTTTCCGAAGGGCACGGAAACAGGACGCCTTTACGCCGCCCTGCGGCGGCAGGGCGGAAATCTGGTAGAAGTCCGTCAGGGGACGGGCGAATCCCGTTCACCCGTGTTTAAGTTCGAGGCCGATAACGCCGCCATTGCGGGCTGGGAGCCGGATGGCGGCAACTTTTGGCCGACATTCCGGCGCGCCCTGCTGGATACTGAACCAAACCCGTCTTCCAAGCCAGTTCCGGCGCTCCGCCCCTTGCCCTCTACCGCAGGCGCCCTTGACAGCTACCTGGTTGACTTCACCAAACCGGCGACGGGCCGGGGAAGTGAAGCCTGGGAAGAAGGCGACTTGACAACCTGGACGAGCCTTTTGGCCGATGTTTCTTCATATGGGTATTCTTCCCATCGCGCAGGCCAGCGCATTTTGGTTTTTCCGTGGCCCAAGGCCAAGGACGCGCCTTTCATGGACGCCTGCCTTGCGAGCATGGCCCGGCGCCACGGCATGGTTTCCGTCGCCAGGATTGGAGACATTCAGGAAATTCAAGCCGGGCCGGGGCTTCCGGTCTTAGCCGTCAGGCGGACGGGGGCGTTTTTATGGGTCGCCGCCCGCGCCGACCACCTCAGCCGCGTAACAGAGCCGCAACCCGAATCCGCCTTGATAAGATGGGCAAAACTGGACCTGAACGCCGTCAGGGCGGAAGAATCGCGCTGGAACAAAATCGAAGGCCCGTCAGCGCCCGAATATGACCGCCCCCTCTCTGATCGCCTGCTGGGGCTGTTGGGATGGATGCCCAATGCAGCGCGTATTTCCGTAGAAAGGCGCAAAACCACCGATAACGGATGGATAGAAAAAGTAGTGTTTGGCGGCGGGGACTAATTCCGTTTCTAGAGCGTTTCCTGTTCAAAACCGCGTTTCGCTCCAGGGATATCAGCAATGCCGTACTCGCGGTTTTGAACCGGAAAGTAGCGTTGCATGCTGACTTTGCCCTTTTCTGCCAGACATAATTGAATCATGTAACAACGCTAATATTTAGGGGAAGCGCTATAGAGCGGTTCAACTTTGAGATGCAACCTAATAGCATCAAATGTGACGTCCGCGCTTTTAGTGAAGCTCCCCGCCTTTGGCGGCTCGCTGCAATTCAAGCGCAGACTGCGCGCTCCGCGCGATTCAACCTTTTCAAAGTTGAATTGGTCTGGCCGTTTTGAACTAAAAAATTTCCAAATCCACCACTTCTATCCCATGCTCCTCTTCGTCCCGCCCCGGGGCGAAAACAGGAAATATCAAATTTTTAACGCCACATTCAAGGGCCAAAAGCACCGCGTCCACCGCCCTGTCATCGCTTAAACCCTCATCGTGGGCCACCTTCAGAGCTATGTAAAAAGTCTTTTCCATCGCCTGGCTAAAAGCGGTATCAACACAACATCCCATCTCACCCTCCCATGACGTCCTAGTGGTCATCAATATATAGTATTGACAAAATGCAACTATATTTCAACAAGTTTTTTTGTGAGGTGCGAGGGGCCGGGAATCAGGGGTTATTGCCGCGCGAAGCGCGGCAACCTTGGCCGCTTTCACCCCTTATTCCTAATCCTTGACAGAAAGCGCCTTCAGGCGATACTGGGCTATTTTGTGGGCCAGGGTTCTGGATGGGCAATCGCTCGGAGGCAGGTCTTCGTAGTTTGCGCTCAGGGCGGCTATAAAGGCGTCAACGCTTGCGTTTTGATAAAGGCGCACCCTGGCCTCCGGTATGAGGGCGCAGGCCGCCCACTTGTTGGCCTGCTGCTCGTTTTTTGACCTGATTATTTTATTCCCCGGCCCCCCGTGCCACCTCAGGTGTCCCAATTCATGGGCCAAGGCCCACATCGTGGCCAGCGGCCCAAATTGCGTAGGCGCCAAAATCATGGGCGGCGCGCCCAGAATACCGGGGATAAAGACCGCCGCGGGCAGAACTTTCATCACCACCCTGGCGCCAACCAATTCGGCGGCTGACGCCAGGTCAACCTCACTGGGATATCGCACGCCGTACCAGTCGGGGGTGAACATTTTTAGGGGGAGGGGTAAGGGG
>JGI24698J34947_10000796_pt1 | contig 15674 bp, 11 predicted proteins | sample TergutMp193P3_FD_34947 | JGI IMG/M metagenome (IMG submission 34947) | reverse complement strand
AACGGCGACAAGGCCATGCTGATTGAGGTAAAAACCAAACTGACCGAAGAACGTATAGATAAACATATACTAAGGCTTGAAAAAATGCGTAAATACGCCGACTTAAACGGCGACAAGCGTATCTTCCTGGGGGCGGTCGCGGGCATCGTGGTGACAGATGAAATAAGAAAATATGCGTTAAGTAAAGGCTTGTATTTCATTGAATACGCCGGGGAAACTTTTTACATTACCCCGCCTGGCGGTGAACCTAAAGAATGGTAAAAGGTAACTGGTGGTGTCTTAGACAAAGCGAAAAAGGTTTATCTCATACCGATTCAGTATTGAGTATCCGGCGCAAGTTTGGCGCCGTCAAGCTTCGCAGAACGCACAACGGTCTCCACAAAACAAAGGCTCTTGAACCCCTCAACAATGTCGCAGCTTGTTTCCTTGCCCGATTTTACACATTCAATAAATTCTTTGACTTCCTCAAAATAGGGGTTTATCGAACTGCTTATGGTTTCCGTTTCCGCTTCCGGGCCCGAAGTAAATGTTATGGTTCCGTTATTATGATCGGTGAATTCGGCAGTCAGTTTCTCAAAAACTGCCGTTACTTTTATAGTCCATTTGCCCGGTATTGCGCAATTATTGGCTGTAATACTTGCCAGTGCGCCGGTGGTAAAACCCGCGATACAGGCGCTTACGTCTTCCGCCGTATAATCCGGGGTATGATTATGGCATATATTCGCCATTATTCCTTCCACATATTTCGGATCCCCGAAAAATTTACGGCAGAGATCGTAAAGATGTATGGCCTGCTCAAAAACCTGGCCGCCGCACAGATCAGCGTTTCTCCACCAGGGGGCATGCAGGGAATTACACTGATATTGGGCATCATAAAGCACCGGTTTCCCGGCCTTGCCTTCCTTTATCAGTTCCTCAAGGCGTTTTGCGGCAGCCCCTTTACGCATATGAAATCCCACAAAGGTTTTGATCCCACCCTGTTTCGCGGATCGAACCATGCGAACGCCGATGGATGTGTTAAGCGCTATTGGTTTCTCTATAAAAATATGTTTCCCCTGCCCAGCCGCTTTTTCAAACTGCCCGTTATGCGCAAAAGGGGGAAGGCAGATAAACAGAATATTGAAATCAGCGTCCTCCAGCATTTTATCAAAATCCCGGTAAATAACGGCCTCTTTAATTCCCATTTCAGCCTTAAAGCATTCCGCTAGTTTCTGGTCAACATCACAGACAGCAGTTACCAGTATCCCCAGTTCGTTCAGGGAAGCGGTATGTTGCCTGCCCATATTTCCTGTTCCTAAAATTGCCGCTTTAATTGTCATGCTGTCTCCCAATTGCAAAAATCCGGCAATGTGATATTGTGCTCAAACCTCACCTGCCGGTTTAGTATTCTTCCACTTCCTGAATTCTCGCAGCACAAATACAGCCGATACTATCGACGAACAAACATCGGACAGGGGAAAAGCGCAATACACGCCGTAAATCTGGCGCAGGCCCAGCGCCCCAAACAGGACGGGCAGGAACAGAATTGCCGGAATGGCGAAGAGAATCTGCCGTGAGAGGCTCAGGATGGAAGCCTGAACGGGTTTACCAATCGCCTGAAAAAACTGGCCGCCTATCATCTGAACGGCGATGAAGGGAAACATGCTCGTGCAGATTCGTATCGTCGTTATTCCAAGTTCGCGGAGGGAACCGGTGTCTTTGCTGAACAGCGAGAAACAGAAGCCCGGCGCGAATTGCGTAACGATGAATCCGGCGCAAAGAACACCGGTGTTGGCGAAAAGCGCCAGCTTGAAACATCTCTTTACACGGTCATACTGTTTTGCGCCGTAATTATAACCGATGATCGGCTGCGCGCCCTGGCCTATTCCCATGAGCGGCATAATGACGACGATCATCACGCTGAAGAAAATCGTCATGGAGGTGAGCGCCTCTTCGCCGCCGTATTTCAAAATCGTTGCGTTCTGTAAAATTCCGACAAGGCTCATGGCGAACTGCATTATAAACGGGGCAAAACCGATGGCGAGTATACTGCCTGCCAATTTTACGTTTACCTTCATGTATTTAAAGCGGAACCGGAGCCGCGTCCATTTGGAGGAAAAATACCCGAGAACAAAACAAAACGAAATAAACTGCGATATAATGGTCGCCCACGCGGCGCCCGCGACTCCCAGACCGAAAACAAAAATAAAAATCGGGTCAAGGATAATATTCGCCACCGCCCCGACAATCTGAACCAGCATCGATGTTTTTGGGTGCCCGTCCGAACGGATAAAATGGGTAAGGCCGGGACTCATCGCGGCGAAAATCGCGCCGTAAAGAATCACGCGAAGATAACTTTCCGCGTAATAATATACGTTGCCCTCGGCCTTCATTACATCGGTCAGGATGGGCTTCATGAAAATCATGCACACGATTATGCTGACGGCCGGAAAAAGAAAGAGAAGCGTGAATGCGTTTCCCATTATCTTCTCGACTTCGTCGGAGCGTTTCTCACCCAGCCGGATTGAAAAGAGCGAATTCGCGCCTATGCCGATAAGCATGGAAAAGGCCTGTATGATCATCATAACGGGCATTACGAGACCGACGCCGGCAATGCCGAGCGGGTCAACGCCCTGTCCTATGTAAATACGATCAACGATATTATATATCGCGTTTACAAACATTCCGATTATCGCCGGAATGGAAAAATCAAGCAGTAACCGGCCAATCGGGGAAGTACCAATACGGTCTGTCGCCAGTCTGGTTTCGGACAAAGTAGACTCCTAAAGCGATTTATCGCTAAGTGATACTATCGCTTAAGGAATTAATAAGCAATATTTAATAATCGCTTGCCAGCTCCATACCGCTCAGAATAAAAACTTCCGGCCGGAATTCAAAATGCATGGTGTCATAATATGTCCACTTGCCGCCCCAAATAAAACCATAAGATTCAAAGGTCTTTATCACCGGCTCAGGCGGATGGTAGCGTCCCTCATACGAAATCTTCCACCAATCCGCTGTCCATTGCCAGTACGTTGCCTTGCCGTTCAGTGACTTGGGAAGAATGTCGATGGCTATACCGTAGGAGTGGTTGGACCTGGAAGCGCTGCCGGCAATGTTGCGCCAGTTCCAGCCGTGCATTTCGCCGATATTGGTTATCCAGGTCTGTACAACAGGATCGGTTTTTGCGATTTCCAGGATACGCTGCTCAACCTTTGAAAGGATTTTCGCAATGTCCGAATGCATGGGGACAGAGTATCCGAGAAAAGTGATAGGCTTTATCCGCTCGGATACTTCGGTCCTGCTGCTCGCGTGCCAGAGATCCTCCTGAAAAGCCAAAGAACGCTTGAGCTGGGGCCTGGGTGTATCATTATTGCTATTATTATTGTTGTTGTTTCTATTACGGAAACGGTCGGCCTGCTCGGCGCTGGGTTCTGTCCAGGGCGGTAATTCTCTCTGATAATTATAAGAAACGAATGCGCCCATATATTCGGAGGCGCTGTCCAGCAAATCTTCCGTCAGCATCCTTCCTCCGGCATAGTAATACCAGGTATCATTTAAGAGCACGGCCCAGTCGTCATTACGAAATTCAACCTTTTCAATACACCAGTAATAAGCGGCGGCCAGAGCCTTCATATTCAGTTCCGCTCTGCTTGGCTGGGTTTCTTCGGGCGCTGAGACTTCTTCCATAACATCATCCTTCAAACTTTGAGATTCGGAATTCGGTCTAATCATTCCGATGGCAAAAACAATACCGCCCGCCAAAACGAGGGCAAGAATAATTATATTTCGTTTCATATTTTGGGTGCTAAAAATTCCCATTAAAACTCCCCGGAAAAAGATCTATCGCAAACCCGCTTAATAAGGCAAACAATACAGTAAACAATAGGTAACATAAAAAATGCTTTATGCCCAGTACAATCTTCATCGCACCGAGGTTTGTTATTTTCATGGCTTGACCCGTGATCATGAACGCCGAGGCGGAACCCAGCGACATGCCGTTTTGCATCCACGCGAGAAGCAGCGGGATTGTCCCGCCGCCGCACACGTACAGGGGAACGCCGACAGCGGCCGCCATCAATACGCCGAATGCCCTGTTGCTTCCGAATAGCGCGGCAAAGGCGTCTTGCGGTACGTATCGCTGAAAAACCGCGGCGAGAATAATGCCCACAAGAAAATACGGACCCGTTGCCTTGATGTTTCTTCCGAAATTTTTTAAGAAGCGCAAAAACAGGTTTGGATCGGTGTCGCGTCCGGTCATGTTTTCAAATTTGGTGTAAGTAAAAAACGGCTTGTTTTTACAGAACAGCCTGACGCAAATTCCCGCCGCCACGCCGCACAGGAAGCAAGAGACAAAACGTATAACAAGAGCCGGTACGCCGAGGGCGGCGCTGTAGAAAAGAAGCTGCGGATTTAGCAGAATCGAACACATCACGAACGCGGCGATCCAGTCTTCGGCCATGCCTTTCTCGGCAAAGGAAGCGGCTATCGGTATCGTCCCGTACATGCAAAGCGGCGATGCGATACCCAAAAGAGAGGCGGGGATAATGCCGAAAATTCCCATTTTGGTGTCCCGCATTTTGACGAAGAGGGCGTGGATTTTTTCTTTGCCGAACACGGAAACAAGGGAACCCAACGCCATTCCCAGCACCCAATACCAGACTAATTGTTCAAACTGGATCGAGAAGTAATACCAGAAATAAATCAATTCCCTTTGAAGAATTTCGATCATCCTGCCCGCCGCTTTCGCCCGCTTTACAGTTTTATCAGTTCGTACGTCTTGCTGCCCAGGCCGATGGCCGCCCCGTGGTCGATGGTGCGAATCCCGTTTCTGGCTTCCATGCGCCGTATCAGGCTTCTCCCGTCCGGCGCAGCGTACACGAGGTCGATACAGGCCTTGTCAAGCGCCACGGGGTCAAGGGACGAAAGGATGCCGATGTCGTGCATGTCCGGCTCGGCGGGGCGGCCGTTGCAGTCGCAATCCACCGACAGGCGGTTCATCACGTTGATGTAGAGGATATTGCCGTTCAAACTGTCAACAACGGATTTTCCCGCCTCGGCCATTGAATCAAGAAACGCGTCCTGATTTCCCGATGTGCCTCGCTTGCTGGTGCCCGCGCTGTGTATCCAGCTTTTCCCTTCGGAAGACGCGATGCCGATGGAAATGTTTTTTATTGCCCCTCCCAAACCGGCCATTGAGTGGCCTTTGAAATGGGAAAGGACGATGTAGTAATCGTAATTTATAAAATTGGCGCCGACAAAATTTTCCTTCAGCCTCGTACCCCCCAATACGGGGAGGCTTATCGAGCCGTTTTCATCGAGTATATCTACATTCGCGATGGCGGTGAAACCGTGATCAATCGCCACCTGTTTATGGTACGCCGTGTTTGCGCGCCTCCCGCCGTAGGCGGTGTTCGATTCAACGATGGTGCCGTTCACGGACTGCACCAGGTTTTTTATCAGGTCGGGCCTTAGGTAGTTGCTGTTCGGCGGTTCGCCTGTGGAGATTTTCACTGCAACCCTGCCGGACGGCCGTTGTCCAAGGGCGTTGTAAACCGCCATCAAGGCCGCCGGGCTTATGTCGGCGGTGAAATACACCTTTGGGGGGGCGGCCTGTCCAGGCACAATTTGGCCTGGGGGAACGGCAGTCGGTTGAACAGGCTGTGCCTCGGCTTTATAAGCGCAGCCAGTGAGAGACAGCATAACGCCGGCAAATATTCCCAATACCAGCGATACCTTTAAAAAAAACTGTTTGCTCTTCATTTTTCACCTCGTTATTCGTGGCGAGGGTTTAATACCCGCTGCCCGCTACGCACCTGTTTGCGGGTGCAGCCTCTGGGGCGATCACAAGGGTATTAAACCCGAGACCAATACCTTTTAAGAACAACATACCCTGCTGCTCTGCGGCGGGGTATGTTGATTACTTTAATATTATTTTCACTTGATGTTTTTGTCTATCGTCTCAGCCGGCTTTAGCATGAGGTCTGAAACATCGATGCCCTGTGGGCAGATTTGCCTGTAAATCATAAGATCCTTCCTAAACGACAAAATTATTTTTGACATATTCCAGAAACAGGGATACCGCCTGGCTGAAAATCCGGTTCTTCTTCCACGCCATTACATGGCCTGCTTTACGCGGCGGCGACAGCGGCACAAAGCGGAGTTTCTCATTGGGCCGGATTGTATACGCGCCTTCTACGATAATTGAGTAGCATAAACCGCGTTCAATTAACAGCATGGTATTGGTAGGCAGGTTATGGTACCCAAGCACATTGAGTTTCTTGGCCATCTTGCCGAACCAGCTTTCAATCTCATCTGTTATGATGCGCCGGCGGGACATAAAAAAGGGCAGGCCGACAATATCCTGAACGCGGAGACTTTCCCTTTTTGCGAGCGGGTCATCTTTGCGCATCAACACGCCCCATGTATCCTGAAAAGTGAGAGGGACAAATTCGTATTTGGCGACTTCGACCGGCTCAACTAAAATGCCGATATCCACATGACCTGAGTCAATTTTATCACGGATATCATCGCCGTTCCCGCTGTAGATTTCGTATTTCACCATCGGGTGAAGCGCGCTGAACGCCTCAAGCGCGTCGGGCAATAAAAGCGACGCGGATGTTTCAACACAGCCGATCGCGACCACGCCCGCCACCGTTTCGTTATGCTCCGCGATATCCCGCTGCGTCTTGTCCAGAAGCGCGACAATTTCCTGCGCCCGCTGCTGGAACAAAATACCGCTGGAGGTCAGGGTGATTTTTCGTTTGCCGCGAACGAGGAGCTCCACCCCCAATTCGTCTTCCAGATCCATGAGCTGCCTGCTCAGGGTCGGCTGCGTGACATGAACCGCGTCGGCGGCTTTTGTGATATTACCTTCCCTTGCTACCGCGAGAAAATACTTTAAAACACGGACATCCACGATAATTTCCCGGCTTGCCGGCGCGGAATTGATACAGGTTTATCCAGCGTGAAAAGAATTCTTCTCCAAATTTTATCCGGCTTCGGCCAGGCCTCCACTCCTTTCACTTTATTGTGTGTGCGGCTTTGTTTGCAATCCCCGAAAACAGCCCGGGCCCATTCGTATCCAACCGGTGAAATCCGCCATGTGGGTCTCTGCGGACAAGCCGCGTTTGTCGCCAACGAAGTTGGCGTCGCGTAATCAAAAAACGTATTCATAATGATTTCTCCTTAAAATGTGTTTTTACCAGGTTTAATTATCTGATAAACCACATTCTACACAAAAAATCGTATTATGTAAAATACTTATTATGAATGATTTACCATGCCTAAAATGTATTATACTTAAATGAGATTTTTCCCCGTCCTGCCGTTTATGACGGCTTCCAGTATACGGGCGCAGGAGAGGCGTATGTCGTCAATGCCGACAAGGCCTTCTTCAAAGTCCTTTTTCATCGCCGCGAGGAACTCACCGCCGCCCGGACAGATTAAGTCGTTTCCGGCTTTAATAGCCAGGCCGTTATTCGCAAGTCCCTTGCCGGTGGAGAACCAGTCGGTCATGACCACGCCGTCAAAGCCCCACTCGCATCTGAGTATTTTTGTGCATAGGTCGTAGCTGTTGGGCGCGAAAACACCGTTGACCTTGTTATAGCTTGTCATAACGCCCTTCGCGCCGGCTTCCTCAACGGCAATCCTGTAGCCCTTCAGGTAGATTTCGCGGAGGGCGCGCTCGCTGACGACGCTGTTAGTGCGGTTACGATTGGTCTCCTGATTGTTGGCGGCAAAATGCTTGATGGTGACGTAGCAGCCGTCGAAACTCTGTACGCCCCTTGCCGCCGAGGCGGCCATTTTACCGGTGAGCAATGGGTCTTCGCTGTAGTATTCGTAGTTGCGCCCGCAGAGGGGATTGCGCTGGATATTCATGCCGGGCGCCAGGAGGTACGTTACGCCAAATTCGACCATCTCCGCGCCGACGGCTCTACCGATTTGCTCAACCAGAGGAGTATTCCATGTCTGCGCGAGCGCGGTTCCCACCGGGAAAGCCGAAGTATACTGATAAAGGGGGCTGCCCTTTTTAGGGTTGCCCAGCAAAAACTTGCGTATAAACCACGGCATATATTGCATAAATTCCATATATGCTTCCACCGGTTTGACCTCGCCGTTTTTCATCTTGACCGAAGTTCTCTGGACGCGCAGACCGGCTGGACCGTCGCATAACACCGCGTTGGGAAGTCCGATACCGGCAAGATGGGAAGTCGTATTGGCCGCGGCGCCCGGAACGAAAAAAGCCGAATCTGTCTTCATCATTCCGGTCGCGACAACGACCTTCAACATATCTTCCAAATTCAGTTTATTCAGAATTGCTTCTGCTTTCGCACCGAGCACTGGTTTCGGAACCGTGTAATCGTTCTTTTTGGTTTTTATGTCGGATGAATTAACTGAAAGACGCTTAACGCCATTCGGGATTTCGTACGGCATCCGCGCCGGAGCTTTAATTTCTTCCAATTCACGGTCAAGCCTGCAGATGTTTTCACATACCTCTGTTACAACCGTATTGTCCAGCGTGATGACGGCGATTGCCTTTGTCGTTTTCGAGCTTTCGCCCAGACGCAGTATATATTCGCCTTTCTCCAGTATGTAACTCGCGCTCTGCTCATCGTATCCGGCAAGGCCGGTGATATCGAAGTCAAGCGCGATTTCCTCATGTTTTCCCGGCGCGAGGAGACCCGTCTTGGCAAAGGCCGCGAGGCTCTGGTATTCACGTGTAAGTTTACCGCTTGGCACGCTCACGTAAAGCTGTACGCATTTTTTGCCGGAATATGTATTTCCGGTATTCGTAACCTTCGCCTTGACGGTGATCTTTGTTTTATCAACCGACGCGCCGGTACATTCAATCGAAAACCCGGTGTAGCTCAACCCATAACCGAACTCGCAGCGCGGTGCGACGTTGAAGCTGTCGAAGTAGCGGTAACCGACATAGACGCCTTCCCTGTATTCTTCGTAATCGGTGCGGCCCTTGAGATAGCTGTATTCCATCGCGTTAGGCAAATCTTCGTATTTCCGCGGCCAGGTAGAAGTAAGACAGCCGGATGGTGTGACACTGCCTGTAACAATATCCGCGAACGCACTGCCGCCTTCCATGCCCTGCTGGCAGAAGAAAAGCAGCGCGTTAATTCCGTCGATCTCCTCAAGGGGACTTAGATCCATCGGCGCGCCGACATTGATGACGACGACGGTCTTCACGTATGAATCGGAGATCGTTTTCAGATTGTCAATCTCGGTCTGCGTCAAATTAAAGTCGTGCCTTTCAAGATCGCGATCGGAACACTCGCCGGCCTGCCTCGCGATAACATAAATACAGGTCTCACAACCGCCGCTTTTACTCCCCTCAATATCGGCGGCGCTTATCGGCCGGCCTACAGGATACTGAAAGCTGTTCGCCATGATATTGATTCTGTTGTCGGAACTGCTGTTTATCAATTTTCTTGCCAAAGCCTTCATCGCCGCCGCTTTTTGCATCCGCATGGTTTTTTCGTATTCCCGCAGCCAGGGATCGGTCGTGACCGTGAAACCAGAGTTTTTAAGCCCCTGTTCAATGGTCACCGAATAGCGCTCGTTGACCTCGCCGCTTCCGGTTCCGCCCTTGATGGTCGTGGCGGCGCCCGCGCCGTAAAGCGCAACGGGACAGGGCGCAACAGGAAGCGTCCCGTCATTTTTTAGCAGCACGATACTTTCCGCCGCCGCGTCACGGGCGAGCTTTCTGTGCGCCGTCTCACGCTCTGTTACTTCATTGCCCGGTCTGGCGTTTGTACGAATCTGTTTCATAATTATTTACCGCCTGAAAAAAGGCGGTATAGCTGCCTATACCGCTCTAGTGGGGGGAACGGTTGCTATTCGTCCTTATTGGTCATAATATAGTAGAAAGAAAGCATTGTCAACGGAAAAACGTCCTGGAATCTGATAGCCGCAAGCTTTGGAAAGACCAAGACTGGCGGTAAAATCCGTCTTGTTCAGGCAGGAGATTTTTAAAATTATACCTTTCCGGTTTGTTTTCCATTAACAACAACTTATAAAAGTATAATATATTCTATACAGATAAATAATACTATATACCGTGGGATATGTAAAGAGGATCATGGGAAGGAGAAGGAAAATTGGCGGAAATTTTAATCGGAATCTGTGGTTACTTGATATTGATTTTCTGGCTATTGACGAAACCTTGCCTGCCTATTGGTTAGCGTTATTTGGTTTTACCCGTCAAAACTGTGTAACTGGATAAGATGATAATTATATTGCCAATTTACATATATTTGTGATATATTTTGATGTAATATAAATTCCAGGTAGAATATGGAGGGTGTTAATTTGTTGATAGAAAGCATGATGTGCTTGCCGTTATACAATGACATGGCATTGAGCATCTTTGGGTTGTATGAAGATAATGACGAACGTTTGCCATACTCATTGCTTGTTGTTGCTATTGATGAGGATGAAATGTATATTTTTGCCTCAAAGAAAGATATTGAATTGAATGGAAAAATAATACAAACTTCACCATATAAGGAGTGGGTAAAAAACCACCCTGATATAATAGAGATACCAAGACGGTTTATTCTACATTATGAGCCAAACGTTACATCGTGTAAGCTATCAGATCCTGATCTCAAGTTTAATTACGATAAAGAGTTTTTTGAAAATACATTCGATACAAAGGATATGGATTTATTGCATTCATGGCCGGTTTGTACTGATCGTGTCTTTTTATTAATATATAAAGACAAAACATTTAAAGATTCTTTTTTCCCGGAATTGATGCAAGATACCTGTGAAGCAATTAATTTTGTGTGGCACGAATTTTTTTCAACTGAATCATACAGGAATGCAAAACCTCCTCACATTGATATTAATGAAACCATTGAATCAATTGATAAATACAAGGAACTGGCGCCATATTTCAAAACTATAACAAAGATATCTTCGCTGTTCTATGAAAAGACTCATAGCATGGGCAGTATTGCTATCATGAAAAATAAAGTTAATTATTCAATTTTAATTATGGCTGATAATGAGGAAGAAACACTTTCTTTTTCAATGGAGCACGCAAAACTTCTACGCAAGCTGTTGGAAACAACGAGAAATCATTTGTCATTGCTTGTATATGAGAAAAATGTCTATGGTATAGGAAAACCTGACAATGAAAACATAAAATATATATTTAATTTGACAGGGCAGATGGAGTGGCATATTATCGATCATAGCACTGAAGGAAAAAGCTTTCAAATATTGCGTTACAAGCATGGGAAGTATTATCTTCCGGCAAATGTAAAAATCAAAAATCGAGAATGGTATATTAACAACAAAATCAAGGATGAAGTTATAAATAAAACTGTTAACAAACTGCTTACGGGGGAAGAAAGTGAGGCATTCAAGCATGGTGCACTTTTAATTATTACTGACAAAGCGAAAGATGAAGTTCATCGCTTGTGTGAAAAAAAACGCGGACTACGCACTGAACCAATCGATATTATATCTGAATTCAATGAAGCATCAGCATTGTGTGATATTGACGGCGCATTGTTTCTGGATAAGAAAGGTTTTTGTCATGGTATCGGTATCATTCTTGATGGAGAAGCAATTGTAAACGGAACACCTGTCAGAGGTTCCAGGTTTAATTCAGCGAAAACATATATATCAAGATGCGCTGCCAAAAGAATAGAGGCATATGCTTTAATAATATCGACAGATGGAAATTATGATATTCTTACTACCAATGATGCCGAATATATACCTATTATGGACATTCAGGGAAATGAGGATGCAGGATGATGTTACAACTTAATAAGCAAGTACAATATCTTTGTTCTCATTCTTCGAAGCAATTCTTCAACCGGGAAAATGACATTGAATTCATTCTGTCACGTGAGACAGTAATTGCGCTACAAGACAATATATGCGGTGAAATAAGTGCGTCTACTACAATCATCCAGCTTCCCCGTGACAAGAATAAAAGCCTTGATCGTATTGATTCACAGGTATCTGCCATTACGCTTCGTACTTCCTGTGACCTATTACGCAGATGTACCAATGATGGAGGGAAATTATGCCTGGAATGCGACGCCGAACACAGCAAGTTACTGCTTGGAATGAGTAAAGACAGTATCGCAGGGGGTGAACTAGAAGAACGAATTATTGGAAAACAATGGGATAAAAATGATCAAAATCCCAATCACCAGCTGTGTATTGAAAAAGAAAAAGGCCGTGTTTTTTTAGCTTACAATTGCCCTATGCTTGGCTATTGTGAACTTGTATTTCCAATTTTTTTTGAAGAATATGTTATTGCTGTCCTTTTTGTTGGTCAGATAAAGCTTGAAGAAAAGAAAGAAATAATAAAATCAAGTAAAGAAAATTTTTTTTTAAATAATCCCTGCATATTTGATAATTATCTGATGGAATGTAAAGAAAAGGGTTATCCAAATGATGATAGGGATAAATATACATGCGAAGCAATTATAAAACATATTATTGATGAAAGAAAAAATAAAACAGAGCCTGAATATCCTGAAATATACAGCATAAAGCCGGGATTGTTGATACCTGTTGTAAAAGATGAGCTAACTAAAATAGAATACGACAAAATGGTTGAAAAAGTCTGTAGATGGCTATACAATCTGGAAAAACAGCTTGATGAGGAAATAAGACAAAAACGCAGTAATTATGCACGCGATGTTCTCGCCAAAGCATTATCGGTTTTTCATGCCGACACAGCCAAAGTGAATCATTCATATTCCATTATGAATCAATCACCTTTCTATGAAAACCGAATGCCCTCTATCCAAATCGCATTATGGGATCCATTTGGTGAATTTGCAAAAAAGATAACTGAGCAATGCGCTATTGAATATATAGTAGTTTTCGGTGCACGATCTACCCAAAAAAGAACAGTAAACATATTAAGGAGCGTTGCATCATACAAAATAAGTCCTGTCATTGAAATTCCAAAATACTTCTCTCTTGAAAATTTATCAGAAAAAAACATGATGAATAAACCAACTGATAATAGGACCGCACAGGGACTTTTTAATATGTTAAATCCGAAACCTATTGATCAAGATAATATGAGTATTGTATTTCAACCGATGAAGGAAATCTCCGCTGCATCAGTTGCCATACTTATCAAATATTCCAGTAAAACGATAAAAAAATCGATTGAAGGAGCAATAATATCCGGCATGCAAAACCTCGCGGCGCTTATTTCATCGCGATTGGCGATGCAGTTTGAAAACGAAGCACAGCAATTGCTGGAAAAGTCATTGCGTCTTTATAAGCACGAAATGATAAACCTGTCATCCGGTCTTAGCAGGGCTATTCATGATTATTTAGGCAATCCAAATCTAAAGGATATTGACGCGCAAAAGGTGAATGATGTCTATCTGGATGCCGTAAGTACATTGGAAATGTTGGAGTTCCTGTCCAATAACATCGGTATTCTAATTGATGAACCAATCCCACCAATAAAGAAAAACGTACAAGTTTATCAAAGCTTATTGTATAAGTGGGAAAATATTAGACGCGTAGATGCGCGGGACAAAGGCTGTGATATAGAATTCCAGAAATCTTCTCTCATTATCTACACAGACCCCCGGTATGCTGAAATTGTAGTTTATAACTTATTGACAAATGCCGTAAAGTATGCCTATGATGATACAATGATATATATACACTGTTCAAGTCCGTACACGCAGAGTAACGATGTGTTTTCGGTAACAAATTTTACATTTTCCATACATGAAAATCTTCAAAAAAAAATATTTGAAATGGGATATCGTACCAGCGATGCTTGCGAGTATTATCCGGAAGGGAGCGGTATTGGTTTATGGATAGTTCAAAAGATAATGAATATTTTGGGTGGCAGGATAAAACTATGCAATCCGGAAAAGATCAGTGATTATAATGTTCCTTTATTGTATACATATGTAAACCATTCAGAGTTATATGCCGGTAATGCCAATGAGTTTCGGGAAGCAAAAGATGAATATGATAGACTTTTAAATGAAGATGTTATTAATGACTTCGGAGAACGCCAGAACAAAATACAATGGATTGTCTCAAACTATAATTGGTCTTATCCAGCCAGAAGTAAAGTTAAAAAGGAGCTTTATAAGGCTACTTATAAGATTAAATTCGAGGTATATTTCAATGTATAGAATTCTTTTATTTGATGACCGTCCGCAGGTGCGTATACCTTTGGAAGAGATTTTCAAATCTAATGACATGGAAGTGTTTTCATGCAAAAGCGTATACGAAGCGAACGATGTTTGGGAAGAACATAAAGATAAGTTGGACGCCATCGTATTTGACATGATGATACCTTCTTCGGGAATAGACGAACCGCTTCGCACAAAAACAAAAGGAGGTCTGCTGTCCGGCTGGATATGGTTTTGGAATATTCTTAATCAAAAAAACGAAAATCCACATCCTGCAGCTGATAAGTGTATAATTATTTTTTCTGCATATTTAAAGGATTTTGAAGCGTACATCAATAGTAGCCAGTCAAGCGAAGAGGAAAAGGAGTTTGTTAACCGTGTAAAGCAGATTCCAAAAGACTACAGTAATAAAGAAAATTTGGTTATAAAGTACTTGATCCACGACCGTATCCAAAGAGGAAAATCGTGATAAATGAACCACTAACTGAAGAGGATTTGAAGATTCTGAATTTATCCTTAGATAAGAGTTTAAAAATATTTTTCAACCGCTATTCTCCCCTCCCTAAACGAGTGTAAAATCAATACGCCATAAACCGGTCTTTCCGTACATAACAAGATATAGATCACGTACCCCGGCTATTTTCTCTGTTGGTGTTTCTGTAAATGCCCAGACAGGCAGCCGACGGGGGCTGTGAGGCGGCAGCTCATAAGAACAGACCTCACCGGTATTTGGAACTTCGAGGGTTCCCGCGAGAGCGCCGTCCGGCGCGTCCAGGCGTATCTCAATGCGGCTGCCCGTTACACCCTGCGCGATTGCCGAACAACGGGACGCCCCGCCTGAAAAGTCCAGAGCGGCAAAATGTATCCAGCCGCCGTCCTGACTATTAAACACGGCGGAAACGCCGCTGCCTCGTTTTTCATGAAGATAACAATTATCGTAATCATCAAAGCGTTCCGCGTATATTGGGCCGGAGATTTTTCTTGGTAACAGGTTTTCACATATGACATCAAAGCTGCCAGAAAGCCGGACGTCAGCCGAAGAAGCGCCGATTGAAACGGTACAGCGGCCTGCCTCAACGCGGAAACGTCCGCTGTAACTGTCCCAAACTGCCAGCTCATTTACCGGCAGGTTAAAGTGGACGGTACGTTCCTCACCGGCGGCAAGAAAAAGCCTGTCAAAACCTTTCAGGCTTTTTATGGGCCTCTGGAAAACGGAGCCGGAAACAGTTACATACATCTGGGGTACTTCTTCGGCGTTAACAGAACCCGTATTTTTCAGCCTGAAAGAAACGGCAACAGTATCGTTTTCCCCCGCGGCGGCTTTATCAATTCTCAGTTCCGAATACTCGAAACTGCTGTAACTCAAACCGTAGCCAAACGGCCGCAGCACATTCCCGGAAAAATACTGATACGTTGTACCGGCGGAAATAAAGTCATATTCCATTATCGAAGGGAGCTGTTTTTCATCTTCGTACCATGTAAGGGGAAGCCTGCCCGCCGGTGAATGGCTGCCGCCGATAATATCGGCAAGAC
>JGI24698J34947_10000794_pt1 | contig 15692 bp, 24 predicted proteins | sample TergutMp193P3_FD_34947 | JGI IMG/M metagenome (IMG submission 34947) | reverse complement strand
CCTCAATACGAGCTCCTCCGATAAAAGAGGTCATTGTCTCCCAATCTTCCTTGGTAGGCAAGTGCCATCCTTCCGGAGCTATGGTCAAGGCTTCCACCCAGTCGTACAATCTGCCATATTTTTTATACTTTTCGTCATTGTTGTAATAGCATCCTATGGCATTATCGATAGTGAAAGCCAAGTTCTCAGCCATCCATACCTGACTGCCTATCTTCACAGTCCGGTAGGTACGACCGTCTCGTTCATCGGTCATCAAATCAAAAGATGGGTATTTCGCCATGCTCTTCCCGCAGGAATCTCAAAATCCATATTCTGCCTCGAACCCAGTCCATTCGTCCTGGTCCTCATCTAGCTGGCATCCTATGTCATTGTCATTCAGATAATCCGCTTCCGTGTAATTGTCTTCTTCCATGCAAGACCTCCTATTTGATGTTTCAATCAATATAAACCATATTCAAGAAATATCAGTCTGCGGCTGCTTGACGCGATGGCTATCTCGTCTGGCCGAAGCAAATCCGGCATACCACAAAAACCAAAACGACTATGGCCAAAACTATCAAAGCATGCATTTCATTATTATAACAATTCTAGAGAAAAACGCAGTAGCGTAGCAATCTTTATATTATGAGCATGAAAGGAATAAGAGAAAGGTTGCAGGAATGGAGAGAATCTCTAGGCGAGGAGATTATCCGACTGGACGAAATGTCGAAACGGATGCCGGAAGAGACAGGACTGCCGGTTGCCATTTGGCTTGACAACGACGGGAGGACGTTGCAGCATTGGAACAGAATCAAGTTCGACCCTCAAAATGGAACAAAAAACTCCATCAATTTTCCATCGCTAACTTTGTCGCTCAATCCTGAAATACCGCAAGACCATCAGAAAAACGACATCCGCACATCTTCCAAGGACATAAACACTCTCAAAGAATTCATGAAAAATGCCGAACTGTATCGACTAGATTTGATAAAGAAAGGAAAGAAGCAGCCGAATGAGGGACTAAAGCAGGAAGATTACGAAGTTTTGTTTCAAAGGAAGAAAAACGGAGAGATTTAATTCCGCTTGAAGGATTCTTTGAGTTTCTCTTCGAATCCGCTAAACCCTATGTCGCCGAGGCCTACTTTTATCAAGAGGTCTCTATTTTTAATGACAAACTCTTTTAGCTGAGGCTCTATTTCATCTAAAACAATGTAATTGGGTTTTGATTTAGGGACATAAGGCTTTTTGCTTATAACCATAGGCATAGAGTCCCAAAAGCCGCCGCCTTTCCACCATTCAAACCTTATGTAATGCAAGCTCCTCTTGTGTTTCCAGCCGCAAATGTCTATCCAAATAGACACCGGCAAACCCGTTTGTTCAGGCTTGTACTCGTGCCATTCGGGTTCATGAAACATCCACCACGGCAGACGCTTTGCTTTTTTCGGTTTTCTCATAATCGCAATATAAGACAAATGTAGAAAAAAACAGCTGATAAATCAAAGAATCTCTTTATATTGACAGCAAGTTAAACAATTTCGTCAAAAGGAGATGAAACATGAAAGGTAAAGACGGCGAATATGAAATTCATTGCGAATCTGCAAAACGCCTAGACAAAATAAACGCAGCAAGCGACTATTTTCTTGTTGCGAAATGGATTGACGGCAAATTACTGCCCTATGGCTCGCAAACATTCAAGGGCGTAAACAAGGCTTTGGAGTTTTTGGATAGCATAGGCGGCAAAGTATCCGTCATGTCACCTTATGGAGGTATGAAATGAAAAAGATATTGCTTGCGATTGTTTGTCTGGCTGTTGCGACAAAAGCCCAAAATAAAAAAACAGAAGATTTAATAAAAGATATAGATTTGACTATTGAGAATCTGCAAATTTACCTAAACAAAGACCAGGCGGAAAAAATAAAACTCCATAATGACATATTCATAAGACAAATGAAATCAGAATACAAACAAATTCATAATCTAAAGTGGTATTGGACACTACAATTTCAAGAAGAGAAAAAGAAAGCTAGCGATTCGCTAGACAAATTATGCCCATTGTCAGGTCATAGATGGCAATATCTAGCGACAGATGGGCAATGGGAAAATCTTCCGGAAAATTATAATAAAAATAGGCCAGTCAACGGTAAAATAGTTCATTTTCGGGCCATAGCAACCGATTCTACGAAATATTGCATCGCTAATGCTGCATGGGATAATGATAGCGATTTAGATAAAGCGTTATATCCAGCATCTCTAAAAGAATATAAACGAAATGACTACTGTGACGATGAATTTTTTAGACATGCTGATGAATGTGAACCAAAAGGGCTTAGACTTGATGGCTTTGAAAAAGTAATGTATTTATTTCCAGAATTGAGAAGAGCTCGCTATTCAAAGGATAAGTTTAACAAGTTAGAGACTGACTTTAGAAGTAAAGCCTGGGTTTTATATAGAACTTATTTTGGTCATGGTAAACATAAAGAATCTGAAGAAATTTTAAAAATAATAAGTAAATTATCCTACCAATATGAATATCTGCTTGAACGTGTTTTAGACTAACTCTATGAAATTCCTGCCCAGCGTCCGCTTCTTCGCCAAGATACACGCTGGCTGGGTCATAAACCTGCTTTGAAACCGGATAGAAATTGCAATATAAATAATTCAACGGAAATCTCGGTAGGTTCAGATGCCGTTTTTCCTCACCAAATCGACAAATTGCACGAAATCATACGAGCCGTCGTTTTGGGCGAGAGCCATCAATTGATTTTTGTATTTCACAACAAATTTTTTGATGACGTTGACTTCTCCGTCCGACAATTCATTCCGAGGATTGCTGATTAAAATTTGCGGATTGTCGCCTATGCTCATCGGTATCAAATTGGAATTGTCTATATGACTGCTGCGATTGCCTTGGATTTTTATCCTTGGGCAGTTGTGCTTCGCCGATTTCCACCATCCGGAATCGTCAATCCAGACGTTGGCCGGCAAGCCGCTCGCGTTTTTGCTGAAATTGGACATCTCCAAAATGGATTCGTCTTCCAATAGCCTAACTCTCATATAAGTCTCCCGTTTTGAAATATAAAAATAATTTTTCAGGTCTCAGTCAGGGAACGGGCCGAAGGCTGTTGAGCCGACGGCTTCGCCGGGATTGCTCCAAGAAGGCGAGGGCCTATATCCAAGCTCAATTTCATTTCGCTCTTTGTCCAATTCAATCATCAGTCCGCGTATTTCGGCAAGCCTCATGGTCAGCTCATGGTTTCTCTTGTCAGTCATCGCATTCCTCCATCGCATCCAAGGCTTTTTGCATCTGAGTCGCGTACAAGACTCCGTTTCTTTGGAAAACGGGCTCTCCGTGCTTGAAAACAGCAGTGAAAGGGCTGACCTTGTACTCAGGGGCTATGCTTCTGACATATTCCTTGTCGCTTTCCAGAATGGTTTCCACGACAGTCCAGTTCTTGGTTCTGTGCCCATAGACGGTTCTCAGTTCTGTTTCAAACATCTTGCACAGTTCGCAAGTGTCGAAAGCGAACACGTAAGCTCCGTCCAATTGAGACTTTTCTGTATTCCGGAAAGATTCAAAATTAAGCTGTCTCATTCATGTACGCCTTGAAGAAATCCGACACCGATTCCATGCACGGCACCAATTGCTCCTTGATGCAGTCCGTTATGTATTTGCTGGAAAACAATTCTTTCATAGTCACCGTTTTGTATGCTTTCTTGTAAAATTCTGGAGCTTCTTCCACAATCTTGCGGAATTCGGGAGAGCTCGGCTTGATGGCTTTTTTGCACGCGCTTTTCAAGTTCTTGATTTTCTCATCTAGTATTGCCGGAATGACCAGACGCCAGTTCTTTTTCTCGAATATCGGGGACATGGTTCCTTTTTCGTTTTTTCTCCACAGAATCCATCCGTCTATCTCCAGTAGTTTAGATTTCGTGTCTTTGCGGAAAATCGCCTTCCCTTTGAAGGTGACGTTTCCCGCCAGAACGCTGAATCTTTTGGACACTGTTTTCCCGGTTTCTTTCAAGCCGGCTGCCGCAATCTCATTGAGTGGTTTCATAATCATTAACATAACAAGTTTGCCGGATTTTTCAGTCCGTTCTTTATATTAAAGCCATGAACATAGCAGACACTGGCGAAAATGAATCGCATGAATCGGAATCCGGCAATCAGCCAAAGTTCAGAAGGCTTTTCCGATATTTCGGCTCCAAGTGGAAACTGGCTGGCGATTTCATCAGCATGATGCCTCCCCACGTAACCTACGTGGAGCCATTCTTCGGCTCAGGAGCCGTCTTTTTCAACAAGCCGCTGGCAAAAGTCAACATACTGAACGACTTGGACTCAAACGTGTGGAATTTCTTCACAGTACTCAGAGAGCATCCCGGCCAGCTGAAAGCCATGCTTGAACTGACTCCCTACAGCCGAGACTTTCTCACGAATTTGTTCAGCAAAGGCTTCAGCAAAGAGAACAAGATAGAATGGGCATGGGAATTCTATTGCTGGATGAGCATGAGCCGGGGAGCTTCATCCAAGATATGCAAGCAAAACATTACGCTTCGCAGAAGCTACCTGACCAGCAAGTTCGTGGAAGACTTCTGCTACTCGCCGAACAATTTCGCCGACATATCCAAAATGCTCAAGAAAGCCACCATAGAGAACCGATGCGTATTGAAGATACTGGATGATTTGGAGGCCTTGAAGGAAGAAGACAAAAACACAATTTTTGTTTACATGGACCCGCCCTACTCCGAATCGACCCGCGGCGAGTCGCACAAATACAATGTCGACATATGCGCGAAAACCAACAACTTCGAGGATGATTTCTTGGACAAGACATCCAAATCCAGCATCAAGATGATGATTAGCGGTTTTGAATGCGACAAATACGCGGAAGCATTCAAAGGGTGGAACAAAAGGCAATGGACAGTCCAGGACGAGTGCAATCAGCTCAAAACCGAAACCGTCTGGTACAATTACGACGCGATGCAGCAAGGAGACATTTGCTAATATCATGGCTGGCATTCCGAAATCATACCCCGAATATTGGATGAGAGAAGGAATCAATCCTTACTACATGACTGGCCGCGACAGGATTTTGCACTCCAACTACCTGAGCAGAGCCAGGCAGAGAGCGATTTCCAAATGCTCGCCCGACAATTTCAAATTCAGAAACGTCACCTACACCAGATTCATGTGGCTGAGGGAATACATGCTTAAAACTTGGGATTGCACCGTGATTGAGAGAAGCACTTACGGCACGACAAAAATACCGCAAGCCGAGTTCAAGCTGCTTGACGCCGAAGGCAATCCCATGATGACGATATTGGCCAAAAAAAGGTATCCCAAGGACACTTGGACAGCGGGAAGCGTGACTTTCGACGCATACGAATTCGGCCAGAAAACAGTGAGGCTTGAAGCTGTGAAGAATCCGCAGTCATACTGGAGATGGATGTACTGGGAGGAGCTGCTGCCCTTCATAGACGACGTCAAATCCATAAAGGCGAGATTGCAAGGACTGGTCAAGCCCAACACTTCAGTGCTGTGCCTGGCTGATTGCGCGAAATGCCTCGGATTGAAAGCCACGGCAGGCCCGGACAGGCTTTACTTGCTCGACTACAACGTTCTGATGTCATTCGGCAAGGACGGCATGGGAATAACCGACAATCCCAAATTCCCGAACAGATACACGTTCGGCCAGATGTGCCACATCCTCAATTTGATTGCGGGAAAGCCGGAAGTGGAGCTGCCTCAATAGGATGCCGTTCAAGCACCCATGATGTTCCAATCGAACTAAAACGGCAATTTTCATTCACAAGGTTAATATAACAAAAATGCAAGATTTATCAGTATAGTCAGGCTTTTTTATAATAACTATGAATGAAACATGCCATAATTTCGGTTTATGGATATTTCGCTACCAAAACGTTGTTTTCGCGGTCTTTTATTTCGGGAGTCGGCAGCTCGGCTTTATGCAAAAGAAATCCAACGTTTTCCACTTTGCGGCACAGCGAATCATAAATTTCCTTGAAAAAAGCTCGGTTCGGGTCTTTCTCGTTCACCGAGTTGGCGTAAGCATTGGCCATTTTGGTGTTGCTGGCCAAAGCTTCTATGTCAACTTTGAAAACGTCTTTGTCCTTTATTGGTTTTGAGACATTTTTGGCTGCAAGGAACAGAACCCCGGCTTGTTTCAAAAAACTCTTTATCGTTGTCGCGTATTCGGCAGCCTTTGTCGAATCGCCGAAAGTTTCATGAAGCATTTCGCTCGAATACGATTGGAACTCCACCAAAGCCATGTTCACGGCGTACAACATTTTATCAATCATTGTTTCTTGAGAATCCGACGAACAGTTTTCGAACATCCATTTGTTCACGCTCTCTTCAACCAGAACAAACTTGTCTTTATGCTTCGGCGGCAAGCCGAACTTCATGCGTGCTTTGTCCTCAAAATTTTCAAGCATTTGAGTTTTCAAATCTTTTTCCAAAAAACCTCCGGCTTCATAACAATCTTCTATATGCCATAATATAAGGCATGCATGAAAATCATCAGTCTCGCCTGCTGGCGTAAAACATAGCAGTCCGGGCCAGCGAGAATATGATGCAAAAGACTCCGGCGAAAATGCCGGCTGCCGCTAGTTTGCCATTGTCAAGAACGTCTTCCAAAAATTCTTTCATGACACCAAATATAGAAAAATTCAGCTCGTTTGTCAAGTTCTTTTTTCAAGATGCCAATATATCGGTCAAATGGCTCATGAAATCATGATAAAAGCCCAAAGTGTTCCATGCTGACAAGCCGAGGGAATTTCTTTCTATTATTTTCTCCCATATCTTCCCGCGCTTTCGGTATTCCTGCCTGGTCAATCCTTCGGGAACATCGTCCGTCTGGGTTTCGTACGACCAGTCTTTGAGCTTTCCCGAAGCTATCTGCCGTCTTATGATTTTACTGCAATCCGGCAAATTGTTCCCGTCAAAAAAGAATTTCGCCAAAATCAAGTCTTTGTGGAGTATCAAGCCCATGGAAGCCGAGAAATTCCATGCATGCCATTGGCCTGATTTCGCTATGCTTTCAAGCAATTCTTTCCGCTCGTACCATCGCAATTCGTACAGCCGCTTTCCGCTGTATTTTATGCGAGTTTCCTGCGAAACGAGAGGAGATTCGAGGTCGCTCAAATCCACAACAGTTTCTTGGTCGGCCGCAAGCCTGCTCTTGACGTCGTTCTTGTAGGAATGCATCAGCTTGAGCCTCAAGGCGAAAGCGTCTTCGAAAGACGCCATTTGGCAAACATTGAATATTTTTACGCTCATGTTTTCAAAATAAGCACAATTTCTATTTTTTCAGTTGAAAAACGGAAACATTGAAGTCTTTGAACACGTAATCTATCATAGGCTCTATTATAGTCCATTCGCCGCCGCCAAGCCCGCATCCTATCTTGCAGGGAAAAGATATCGAAGTCAGCGAGTTCCTGCACATGAAAGTCCTGACGCTCTCCAAAGACTTGTAGAACGCCTCGTAGTTCGTCTGGCGCGTGTCCTCGCTGTAGTCTATCTGGGTGAACATGCATGCTATGAACGGAGATTCTGGCGCCTCAGTAGGCTTATAGACGAAAGAAGTGCCCAACAAATTGGAGTATTGGGACTCGGATTTGCATATTATGCGGTATCGCTCGTAAACGCTTGGATATTTCTCCTTGGCTTGCAAAGCCAGGCCTTTGCCCCACACGCCTTTGCAATTCACGGAATGAGCAATGACTTCGCTATCCGATTCCAGCACGTTTCCCGAAACGATTTTCATAATGTCCTCCTTTCATAATTAAAATAACAATCTAGCAGCTGAATTACAGTGGCATGAAATTTGATTTATTGAATGATATCTACTCCAGGCGATTCCCTTATGGCCGGATATGTTTTTCGCAAGGATTCTGTCCGTTTGAAGAATTCAGCTAAATCTTTTACATAACCGGCGTAAGCCTTTTGCGTTTTGTTGTAAACCGTTCCTTCGGGCTGCTGTTTAATGAACCAAGATTCGAATTTGAAACGAGCATTTATGTCTTTATTATCAAGAGCCAGCATTTCAATCATTTTGTTGACATGGTTTATGTTATAAGACATTTTCGCTTTATTCATAGAGTCCAACTGTTTTATCAGAGACTCCAATAATGTCAATCTGTTTTGTATGAATTTCAATTTGGTTTCAATGCTTTCTCTTTGGGCATGAGTCAATTCTTTGAAAGACGATTCCAATGCTGGCTTTAGCTCAAGATGCTCGGCAAGAGGACTTATTGCTTCAATAACATTAAGCAGCTCGGTCATGATTTTCGTAAACTCAGTTTCTATTTGAATCAACAAATCTGAAAACGAATCGTTTTCTGTTTCAGCATGCAGCTTGCAACCAGCTTTTTCGCTGCTTTTAGAAACACTCTCCTGAGTTAGCATAAACAACCTTTCAAACGGAGTTTTGTCTTCCATCTCATATTCATATAATCTCCCAGATTTCATATTAATATAATTAAAATACAATAAATTTCAGTTACGAAACGACACCACCCTGCCTTTTTAGCAATATAAGAAATAAACAAAAAACAGTGCTTGTTATATTATTCAAAATGGAGTTTAATAAAATAATTCAAGCCGACTGCTTGGAATCTATGCAACAGATTCCTAGCAATAGCATTGACTTGATAATAACGTCTCCTCCTTACAACCTCAGAAATTCAACAGGCAACGGAATGAAGGAAAACGGACGCAACCATAAATGGCAGAACGCTGCGCTAAAGAGCGGTTATGACTGCCATGACGACAATATGCCGCATGATGAATATGTGAAATGGCAGCGTGATTGCTTGACGGAAATGATGCGCATAATCCCGAATGACGGAGCAATTTTCTACAACCACAAATGGCGTGTTCAAGACGGCTTGATGCAAGACAGGCAAGACATCGTGAGCGGTTTCCCAGTCAGGCAGATTATAATTTGGCAAAGGAAAGGAGGCTTGAACTTCAATCCGGGCTACTTTTTGCCCACTTACGAAGTGATATATCTCATCGCCAAGCCTGATTTCAAGCTTGCTCCGAAGGCCAACGTTTTCGGAGACGTTTGGACATTTACGCAAGAGATGAAAAACAAGCATCCCGCTCCTTTCCCCGTCGCGCTGGCGGACAGAATCATCAAATCCGCTTGCTCCAAAACAGTTCTGGACCCGTTCATGGGAAGCGGCACAACCGCCATTGCTGCTTTGATGAATGGAATCGATTACTTGGGAATTGAGATTTCGCCGAAATACATCGAAATGGCTCGAAAACGAATTTCCGATTTCAAAAACCGATTCGCGCCGGAGGAGACAGAATTGATATGAAGCGAATGGAAGCAACGGGCTTGAGGTATGCGGAATTGACCGGCGAAGAGCGAATGTTAATAGATGCTCATTTTCGCCAGTATTTCGAAGAAAGGGATTGGATTGACCCGATGAAAAAGCAGCCGGAGAGACATTACCTCATTTTTCTGAACGTTTTCAGCTATCCGGTGGCTTTTGTTTCCTTCACTTTGGATTCCACGTTGTTCGTGTCCAATTTCTGCATAAAACCAGAATTTCGCACCCGAAAGACTTTTGAGCGAATAAAAGAGATTATTCGAAACTATGCCGGAGGCAAAAAGATAGAATGTTGCATATTTATTGAAAAAGACAACATCAAAATGTTTGTTGAAAAACAAGGATTTGTTCGTGGAGAATGTCCTTGGAAAAATAAAAACGATTGCATGTGGCATGACAAATGCATATGGGAATATTACTGTTTGGGAGAAAAGAAATGAATTTGAAATATAGACAGGCTGTTGAATCAGATTTGGAATCGCTTGTTGATTTATGGACAGAATTTGACGATTTTTTCCTGGAAATGGGTTCGGATTATTACAAAGACTATAAATCAAAATCCAGCGAGTACAGAGAAGCCATCAAGAAATTGAATTTTTCGAGCATTCCTTCAATATGGACAATCGTGTGCGAAGACAACGAAGTTATCGTAGGGCATATAAGTTATATGCTAAGATACATGGCTGAATTGCCTCCTAGGTTTGCTTTGTATTTGTCGGNAGTCTATGTCAAAGACGATTATAGGTCATCTGGTATTGGCAAGCGTTTTTTCGAGCTAATCAAGGCGGAGGCCAAGACATTGGAAGCCGATTGCGTTTATTGGAACGTTTGGGATAGAAATACAAGAGCAAGGCGTTTTTATGAAAGAATAGGAGCCGAATATTTGCGCGATTCCGATTCGGATGAACTTTTTATGAAATTGAAAGTGGAATAAAGGCATCGGCGACTAGCGGTCTCACGCATAGGTAGAGTGTTTAGCTCCAACCTCATCAACGATTTCTGTCGAACGAGCGGTTCCTCGCTACTCAAAGCCGAATCTCATTTCTAGCTAGGAATTTCGATTCATCTTCTTTCAACCGGGCGCAACTTTCTCGTATATCATCGCCGATGCCTAAATTGTCAGGCCTTTGATTTCGCAGGCGGGTTCGCCGTTCTGCGGTCACGAAGGCGCTTTAACGATACCTTTCGGCATCCTCGGCAAGCCAAACTGAATTGATAAGGTCGTCATGCCACTTAATCTCACCTTGACCATTTACCTTTCCACTTCCAGAAAGCCCTGACTTAACAGATGGGTCTCTTAACGGTGCGTTTTGCTTAAACTATCAACTCAATCAACCAACAACTACAATATAATAAAAATAATCCAAAACGCAGTCTGAATCGGCATAAATGTTTTCCACTGAAATTTTAATTGTTTAATTTATATTAAAATCGGAGGTTTGTGTGAATTTCAATGAAGAATTCGAAAAACAGACTGATAAATCCATTATTTTCCTTATATTGCTATCATGTCAAACCATTTCAATAGGAGATTTCATTATGGAAACAGTGATTTATAAAGTTGCATGGCGAGAAACGGATGCTTTCGGAATACCTTCAAATTCCATTTCGACATGCTATTTCAAGAACAAAAACAACGCTTTGGACTTTCATGAAACATTGAAAAATTGGCAAAGCAAGCCCATCGACCACCTTTACGACATACGGCAAATAACGGTGTACTAGCATGAGCAAGAATGAATCCATGATTAAAGCTGGCATAGAAGCCGAACTCCAAGAGACAATAGCCGTCACGGGTGTGCGTTATAGCAGAAATAAACGTTTCACCGTGGATAACTACAAATTTAATTTTTGGAACTTATCCGTTTCCGAGCTGATTGAAACATCGTTTGTCGACGACTTGAAAAACATACGAGATTGCTTGAGAATGATAGAATCCTATGAAAAAATTAAAGATGTCTATATGGCGTCTTTTTACACAAAACAGCTTTTCAAATTATGCCGCGAGAAATACGGCATAACCGTGGGGAAAATCATATGAACGAAGAAGAACTTTTTGATGGCCGGAATGACTGGCGGGAATCGGAGCATACTGAGATTTGCCTTCACTGCAAGCGCGGATGGTCAATCCCTTGCCCCAAAGACTGCTTCTGGAAAAAGAAACCACTAAAAGCAGACTGATAAATCAAAAATTCTCCTTATATTGACAGCAAGTTAAACCAGTTCATCAAAAAGGAGAGCAGATTATGAAAGCATGGCAAGCCAAAACCTAACACGGATGCTATTCCCAATAGCACAGAGGAAGTTGAAGCCAAACTCAATAAGTTGCCATCTTATCACCGTGAATTCTATACATTTTTCGCATATTCAATCTCTATTAGTAATTAAGATATAGCGACTCAAAAACCGCCTCAGACTTTTTATCCATAACTTTTTTAAAACTAGAATTCCCAGATGGAAGCATTAAATGACGTTTATATAAATTTTTTGGCAATTTGACCGTATAATCAACATTTTCGCGTTTGCCGTCAAAAGAAAGAGCATACTTAATGTTTTTTTCATTCAATAATTCAAGGTAATCAACAAACCTGTTAAAGTCAATTGTTCCATAGTAACGTCCTTTAGTATTAAAATACGGAGGGTCTAGGTAAATAAAATCTCCCTTTTTAATATCCTGCGTTGTTTCCCAGTAATCCCCACTGCGAAATTCTATACCTTGCAAACGTTTTGACCAATTTGTTAATATAACTTTCAAACGACTAGGCTCTATGCCTTTTCGTGTGTGATGCAGTGAATTATTAAATTCGCCGTTTTTATTAAAACGGATAAGCCCATTTACGCAGGTACGTGATAAAAATAACAAATCATTGGAATCTTGATTTTCATTGTAATTATCTCTAATTTCATAGAAAACTTTTTGTTTTTCATTTTGTAAACGTTCCCAACGAATTTTATATTGCTCATAGAGGTTTTCATAATCAGATTGTATTAATTGCCATAGGTTAATAAGCGATTCGCATATATCACCACATATACCATTGCTCGGCGAAATAGCGTAAGCAATTGAACCGCCACCGACAAAAGGTTCATAATACCGATTAAATTGCGGCATATAATTTATTATGGTTGTGGCTTGGCTACGTTTGCTGCCGCTCCATTTAATTACAGGTTGAATTTTTGGCATATCCGTTCTCCTTAATTATATATCAAATAACGTTATTCCGTTTTCCGGTTTTGCTTTGGATAATCTAATGATTGAAATATTTTTGATAAATTCGTATAAATTTGTTCAATTTTGCATATAATTATGGCAGCTGTTTAAAAGCCCCGAAGCTTGCTGATTATATGCGCAGATATGAATGCGAACTGGCAAGCGAATTTCGAAGTCCGGGAAGTCACTGAATGTCGGCTTCCGGAGTCTCTTTTTTCAGGCGTATCAAAAATCTCTTGAATTTTTTCACTCCGTTCAACGTGTAGGAATCGCATCCCAGTATTTCGAACATGCCTGGATTGTGATAGAAAATGTAAGTTATAGGCACTCCCATCTTGCCGCAGTATCCCTTGGGCAAAGACTTCAATTTAGGTATCTCTATGGCATCCACGTCGTCGTAACGCTTGAATTGGGACAAATCCTGCTCAGTCATGTCCAGAGGCCTGGCCGGAATGCTCAAAGTGGAATACCACAAAGTGTTCGCCAGCTTCTCGATGGAGCCGTCCGGCCTGAGATATTCGCCTTTGAGATAAGGCCCCGGCATTATAATCCTGTTTGCCAGTGAATGGAGGGATTTGGAGTAAGTGGCGGCTGCCAGATGCCCCACTGCCATGAAATCCGTGCCGTGGATTCTTTTGTATGATTCCATCATGGCCCAATATTTCCGCCATCGGCTGAATGGCGGGTTTGTGACGACAATGTCGGCTTCCTTGGCGATGTCGGCGCATTCTTGCGACCCGAAGTCGCCGTTCTCCTTCAATTGCCAAAAAGTTTCTTTTTTTCCGTCATAGGAGGCTGCTTCGCATTCATATCCGGTGCAAATCAGCTTTTTCAATTTCAGCGAGCCGAAGCATATTTTGAAATATCTGTAGAATTGGGAAGTTTCGTGATTGTCGCAATTGCAATACACTGTTTTTCCTTCAAGCGAAAACATGGAGACGAAATCCGCGATGTCTCCCAGGGAAGTGTAGAATTCGTCATCCTGGGCTTTCCTGGAAGCATTGAGGTTTATGTTGGCCGATGCCTCTGTCATTTGATTTCGTCAACTCGGTCTTGCCATTTCTGAGCCTCTTTCAAGGAAAAAAGCTTCAATTCCACCTTGACGCCCATATACTTCGCCAGTCTTTTCACATAGCGGGGAAAGGCTTCGGATTCAATGCCTTTCACAAACCAGATGCCGCGATGCTTGCCCGGATAAGGCCAGCAGAATTGGTATCTGTCGAGATAGCTCGCCTCGTTCTTTCTTGTGCTCCAAATCGGCACTCCTCTAATCAAAACGTCTTTCTTCGTTTTGGTTTTCTCGCCGGCGCATCCCTTTTCCCATGAGTTCTTGGCGAACTGAATTCCATTGTGAATCAGCCAGCTGGCGAAAGGCAAGTGATTGTTCTTCAAGCTGACAAAAGTCCTGGGAGGCTTGCCCTTGTCGAACTGGACTATGCCAAGCACTTTCCGCTCGCCCACGGACACTCCCCGACGGTCCGGCCTCGGCGGGGAGAGCGGATTGCTGTCCAATGAGTCGGCCTTGTTCGCTTTCTCCTGCTCTTTGTTGGCTGCCTTGCGCACAGCCTCGGAGAAAGCATACAGGTAAGCTGCTTTCTCTTTGTGCGTGTAGCCGGGATGCTCCTTCGCCCATTGCTCAGGATTGAAATCTATGTTCAGTGTAGGCATATTGCCCTCCGATTGGTTGATTGCGGATTTCTGCTCAAGCCTGAGCCTGTCCAGGCTCTCTCTGAGATTTTCCAAATTAATCCTGGCATTGGACAGTCTGTCGTCAAGCGCTCGCTCCTTGCTGTCTTCAGCAAATCTCGCAATCCCGCATTTGTCTTTTTCATTCTCCAAATGCCGTATCTGGTCGCTTATCAAGGACATGCCGCCAAGAATGCCATGCTCTCTTTTCTTGAAATCCTGGTTTTCCATAACATTGATAATAACAAACTCGCATGATTCCACAGGCCGTTCCGCTAAAAAAATCAATACATGACGGATTGAATATCGAAATAATCGTTGCCTACGCAATCCTCAATATCATCCCATGCCGCTTTTCTGCCGAGCTCGACTGCCACGTCGTTCATGTCCTTCACAGTCTTGCTCAAATTCATCTTATTCAGAAACATGTCCCATATTATCACCCAATGCCCGTTCCTTGCCAAATATTCCAGCTTGGCAAGGCCGGCGTTGTCGCCGGAAACGTCGTTGTCGTAGCAGAAAACAGGCTTGGCGAAATTCTTGATGATTTCGAACTGCTCCTCGGTGTACTGGACGCCGAACGTGCATACGCTGTTCTCTATGCTCAGCATCGAAAACGGTCCTTCGCAAACAATCACAGGCTTGGAAACGTCCAGTCTCGGAGTTCTGAGCAGAAATCCTTTCTTGCCGTTTCTCTTGTTCAGATACTTCGGGCCGCCGTCTTCGTGAATCTTCCTGCCTTGCCAATAGACTGCTTTCCTGCCTTGGACTACAGGGAATATGACGCATCCATGGAATCGGCTGCTCTCGTCGTCAGTGACAAGAAACGGAAAGCATAGAGGGTCAATCATCCTTTTCTTCAAATATGCGATAATTTCTTGGTCGCTTTCTTCCAGAGGCCTGAACGAATTGTATTCCTGCTTGTCCATGGCCTCGTTTTCCTGCTCTTTGAGTTCGGCAAGCCTTGCCGCCTCTTTCTGCCGCCTCTCTATGCTTTCCATCATTCTCTGGCTGCGCTCGTCGCCGTAGCCGAGCCTGGCGCAATCGGCCTTGTATCGTTCATGCAAGCGGCTGTCAGTCTTGGCCAGCCATCTGACAGCCAGCTTCGCCGAGTTGAATTCGCATCCAGTTCTCTGGCATTTGTAAACCCATCTGCCATCCGAGAGCAGAATCGCGGCTGAGGTCGCTCCCGGCTGAGACTTGGAATCCCCGCACATATTGCATCTCAGCACTTTCGGGGAGCCGATTGCGTTGCGATGCCTCAGCGAGCTGACGGCCTGAATCAAATAATCTTCCAGCAATGCTTGCTCGGATTCCATTGCGTTAATATAATCTTTATGAAAGCATATTTTAACATTCAGACTGGCAATTTATAAATTCAACTTATATTATGCCAAAACAGGAGATTTCGCCATGACAGAAAACGAAGCAAGCGTATTCAAGCAAACTGCCATGA
>JGI24698J34947_10000793_pt1 | contig 15695 bp, 7 predicted proteins | sample TergutMp193P3_FD_34947 | JGI IMG/M metagenome (IMG submission 34947) | reverse complement strand
GAAGTAATGTCACCCTCCACGGCCGCCCTGGACTTTGAAGAAAAAAGGAGTATCTACGAGGCCATAGGCGTCGGTGAGTATTGGGTCATTTCCGACGCCCAGAACGTCGCGGCTTATGTTTTGCAAAACGGTAAATTTGTTAAAACACTATATCACACCGAAGAAATTATCCTTGATGTTCCCGTTTCCGTATTTTCAGATCTTCTTATTCGGTTTGATAAAAGCAAGATGGAGCTTTAGTGAACGGGAGCCAACAAGAAATCAGGAACCAGGAGTGAGGAAGTAGGCTTAAAATTGCCAACAACTACCTCCCGCCTCTTTCCTCCTTCCTAGTTCTCCAGTATGGTGATTTCGACCCGCCTGTTTCTTTCCATCCCTTCCGCGGTTCTGTTGTCCGCGATGGGCTGCTCCGCTCCGTAACCGCGAATCACGACTCTGTCCGGAGTTCTGACGTTTTTGCCCAGGAGGTATTCCGCTACGGACGCCGCGCGTTCAACCGAAAGCTGCATCCTTCCCGCGGCGGTTCCCGCCATGGCCGTATGCCCTCCCACGAGTATGTCCCTGTCGGGGTAACGCATGAGTATTTCCGCTATTTTGTCGAGCTTGGACTTTTCCTGCGGCCTGAGTACCGCGGAATCGGGATCGAACTGGATGTTCTCAAGGCTGATCACAATGCCTTCGTCAGTGATCCGTACCGAAACGTCGGGTATCTCAAGATTGAGGATGTCTTCGGTTATATCCCTCACCATGTCTTCCTTGGCCATGGGAGGCGCCTCGACCACTTCCGCCTCGGATACGCCCCGGTATTCATAAGTCTGGCCATCCGAAAGGTCGATTACTATCCTAAAGTACTCTTCGTAAGCCACAGCCTGTCCGCGCACAGCGTCCCAATAGACGATTTGATCGCAGGCCTCAAGGATACGCCTTGGGAATACCCTTCCCGGAACCGCTTGCGGTTCCAGAAGCACCCTGTAGGAGACGGAGAAAGCCGGGTAGGAACTTTCCCTCCAGACCCTCTCGCCAAGGTAGGTGTAATTTGCCGTAAAGGGAATCCGGTAAGGCTCCTCAATGCCGAAATTGTCGCGAAAATCGTGAACCTCTATCCCCCGGGCGCTCCAGCTCTCACCCACTTCGATGTTCCTGTCCGGAAAAGCGGGCACGTTCCTGACCATGGGCATATAGTAGCGGTCGGCGATGGTGAGGTAGCCGAGCCTGTCCTGCTCAAACTCCGACTGGTAATCCCTGTCCCAGATGAAGAGGGGGCTTGCCGCTGTCCCGCCGTCGCCCATCGCGACAGTCCTTTCGGCGGTCTGAAAAGTCGCGGAAATTGCCGCTCTGTCCCCATAATCCGCCGTTACTTCCATGCTTATGCGGTCGAGTATCTCGGCGTGATAGCTGAGCCGGCGGTTCACATACACGTCCTCGTTCACGGTGGCAATGACGCGGTACTTGTCCCCGGCCCTGAATTTGTAGACAAACTCATGCGCCCCCACCGAAACCTGGGAGAAAACCGCGAGAAAGAGCATTATCACCGGCAAACGCCTTGTAATCATACTGATATGATCGGCGAGTGAAGCGGACTTAATTACCCGCCAAAACTCTGATTTGTCGGGATGATTGCAGATGTTGACAGACAAATCGATCTGGCGCGGCGAAGCGGGCTAACCCTGAGGACAGCTCGATGGGCGTTGAACTTCCTTAAAAGTGAAACCATTTTTAAACAACGCCCATATGCTGTCCTCAGGGTTCCCCGCTCTCGCCGCGACAAAGATATGTCAGACAACCAAGCGATCAAAAAGACAATCAAAGTTTACAAACAAAAGGGAATTCTCCATTTCACCCCGCAAGCGGGCATTTTATTTTCTCTTCAATACTGAATTACAGTGAATAGACCAAAAATGCCCTCTTACCTATGGCAATGGGAAAACGGTGACAGTCACCTTTTTGGCCGGCTTTTGCCGGGTGATATGCAGAAATCCACCACCGGAAAAACCCTGATTGTCGGCTTGACCGCTTTGTTGTCTAACATATCTTTGTCGCGGCGAGAGCGGGGAGCCCTGAGGGCAGCATATGGGCGTTGTGTAAAAAGAGATTTCACTTTCAAAGAAGTTCAACGCCCATCGAGCTGCCCTCAGGGCTAGCCCGCTTCGCCGCGCCGATTTGATATATTTGGTAATATATGCGATCATCCCGACAAATCAGAGTTTGCAGTAGACTCTGTTGCTAAAGAATAATTAATATGGCAGAATATCATCCATGGTTGATATGAATAATATTCTTGTATGCGGATTAATAAATATAGAAACAACACTTAAAGTAAATAATTTTCCGATAGAGTATTCTCCGGTCGAATACAATTTTTTTGGAGTAAACAGCTCCGTTTCCGGCGTCGGCTACAATATTGTAAAAGCTTTGAACAAACTGGGCGATAACCCGTGTTTTTTCTCGATAATCGGAAATGATATATATAAAAATATCATTATTGAGGATTTGGAAAAAGATAAAATTAACACAAAATATATACTGCCTTTACTGGATCAAACCGTACAGTCAGGCATACTTTATGATAATAACAGAAGAAAAATATTATTGGACTTAAAAAATATCCAGGAAACAAAATATCCAATAAAATATATTGAAGAGATCATAAGTCAAATAGACATCGGAATTATATGTAACATAAATTTCTCAAGGGATTTTTTGAAAATCCTAAAAGACAATGGGAAAAAAGTCGCAACAGATGTACATGTTATAAGCGACATAAATGATGATTATAATAGTGATTATATAAAGTACTCCAACATTTTATTTTTAAGCAATGAAAATATTCGTGGAAACGAAGATAATATGATAAAGCAATTAATTCAAAAATACGGCCATGAGATTATTGTAGTAACAATGGGTGAGAACGGCTTGTTGATTTACACAAAAGAAAAAGCTGAGATAAAGCACTTTCCGGCGATAAAAACAAGGGAAGTCGTCAATACAATAGGCGCAGGGGACGCGTTATTTTCATGTTTCATACACTACTATAGTAAAACCAAAGACCCATATTATTCAATCAAACTGGCAACGATATTCGCGTCATACAAAATAGGCGAGAACGGAGGGGCGAAAGGGTTTCTAACGGAAAATGAACTGGAAGAATTGGTTAACTGAAAGAGACATTCCCCTAAAAATGGAGATTTTGGTCAAAATTTACCCTCCAAAGGCGGCAAAGGTCACCGGCCTGTACAGACGGTTTAAAAAATAAAAGATTTGTAGATTGATAATTATCAAAAACAGGGTAATAATTAGTAATCACACGGTGAAACAGGGGGTAAATAACAATGAAAACCATTTTTATCGTGGACGATAACGATGTAAACCTTTCAACCGCGAAAAAAGCGCTGTCGAAACAATATCGGGCGTTTACGCTGTCTTCCGCTTCTGCTATGTTTGAGTTACTAAATGATATCGTGCCGGACCTGATACTGCTTGACATCCTGATGCCGAACATGGACGGGTTTGAGGCCATGAAGCTGCTCAAAAGCGACGGACGGTATTCTGACATTCCGGTATTGTTCCTTACAAGCCAGAACGACGCCGCGACAGAGGCGCATGGTTTTGAATTGGGCGCGGTGGATTTTGTGTCGAAGCCCTTTTCCGAGCCTGTTCTGCTGAACCGCATCAAGACGCATTTGGATATTGACGGATTGATTCGCAAGCGGACTGAAAAGCTCCAGAGGCTTCAGAACAGCCTGGTGTCCATTCTGGCAAATATGGTGGAGAATCGCGACAAGTATACGGGCAAGCATATAGAAAGGACGACGAAATACATAAAAATACTTTTGGAAGCGATGCTTAAACGTGATGTATATTCCGGTGAAATAAAGCAATGGACACTTGAGGATCTTGTCCCTTCGGAAGGTTTACCTGACATCATAAAAAAAGCGGATTCCTTTAATTTGGAATCTGTCATTTCCTCGGCGCGTTTACACGACATAGGGAAAATCACTATTTCGGACTTGATTTTAAACAAGCCCGGTAAACTGACGGAAGAAGAATTTGAGTTGATGAAAACCCACGCCATTGAGGGAGAAAAAATTATCGACAGCATCATCAACGAATCGGGCAACGAGCCTTTTCTGCAAAACGCCAAACTGTTTGCCGGCAGCCATCATGAAAAGTGGGACGGCAAAGGCTACCCGCGCGGGCTGAAAGGCGCGGATATTCCCTTGCAGGGGCGTACATTGGCGATTGCCGACGTTTACGACGCGCTTGTATCGGAGCGGCCCTATAAGAACGCGTTTACGCATGAAATGGCGGTTGAGATCATCAAAGACAGCAGGGGCAGCCATTTTGATCCGCAAATTGTCGATGTGTTTCTTGAGGTCGGCAGCTTGTTCAAGGAGGCGCAATAGTGCCGGCGATTGGTTCTATTCTGAAGAAAATACAGAATTCGCGCTCATTGTACTGGCAGCTTTTATTTGTGACGCTGGCGTTTACCCTGATGGTTGTTTCAGCCGGCATATTTGCAAATTATATGCTGGGGAGTTACCTGAAAAGAGAGGCGATGAACAGACTTGAGCAGACTGAAATCAGAATAAGGGAAGAATACAGGGAAACGGAAACATTGATGCTCCACATCGTAAACGATGTACGCGATATTATTATATCAGGCGGCGCCGCCGGTGACGTGCAGGAATATTATAACAGGATTTCCGCTTTATTACTGAATAAAAAAGAGGGATTTGTTTTTGATATTCTTCATGGATACTTTGAAGCATTTGGGAATTTATATATCGCCTCTCCTGAATGGACACCGCCGGATGGTTATAACCCGACAGAGCGCCCGTGGTATAAAACGATTATAGAAGGGAACGGCGAACTGGTCGCGTCGCCGGTATATATGAGCGCCCGTACAAACGAATATCTTCTCAATGTTGGGCGCCGCATTTTTGATGACTCAGGCGTTCCTCTGGGCGTGGTGGCCATAAGTATAAAGTTCAGTAATATTACGAAGATCGTTGCGGAAATGAACCTTTATGAAGAAGGACGAGGGGTTCTGGCCGACGATAATTATATTGTGGTCGTCCCCCCTGATGAGACCGCGTTGGGAATGCACATGGACGAATTAGCCCCGGGAGCCAGGCAAATTATGGAAATAATGGAACAAGGGGAAAATTATGCTTACGTTGAAGGTAAAAATTATTTTGGCGTTGATTCAATATTCTACAGTATACGGCTGGATAATGGCTGGATTTTATGGCTGATGACGCCAAAAAACATATATAACCGGGACTTAACAATTCTTATACTTTTCCTCAGCGTTCTCGGAATCGTTTTGTTGGTACTGGTGAATAGTATACTGGTACGTATTTACAACTCAAGAAACAAGGCGCAGGCAGCCATCGCGCAGATGCGGAAGGATATGGAGGAAAAGAACACACTTGCCAATGTGGGGAACATACTGAACGGCCTGGACACAATGATCTACGTCAGCGATCCGGTTACAGACGAAATTCTTTTTATGAATGACAACATGAAGCGGCATTACGGAATTGAAGGCGATGTCGTAGGGCAGATATGCTACAAAGTTCTCCAGGAAGGCCTGGATGAAAAATGCGATTTTTGCCCGTGTTTCCGGCTTGACACGGAACCTGATGCAAGCGTCGTTTGGGAAGAATACAGCACACTGACAAACCGTGTTTACCGCAATGCCGACAGATACATAGACTGGCCCAGCGGGAAAACGGTCCATCTCCAGCATTCCATAGACATTACCGATCTCAGGACCATGACAGATGCGCTTCATGAGCATCTTGAGCGGCAATCGGTTATGACACAAATATCCCAAAGTTTCCTGTCTACCGAAGATCTGGATGTGTTGATAACGGAGGCTTTGAAAGTAGTCGGCGAGTTTATGGGTATCGATCAAATTCTTATGTATATAACGGAAGATAACGAAAATTCGTATACATGTAAATATGAATGGGTAAATCCGGAGCTGGAATTGCCGGCGCGGGTGGGTAAGATTCTTACACTGACCAAAGATTTTCATGATTTAGTTTTGAAAGTCAGGGAACAGCAGTCATTCTATGTAAGTTCCAATGATCCCGACACAAGGAAAGTTCTCACGCCGTACAGGGAGTATTTTCACAATAATTATTTTATGACATTTGTTTTTCTTGGCGAGGAATTATTGGCCGCCATTGATTTTGCGAGGAAAGGGGATGAAAAGCCATGGACTGAGGACGAAATCAATATGGCTACTTATGTAACAAACGTGCTTTTTGGCGTTTTGCGGAAGCATTCGGCGGAACTCCAGTTGATTACCGCAAAAGAATCGGCCGAGCAGAGCAACCGGGCAAAAGGGGTTTTCCTCGCCCAAATGAGCCATGAGATACGTACACCCATGAACGCGATTTTGGGTATTTCCGAAATTCAACTGCAAAGCAACAAGCTTACACCGGACACGGAAGAAGCTTTCAAGGGAATATACGACTCGGGGAATTTACTGCTCAACATTATTAACGACATTCTTGATTTTTCCAAAATCGAAGCCGGTAAAATGGAAATCATTCCCGTTAAATACAATATTCCGAGTATGCTCAATGATACCGTACAGCTCAACCTGCTGCGTTATGAAAGCAAGCCCCTGGAATTCAAACTGGATTTGGACGGGAACACGCCGCTCGAAGTGTACGGCGACGAATTGCGCATCAAGCAAATCCTGAACAACCTGCTTTCCAACGCTTTTAAATATACCGACAAGGGGGAGATAACACTGTCGGTTCACTCTGAAGCTCCGGTTCAGGAACAGGGAAAAGATGAAAAAACGACGATTCTTGTTTTCCGGGTGAGCGACACGGGGCAGGGCATGAACGAAGATCAGGTCGCGAGGCTTTTCGATGAATATTCCCGCTTTAATCTGGAAACGAACCGTACCGTCACAGGTACGGGATTGGGCATGAACATCGTGAAGCGCCTCGTTGATATGATGGGCGGCGGGATATTTGTGGAGAGCGAAACCGGAAAAGGCACGACATTCACCGTTCGCCTGCCGCAGGTAAACATCAGCCCGGCTGTATGCGGGGCCGAACTTGCGGATAACTTGCGGAATTTCCGTTTTCACAGTACGCCAATCTCAAACAAGGCGCAGATCGTGCGCGAGTACATGCCTTACGGCAATGTCCTGATCGTGGACGACGTCGCGTCGAACCTGTATGTCGCCAAAGGGCTACTGACGCCTTACGGATTGCGGATTGAAACAGCCAATAACGGGAGTGAGGCGATTGAAAAGATACAGGCCGGCAATGTATATGACATTGTGTTTATGGATCACATGATGCCCGTGATGGACGGTATGGAAGCAACGAAAATCATACGCAGCATGGGATATACGCACCCTGTCATAGCGCTGACGGCAAACGCGGTAATTGGGCAATCGGATATATTTCTGGCAAACGGCTTTGACGGCTTTATTTCCAAGCCGATTGATTCGCGTGAAATGAACGCGGCGCTGAATCGTTTTATACGCGACAAACAGCCGCGTGAAATTATCGAGGCGACACGGCAGGAACAGCGCAAAAGAGAGGCGGAAAACTCAGGCGGGGACGCTCCTGAAATAAAGGATATGTCCGAGATGGGCAAATATTTCATATTGGACGCCGAAAACGCGATAAAGGTGATGGAGGAAGCATGCGCGAAACTGCCTGACGCGAAAGCTGTTGACGCTTACATTACCGCGGTACACGGGATGAAGAACGTTTTGGCCAACATCGGAGAGGAAGAACTGTCAACAATTGCGCTCAGACTGGAGCGTGCGGGAAAAGAAAGTGATCTCGCTGTTATAACGGAAGAAACGCCGGGGTTTACCGGCGCGCTTCTGGTTTTAATCGATAAATACAAGCCTGACATTAATGAAGATACGGTGGAAATAACCGATAACGATATGGCTTTTTTACGGGAAAAATTGCTTGAAATAAAAGAGGCGTGCCAGGCGTTTGACGTAACAGCGGCTGAGGAAGTGTTGAACGATCTGCGGCAGAAAGCGTGGCCGCGTCATGTAAATGAGACCCTGGATGAAATCTCCGTGCATCTATTGCATGGCACATTCAAAAAGGCCGCGGCTGTTGCGGAAGACGCGGAGAAAATGTAACAGGAGAGGTATATGCGATATAAAAAAACAATGTTGATTTTTTTCGCGGTACTTTTTCTATTTGTATTTTCGGGCTGTGAAGAAACAAGTGAGGCCTCGTCCGGGCCAGAACCGCCTTATGCCTCATTTCGCGATATTCCCGGCGTAACGGACGAAGAAATCGAAGCGATTGAGGCGCTGCAAAAACAGAGACATTCTTTTGTATACGGCGTGGGTATCAGTTCCGAGGCATTCTACGGGGAAAACGGCGAAATTGAAGGATTTACCGCCATGTTTTGCGAATGGCTGAGCGAATTGTTCGGGATTCCGTTCACCCCGGCAATTTATCCGTGGGTAGACAGACTTGAGGGACTAAGAACTTTTGAAATTGATTTTACCGGAAGCCTCACCGCTACCGAAGAGCGCCGCAGGACTTATTTCATGACAAGCGCCATTGCCGAACGTTTGGTAAAATATTTCCGTATCACAGGCGCCAGGTCCCTTGATGAAATCGCGAGGGAACGCCCCCTGCGATTTGCTTTTTTTGAGGGAACCACAACCTTTGTTGATGTTACCGCGCATCTGACAGACGGCGAATACGAAGTAATCTATGTTGTCGATGATAACGACGCGTATAACAAGATGAAAAGCGGCGAAATCGACGCCTTCTTGACCGAAAGCATACAGGAGACGGCTTATGATATATACGGAGATGTTGTTACCTCTGTTTTTTATCCCTTGATTTACAGCCCGGTTTCACTGTCAACGCAAAACCCGAGCCTTGCGCCTGTTATTTCCGTTATGCAAAAGGCGCTGGATCACGAAGCGCCCACTTATGTAGTCGCGTTGTACAATACCGGCTATCAGAAATACCTGAAACATAAACTTCACATGCAGTTAAGCGAAGAAGAGAGAGACTATATACGCAGGCATCCGGTTATACCGTTAGCGGCTGAGGCCAGTAATTATCCGGTCAGTTTTTACAATGAGAGTGAAAGACAGTGGCAGGGAATTGCTTTCGATGTAATACATGAACTGGAAGAACTGACTGGATTGCGTATTGAACCCATTAATAGCGAAACTGATGATTGGCCTGCACTGCTAAAAATGCTGGAAGACGGTACCGCGTCCATGATCACTGAATTGATTTATTCAGCCGATCGCGCCAGCGATTTTTTATGGCCGGATCTTACGCTTATAACCGATCACTCCGCGCTAATATCCAGAACGGATTTTCGCAATCTTTCCCTGAACGAAGTCATGTATATACGGGTCGGCTTAATCAGGAATTACGGCCACACGGAATTTTTCTGGAGATGGTTTCCGGGTCATCCCAACACCGTAGAATATGATAATACTATCGACGCGTTTAACGCACTGGAGCTCGGAGAAATAGACGCGGTAATGACCGGTAACCACGAAGTTTTGATTCTTTCACACTATCTGGAACGCACCGGTTTCAAAAGCAATTTTATATTCGGGAACAGCTTCAACTCCACTTTCGGATTTAATAAAAACGAACCCGCTCTGTGTTCCATTGTCAACAATGCGCTTTACCTGATTGATATAGACAGAATTTCGAGCCAGTGGATGAACAGGACATTTGATTATCAGGCAAAACTGGTACAGGCGCGGATTCCGTGGCTTATCGGTATTTCCGTTCTTTTTTTGTTCATGCTTATTCTTATGTCATTTTTGTTTCAAAGAAAACAGCAGACAGGCAAAGAGCTTGAAAAACTGGTACTGGAGCGCACCGGAGAACTGCACAATTCCCAGTTGAATCTGGAAGCCGCGCTTAACGATACGCAAAACGCGCTGGAAGAAGCCAAAAGGGCAAATTCAGCGAAATCGGACTTTCTCGCGAGAATGAGTCATGAGATACGCACACCCATGAACGCGATTTTGGGCATTTCCGAAATTCAACTGCAAAATAAAACGCTTCAACCCGAGACGGAAGAAGCCCTGGAGCAAATATACGCCTCGGGAAATTTGCTGCTCAATATAATTAACGACATCCTTGACTTTTCTAAAATCGAAGCCGGTAAAATGGAAATCATTCCCGCCAAATACAGCATTCCCAGCCTGATCAACGACACAGTGCAGCTAAACCTGCTGCGTTATGAAAGCAAGCCTCTGGAATTAAAGCTCGATCTGGATGCGAATACGCCGCTCGAACTGTACGGCGATGAGCTTCGTATCAAGCAAATCCTGAACAATCTGCTTTCCAACGCTTTTAAATATACCGATAAAGGGGAGATTAATCTGACGGTTTCTGTCGAACAGGGGAAAGATAATCAAACGGTAATTCTTGTTTTTCTTGTAAGCGACACAGGGCAGGGCATGAGCGAAGATCAGGTTGCGAGACTTTTCGATGAGTACACCCGCTTTAACATGGAAGCGAATCGCAGCATCACAGGTACGGGATTGGGAATGAGCATCGTGAAACGCCTCGTGGATTTGATGTGCGGCGCAATATTTGTGGAAAGCAAACCGGGGGAAGGTACGACATTTTCCGTGTACCTGCCGCAGAAAAAAATCGGCACGGCCATATGCGGGGCCGAACTCGCGGAAAGTTTACGTAATTTCAGTTTTCACAATATGCCGCTGAACTCAAAAAAGGTGCAGATCGTACGCGAGTACATGCCCTATGGCAGCGTCCTGATCGTTGACGACGTCGCGTCGAACCTGTATGTCGCCAAAGGGCTGCTGACGCCTTACGGGTTACGGATTGAAACGGCCGAAAGCGGAACCGAAGCGATTGAAAAGATAAAGGCCGGCGGCCAATATGACATTGTGTTTATGGATCACATGATGCCCGTGATGGACGGCATAGAAGCGGTAAAAATCATACGCGGCATGGGATACACACGCCCTGTCATTGCGCTGACGGCTAACGCCGTTGTCGGGCAATCGGATATGTTTCTGACACACGGGTTTGACGGCTTCATACCAAAGCCGATTGATTCACGCGAACTGAACACGGCGCTGAACCGCTATATACGCGACAAGCAGCCGCGGGAGCTAATAGAAGCGACGCGGCAGGAACAGCGTAAAAGGGAGGCTGAAAACACGGGCAGGGCCGTTCCTGAAACAAAGGATATGTCCGAGATGGGTAAATATTTTGTATTGGACGCCGAAAACGCGATTAAAGTGATAGAGGAAGCATTCGCGAAACTGCCCGACGCGAAAGCTGTTGGTTCTTACACTACCACGGTACATGGAATGAAAAGCGCTCTCGCCAATATCGGCGAGACTGAACTGTCCGCGGTAGCGCGCAGACTGGAACAGGCGGGAAAAGAAAAGGATCTCGACGTAATAACGGAAGAAACGCCCGCGTTTACCGGCGCGCTTCTGGTTTTAATCGACAAATACAAGCCTGTCATTAATGATGACACAGTGGAAGTAACCGATAACGATATGGCTTATTTGCGGGAAAAATTGATTGAAATAAAAGAGGCGTGCCGGACGTTTGATATAACAGCGGCTGAAGAAGCGCTGGACAATTTGCAGCAAAAAGCATGGCCGCGCCATGTAAGCGAGACTCTGGATGAAATCGCCCTGCATTTATTGCATAGCGATTTCGAGAAAGCCGTGGCTGCCGCTGAGGTAATACATTGATAAAAGACATAAAGAACACACGAATAGTTATCGCTGTTCTTTCGGTATTACTGGCCTCATTTTTAATCACGGTAGGAACCGCAATTTACCGGTTTAATAGAATGTATACAACTTATTTGAACGAATCGCAGCAGCGTTTTCTGGAAGCGATTCATAATGATTTATCTACAGGACTTCAAAACGCGAAAGCCGGGGCATACGCCCTGGAGATAAGCGATGAGTTCAGGCAGTTATTTTTATACGGCGACAGGGCGGATATGTTAAAATTTTTTGATTCATTTTGCGAAGAGCTAAAAGTTACTTTCGTTAACGTGACAGACAAGGAAGGTAATATTATACTTCGCAGTTATTTGCCCGATGATTACAGCCACGATTCTATCTATTACCAGACGGGGATTCAAAATGCACTAAATGGAGAACGTTTCGCCAGTTTTGAGCGTTCATCGATTGTCAGGGCAAGCGCGCGGGCGACTGCTCCAATTTGGAACGGCGATGAGATAATAGGCGCTGTTGTAGTCGCGTTTCGTTTTGATACGGATGAATGGGCGGACGACGCCAAAAAACTTTACGGTGTGGACATTTCAGTTTTTTCCGATGATCTGGGCTGTATAATAACAACAATAATTGATAAAGACGGTACACGCAAAATCGGTGAACCCATGATTCAGNCGGCATATACAGCCACATATACCCATGGAGAACAGTTTAGGGATAAAAATTATTTATTCGGGATACTTTACGACTCNCTGTATATACCTATTAAAAATTCACAGGGCGAAACATTTGTTGTTCTATGCGTTTCTGTTCCCGCGGACAGAATATTTCATGAAACTCTGTCCTTTTCCCTGATTTGCGCCCTTGTTGCGCTTTTATCACTTGGCGTAACAGCTTTTGTTTTGCTCAGTATGGCGGGCAGGATTGTACATTCACAAAATGAGATAAAAACCGCTCTTGAAGAAGCTAAAAAGGCAAATTCCGCGAAATCGGATTTTCTTGCGAGAATGAGCCACGAGATACGCACCCCCATGAACGCGGTTTTGGGCATTTCCGAAATTCAACTGCAAAACAAAACGCTTCCACCGGAAACGGAAGCGGCCCTTGGACAAATATACGACTCAGGGAATTTGCTGCTCCACATCATTAACGACATCCTTGATTTTTCCAAAATCGAAGCCGGCAAAATGGAAATCATTCCCGCCAAATACGACGTTCCGAGTTTGATCAGCGACTCCGTACAGCTCAACCTGCTGCGTTATGAAAGCAAGCCCCTGGAATTTAAGCTCGATCTGGATGCGAATACGCCGCTCGAACTGTACGGCGATGAGCTTCGCATCAAACAAATCCTGAACAACCTGCTTTCCAACGCTTTTAAATATACCGGCGAAGGTGAGATCAAACTGTCGGTTTCCGCCGAAAATGGGAAAGATACTGAAACGGTGATTCTTGTTTTCCGGGTAAGCGACACGGGGCAGGGAATGAGCGAAGATCAGGTCGCGAGGCTTTTCGATGAGTATTCCCGTTTTAATATGGAAGCAAACCGCAGTGTCACGGGTACAGGACTGGGCATGAATATCGTGAAGCGCCTTATTGACATGATGGAAGGCGGAATATTTGTGGAGAGCGAAGCCGGAAAAGGCACGACATTCACCGTGCGCCTGCCTCAGAAAAGCATCGGCCCGGCTGTATGCGGAGCCGAACTTGTGGATAGCTTGCGGAATTTCAGTTTTCACAGCGCGCCAATCTCAAAAAAAGCGCAGATTGTACGCGAGTACATGCCTTATGGCAGCGTTCTGGTCGTTGACGATGTCGCGTCGAACCTGTACGTTGCCAAAGGGCTTCTTGCGCCTTACGGATTAAAGATTGAAACGGCCGCAAGCGGGGCTGAGGTAATTGAAAAGATCGGCGCCGGCAATGTATATGACATTGTGTTTATGGATCACATGATGCCCGTAATGGACGGCATGGAAGCGACAAAAATTATTCGCGGCATGGGATATAAGAATCCAGTCATAGCGCTGACGGCAAATGCTGTTATCGGGCAATCGGATATATTTCTGGCAAACGACTTTGACGGCTTCATACCCAAGCCGATTGATTCACGCGAGTTGAACGCGTTATTGAATCGTTATATACGTGATAAACAGCCTCGGGAGGTAATAGAGGCGACGCGGCAGGAACAGCAAAAAAAAGAGGCTGAAAATACGGGCAAAGCCGTTCCTGAAACAAAGGATATGTCCGAGATGGGAAAATATTTCGTATTGGACGCCGAAAACGCGATTAAAGTGATAGAGGATGTGTTCGCGAAACTGCCTGACGCCAAAGCTGTTCATTCTTACACTACCACGGTACATGGAATGAAAAGCGCTCTCGCCAACATCGGCGAGACTGAACTGTCCGCGGCAGCGCGCAGATTGGAACGGGCGGGAAAAGAAAAGGATCTCGCCGTAATCACGAAAGAAACGCCCGCCTTTACCGGTGCGCTTCAGGTTTTAATAGCCAAATACAAGCCTGTTATTAATGAAGATACGGTGGAAATAACCGATACCGATATGGTATATTTACAGGAAAAATTGCTTGAAATAAAAACGGCGTGCCGGATGTTTGACATAACAGCGGCTGAAGAAGCGCTGGACAATTTGCGGCAGAAAGCGTGGCCGCGCCGTGTAAGTGAGACTTTGGATGAAATCGCCCTGCATTTATTGCATAGCGATTTCGAGAAGGCAGTGGCTGCCGCTGAAAAAAAGGAGTTATAACATGGCCAAAGACAACAATTCACGTAAACTTATTCTCTTGGTTGATGATGATGAGATACAACTTGCAATCACCGAATCAGAATTAAAAGATGAGTATGAAGTTGTTATGGTAAAGTCAGGAAAAGAAGCATTTGAATTCCTGGGCAAAAGTCACATCATTCCGGACTTGGTACTTCTTGATATTCTGATGCCTGAGATGGACGGCTGGGAAGTATTTGACAACATTAATGATATCGCGAATTTAAAGTTAACTCCAATAATGTTTTACACATCGCTGGATGAGGAGAGCGCGAAAGAAAAGGCCTATGAGCTTGGAGCATTTGATTATATCACCAAACCATGCGAACAGTCAGTTTTGCTGGAAAAAATAAAAACCACAATACAGAAAGCTGAACTGCGAAAACAGCAGTACGGCGTATAATCGACAAAACGACAGCAAGGCAAAAAAAAGGTGACAGTCACCTTTTTTTGGTATACAATTCCGATATGTCCGCTGTCCATTTGGGGGGAACTGAAACTTATATCCTTTTGCTGTGGCTGTTTGTGCTGGTCATCTCGGGCCTCGTGTTTCTCCTGGCTTACCTGTTTTTATCGATGCGACGCGCCATGGAGCGGGAGCGCATGAGCCTCGATTTTTCGCTCCTGGCGATTGATGGGCTGGAGAGCGAGCGGCGGCGTGTCGCCCGGGAACTGCACGACTCCGTGCTTCCGCTAATAAGAAGCGACCCGGAGCTGTCCGGCATTATACGCTCAATCTGCGTGGATCTCATGCCGCCGGATTTTACCCGCGTTTCCCTGAAAGAATCCCTTGCCGATCTCTGTGTGCAGTTTGCCCGGCGGTCGAATATTGAGTGCGTCTGTTTTATGGAAGAAGATATAGATTTTTCATCCTTAAGCGTGGAAAACCGGCTCCACCTTTACCGGATTATACAGGAGTCTTTTACAAATATTGAAAAACATTCACGGGCAAGTAAAGCGTCCCTGGTGATCCGCCGTTTGCCGCAGCCCTCATCGGAGAACATACTCGTCTGCGTGTCCGATGACGGGAAGGGGTTGGCCCGTAGAGCGGGCGAAGGTCATGGCATGAAGAGCATACGCCAGAGGGCGGTCATTTTGGGGGCGGCGCTGGAATTTAAGAGTGAAAGCGGCAACGGCTTTATGGTCAGGGTGGAAATACCTACCTCTACCCCCCCCCCCCCCCC
>JGI24698J34947_10000792_pt1 | contig 15703 bp, 4 predicted proteins | sample TergutMp193P3_FD_34947 | JGI IMG/M metagenome (IMG submission 34947) | reverse complement strand
CAGGGGCATGGTATCGCCGTCGGTCGTTACCCAGTTCAGGTACAGAATATTGCCCCGGATATCCCACTCGGTAACTATCCTCAACTCAATTTCGGGACAGTCCATCGTCAGGGAATTGAGCAGGAGGGAATAATTCCCGCTGTAATTAAGCGAAGTTGAACCGGTTGAACCGGTTATTTTTGCGCTGAAGGTATTATCGTCAAAGAACGAGAGGGTATTGCCCTTGTTGTCCGCCCATGTTCCATACAGGGGGCCGGGTTGCGCCCCGCACGAGGCGAGGGAGAGNAATGTAAGAATAATAAAACCACGGAGTACACGGAGGAATGGGGTTAAAGGCCGGCGGCCCGAAGGCCGCTTGTTGGGGTTGTTCATGTTAATACCACTCGTCGCCATCTTGGCGGTAGTTCATACTTTGGCTCTGAAATGGAAGCGGGGTATTGGCTTGTGCGTCGGTTATTTGCCCCGCAGACGCAGTATCGGGGTATATCACATCCATGAAACCGCTTGACCATTCCAACTGAGTACTACTACTATTGCCAAACCTTAACCTTCCTGTATACAACGGGCTGACACAGGTTGGTCCAGTTATATTAATATAACCCGAACCGTAATTGCCGTCCCTCTTGTATTGATACGGGTATTGCCATGAAGTAGAGGTATAACCAACGATGATCCTGGAGTCGGATGTATTCGTGCTGGTATTTATGCTTACAACAGTTGTCTGAAGGGTACTGTTTCCTTTGTTAGCTGGTATCAAAGCTCGGTTTGTAATTATCAAAATAAAACCACCATCTGGTTGAACCGTTGTGCTGTATGCCGGATCGTCCCGATCCATTGCTACCTGCATTTTTCCAGTTAGCACCAGTAAGGAACCCCGACCAATTCCCCGAAGCGCCGCCGGCATTATGTATACCCCAAGTCATAGCCAATGTTGCTATTTTGGTAAATTCTGTTGGAGTAATCTGCCGCGCTCCCCATTTCACATAGTCGGTTTGCAGGAAATTCGCGTTGTCCTGATTGGTCCGGTTAGCCGTAAATAAGGTTTCAAAGTTCCAATCTGGATCAGGACTGTACACTTTCACGCCGTTGTTCAACACATAACTGCGTACCTTGAAGTAATGCTTGTAGTCCCTCATTACCCGCAACAGGTCTCTGCCGTCAACAGTTCCCATGCCGGTAGTAACCAGTTTGGTATTGAGCGATGCGGCGACATCATCGGCTATGATATGCCAGTTGCCGTTAATGTTCCGGTTCATCACATACACCGTGTAGCCGTTAATGCCCCAGTTGGTATCCGTGCCGCCGTTTTTCACGCCGCCTGCCAACCAGTTTACTACCTCACCAAAGTTACCATTACCATCCTGTTGCACATTGCGGGTAACGCTGTCCATCTTAACCAGATCGAGCATATAGCCCTGTGAGGCGGGCCTGCCCAGGCTGATAAAACGGTCAGAAGTCTGGGGCTGTGAACCGTTAATGCCGACCGCGTATTCATACAGTACGCCTTTGCTTTCATTGCTGCTGACATACTGTGTTCCGGTAACCGCTGTGGCGGCAGTTTCCCATGTCGAGGCGTTATACGCTTTGCGGTACACCGTGTACTGCGGGGTTACGCCCGCGCCCGCGAACAGGGGCGGTGCGCTCCAGCTTATCTGTACCCCGTCGTTGACATTGCCGCTTGAGGCATAGGTTCCCTTGGTGGCGGTAACATTCTGCGCAAAGCCAACGGTAAAGCCCGTTTTTTCAAGGGTAGCGGCATTGTTATACGTAACATCGCCAATGCTGTAGGTAACGGTATTGCCGCTGGGAGTAAATGCAACGGCATCAGTTGACGCGATAACCGGCACCACAAAGTAGCGGTAGGCATTGCCCCTTGCCAGTTCGTTCTGCTGGTTTTTGTAGTTAGCCGCATAGCTGTTGTATGTGCCGCTGTATTCGCTGTCCGTCATCCATGTGTCGGTCAGCGTATAGCGATTACCGGCAACAGCGGCTGTGGCTTTGGTCGTTGTGGTTTCACCGTTCCCCGCCGCTACTTTTCCGGTAACGGTAAGCGTGCCGCTTCCGGCGGGAACATAGTACGTGATGGCGGCGGCTGTTTCGGCGGTATTGTTCATGTTAAACTGCCGCCGGTACACATAGTAGCCGCCGGCCCCTTCAACCGTATCCCACGAAAGCGCGATGTTGGTCGCCGATGCCGCCTGTGTCGCGTCGGCGTTTAATGCCGCCGGGCCAACCAGTCTGGTTTCAACGGTGTTTGAAGAAGTGAAAAATGCCGGGCCGCCAACTTCATTCCACAGGGCTATGTTGAGCGCTTCTACTTTTATATCCATTTTCCGTCCCAGTATAATGGGATTATTGTGTTCGGCCGGCCTCAATGAATAGGTGAAGCTGCCCCCTGCCTGTGTCAGAAGGTTTGCCGCTATTTCCACCGAGTGCGGAGATGTGGAATCTCCGGCAAAGCTGTACACAATCTGGTAGGTATCGGCCTTTTGCGCTTCAGTCCATGACAGGGAAACGGTATGGTACGAGGGGCCGTTGTTGACCAGCGTCAACGCCGGTACGCCCAGCGTCATACACGCGCCGGAAGAGACCGTTTCCCCAGATATCTCCGAAAGGCCAGACATCATAAACGCCTGCATTTCAAAGTATCTGGTCGTTCCGGCGGGAATACCCGTTACCGTATATGATATCACTTCATCCGCGGCATTTGAATCTATGGGGAAAGTGTCATGAATAGTCCAGTTTTGGTTATCCGGTGATATAGAGAGCGTGTATTTTTTGTTTGATTCTTTTTCCCACTTAACGACAAACTTGTCCTTATAACCGTCCTGAACGATAAATCCGTTCACCAGTATTTCACCCGATTTTCCATCTTTCTTTGCGCCAATAAAGACTGCGGTTGCGGCATCCAAAGCGCCTTTTGCCGCGAAAAGCTCTGCATTGTTTTTAAGCGGATCATCATACGCTGCCTGCGCGGCGTTAATGGCATTTTGATACGTTTGTTTTTCCGCCGCGGTTACCCACTGTTTGCCTATTTCAGTATGCTCACCGTCTGTATCTTCATTGTATAGATCATGATTATCCTGCGCCGCGGCAATGGCGGCTAACAACGCGGAGCGGTCAACAGCCTGATCAACGGCTTTATACAGGCCAAATTCAATAAGGGCGGGGGTATCTCCGTTAATACCGGAAACTGCCCACCTGAATTTGGAGGCGGTCACGGTCGTGAAGAAATTACTGTAGCGTATGGAACCGTCTGTTGAGCCGTTAAAACGCTGACTGCGGCTTGCCGCCGTGCTCCAGCCAACGCCGTCCCCGTACTCAACGGTATACCCGTCCACAAAGACGGAACCGCTTTCTGAATAAAAAATCAGGCGGCTGGCATTGACGGTGACATCAAAACCAAAGTCCACTTCCAGCCAGACGGAACCGTCGTTCTCATTCCGTTCAGATTGCCAGTAGCCGATCATGCTGTCGTTGGCGGCCTGTTCAAGATTGGTTCCGCCGCCGGCGGTCAGTTCGGAGTACCATGCGGCAACGTTAAAAAGTTCAGGGGTGGCGGGAGTCAGGCTCAGGGCAACGTCCGTTACGCCGTTGAGCGGCAACTGGTTGATTATTGTTGATGTTTTTTCGCCGTGGAATTCCTGCACGGCGTACAGGGTGTGGCCCGCATTACTGGATGGAATATCAATGATCCAGTTCGCGCTCCGTACGGCAACGGAGTCGTCCAGTTCAAGCGTTTTGATAGCGGAATTCCCCGCCGGGTCACTCGCAATTTTTACCGTTCCCAGCCGGACGCCGCCCAGCGTTCCCGCAATATACACCTTGTCGGCAAACGCGACCCCGCTTAAATTAAGGGTCAGCGGGCTTTCAAGGCCGGAGTAAACATGCACCGATTCAAATGTCCCGGCGCTCTGGCCGCCTTTGGTAACAATGACGCTCAGGTCGTAGTACCCGGCGGGAAGACCTATCCTGCCGGAAAGATTATCTTCTATAGTAAGATCAATATCATCATGTCCTTCAACCGCGCCGCCATTGCTGTGTTTCAGGCTGAGGGTTGCCGTTGCCGCGTCTGGCGGCAGCGTAATCGTATAACTGAACACGCCCAGCCCCCCGCCGGTCTCGCCTATTGCCAGCGGGTTCAACGTTATCTGAACTGTTTTGGTGCGCTCTCCCTTTGCTACTTCAACTTCGGCGCNGCCTTTCGCGGCCAGAACATGACCGCCATCTTGCAAAACATCCTGATACGCGTTAAGCGTAATGGTCCAGTTTCCCTCGGTAAGGTTCACCGCCACTCCCGCGTCGTTGCCAATGCCGGAGGTGTCAGCTACTTCTATGGGTTCATCGCCCTCTTTTTGCAGCGTTAATTCAAATTTACTATAAACAGGGGCCGTGGGCAGCACTGTCCGCCCGTTCGATCCGGCTATTTTGATAATGACATTGCCGGCGGGGTTTCCGCCGTCCGTTCCCAATATGGGGTTGTCGCAAGCCGTTGCCAGCATTAACAGTGCAAGACTTACGCCTATTATTTGTATGGCTTTCATGGCGATTCTCCTTAATTAACCGTAAAGGTCAAGGTTTTGCTGTAGGGCGCACCGCCCGCCGTTGTCACCTTAAGCGTTACGGTGTGCGTACCTACGCGGAAGTCACGGGCATAGAACGTGACGCTATTTCCGGTTTCGCCCCGGATTATCCCGTCAACATACCATTGATAAACGGCGCCGGCAAATGTTTCCTCAACCGTTATTTGCAATTCACTGTTACCCGCCCAACTGAGGGTTCGATCCGCGCCCAGAGTAATGGTCTCGTCCCCAGGCGTGGTAAAGGTAACATAAAAATCGAGATGATCTGCTGTCTTCTTGCCTGACTGCGGGTTAAACGCGGCAAAGGCATCCTGAAGGTCTGACGTTATGGCATCCACTGCTCCCTGTTCAGCTGCCGCGTTAATTACAATAGTACGCGCCTGATTCAGAACCGCTTCCAGGGCATTATAGACATCAGCGATAACCCATTCGGCATTGTCATATATATCCATGCCGTCAGCGCTCACCTGAACGCTATTCAGTTGTTGTTCTACAACCTCGATGAGCGCGTTGAGGGCGTCTTTATCAGCCACACTTCTTCCGGGCTGGGGATTGAACCCATTGAAAGCGGTTATTAGGTCCGCCAATGCGGTATCCACGGCGACTTTTGTGGCGTTGTCGTTGTCCCGCGCTCGTTCCGCCACAGTCAGAGCATCTTCCAGAGCAGTATAGACAGCGGAGGTAACCCATGATTCATTCATCATCCACTCCGAACCGGCCGTGTCGCTCTTCTTAACATTTATCATTCTGCCCACGGCTTCGCCTATCTTCGCAATCAGCGCAGCCTTGTTGGGCGTTGTTCCCGATTGTTTTGCGTTGTCTGCCGCATCATACGCTTCGGTCAACTCCGATAACGCGGACGCCACCTCTTCGGCTGTGGCGTTTCCATCATTGGCAACAGCTTGCGCCGCTTGTATCGCCGCGGCCAGTGTTGATTGTACCAAATCGGTCACCCATTTTTCGTTAGGCGGTATATCGTTTCCATTGTTGGTGGAAGTTCGCAGGGAAGCGGCCAAAGTCTCCGTTGCGGCAATTTTCGCTTGCAGCGCGGATTTGTCAACAGGATCGGGGCCGCCTTTGGTTCCCGGTTTTTTGGCGGCATTGGCTGTGTCATACGCTTCGATCAGCGCTTCCAGCGCGAGTTGTATCTCTTCGGCAGTAGCGTTAGGCGCATCGGCTATAGCTTGCGCGTCATCAATGGCGCACTTCAGCGCCCATGTGGAGTTTATCCAATAGCGGGTTTTCTCTACATCAGTCCCATTATCCGATACCACCAGAGAATCGAACAACGCTTGCGCCTCGGCAATTTTATCAATTAAGGAAGTTTTATCTTGAGGAATATCAACCGGCCCGACCGGATTATGGCCGTCCACCGGGCTTCTGCAGGCTGTTGCCAGCAATAAACCCGCAACGAGCAAAAGTAACCCGCCGGCCTTCACCATCTTTTTTGGATACATAATCGCCTCCATAGACATACAATATACCACAAAAATTATAATTTGTCAATACGTTCCAATGAAGTTTCTAGAGATTANATATATTTTTAGAAATATCTATAGNATAGACAAATTTTGAAATTTATCTATCGTAGATGTATCTGCCGTTTTAATGGCGATACATCATTCCAGTACTGCCCGGATACGGCGGACGCCTGCCGATGAGGACTGTTCCTTCTGAATTTTGAACTTTCCCAGCGTTCCGGTGCGTTCCACATGGGGGCCGCCGCAGACTTCCTTTGAAAAAAAGCCGTTTGGCGGGCCAACGGTGTATACTTTGACCTGAGATTCGTACTTTTCGCCGAAAAGGGCGATGGCTCCGGCGGCTTTTGCCACGTCAAGGCTGGTTACTTCCATAGAAACCGGCAAATCCTGCTGAATTTGCTCGTTAACAATGGCCTCGACCCGCGCAATTTCGTCCTGAGTCATGGGAGAAGGGTGGGTAAAGTCAAAACGCATCCGCTCGGCGGTGATATTGCTCCCCTTTTGGGCAATGTGTCCGCCCAGCACCAGCCGTAGCGCTTGGTGCAAAAGGTGGGTGGCGGTGTGGTAGCGGGTGGCCGTTTCGCCGTGATCCTGCAAGCCGCCCTTGAATACCTGTTCGCCGCCGGCGCGGGACAGTTCCTGGTGCTTCTTAAACGCCTCGTCAAATTCCTCGCGGTTGACCGTCATGCCGTTTTCACCGGCCAATTCCTCGGTCAGCTCGATGGGGAAGCCATAGGTGTCGTACAATTTGAACGCCAACCGACCCGACATGACTTTGCGGGGGTCTTTGAGCAGATTGGGGAGGAGTTTTTCAAATTCATGCTCGCCTTTTTGCAGGGTTTCCATGAATTTTTGCTCTTCGCGGTCCAATTCTTCTATAATACGGCCTTTATTTTCCAACAATTCGGGGTACGGCCCCTGCATTTGCTCAATAAGAACCTCCGCGATGGGCGAAAGGAGCAGTTTGTCCCCGGCAATGCCCAATTTTTTGCCGTGGCGCACCGCCCGGCGGATAAGGCGGCGCAATACATAGCCCGCCCCCACATTTGAGGGGCTGACCGCCTTGGGATCACCCAAAATAAAGGTGGAAGCGCGCAAATGGTCGCAGATAATCCGCACGGANTTGTCTTTNTCGCNGTCCGTNCCGTAGACATAGTTCGCCGCCCGCTCCACCGCGCTCCGGGTGGGGGCAAAAATNTCGGTATCGTACACCGACTGCTTGCCGTTGAGGATGGTAACCGTGCGCTCAATNCCCATGCCCGTGTCAACGCACGTACGGGCCAGCGGGATATACGCGCCGTCGGCGTTTTTGTTGTACTGCATGAACACGTCGTTCCATATTTCCAGCCATTTGCCGCAGGAACAGCCCGGCTTACAGTCCGGCCCGCAGGGCGCATCCCCAATATAATAGAACATTTCCGAATCCGGCCCGCAGGGGCCGGTGCTACCGGCAGGCCCCCACCAATTGTCGGCGCGGGGCAGATAGGCGATTCGGTTCTCGGGAATGCCCATTTTTCGCCACGCCGCCACGGATTCATCGTCGCGGGGCACTGCGCCTTCACCAGAAGGCGTTTCATCGCCTTCAAACACCGTTATCCCCAGTTTTTCAACGGGAATCCCCAGCCATTGGGGCGAAGTGAGGAATTCAAAGCTCATTTCGATGGCACCTTCCTTGAAATAATCGCCCAGAGACCAGTTGCCGAGCATTTCGAAGAANGTTAGATGGCTGGTGTCGCCCACGCAGTCAATATCGCCGGTTCTTATGCACTTTTGGTAGTCAACCAGCCGGTTTCCCGCCGGATGCGGCTCGCCGAGGAGGTAGGGAACCAGTGGGTGCATCCCCGCGGTGGTAAAAAGTACGGTGGGGTCATTGTCGGGAAGCAGGGATTTGCCCTGAATCTGAACGTGGCCTTTTGCCACAAAAAATTCAACGTATTTGGTGCGAAGTTCATTGGCTGTCATGGGGGAATTGTACAAAATATTGACAAAAACTGCAAGCAGAGCTTATACTATAAGTTGGCACCAAACTCCATATTAAGCTGTTCTTCCCAAAGTATGCCAAGTTGGAGGCTCTTTTATGAACAAACGGATCGCGGTATTGAGCTTTTTGTGGTTAGCGTGTATTACGGCTATCTATGGGGCGGGAAGACAGGCAAATGAGTCTCATAGCGCTGATACTCCAGAAGGATTCACGGGTTCAATCCCTATCGAAACCAAAAAAACCGGTAAATATAACTTTTTTATGGAGGCTTTTGACAAAGGGGGCAATTCTGTCCGGTTCGGCCCGCATAATATCTACAATGATCCGGTGTCCGATCTCCCCATTGTCACCATCATCAACCCTAAACTCAATATGCACGTTCAGGGAAACGTGAGTGTTGTCGGTATTTGTTCGGACGATGACGCCGTTGACCATGTGGAATTGGTCGTTACCCGCGGCCCCGGCGAGAAGGGGGAGGAACTGATCCGCGCNCGCGCGTCGGGCGGGGCGTTNTGGCTGTACTATCTGGATACCACGGATGAGGAAGAATGGCCCGACGGCGTGTATACCATTACCGCCTGGGGCATCGATATTAACGGTTTGTCGGGAATTTCCGAAGATTTCCATCCGCGCGACCACAAAAAACACTCGGTTTCATGGAATTTAGACCGCAAAAAGCCCAAAGCCAAGATTACCAGCCACAATGTTGGGGCGCTGGTCGCGGGAAAAATACACCTGAAAGGCGAGGTTTATGACGGTAACGAGGTAAAATCCCTCAGTTATTCGCTTGACGGGGGCAACCGCTACTCTCCGATCTTCCTTAAACATAATAGAAGAACCAATACTTCCACCTGGAGCCTTTCCTATAATACCAAAACGCTGGAAGAAGGGCCGAATGTGGTTTGGCTCAAGTCTTATGACGGCATGGGAACTATGGGACTCGACGCCCATCTGCTCTTTGTCAACAATACCAGCCCGGAAGTGCAAATTCTGTACCCCGAACCCAATGTTCCGGTCGGCGGCATTTTTTCCCTTGCGGTTTATGCCGCCCATCCGGTCGGGATGAAATCCCTTACCTGGAAACTGGGCAAGGATCAGGGCGAAATTCCGCTGATTATCGGAAATTCGTGGTATGTGAAGGAATTCGACATCCGCAGCCTGAAAACCCCCACCGTTGACCTTGAAATTCGGGCGGAGGACCTTACCGGCAACGTAACCATCGCCAAACGGAAGATGGTGGTCAATCAAAACGCGACAATGCCGGTCGTCAAGCTGGAACTCCCGGCGGCGAATACGGTCGTGGGTCGCAATGCCGGAGGTTTGACGATTAGGGGTGTTGCCCGTACCGGTAACAACGATCCCATAGCCTCGGTGTTGTATTCCATTGACTCCGGCCCCGCGACAGAGGTTCCCAGCGCGGGAAACTTCCAAATAATGGTGGCCGATTTACCGCCCGGTATCCACACGGTGGACGTATGGGCAAAAAGCATTGTCGGTATTGAGGGTTCCAAAGTCAGCGTGAGGGGGATTGTCATTCCGGGGCCGCTTCCCGAACCCCGGATTACCGCTGTCCGTTCGGGAACGGGCAGAGCGCAGGATTCGCAGGAATTTTATAGCGGGATTGAGATAGCGCCCGACACCCGTACGGTGTTGGAAATTTCCGTTACCGCTGCCGCGCCCCTTACCGCTACTACTATCAGCTTTGCGGGGCTGCCCCCGGTGGCGGTGAACGCCCGTGCCGACAGGGACGGCCTTGCCCGCGCCGAAGTTTCCCTTCCCGCAAATTTGCGCGAGGGGCTGATCGAAATTGAACTGCGGGCGACCGACCGTAACGGCGGCGAGGGCGTTTACGTTGAGTACGCGTACATCGGCTCGCGCAGCCCCGGATTCCAGTGGGTTAGGCCCAATTATAACGCGGCGGGTGTTATTCAATTTGCCGCCGCCGGAGAAACCCTGCTCGCCCTGACCGGCACCGCGATAAATAGCGTGCGTTTGACCGGCTCCGGATCGGAAAACTTCCGCGCCGAGGTTGACGCTTACGGGCGCGCCCAACTGACCGTCTTGGGGGAGGGCGACTTTGGCCCGCTTACCCTGAACATCAACAGCGGAGCCAATACAGCGGAATTCCGCGCTTTGTCGGACTTTGGCAGGCCAACTGTTGAGATGCGCGCGCCGCCCCGCTGGGTGCAAAATTCCGTTCTCGTGCAGTTCACCGTTGCCGATGGCAACGGCATTGCCTCGGTGGAGTATTCCCTTGATCTGGGCGATACATGGACGCACCTGTTAAACTCGGGCGAAATAGCCAGCCTCAGGGCGCGCGGCTTTGCCAATTTTATTGAGCGTAACCTGGACTTAAGCGCCATTGACGACGGAACAATTGCCATACTTATCCGCGCCACTGACAAAGCAGGCAACATCACGGTCGCAAACGCTCTGGTGCAAAAAGATACCGCAGCTCCCCAGCCGCAGCTTATTATGCCCATCGCGGACGCAAACGTAAACGGCACCATACGCCTCGCGATAGCCGTAGAGGAAGCGGGGACTCTTTCGCAGGTAACCTACCGGCAAGGCTCCACAACGCGACAGGTGTACGTTAAACCTGAGGACCCTCAGGGTTACGCCATTCCCCGCTTTTTTGATATCCTGCTTGATTTTGTTCAAATGCCCCTGCGCGATAATATGAGATTTGTGTTTGAGGACGATGCGGGCAACCGCTCGGAGCTTAATACATGGCCATTCGTCATTGATAATACAATGGATATTCCCGTGGCGCATATTACCCTGCCGCTGGAAGGCGAAACCATCACCTCCGATTTTGAAGTGTCCGGCGTTGTGTTTGACGACGACGCCATCAAGCAGATTTACTGGCGCATTGACAACAACGCGGAGCAGATACTGGAGACGGGGAACGGCTTTTCCATACCCATACCCCTTATCAGCCTGACCGATAACGAACACAAGGTAACGATTGTCGCCGAGGATATTTACGGCGTCAAGAGCGAACCGGTTACGCGTAATTTCCGCATCTCTTTGATGGAGCCGGTAGCGGTGGTAACAGCCCCGGCGTTTGACATTCTGGCCTCGGGGCTGATAGAAATGAGCGGCGGCGCCTTTGACGACAACGGCATTGCAAGGGTACAGATTTCGCTGGACTCAGGCAACAGTTTCAGCGACGCGCGGCTGAACGCCTACGGCGGCACCGCCGAGTGGTTCTTTATATTTAACACGATCATATTGGAAGACGGGCCTAATGTCGTATTCATGCGCGCCACCGATAAATACGGCATCTCCGCGCTCTACGCAAGCCTGCTCAATGTTGACAATACCCTGCCGGAGATCACCCTCGATTCCCCCGTGGACGGAGTCACCACAACCGGCCTCGTTAATATTCTGGGGCAGATCGTTGACATTAATCTGGAGGAAAAGAATATCCAACTGCGGAGTTTGGAAGGCCGGCCTATACCCCAGGGGTTCAGGCTCGCCCGCATAGGGCAGACCCCCATGTTGCGGGAATCGTTTGATCTATCCCCGCTGAGGGACGGACTCTACAATATTGAAATCAGGGCCATTGACAAGGCGGGGAACGAAAGCAGCATGTCGCGTAACATCGTACTGAGCCGTGAAAGCAAGACCAACTCGGTGGATATTCTGTACCCGCTGAACGGCGAATATGTTCAGGGTAATTTTAACCTGTACGGCAATACCAGCGGCTCTGACAAGGCGGAAACCGTTACCCTGCGGCTGAACGGCGAGGATGTGGCGACGGCCGAAGTTACCTGGACGGGCTACTACTGTTTCTCGCTGAACGAAGAACTTTTACAGAACGGATTGAACCAGTTGGTGGTACACAGCGACTTTGGCACCGATAAGCTGGTTCTGTCCCCGCCGCGCAACCTGTATTACCAGGACAGCGGCGCGTGGATCACTATCGACAGCCTGACCATGGGGGATTTTGCCTTTGACCGGCCGTGGTTTGTAGGCCGCGCGGGCTACAACCTGACCGAGGCGGATCTTGAGATTCTGGCGGGGGGCAGCAAGGCCGTTGAAAAAGAAGTGTGGGACAACATCAGCGGCAAGACGATAGATTACATCGACCTGAGTTTTGACAACGGCAACACCTTTGTCAAGACCAAAGGGGGCAGGGACGCCAACAGCGACTGGAGCTACCGCCTGGAAACCGGCGAAATGAGGGAAGGCACCCACTACATTATAGTCCGCGCAAAAATGAAAAACGGCGAGCTTGCCGTTACCCGCTCCGTGCTGCAGGTAGACAAAACGCCGCCGCGTATCCGCGTTATCGCCCCCGAGCCGGGCGGACGCTATAATACCGACCTGGAATTTTCCGCAATCGCCTCGGACGATGTCGCGCTGGCGGATCTGCAATACCATTTGCGCATAGGCGACAAGGCGGCGTACGAGGTACCCGGCTTCCTGCAGGGGCTGTATTTCGAAAGCGTCATCCCGCCGTTTATCCGGCAGCTGGCGAATAACGCCCCCGCCCTGTTTGCCGGCGGCGCCACCTACATGGACGTTGGCATGGGCCTTTCTTTCTTCGACGACAACGTCAAAATTCAGGTACAGTACGGCTTCATGTTCCAGGATCAGTTTGAAGCATTGGGCTTTAGGGACAACAGGTCCGGCGAGATTGCGCAAGTGCGCTACGGCGGACACGTTCTGGGCATCAAACTGCTGGCAAACGTCTACACGTATCCCTTTGCCGCGGCATTCGGCCCGGATTTTGAATGGCTGTTCGGTTCCGTCGCGCTCGGAGCGAACTTCTCGCTCTTCGACATGGGCAACACCGTCAACGATAAATTCTTCAATTCGGACGGCACACCCGCCACCTACACGCAGTCGGGCCAGTCAACCTGGATGAGCGCGCTCTTATTGCAGTTGGAGCTTCCCAAAGTTTCTATCCCCAAACGCAAATATCTGCGCACCTTTAGCATGTTCACCGAAGGCCAACTGTGGTTCGTTCCTACCGATGTCAACGCGGAAGCGCTTGGTATTGAAACGGTCATCCCCCATATCATATTGGGGTTGAGACTCTATATTTTCTAGCCGTTATTAACGGGAGGCTGTTATGTCTGTAAAAACGCGAAAGTTTACGCTGTTTTCCGTGGCGCTTGCGGCGGTGATCCTGCTCGTTGTGTCCTTTTCCGCCTGCGAATCCACACTCGGCTTTGGAGACCCGATCGACTGGGAGCCTCCCGTCCTTAAACTGGACTCGAATCGCAACCCCCGCTACGTGGGCGATAACACACAGCTCATGGGCACGGTCACCGACAACATTGCCGTAGGCCGCGTAGAACTGCGCTATGCCATCCCGGACCCCGTGACGCGCGAACAGATAAAGCTCGGTGAAGCGGTCCTCAGCGGAGACAACCCCAGAAGTAAAAGCTGGAGCATAGAACTCAAGCGCGAAACCTTTGAAGAGTGGGCGGAACTGCTGGGCTACGACAAAATTGACGGCGCGAAAATTCCGGTTGAAATCGTCGCATACGACACATCACAGCGATCGGGCGATACTTCCATCAGAGCTATCTCCCTTATTATTGATTTAAGCCCCCCTGTCGTGGAGAATACCTGGATTACGCGCACTCTCAGCACTCCCATGAGAATCTTCTATCTTGAATCGCTGGAAGAACTTGAAAAGCTTGCGGAAACCGACCCACGGGGCGAAGTGAACGGCAATGTCGACAAATACCAGAACGGATGGTTCTACATAGACGCACAACTCACCGAAGAAGAAACCAAAATTGAAGAACTCAGACTGCAAATCTACGACACCAGATACGCTCAACCGCTGTTCCTCGAAGGTGAATATGTGGATGAAGATGGAACCGTGCAATACAGAGGGATAGAGCGCGATAAAAAATCCAACAATGATTTCAGTACGCCGGTTACCGCGCCGCGCTGGCTTATTAAAGAAGAAGCGCTCATCGCCGCAGGTGAAGCAAACTCGTTCCCAAGCTATAAAACCAATTATGACAATGGCCAGCGCTACTATTACGAGGTCGTTATCAGCGCGCTCGACATGAGCGAAAATGAAGGCAGATGGAAGAATGCGGATGAGGGCTTCTTTATCATGTGGGAAAAGGGCGATGTGCCCAAGGGCTTCCTTGACCTGGTAGTTGGAGGCGCCGATGATGATGACTCTGAAATCGGCAAGGTAACGAGAACCAAGGGCGACCTGCTTCCCGTTGAATTCTTTGACGACGATTCCCTAAGCTGGGCGTATACCGACCTGCTTACGCTCGATCAGTGGAGAGGTTATAAAGAAGGTGGAAATTATACTTCGGGCCCAGCAGTCTACTTACATCCCACAGATACAACCCTTCGAATGCCGAACGGTACCGATGAAGCAAAATTGACATGGCTAAAGGAACAGCTTAGAGCAGGAAAAACAATCTACAACTGGAAAAACGACAAGGACGGTCATGAGACAGAAACCACCAATAAAACCGTAACAGAACTGTTAGGCGGAAAAACTCCCGATGAAAAAACGGCCTTCATCCAGACCGGCTCAAAACCCGGCGATTACGGTGATTACGTGCTGTTTACGTTAGTGGGGGATAAAAAACTTTCGCCCCATGATCCCGCCTATAGCGGCCCTCTCAATACCCTCAAAGACAGATGGGCAGGCAGCAAATGGGATGTTCTGCTGGTAGATGATAACAAGCCAATGATTGTTTTTGATACCGTTAACGTGTTTGATAACGACCACAATCTCATCAGAAGAGGCAGCCCCGAAGAAAATACATTCCCGCTGCTGGATGAAGGCCGCTATTTTACCATACATGGATACACGCTCCGTCAATGTAATGAGGGTGAGAATAACGCAGTAGCAGAGCTGCATATGGCATGGATACCCTACATCGGAACCACCCCGGGCGCGCAGGCCGCGCTGGGTACGCGTGTTGTGACCGCTTTGGAAGAGGGAACGGCCCATCCTAATCAGGGCGAACAGTACTGGACACTGACCTTGACTGATCATCCCATTACAGGCCAACCTGAATATGAACCGATTGGGGGCGTCCGTTATCGCAAGCAGTATTTTACTAAAACATTTGACGTTCTTGGCGGAACAGCGGCTAATGGTATTACATTGGCAAATTATAAGGACGCTTCACCGGGAAAAACACTCAATAATGCGCCAAGTAATACCGCTAAAGTAAATGAAGCGCAGTTTGTCTACAACAGCAAACTTGAAAACGAAACAAAACTCTTTGTGTTCGTAGCCATTGACAGTACGAGGCCGGACAACGTCGTCAACAAGCAACTCCCCATTTTAGGCAGAACAACGCCGCCGAAACTGAGCGTTTACGACATCTCCGACAGGGAAATACCGGCAGGCAGCGAACTGAGCCCGCCTGATATTTACGATTATGCCAATACCACAACCGGCATTATTGACGATGCCGCCCGCGCAGCATATCATGATGCTCTTAACATATATAACGCCCTCCCTGCCACATTTACCGCAATGAGCAACATAGCCACCTACGGGAGCGAGCCTTTGGAAGAGGCGCTCTCCCTGCAGATTTACCCGCGCGGAAAAACGCTGCTCTACTGGGTCCAGGCGGAAGAAGCCGGCGATCTTTTGATACAAAACATCTTAATGGAAGATACAACGTACTCCACCCCTGTCCCTCTCG
>JGI24698J34947_10000791_pt1 | contig 15710 bp, 14 predicted proteins | sample TergutMp193P3_FD_34947 | JGI IMG/M metagenome (IMG submission 34947) | reverse complement strand
AGTTCCGCCCTGCTCTGAATACCCAGCTTGCGGTACAGATTTTGCCGGTGGAAAACAACCGTGTTATAGCTGATCTCCAGGGTATGGGCGATTTCTTTAGGCGACGAATTTTTTAGCAGCATGGTAAAGACCTCGCGCTCCCTGTCCGTCAGGTCGAGGTTGTCTTCTGTGGCGTTAACTGCGTCACCAACAAGTTGATGAGCGTCGCCAACGTAGTTGGCGATGATTGCGCCGGTTTCCGCAAGAGGCCCGGTATATTCCGCTATGTCCTGTAACTGTATGCCGTCCGTCCAGTCTTTTTCAAATAGTTTCTTTCGCGTAAGCGGCATAAGCAGGAAGCAGACCGAACACAAAACCAGCACGATGCCGAAAGCAATGGAGTAGTCCGGTAACATGTCGCCAACCAGTTGGCGGAGGTTAAAGATATATGCGGCCCCCCCGGAAATACATGAGAATTCAACAAAGAACACAAGACAGCAGATCCTCCACATTTTAAGCGGCTTGCTTTTTTTTATCGAGGAGGCGCAGAGGTAGTAAATGACGATATAGCCCAGCCCGTCCCCAAGGCCGTAGGCAAACGACCCCGAAAGGCGGGTCACCGGTGTTTCGTACATGAGAACACCAAGAGCAGCCAGGGAGAGGGCAAGGAACAGGAGCCATATATACAACGCGCTGCGGTTGAAGAGCAACTGGATGATAATTATCAATATGATAGAAGCTAAAGCGCCAATCCCAAACGCCTTGCTGGACAGGCTGTTTTCCGTCCACCTGATGCGGTTGATCACGCATATGATCATGTAGTACACAACGTGAAGGCCGATGGCAAACGCCGCGCCGGAAAAGGTGACAGTCACCTTTTTTTGCGGGTTATCAGGGCCGCGCTTTGGTGACGCAAATACGGCTATGAGGCAAACCGCCGTCGCGACCGCGATGCCCCATATTTCTCCTGCCGTCTGGGCCTCGGGAAACGCCAGCCATACAAGGTAGAAGGACCCATAGTAGAACTGGATAATGACCATGCCCAACAGGCGCTCGATATTGTTTAGCTCAAAGCAGAACAGGTAGAAAGCGGCGGCGGCGCATATCCCGTTGAGGAATTGGAATGCCACAAACACCTCAAGGCGGTAAAGGCCGTCGGGCAAGAAAAGCTCGAGGGGAAGAAGGACCGCGGACAAAATCGCCGCGCCACGGAGCATGGGCAGTATCAGCCGTTTGGAGGTAAAGGCCAGGACGAGCCAGCCCAACCCCAGCGGGAGCAGCACGAGTTCCCAGGACTGATACCCCGTTATCGCCGCTTTGAGGCCGAAGTAGCGCAAATCCCCTTTGATGACCGTGAGGGGAAAAACCAGCAGGAGCGGCCACAGTTCCCACCGTATGTTCCGCAATCGGAGGTCATCGCGGAATTTGAAGAAGTCGACCGCCCTCTGGGCGATAACTTCGCGAAGTCTGCCCGGCATAATCCTGGCTTGTTTTTCTCCTTGAAAGTTTCGAAGAAACTTCCCAAATTCATAACATTTTTATAAAAAACTATCAATATGGAATATTGATGATTGTCGCCGCGCCTTTATCACTTATACGCAATTTCGTTAGGAGCCCCGCAATCTGTCAGCGCCTTCTTGCTTGCGGCGTTGAGGGCGGTACCATTAAAAGCGGAACTTCCAAAAGTAATTTTTGTCACGTTTGAGGGGATGATCACGGTGGTTAGTGATCCACATCCACTAAACGCATTGGCTCCTATTCTCGTGACAGTCCGGGGCAGGGTTACGCTAGTTATTTGGGTACCGGCAAACGCGTAATCCCCTATTTCGGTAACCCCTTCGGGGATTACGAGGGCTTTATTCAGGTCTGAATCGCGGAACGCGTTATTCGGAATTTTTTTTACTTTATTAACGGGCCAACTGCTGATCATATCTTGTAGACATGTACCCTGAAATGCCCCGGTTCCTATGCTTCCAATAGTTGTGCACTCATTTATATTAATCCAGCGCAGGCTGCTATTTAAAAACGCGTTATTGCCAATAGTCGTGATCCCGTCGAAGATCACGAACTCGGTAATGAGCGTGTTATCCTTAAACGCGTTGGCTCCTATTGCCGTGACCGCTTTGCCGCCTATCTGGGCAGGGACAACGACCCTTTTATCAATGCCCTGGTAGCCTGTAATTACAATCGAACTACTCGACTCGGAAAACTTGAAGTCTGAAACCGGGTTGGGTTCATACCTTGCCCCTGGCGTTCTCTGCGCGAAACCCCCTCCCACGATAAGAGCGGCAAGAATCAAAACCAGTAATGCTTTCTTTCTCATAAAAAGCTCTTTAAAAAGGTGACAGTCACCGTCGCGCTTCGTGCAGCGATGACTGTCACCTTTGTGGTTATCGCACCGTCGTGAGGTATGGCGAACTGATCCACCCTGTCTGACCATTATAGATAACCTGCGTCCAGCCTTCGATAATTTCGCCTGTCAGGGTTACGACAGCGCCCTGCCGGAGCGCAATGATGACCGGAAAGTCTAAGGAAGGCCCTGATCGTAAGTTCACATCGGTGGTTACAGAGGCGGTGCCTCTGCCTCTGGCGGCGGTGCCGCTGCCGGATTTTTGCTCTCCGAACTTGAGCGCCAATCCCCCCTTGATAAGGAAGGGATAACCAGCTTCAACCATGGCGCCGACTCTATCATTAAAGTAAAAATGGGCGCCCACATGGGCTCCCCAATAAGGGCTGCTTTTTGCCTCGGGGGTGTAGAGTGTGGCCCAATATTCATCCCCGTACTTTGGGGCGACTATATTCCACCCAAGGGAAATCCCGGTATAGAAATCCAGCTTGCTTGCGTCAAAGCCCCAGTGCCAGCTTGCCCTGGCCTGGGGGGTTACCCACGTGAGTGTGTGGTTCTGGCGAATCTGGGCATAGTCATATTTCCACTGAAAAAATGAAATTCCGCCGCCCACGGAAATGGGAAACTGGACAGGAAGGGCGTATTCCACGTTCACGAACAGGGGGGGAATTGAAAGTTTCCCGTTAGTGGTCGACCAATTGGTGTACCAAAAACCGGCTCCCGCATCCACCAAAATATTCCCGCCGCCAACCGGAGGCGGGTAGCTCAGGGGGTCGAAGGCAAAAACCGCTCCTCCGGCAACCACAAGAACCAGGAAAATCAACAACAACTTTTTCATAAAAGACTCCATTACGATTCGCCATCCCCTGGGGTGGATAATCGCGCTAAAATAAAATAACCATCCATAAAAGAACGGTTTAATACCCATATAAAATCGTGTCAAAAAACGGTAACAGGAAAAACGGCAGCAGCTACCGTTTTTCCTGTCATCAGTTGGTGCCTGTCAATGTGCCTGGTGCGGTATTGTAAGATTTGTCATCCCACCATATAGTGCCAGTCAGCCTGATAAGACCTCTTGGCGATACGACCGCGTAAAATAGTCTCCCGGATGCCGACGGTCTAAGGTCATGGGTTACTTGCCCGCCGGAATCAACAACTTTTTGTATCTCGCCGGTGCTTGTTTTACCCCCGCCGGTTAATATATAATTATCTCCACTCTTTGCTACATACCGCGCGGTGTTTTGGATAATTTTGAACGTATAGGTGGTACCATCATCCGATCTGCCGGTATAGGTTTCGGTACTGCCGCCGCCGCCGCCGCAGGCGGCGAAAGTAAACCCGATTACCGCCGCAAGGGCGATAATTGCCATGCTCCGCATAGCTTTCAGTTTTAAAAAGTTTTTCATGTCGAACTCCTTTATAGTATTTTTATAGAATATACATTCCATAACTTCCAATGATTGTGGTTTCTCTCTCTCATAATTTCCCTGTAAAAGTTACAGTCAGGGGCGGAAGTATCATATATAAGAACCGGAGCTATCGAAGACTTGAACGCAGGTATTCCTCGTTAGCTGTCCAGCCACGGCATAGTCCACCTCTGACGTTCAGGCCATCGGCATTGACGAGCCGGTATCTTCCTGTCTGTTGACTGCCGGATCAATTCCCGTTTGCGCCAAAGACCCGTGTCATAAGCCGGCGCCGGGTGTCAAATTGCCTGGTCCGAGTCTGGATTGACCGTTATCCCACCATATTCTGTTAGGCAGCCTAATAAGACCTCTTGACAATACGACCGCGGTAAATGTATTCCCCGTTATAGTATGTCTAAGGGTAAAGGTTGTTTCCCCGCCGGAATTAGCAACTCTGGTTACCGTGCCTTTGCTTATAAAATCCCCGCTTGTTAATGTGTAATAATCTCCTGCTACCGCCGCATACCGCCCGGTGTTTTCTTCAATTCTCAGTGTATAGACGATGTTGTTGGCCGCTGTCCCGGAATAGGTTTCCGTACTGCCGCCGCCGCCGCCGCAGGCGGCGAAAGTAAACCCGATTACCGCCGCCAGCGCGATAACTGCCATGCTCCGTATAGCTTTCAGTTTAAAAATATTTTTCATCTTAAACTCCTTTACAAATATTATTACAGAACATACATTCCATAATTTGCGATTCTTTAATCCTTTCGCTTGCCAACTACGTTGGCGACAAAGTTGGCGCCTCCTTTGACATGCCCCGGTTTCACCCCGCGTTTTTATTATTGTAAAGGGCAATGTCATTTGCGAGTTTTTCTGTTCGTATGTCCGTTACCTCCTCTGAGATTTCCTTACCTAAAGTTCCGTAACGCGCCACCAGTTCCGTTTGATCGCCGACTTCCAGTGTCTTATATACTTTTGCGGCAATGTTCCTGACTTCCCGCTTTTCCCGCATTGTTGTTTCAGCGATCCAGGGGATACTGAACGATTCCCGAAGCCAGAGGTAGATTTCCCGTTCTACCGGTGAAAGGCGGCCCACAAGTGTTTCAAGGGCTTCTGCTGTTACCTGGTTTTTCATAACTCTAGGCTATCTCCTTTTGGGATTTCCGCAATTCACCACTTTGGGTGAATTCACTTTTTTAGGGGTCACCCGTTTTGGTGAGGGTGGAAAACGGTATCAGACAGCATTCTCACCCTGCTTTCCGCCGAACTTCAGCAATAAATCTCCCCGGTTATTTATAGCGAGTTTTCGGTATATATTTTTATAATGGGTTTTCACCGTGTTCAGGGAAATATTGAGTTCAAGGCCGATTTGCCGTAAAGTAAAGTTTTCAAGCATCAGGGCGAAAATCTCTTTTTCACGGGGGGAAAAGTTTGTGTTGATTACGGTCCGGATTTGCTCGGCTTCTTCCGCCGTCTGGGTGTACTGCGGTATATCGGTAAGAATAATGCCGTCCATCCAGTCTTCGTCAAACAGTTTCTTTTGCATGAGCGGCATAAGCAGGAAGCACACGGGGCATAAAACCAGCAAAACGCCGAAAGCCAGATAGTGACCCGGCGATCCAAAACGGCCAAAGGCGAAGGAGAATAATCCGGATACGGCAAAGTATTCGACAAAGAGCACAAGGCAGAAGAGCCTGAACATTTTAAGTGACTTGCTTTTTTTGATCGCTCCGGCGCAGAGGTAGTAGATGATGATATAGCCGAGGCCGTCCCCGAGGCCGTAGGCAAACGACCCCGAAAGGCGGGTCGCCGGTGATTCGTACATGAGAACGCCCAGAGCGAACAGGGAGAGGGCAAGGAACAGGAGCCAGATATACAACGCGTTGCGGTTGTTCAGTAACTGGATGATAATTATCAATATAATAGAAGCAAAAGAGCCAATCCCAAACGCCATGCTGGACAGGCTGTTTTCCGTCCACTCAATGCGGTTGGTCATACACATGATCATGTAGTACACAACGTGAAGGCCGATGACAAATACCGCGCCTCCTGCCCATTGCCTGGTTTCCGGGCCCGGAGCAGTCTTTTCCGCAGATCCTTTGTTTTTTTGTCTGTTGCTGCCAGAGCCGCGTTTTGGTGACGCAAATACGGCAATGAGGCAGGCCGCCATCGCGGCCGCGCCGCCCCATGTTTCTCCTGCCGCCTGGGCTTCGGGAAACGCCAGCCATACGATGTAGAAGAACCCATAGTAGAACTGGATAATGACCATGCCGAACAAACGCTCGATATTGTTCAGTTCAAAACAGAACAGGCAGAAAGCGGCGGCGGCGCATATTCCACTGGAGAACTGGAACGCTATAAAAAATGCAAGCCGCCCCGGATCGGCCGGCATAAAAATCTGCAAGGAAAGGAGGGCGGCGGATAAAACTGCCGCCAGCCGCATCAGGAAAATAATCAGCCGTTTAGGGGTAAAGGTCAGGATGAGCCAGCCAAGCCCCATCGGAAACAGCATGAGTTCCCAGGACCCAAAGCCCGCTATTGCCATTTTGAGGTCGAAGTAGCGCAAATTTCCCATGATGACGGAGAGGGGGAAAACCAGCAGGAGCGGCCATAGTTCCCACCGTATGTTCCGCAATTTCAAGTCATCGCGGAATTTGAAGAAGTTGACCGCCCTCTGGGCGATAGCTACGCCATATCTGCCCGGCATAATCCAGCCTTAATTATATCCCTGTGGTTTATTTCCCGCTTTCCGCTGGCAATAATTGTGCCTGACACCACTTTTTCATAATTTCCCACTCGATAAATAAATAAAACAATCAACANCCCCGCCGCAGAGCAGCGGGGTATGTTGTTCTTAAAAGGTATTGGACTCGGGTTTAATACCCTTAAAACCGCCCTAAGGCTGCACCCGCAAGCAGGTGCGTAGCGGGCAGTGGGTATTAAACCCTCGCCACGAATAAAACAGCCTAAAGAGAGATCATAATCGGATATAGGGCAATTTGTCAACCATGAAATGTTTTCTGTTTCGGTCTCCCCTGATTGGCGCCAAAAAAGGTGACTGTCACCGTTTTTTATTACATTTGTCATATAAATCGCTTACTTTGCCGCCAAATTTCATCCCCGCACCGTATAGAGTCATGGAGTATTGTTATGAGAGGGCCCCGTTGGCTCTTTCGGTCAGGGACAGCCGCTTTTCCGGGCCGCTCTCCCTGGCAAAGGAAGACAGACCGCGTGAGCGCCTCATCCGGGCCGGGCCCGAATCCCTCTCCGACGAGGAACTGCTCTCAATCATCCTCGTTTCGGGCATACGAGGAAAAAATGTGTCTCTTCTTTCACAGGAACTCCTGTCCAGGCTGGACACAGAGAAAGGAATCCCCTCGATAAGCGAGCTTCGCGGGCTCGCGGGCATGGGCGTGTCAAAAGCGTGCACAATAGCGGCGATGCTGGAATTCGGAAGGAGAAAGTGGGCGTCAGGCCAGAGGATACGGAACCCCGCGGACATTTTCAACCTTATACGACATCACGCCGATCGCAGGCAGGAGAGATTCCTCTGTCTTTCCCTGAACGGAGCCCATGAAGTGCTTGCCGTCAGAATCGTTACCATAGGCCTGGTCAACCGGACAATAATACACCCAAGGGAAGTCTTCGCGGACCCAATCCACGACAGGGCCAGTGCGATAATTGTGGCGCATAACCATCCGTCCGGCAGCCTCAGGCCGTCAATGGAAGACAATGAAATCACCCGGCGGCTAAGGGCTTCGGCCGATATTCTCGGCCTCAACTTTCTGGATCACCTTATTTTCTCGGAAACCAGTTTTTTCAGTTTCCGCCAGGAAGGACTAATTGGCGACGGAAAGGGGGAAAGGAATGTAAATTTTAATCCATGAAATGAAGAACCCCGCCGCAGAGCGCGAATCTGCGATTCGGCGGGGTATGTTGTTCTCAAAAGGTATTGGTCTCGGGTCTAATACCATTATGACCACCCCAAAGGGGTGAGGTATTAGACCCTCGCCACGAATAATTAACGCGAATATGTTATAACTGGATATGCTCGTTGTTATAAAAGGCGCCGGGGATCTGGCTTCGGGAATAGCTCTCAGACTTCATCACGCGGGCTTCGAGATTGCCATGACGGAGATCGCCGCTCCTCTTTCGGTGCGAAGAGCGGTGTGCTTTTCGCAGGCGGTTTACGAGGGGCGCAAACAGGTTGAGGACATTACGGCGGTTCTCGTGAACGATGAGGCCGGGATGAAGAGCGCTTTTCAGGAGAAGCATATCGCCGTTTTTGTCGACCCCGGCGCGGCTGTCGTTAAACGCTACAGGCCGGCCGCCGTGATAGACGCGGTTATGGCAAAGAGAAATACCGGCACCGCCATCACCGATGCGCCGGTGGTGATCTGCGCGGGGCCGGGTTTTACCGCCGGCGTCGACTGCCATGCCGTGATCGAAACACAGCGGGGCCACACCCTGGGGCGGGTCATCACGGAAGGCTGCGCCTTGCCGAACACGGGCATCCCCGGCGACATCGGCGGTTACACGATCGAGCGGCTGCTGCGCTGTCCGGCGGACGGCATCTTTGAAGCCGTCGCTTCAATCGGCAGCAGGGTAAAAAAGGGAGACACGGTCGCCGTGGTACGTAATTTACAGGCGCCGTCCGCCGGGGAAATAACTTTAATAGAAGAAATCTCCCCGATCAAGGCGGAAATTGACGGTATCCTCAGGGGGATACTCCCATCGGGGATCGGCGTAAAGCGCGGCATGAAAGCGGGCGACGTCGATCCCCGCTGTGAAGCATCCCATTGTTTTACGGTGTCGGACAAGGCCCTTTCCATCGGCGGCGGCGTTCTGGAAGCTTTCTTGCGTTTTTTTTCTTTTCATGATACACTAGGGCCATGAAAAAGCTATCTCTTATTTTAATCGCCGTTCTTTTGATTTCGGGTTGTGCCAGTAATCCCCTGACTGGAAAAAGTACCATGGCCTTCGTAGGTAATAACGAACTCTTCCCCATGTCTTTTTCCCAGTACGAAGAATTCCTCAATGAGAACACGGTAGTCACCGGTACCGCGGATGCAGCCATGGTTACCAGGGTAGGTGAAAGGCTTGCCGCAGCAGCCCAAAAATGGCTCACCGCTGACGGCAACGAGCACTTCCTGGACGACTACAGATGGGAGTACAAACTCGTCGCCGACAACACGGTAAACGCCTGGTGTATGCCCGGCGGCAAGATCGTCGTATACACCGGGATTCTGCCGGTAACCCAGACCGAAGAGGGACTCGCGGTGGTGCTTGGCCACGAAATCTCCCACGCTTTGCTCAACCATGGCCAGCAGAATATGAGCGCCGGTTTGCTTCAACAGCTTGGCGCCATAGGGCTTCAGGTGGGCCTGGGGGTCGCCGGCGTGTCCAATGAGACCGCACAACTGGCAATGGCCGCGTACGGCATAGGCAGCCAGGTAGGCGGCACCCTGCCCTTCAGCCGCTCGCATGAAAGCGAGGCAGACCACTACGGGCTTTTGCTCATGGCCATCGCCGGGTACAACCCCGATGCGGCCGTACCTTTCTGGGAACGTATGTCTTCCATGGGTGGCGGCGGTACCCCGGAATTCCTGAGCACCCACCCGTCCGACGCCAGGAGGATCAGGCAGCTCGCGGACTGGACGCCGGAGGCCAAGCAGAAAGCCGCCGAGTTCGGAGTCAGATTCTAGGGCTTAATGTTTAAATTCCTCCACACCGCGGATCTTCACCTTGGCAAGGTCTTTCACGATCAGAACCTTGGCGAAGATCAGGCGGTCATGCTGGGGGAACTTTCAGGCATCCTCGAAGACGGATCATACGCCGCCCTGGTCATCGCCGGTGACGTTTATGACCGTTCCATAGCTTCACCCGAGGCGATAGAGCTTTTCGGCTCTTTTCTGGGTGAGATAAAAAAAAGACAGCCTTCCCTTGAAGTATTGATCATACCCGGAAACCACGACTCCGCCTCCCGCCTCGGTTTTGGCCGGGAGCTGTTCGCCCGCCTGGGAATACGCTTCGGGGTTTCCGCAGAAGACTGTGACAAGCCAGTTATCGTGGAGTGCGACGGTGAATCCTGCGCTTTTTTCCTGCTCCCCTTCCTCAATCCCGGCGTCCTCTCAAGAGATGTTTCGGAGAACGGCCCCATGCCGCTTCGTTCCCAGTCGGCCCTCGCCGAGGAAGCGGCCCGGCGCATGGAAAAGGCCAGACAGGCGTTAGGCGGAATCCCTTCGGTACTGGCCGCGCATCTCTTCACGACCGGGGGCCTTGAAGCCGGGTCGGAGCGGGTTTTTCTGGGCAGCGCCGAACTCGTGAACATCGAGCTCTTCAAGGGCTTTGACTACATCGCCCTGGGGCATCTTCACCGCTGCCAGTGCGTCGGCATAAATGCCGTTGGAAAGAACGCATGGTACTCAGGCAGTCCCCTCGCCTACTCTTTCGGCGAGGACCTGTCACGGGAGAATAAAAAATGCTTCCTGTCGGTCACATTAGGGAAAGACGCGCCGAAAGTGGAGAAGATTCCGGTGAAGCCGCGGCGGAAAGTCACAAGCTTCTGCGGTCCCTTCGACCGCTTTGCCGGTGATATTTCAACCGACAAAGAACTCCTCGCCGTGGCGGACGATTACCTTGAAATACGCCTAACGGACCGGCGCATAACCGAAAACGCGAGGGAGATACTCAGAAAACGTTTTCCACATCTCCTTTCCCTCAGACAGGACGAAGCCCTTGCGGAGCTGTCGTCAGGCGCAAGATTCCAGGTTCCGGGAGGGGAAACGCGAGGCGGCGGCCGGCGGGATGTCTCCGCCGATTTCAGGGATTTTCTTCTGGACCTTTACGGAAAAGCCGCCGGGGCTGATATATCTGCGGATATGTTTATGGAAAATTCTACGGAAGTCTCTGGGGCAATCTCCGAGATCGCCACGGAAATTTCCAGGGGTATTTCCCCGGAAATTTCCGATGAACTCGAACTCTTCAACAAACTTCTCGCGGAAATCGAATCACCGGACGCGCAAAATATGCCCGAAGAGGATCCATCTTGAGGCCCCTGAAACTCGTTATGGAAAATTTCGGTCCCTTCACAGGCAGGGTCGAACTGGATTTCTCCGCCATCGAAGACATCTTTCTCATAACGGGAAAAACCGGGGCCGGAAAAACCACGATTTTCGACGCCATCTGTTTCGCCCTCTACGGCAAGGTTCCCGGCAGCAGGGGCAATCACACCGAAAGGCTCCACAGCGATCACGCCCCCGACGGGGATGATTGTTCCGTTGCCCTGGAATTTTCGCTTGGGGAAAAACGCTACGCGGCGGAACGGGTACCCAAACGGGAACGGAAGAAAAAGCGCGGCGAAGGTACGGTTCTGGAGGATGAGAGCCTCGCGTTATACGAAATTCACGGCGGCGAAAAACCCGAACGTGTGGTAGTGACTTCCAGAAAAACCGAAGGCGACGCGAAACTGAAGGAGCTTATCGGACTTGAAGCGGAGGAATTTTTCAAGATCGTTCTTCTGCCGCAGGGGGAATTCGCGGAATTCCTTAAAGAGAATACCAACGAACGCCAGAAGGTGCTCGCGAAACTCTTCCCGGTGGAAAAGGCGGTAATGATAAAAGAGCTGGCCCGGAAAAAAGCAGCCGACGCGGAAGCCCAGGTGAAAGGAGCCGCTCACATCCTCGACGATATAAGCAAAAGGGTCAATCCTGAAACTTACGAAAAAGCCCGCGCCGAAGCCGCCGCTATTTTGGAAAAGGCGGGAGAAAAAGCCCTCGGCCTTGAGAAGGAAGAGGAATCGCTAAACAGGGTTCTTAATCTCAGAAAGAACGAGAGGGGCACGGAGAAGCGGCTGGAAGAAAGCGGAAGCTCGCTTGAGGAGATAATTGCTGCAAAAGCTTCCATCGAAGAAAAGAGCGATACTTTGTCGCGTTCCCGTTCGGCGCGTCCATTGGAACAGTTTCTCGGCGGGCTTAAAACCGCCGAGTCACGCGCTAATGCCGCGGACGCGGCTTTCGACGAGATGGAAAAAGAGAAGAACGCCGCGGCTGCCGCGGCGGCAGAAGCCGAAAAGGCAAACGCCGTCGCGCCGGCTCTTGAAAAGGAATGTCAGACCTTACGGGAAAAACGTCCCGCCCTGGCCGAAATACTTGAGAAGGAAGAGAGCCTCAAACAGGACTCGCAAGAGCTTGAGCGTCAGGAAACCCTCACGGAAAAACTGTTAGGTGAAATAAACATTTTTCTTGAGGAATTAAAAAAACAGGACGCTTACATAGAGCAAAACGAAACTCTGGCGGCGGAACAGGGCGCTCTTCAAGAACGTCTTGAGCTGTCCAAATCCATAAAAGACCTTTTTATGGAACTTCGCAAGTACCGCGAACGCGTTGATGAATTTGAAAAAGAAAAGCTTAAAGCTGAGCGAGAAACGGCGGAACTGGAACGCGGCTCAGCGGATTATGAGAAGCGCGTTCCCGTACTGGAAGCGGAACTCAGGCGGCTTCGCGAGGAGAAGAATCTTGAAGAGAAAAAAAGCATGGCGGCCGTTCTTTCCGGAAGCCTGGAAGACGGCGAACCCTGCCCGGTCTGCGGTTCCACGGAGCATCCCCGCCCTGCTTCGGGCGGGACTGTCAGGTTCGATTTTGACGAACGTATCAGGGCGCTGGAGGCGTCCCTCATGGACGCCGAAAAAAAGCTGAGCGCGGTAAACTCAAGCCTGGACGCGAAAAAACGGGAGCTCATCAAAATCCGCGACTCCCTCAATCATCTTGAAAGCGAAATTCGCGGGACTCGGCAAAGCTTCTCTCCCCTTCTCCCACCGGATGATACCGCCCATACCGAAGCGTCCATGTACATGGGGATAAACGCCCCCTTCCCTTCCGCCGCTATCATCGACAAGCTCATCAGTATCGAGGCGAAAACCCTCAACGAAATACTCAAGGCTATAGCAAACTCAAGGGAAGCGGCGAACCGGGCAAAAGAGCTATACCGTCAAAGAACGGACACACAAAACAGAAAGGGAGAAGTGGAAAAGCGTCTTGCGGCTTCCGAAGAGCAGAAGAAAAACCTCGTCCTAAGAATCGCCGAAGGCCGGGAAAACCAACATAAGCTTATCGCTTCACTCGCGGCCTCGGGAGGGTATACTCCCGCCCCCGGCGATATGCCGACCCTGGCGTCAATCGACAGCCAAATCGCTGAAAAAGAGGCGCTCATAGAACGACTGCGGGAAGAAAGGGAAAAGGCGATTCGCAGGCTCTCCGGCGCGGAAGCCGCCCGGGAAGCCGCCTTTCGCGGAAAGAGCGAAGCCGCCGCCCGCCTGGAAGAGGCGGCGACGGCCCTCGCGAACGCGCTCTCCACGACGGCTTTTCGGGACGCCGCCGACGCCGAAAGGGCCATCCTGGGAAGCGGCGTCGAAGCGGCCTTTGAAAAGGAAATCCAGCTCTGGAGGGAAAACCGCGCTATCCTCGAAACACAAATGGCCGAACAGGAAAAACAACTTGCGGGCATACGAGCGGAACTCTCCGCTTTTTTCACGGGAGGAAAGAGCCCCGGCCTTGAGGAATCGGAGGAGCGCCTTGAAGCCCTCAAGACGGAGCGGGAAGCTGCGGAAGAGGAGAAGAAACGGGCGTTGACGACCCTGACGAGCCTTGAGAAAGACCGGGAAGCGCTTGAAGAGGCAACAAAACGCCATGAAAGCCTTGGCGCCGAAGCCGCGAAATACAGGGCCCTGTCGGACGACCTCTCCGGCAAGAACCCCCGCAAACTCCCCTTCGATTCGTGGCTCCTTGGAAATTACCTTGAGGAAGCGGCGTTATACGCAACAAAACGGCTGGAGAAGATGAGCGAGTCGAGGTATTCCCTGCTTCTGGACACCGATAGGCAGAGCGGCAGGGGATACGCCGGTCTTGACCTCATGGTATTCGACGCCCATACGGGCAAGACCCGCCCCTGCGCGACATTGTCCGGGGGCGAGAGCTTCATGGCGTCCATAAGCCTGGCGCTGGGCCTTGCCGACTCCATTCAAAACCGCTCGGGCGGCGTGAGGCTGGACGCGGTCTTTATTGACGAAGGCTTCGGCAGCCTCGACGAAACAAGCCTGGACAAAGCCCTGGTGATCCTGGACGAACTTCGGGAACACCGCATGGTCGGCCTCATCTCCCATGTCGGTGAACTGCGCTCCCGCATCCCCTGCCGGATCGAGGTGATAAAAACAGGCGCGGGATCGCGAATAAACTCTGATTTGTCGGGATGATCACAGTTGTTGCAATGCATATCAGATCGATACGGCGGCAAAGATATGTCAGACAACAGAGCGATCAAGCAGACAATCAGGGTTTTTGAAAAAGGTGACTGTCACCTTTTTGAGAAGGGAATATCGCGTTATCCAGGGCCATAAATTATTAAAACTATTTCATAAAATCCTTGAAAACCTTTTCCATAGTATTATTAACTGCAATATTAACCTTTCGGGTCATCACCTTAGAAAGACGGTCTAACATTTTTTTACTGTCATTACGCACAACAACAGGCGCAACATTAGGCGCTGAATTGGTTTTAAATCGTTCGTGGATTTCCACTTTAGTATGGAAGGATAAGATTAACTTGTAGTTTCTTGTGAAATTGACCATTTTTTCAATAAAAAGGGGAAGAAAAAGAGTGTCTAACACGGTTTTTGCCATTAACGAGGTATTAGTTACCTTTTTATGGTTATAAACAGCCTGATTTTGGGGGATAATCTTGAGATTCTAAAGTCCATGGAGAATGACTGCGAGGAAAGCACTTTGGGCGGATAAAAAATGGCTGTTACCGCAGTTGACAGAACAGGGGTTTTGTATGATAATATAGATAGGCGGCAGCCGGAAACCGTGATATTGAGGTCGGTACACCCGGAAGGGTTAGCTGGAATACCCATTACCGCGGTTTTTTTATTTATCGTCTTACCTAACCACGCCAAAATAGTACACAAAATACCTGGCCGGCTGTTTCTTTACGACAATACGGATTTTATACATATTTCCCTTTATCATGCACCAGTTTTCAAATTCGCTGACACTCTCAATACCAGGTGTGTGTTTGGCATCTTCTCCTGTTTTTATCAGTATTGCGGTCTCTACCATAATGTCCAGCAACTGTATCGCTATTATTCGAGGCCGGGTGCGTGATTTTCTCCATCATTCTCTAATAACCCTTGTAGTAACCTCTATTTTCCATTAATAAGTCTATATTTAGTTTTATGCAAAAATCTCAGCGGAAAAATTGTAACAAAAGTATTAGGTGAAATAATAGCAAGAAAACCTAAATTTGAATGGATAGAAGCGCCTGTTCCAAATGGAACAAAGACAATTATTGATGTATTAACAGCAAATGGCAAGGAAGAACATGAAATAAAAGTAAGNGAATGGGCGGAAAATGTTTAGGATTTTTGGTATAAGAAACAAGGGAAAACAATCGAAAAAATAGCTAATAAAAATTACGGGGAATGGTAACTCCTATGATTCTGTCAAGGGGTAAGGAATGCTGCAACGTCAATCGTTATTTTTTCTTTTTATTATCGTCCATGTTTTCTTCCCTCCAAAAAAATGTGGGTGACAAGCATCGAACTTGCACTCTCCGGGTTTATAGGCCGCTAAGCCTAACCTATTGATTAGATAGGTATTTGCCCCCGCTAAAGGGCGATGTCCCCGCTAAGGGACTACCGGTGCTTTCCCAATTAAGCTACACCCACAATTGATATATTATCATAGAATAAAAATCATGTCAAATTTAATTCCAATCAGTGTCAACAATTTAATTCCAATCAGCTTCTCCGTGCCCTCCGTGTGAAATTCTTCTTTTCGTCTTGTTCGTGGTAAAAAAATGACAAACGTAATAAAAATCAAAGCAAACCCCATCCCCGCGCCGTGTATCTGTGATACAATCAAACCATAGGAGGTAAACATGGTAACAGACACGGACATAACCCTTAAAAACGGGACGGATGT
>JGI24698J34947_10000790_pt1 | contig 15744 bp, 16 predicted proteins | sample TergutMp193P3_FD_34947 | JGI IMG/M metagenome (IMG submission 34947) | reverse complement strand
AAATTTATTATACCGTCTGGTTTAATACCAAATTCTTACAAACTGAAACTGTTTTCAGCCGGAGCAAAGCTCCGGGGTATTAAACCAGACTTTCGAATAAATTGACAAGAACGGACATTAAAAACTGTATATGTTAAGCTGGAAATACCTATGAATAAAGAATTCCATAGAAAAGATTTTAAGCAGTAAAAAAATAGAGGATGCCGTATCTTGGCCCGTGGTAGCTTAAAAGCCCCCGTTTCCTTTTTCTGTCAAGGGTTACGCAACCATCGAGATGCCTTCACCAAGAAGAGCCTTGAATTCCTTTTCATCAAGAGTTTCTTTTTCCAGAAGCGCGGAGGCTATATTGTCAAGAATATCGCGTTTGTCCTCAAGAATCTTTTTCGCTTTCGCGTACTCGGTTTCTATTACACGGGCGATTTCCTCGTCAATGTACTGCTGGGTGCTTTCGGCGTATTCGCGCTGGAATGACGGTTCCTGCCGTTCCTGCCCGGTCATGCTCATGCCCCGCGATGTCAGCGCGACGTGTTTAAAACGGTCGCTCATGCCGTAGTCGGTGATCATCTTGCGGGCGATGTCGGTCGCCTTGGTAAGATCGTTTGCCGCGCCGGTTGAATATTCCCCTGAGATCATTTCCTCGGCGATGCGCCCGCCAAGGAGAATGTCTATCCGTCCCAAAAGGTCGGAGCGCGTAACGGTGTAGCGATCCTCAAGGGGGAGCTGGAGTGTGTAGCCAAGCGCATACCCTCTGGGGATAATCGAGATTTTTTGAACGGGGTCTGAGTTAGGTGTAAAGGCGGCTATCATGGCGTGCCCGGCTTCGTGGTAGGCGGTGAGCCTGCGCTCTTCCTGCTTGATGACTCTCGTTTTCTTTTGCAATCCGGCTACGGTCTTTTCGATAGCTTCGTCAAAGTCGCGCTGTGTTACCATCTTCCGCCCGCCTCTGACTGCCAATAGTGCGGCTTCGTTTACTATGTTGGCGAGGTCGGCTCCCGAAAAGCCGGATGTAACGCGGGCGACGATTTCAAGGTCTACGGTCGGGTCAAGCCTTACGGGCTTTGAGTGAATCCTTAAAATTGCCTCGCGCCCCTTTAAGTCGGGTCTGTCTACAAGTACCTGACGGTCGAAGCGCCCGGGTCTTAGGAGAGCGGGGTCAAGCACGTCGGGGCGGTTTGTCGCCGCCAAAATGATAAGCCCGCTCGTGCCGTCAAAGCCGTCCATTTCTACAAGAAGCTGATTGAGGGTCTGTTCACGCTCATCGTTGCCTCCCGCTACGTTGTTGATCCTGCTCTTTCCGATAGCGTCAAGCTCATCTATGAAAATTATGCAGGGGGCTTTGTTTCTTGCCTGTTTGAAGAGGTCCCGTACGCGGGCGGCTCCGACGCCGACAAACATTTCAACAAAGTCCGCCCCGCTCATGCGGAAGAACGAAACTCCGGCTTCCCCGGCTACTGCCCGCGCGAGCAATGTTTTGCCTGTACCGGGGGGGCCTACAAGCAGTACGCCTTTCGGTATCTTTCCGCCGATCTCCTTGTACTTCTGCGGGCTTTTGAGGAAATCGACAACTTCTACAAGTTCTTCTTTGGCTTCGTCAACTCCGGCTACATCGCTGAAGCGGGTAATGATGTCCCCTTCCGCCACAATGACTGCGCGGTTCTGCCCGATGGAAAGCACGTTGCCCCCCATGTTGCCCAGGCGTTTAAAGAGGAACCGCCAGATCAATATAAAGAAGCCGATGGGTATTACCCAGCTAAACAGGAAGTTGAGTATGGCGTTCCCTTCACGCGAGACCGCTCCGTAGGCGACGTTGTGTTCGTCCAGAAAGGTTATGAAGTTCTCATCGTAGATTGATACGGTGCGGTACACTCTTTCCTGTCCCGAGTTGTAAGATGTTCTGACAATGCGGGTGGTTCTGTTGTCCTGCCTTAGGGGGTTTGTGTAGCCGGTAAAGTAAGCGTCCGTCATTTCTACCCGTTTGATTTCGCCGGAGGAAATACGCGCCTTGAACTCGGAAAAGTCTATGGCGGGGTTCACCCTTTTCAGGAAGACATAGTTGAAGAGGCTCATCCCCACTATGAGAATCGCCACATAGAAAACGAGAAACTTCCACCCGCCAAAGGGCTTGAGATCGGGGAACTTGGGCCCGTCCCCCCCAAAGGGAAACATGGGGCCGCCTTTCTTGTTATTGTCGCCGGAACTATCGCTCATGCTTTCAGTATATATAACAATGAAAAATGTTTAAAGATACCAGAATAAAAAAATGCTGGCTTGTGGGTACTAACCGGTTCCCGGACAGTCCATTGACTTAACTCAATATTACGCATTAATATACCCCTATCACCCCTGTCAAGGAAGAAATATGCATGTTTCAGTATTTTCGATAATTTTCATGGCTGTGTCAGCCGTTATCTCAATCGGCCTCCCCGTCGCCCTGTTCATCTTCATCTACAAAAAATACCGCGCGAAGTTTATGCCCATGATTGTCGGCGCTGCCGCGTTTGTGATTTTCGCGCTTGTCCTGGAACAGACTGTTCATCTGGCTGTTTTGGGAAAAACCGCGATAATGCAAAATATTCCGCTCTACATCCTGTACGGTGTTTTTATGGCCGGAATTTTTGAGGAAACGGCGCGGTTCATTTCATTCAAATTTTTAAAGAAAAATTACCGGGGCATAGAAACGGGATTGTCTTACGGCGTTGGTCATGGCGGAATAGAAGCGATACTGCTCGCAGGAACGGCAATGATCAGCAATATTATTTTCAGCGTGATTATCAACTCTGGAAACGTTGAAATGCTGACTTCCAAACTGGAGGGGGATGCGCTGGTAAATATGAGCTATGCCATAAACGCGCTTGTAACAACCACTCCCTATGTGTTTGTTTTCAGCGGGATAGAACGCATGATGTCCATAACGGTTCATATCGCGCTGTCAATAGTTGTTTTTTATTCTGTTTATAAAGAAAAAATATGGCTGTTCCCCCTGGCAATTGTGTTACACGCAATCGTCGATCTCCCGTCGATGCTGTTTCAAACGGGAATAATAAAAAGCATACTGCTTGTGGAAGGAATTGTTCTTGTATGTTCGGTCTTGTTGGCAATATTCGCGCTGTACCTGCATAAAAGATTTAAGGATGACGGAACTTCATCGGATGTGATAAAAGAAACAACGGGATGAAAGATTGACAGACAGGCTTGAGCTTTCTTTCTCTTTTCAAGGCAGATAATGAAAAAATTATTTTCCGCAGTCTTTCTTTTCTACGCGGTAAATTTACTTTTAATCGGCTGTGCCAAAAATCAACCGCATGGTTTAACTCTCCAAGAGGGCGTACTTTCCGTAGGCGTGGAAATTGGCTATCCGCCAATGGAGTACTACGATACCGACGGCGTAACGCTTACGGGGTTTGATATTGATCTGACAAAGGCGCTGGCGAGGAAATTAAACCTTCAGGTAAAATTTATTGATACGGCATGGGAAGGCATTCTCGCGGGACTTGATTCAAACAGGTATGACATGGCGGTTAATGTTACCATTCTGCCGGAACGGCAAAAGAGGTACAATTTCACAAAACCCTACATTGACAGTTCAATAACAATCGTAACCTTAAAAGGCTCATCATTAAAAATTGAAAGTCCGAAGGACATAGCGGGCTTGCGCGTTTCTTATCAGGGCGATACTACGGCTCAGTACTTTACAGAAAAACTGAGCGGTCAGGGAATAAGGTTTTCTTTTTTTTCTTATGACAAAATAATCAACTGTTTTGATGATCTTAAACTCAGGCGGGTAGATTTGGTTGTTGTCGATAGTATTGCCGCGTCTCACTATTCGGGCGGTGAGAACAGCCCGTTTGAAATTAACTGGACCGGCCCTTCCGATGAGTACATCGGCATCTGTTTAAAAAAAGGAAACGACGCTCTCACCGCCGCGCTTGATAACGCGCTTGATGAATTGTCCGCGGATGGAACCATGTCGGAAATCACCAAGAAATACCTCTCACAGAGACACTGAGAAAGCCGTAAAATTTCTAACTCTGAGCCCCTGTGTTCCTCTGTGAGGGATATATGGTATAATGCTTGATATGGAAAAAGTTGAAAACGCCCTCGCTCTGTGTGCGGTCGGCGCTGAAAAAGCAGTGTCTAATGAACTGCGAAAACTCAATATTAAGGTTGAAGATTCTCTTTACGGCAGGGTTCGTTTTAAAGCAAATACGCAGGGGCTTTATCAGGCGTTGATTGGGCTTCGCGCCGCTGATCGTGTGTTATTGGAAATCGCGCTCTTTAAAGCCGCCGATTTTGACGCGCTGTTTGAGGGAACAGCGTCCGCGCCCTGGGAGCGGATTGTGCCTAAGGGACTGGGGTTGAAAGTGGTCAAAGTGCGTTCCAACCGCTCGCAGTTAAAAGCGGAGACAAGCATTCAGTCTGTTGTTCACAAGGCGGCGGCGCAGAGGCTCTGCGGAAAATACAAAATCAATCGTCTGCCCGATGACGGAAAGTCTGCGGAAGTTCGCGTGTATATAGAAAAGGACATGGTTTCGCTCCTCGTGGATTTGAGCGGGGAGCCGTTATTCAAAAGAGGCTACAGGAGCGAAGGCGGAACCGCGCCGTTACGGGAAACGACGGCGGCTTCGATGCTGTTACTTTCAGGCTGGAAACGAAAGTTTCCTCTTTACGATCCGTTCTGCGGGTCGGGCACTATCCTGATCGAAGCGGCGATGTACGCGTGGGATATGGCTCCCGGCCTTGGCAGGCAGTTCGCTATCGGGGATTTGCTCATCGCCGACGGAAAAATTGAACAGTCGGTGCGCGATGAATTTCGCGGAAAAATCGACTTTAGCCGACTTGTCAGAATCGCCGGAAGTGATGAAGACCAGCGTTCGGTTTCCATCGCCTCGTCCAATGTTGCGCGTCTTAGGGACATCGCGGAGGGAAAAACGCCTCAGCGCGGAATCCGCACGGACAGCGGTACATCTTCAATCAACTTAAAAGTCCTGCCGATGGGGGAAGCCCGCACAGCGTTCGAGGATTCGGGCTTTTTGGTAACAAACCCGCCCTACGGCAAACGGCTTGGGGATCAATCCGCGTCTGAACAAACCTACCGCGAAATGGGGAGCCTCGGCCAGCGTTTCCCCGGCTGGAAACTCGCCCTTATTACCGACCACAGCGGTTTTGAAAGTTTCTACGGGAAGAAGGCGGATTCCTGCCGGGAGATGAGCAACGGCGCCATTCCTTCCTTTTTTTATCAATATGAGGTAATATGATATGAGGAGGAAATATGGCAGTTATAGTTGAACATGACAAGCGCCGGAAGAAAATCCTTGATAAAGCTCTGGCTGTTTTTATGGACGATGGTTTTGAGAACGCCACTTTTCAAAAAATCGCGGACAAGTGCGGCATTACAAGAACGATACTGTACCTCTATTTTAAAAATAAAAGAGAAATTTTTACTTACAGCATCAAACAGCTTCTTGTGAATGTTGAAGAAAAAATAAATTCAACTAACGCCGATAATACGTTAAGCAGTGTAGAAAAAATATCCAGAGTGCTTTTGGATATTTTCAAACTGTTTGAACAAAACCGCAAGCTCCTTTCGGTTGTGCTTGATTACCTTGTTCATCTGTCAAAGAACGATGTCGATCCTGAAACGCGCGTCCGGCGCAGGACTGTAAAGCTGAGGCACATTTTATCGTCTATGGTTATTGAGGGCGTTAAAGCCGGTGAGTTAAAAAAAGTCAATGTTAAAACCGCGGATGATTATCTTTACAGTTTTATTGAATCGGCGATTTACCAGTTGGTTGTTCTTAAACGCAAGAATCTTGACGAACTGAAAAAAACCGTAACCTTCGCGGTGAATCAATTCGCGGCGAATTAAAACGCGTTTATATGGAATTTGCTCGCAAACTGAAGTTTCCGAACAACTCTACTGTTACGGTATGACGGTTGACTTAATGTCGCTCCACCTGCCGGTGAGACCGCGTTCGTTCTGCCAGCAGAGGGCGGTGTACACGGTCTTTCCGCGTTCTTCTTCGGGAATGAAAAAAAACCGCCATCCCTGGCGCTTTCGCAGGGCAAAACGTAGAAACATAACCCCTATAATGCCTGAATAGCCGTGAGGGCGGACTGCGCACAGCCCAGCCGGGGGTATACGGTGTGGATTCAATAACGGCCACGCCAGAGCGTGCGGAAAAAGAATTCACAGCCGTTTAGCCCCAGGAAGGGCTCTGCACAACCCGACTTCAACACAGAGCAGAAAGAATTGGGCAAGGTTTAGCCTAAAGGGGCGGGGGATTGGGGGAATTACCTAGGGAACAAATCTCATACCTTATCCGCCAATTACCTTACTGACAGCTTCCTGTACTTTTACGACAATATCCGGTTCAACATAGCCGACTGGAGCGGTAAACCGTTCCACAGAGACGCTTCGTATCTGAAAACAATCAACAGACGATTCCTTTACAAGCCCGTTTTGTCCGGTGGGGATGATTTTTACCATCCAGGGATAATTACTGTAGTGTTCTTTCCAGTCAGTAATTGGAGCAATAATTTTGAGCGGAAGTTTCCCCAAGGCATCGGCGTTGATTATTAGAGCGGGGCGGGTTTTCTTCATCTCGGCTCCAATTGCCGGGTCAAGACATATTTGCCAAATCTCACCTTGTTTCATAAAAATCTTCACCGTCAAGGGCGCAAAAGGCAGTTAATTCCCTGTTGCTTCGGTATTCTTCGGCGGCCATCTCGGCGGCCTTTTCCAAAGAAAGGTTTTCTTTCATCTTTTTTTCTTTTATATAACCGACAAAATCTATCACTTCGCCGTAATAACGAGGGGGCAGAGAATCTAATTCTTTTAACAAAACGGCTCTTTCAATCATAGCTATCCTCCGGCAAATTTAAGGATACTGGATGTGCTTTTAAAAAACAAGCGACACGGCGGTTTTCAGCAGATAAGGGAAGAATCTTCCATAAAAATAGTAAATATACACCTTGTAAAAAGTAAATATCAATTGTATATTAAGAATAAGACCAAATAAGGGGATTTGTGATGGATGATAACCTGGATTTTACAATAGAGGAACTTGGCAAGGCCAATGTTAAATCGCCGATTGAAATGTCCAAGATAATCGGGGACGGGATTGCCAATTATGTTAATGACAGTCAGTTTGTGCGCCTTAGTACGGATGTTACCCCCGGGCCTCAGCCGCACCTCAAAAAGTCGCAGGTAATAGAGCGTGCGGGGCCGCGTGAGTACATCTATTACACGCCTGCCCATGTTCATGCGGGTATCGTAAGCTGCGGGGGGTTGTGCCCCGGTATTAACGACGTTATCAGGGCCATTGTGCGCTGTCTGTGGTACCGCTACGGGGTTCACCGTATTTCCGGCATCCGTTACGGCTATTTGGGCTTTTTGCCGGATTCCAAGTTTGATATAAAAGAGCTTAATCCCAACAATGTCGATGATATTCATAAATTGGGGGGGACGTTCCTGGGGAGCGCCAGGGGAGGAGGCAGGGAGGTGTCAACCATTGTCGATACGATGGAAAAACTCAACCTGAACATGCTCTTTATCATAGGCGGGGACGGAACTCAGCGGGGTTCTTTGGACATTGCCGAAGAGGTTGATAAGAGACAGCTCAAAGTTGCGGTAATTGGGATTCCCAAAACTGTTGACAATGACTTTGCCCTGATAGACCGTTCCTTTGGGTTTAACACGGCGGTCTCCAAGGCGGTTGAGGTCGTAGCGGCGGCGCACATGGAAGCTGCGTCTGCGATTAACGGCGTGGGTCTTGTAAAGGTAATGGGGAGGGATTCGGGCTTTATCGCGGCTCATACGGCTCTTGCAAGCCATGAGGTGAACTTTGTCTTGATCCCCGAAGTGCCGTTCAATCTGGAAGGGTACAACGGCTTTTTAAAGTATCTGGAAGACCGGCTTTCCAAACGTAAACACGCGGTTATAATCGTCGCGGAAGGGGCAATGCAGGATCAGCTTATAAAAGAAAAGAAGACGGATGCCGGCGGAAATATAAAGATGGTTGATGTGGGAACATACCTTCGAGACAGGATCATCGAGCATTTTGAAGGAAAGAAACTCGAAATCAATTTGAAGTACATCGATCCCAGTTACGCTATTCGTTCCGCGCCTGCGGATCCCGGCGACTCGATTTACTGCGAACGTCTTGGAAACGCGGCGGTTCACGCGGCAATGGCGGGAAAGACCAAAATGATCATCGGGCTTGTAAACAACGAATTCGTTCATCTGCCCATCAATCTTGTAATAACCCACCGCAACAAGGTTGATCCCGAGGGCAGTCTGTGGCGCGATACGCTGGACGCTACGCATCAGCCCGCGATGATGGTGAACAGGTTCAACTCTTAGCCGGAGCAGACCGGTTGATTTTGCAGAGCTTCTAAACTTCAAAGATAGCGTGAAGGAACAGCGCGGCGGCCTGTGACACGTTCAGGCTGTCGATACTGCCCGTCCCCGGAACGCGGAGCAGGTATGAACATTGATCCTTCACGTTTTGGGGAAGCCCCGATTCTTCGTTGCCAAGCACAAGGGCGATACCCTTACGGTCTTTGGCTTTCGCGCCTTTCACGATACCGCCCAAATCGCTGATACGCATTCTTGCCCTTGTGTCCGTGCCTATGGTTAAAAGCATTTTGGAAGCGTCTTTTAGAAAGGCGGCTGTGTTTGTGATCTTCCGCACCGTTAAAAATTCCAGAGCCCCTTCGGCGACACGGTAAGCGCTGGTAGATAACCGCGCCTCACTGTCCGTCTCGTTCAACACAAGAAAGGCCGCGTCAAAAAAAGCCGCCGCTCTTGCTATAGCGCCCAGATTGTGATCGTTCCCCACAGAATGAAGAACGACCCCCGTCTTTTTTTCGCCTGCCCAAAGATCGAGGTCTTCCCTGGTGAGAGGCTCAACCTCCGGCTCTTCGATCATGGCCACCACCCCCTGGTGATGGACGCTCTTGCAGATACGTTCCAGTTCCTCATCTTCGCAAATCTTGTAGGGGCGCTTCCGCTCGGCAAGCTGTTTGCAAATGCCGGTAAATGATTTAAGCCTGTCCTCACGCAGGAAGAGGCGGTTTATTGACAGCGGATGATGTTCCCCCACTGCCAACGCCGCGTTCATTCCGCAGACGGCAAGTTCATCGGTTAGTTTATTGTGCATAATTTATTTTTATAGTATACAATAGAAGTTATGCAGGATATAGTACAAGCTGATACAGGGTCGAACCCCATGTATGAAAACCGGCCCCGTTATGCCGGTATACTCTTCCATATCACATCTCTGCCCGGTCCTTACGGAATCGGCGACTTGGGCAGTGAGTCCCGTTCTTTTGCGGATTTCCTTGAAGAAGCCGGGGTGAGCCTGTGGCAGTTGCTTCCCCTCGGCCCCATCGGTTACGGCAGTTCCCCTTACGCGGCGCGGTCTTCTTTTGCGGGGAACGAACTCCTCATTTCGCCGGATCTGCTTGCCAAGGACGGCTTCCTTGAAAACGCGGAGCTTTTGCAGTTGCAAAAAACAATGGCTCAAAAAAGGGCAAAAGGCAAAGTCAACCGGGTTGATTACGGCCTTGTAGAGAAACACAAACTTCCGCTCCTGAAAAAAGCGGCGCGCCGTTTTGCTCAAACCATTGGAACAAGCGGTTCTGAATTTGACGCTTTTTGCCGACGGGAAGCGTACTGGCTGGATGACTACGCCATTTTTCAGCTTATGTGCGAAGATTACTACGATGCAAGATGGCATACAATTTGGGACAAGGCAATCGCCAAACGCGAAAAGGCGGCCTTGGACAAACTGCGGGAGGAAAAGGCGGCGGAAATACTTGACTGGAAGGTGCTCCAGTTTTTCTTTGAACGCCAGTGGCAGGAACTAAAAGCCTATGTAAACAAAAAGGGAATCCGCCTTATCGGGGACATTCCGATCTTTACAGCAGCCGACAGCTCCGACACATGGAGCCGGATTGATCTGTTTAAAACCGATAACGAGGGAAACTACACTTTTGTTTCCGGCGTACCGCCTGATTACTTCAGCGCGACCGGACAGCTTTGGGGCAATCCCGTCTATGACTGGGACAAGATGAAAGCCGAAGGGTACAGTTGGTGGGTAGACAGGATTCGCCGTCTTGTCTCGATGGTTGATTTATTCCGTATTGATCATTTTCGGGGCTTTGACGCATATTGGTCTGTTCCTGCCGGCAATCCTACAGCGGAAATTGGAACATGGGAAAACGGCCCCGGAGCGGATCTTTTCCTCGCGCTGGAAAAAAACCTTGGCAAGCTCCCCATCCTTGCCGAAGATTTGGGATTTATCACAGAGAGCGTGGTAAAGCTAAGGGACGACCTGGGCTTTCCGGGAATGAAAATCTGTCAGTTTGGGTTTGATGAAGTAAAGGACGGCGTGTTTAACGCCAAGCACCTTTTTCTACCGCACAATTACAGTTACCACTGGGTAGCGTACACCGGCACTCACGACAACACCACCGCCGCCGCATGGTACACGGCCCTGAAAAAAGAGGACAGGCGTTTTGTTGCCGCCTACTTTAACTGCGACAAAGGAGCAAAACCGGCTGATGTTGCGTGGGCGATGATACGGGCAATAGCTTCTTCCCATGCGGAATATGCGATCTACCCCTTACAGGATTTACTGGGCCTTGGCGCGGAAGCGAGGATCAACACCCCTTCCACCTGTAACAGCGAAAACTGGTCATGGCGGCTCTGGGAAATACCCGGCAAAGAACTTGCCAAGCGTTTTTCTTTTATGATGTCTTTATTTGGGAGGCATTGAATTTATTTCAAATACCAGGTATATACCATTCTTTTGTCGCCCTCTTTAACAATAAAACGAACTTTCTTTTTACATTTTTTAAATTTAGACTCCATAGTTATTGAGTTGTAATGACATTTTTCAAACTCAAGTCTGGGGATTATTTTATTTTGCCCGCCCTCATATTCATAAGGTTCAATCTCAATACCATTTTTTAATTCGGAGTCTTTGATCTTATCAAACCTCTTTTTCGCCTCGGTACCATAAATAACTTCTTCCTTTAACTTTAATCTTGAAACAACTCTTATCATTGTTATTAACATAACAATCCCGGACAAAAATGATCCAACCGCCATCAAAACATTAATTGACAATTCAAATCCTGACATATTCAATCTCCCTTCATTTTGATAGTTAAATCATACGATTTAACTTTTAAAGACATCAAAAAGGAAAACGTAAAATTCTCCCTTTGAAAAACTCTGTTATATTACTGTTTTGTAAATGTCCCGTTTCCACCATAATCACCACCTGCTAAAGTTAACTTATTACCATTTAACGTATAGCTTTGAGTGTAACCTGGCCAAGTATTGGCCTGCTCAGGTATGAAAGTGATTTCAGTATCAGTGAAAGTAAAAAATCCTGGCCTAGTTGTACTTCCGTTACTATTAATCATTCTAATGGCTACTCTATTACCAGTAAAAGAAACAGAATATTGACTCCATCCCATACTGATCCGTTCCTCATTTACCCACCTGCCTTCAAATTTCGTAACAGTATTGGATTCAAGAAAGGGGAATTCATAAATTTGACCGTCTCTTTCTGTCGTCAATATCCACGCTCCAGCAAAATCTTCGGATTGAGGATTAGTTATTACGTTGTATCTTTCTATAAGAGTCAATTTCCCGACCAATAAATTCCTTTGTGAAGGTAAAAGTTCAAATTCTGTTTCAGACAAAGTAAATTTTTGACTTTCAGTCGCTCTGTTATACAGTGTCTGAGTTGTCCTGTCATATATCCAAGTTATGGTGTTATTGGTGAATGTAAATGTTCTTTCTGCCTGAAAATTGAATATCCCGGTATCAGGAAATCCTTCACGGTAAACTACCGATATTGTGTTATCAGAACTTGAAGGTAAAAATTCATACATGACAAGTACATCATAACCATCTTTATGCTGTACAGTGCCCTGCCATTTCCCGTAAAAATCACTTGCCTGTATTTGATTAACATTGTTAGGCGTTGTACCGCACCCGAACAACATAAAACTCAAAACAACCAACAACACAATCTTTTTCATTTCCATTTCCCCCTTTTGGCGGTTTATTCGTGTTGAGGGGTTTAATACCCCGCCCTTTAGGGCGCTTAAAAAAGGTATTAAACCCCGAATACAAATACCTTATAAGAACAACATACCCCGTCCCTTTAGGGCGGGGTTGTTGATTTCCATAAAATACACTCCTATTCTAATGCTTATCCTAGAAAAAAGTAAACAATACTTAATAATAAGTAAATAGCAGTCAATGTGTCAAGCGGTTATTAGGCATTATTATTACCTAGCAAGTAATTAGGGGAAAAATGGACAATATTCGGGAGATTTTTGCCAGGAATTTAAGAGAAAATCGCCGTAAATCCGGCTTAACACAGGCTCAACTGGCGGAAAAGGCGGAAGTTTCCACCCATTATATAGCCCTTATTGAATTGGCCCGTAATATACCCAAAGTCCAGACCATAGAACGGCTTGCAAATGCCCTGAATGTTGAAATATATGAGCTTCTTATCGCGCCGCTTTCCCCGGCTATGGAAATGAAAAAACTCCAAGAATCGATTATTGCCGAACTAAGGGATATTGTGAAAGAATCAGTTGACGAAGCCTTTGAACAGGAGCGGAAAAGGCAAAAAAAGCGTAAATATTGATTTACCGCCTTGTTTTCGCTTAAATTGACCTTATCTTCGAAGAAGGGTACAATAACTCAATTCAGGGAACAGAAGGAACTCGTTTAATGGAGTCACAAAACCAGCAATCAGAAACAGAACGGCAATTAGCCGAAAACATTCAAGCCAATGAAAGATTTGCAAAGCGTGAATATCCTAACGAAAAATTTATATCAGATAATGCAGAATTCCAATCAAAAAACAGATTCACTAAGGGTCTTATTATTCCAGAAAATGTTAAAGTGGCAGAATCAAGAGTACCGATAAACCAGGAAAAATTATCGTTTCAATTGGCGGAAGAAATCCTTATTTTTGGGATACGAACGGTTTCAGATAAAAAATCCCTGCCTTGCGGCAGGGCTCGCTACCCAGGGCGTAACTGAATACTAACCCCCGGTAAATTAAATATACGGCACTTTTGGGAAGATGTCAAGCGTTTTTCTTTTATGATGTCTTTATTTGGGAGGCATTGATTTTATTTTAGCACAACACTCGTATATCCTGAAATGACAAGAACGGAGCCGTTTAAAGTTGCAGTGCCCTTTCCGGCATAACCCCTTACGGCGGAAAAATTTACGTCCGTATAGTATGACAGGTCAACGGTGAGGGTGGATTCGCCGGTATTGTGAAAAACTCCCGCTTTACTGCCGTTGTAGACGGAGATGAAACCGCCGAAGGCTGTGTACTGTGAAAAATCCAGCGGTTCGATTATGCCCCTGGCGATTTCGGGGTTTGCCCTGCGGAGCCGGATCAATTTTTTGTAATGGGTGAGGAGGCTGTCCCTTTTCGGCAGTTGGCTCTTTACAGTGCCGTTCGTCTGCCTTGCCCTGTCGTACGCACTGCCTGTCGGGTCGGCGACAGTATCGTTGTCTCCCCAAAGCATGGCGAGCCTTCTGCTTGCATCTGTCATTTCATTGCCCTTTGAACCCTTCATGCCGATCTCTTCACCGTAATAAATAAAGGGGCTTCCGCTTGAAAGTATGTACAAACTCGCTGCGGTGTGCATCGCGTAATCCTGCACATCCAAAAAACCCGCCGCCCTGTCCATGTCGTGGTTGGAGACAAACGGGTTCAAAACAGCCTGCGGGTTTCTTCTCAGCACCTGAGCCTGATATGCGGACAAACGTGTTACAAATTCCGTAACGCTGTCTATCCTCTGCGCGGTGTAGTAAACATCGCCTGTAGTGCCGGACATCCCGAAATCAAAACAATTTACAGCTTCATAGTAATTCTGTATGGAAGCTGTCCCAGACCAGTTTTCGGCTACGATATAAATGTCGTCCTTGAGTTTTTTACATTCATCGTCAAACCATTTTAAAAACTGAATGTTCCTGTAATCTTCACCGTAATAGTAATACTTGACTGCATCCAGCCTGAAACCGCCTATCCCCTTGCCAAGCCAGAATTTTACGATGTCGATAATTTCCCCGCGCACATCGGGATTGTCAAGATCGAGTTCCGGCATACCGGATGAGAAATTCCCTTCGTAGTAGTACTGAGTCCCGTCCGGCGTTTTTTCCATTCTGTGCCATGTCTTTCCGGGAATCTCAGCGGTTTCCATCGTGTAGTATTTCGCGTAATGGTTATCCAAATCCCCCTGTTTTACAGCCTCTCTCGCGCTGAGAAACCACGGATGGCGTGAAGAAGTGTGATTGAGAACAAGGTCGATGATCAGCTTGATCCCCCGCCTGTCACACTCGGCGACAAGGTTTTCAAAATCTTCCATTGTCCCGTATTGGCGGTCTATGCCTAAATAGTCGGTAACATCGTACTTGTGGTAGCTAGGCGAGGGCATAATCGGCATCAGCCAGATTCCTTCCACACCCAGGCTCTTGCCTGAGTCCGGCTTGCCGTCGTTAAGATAATCCAGCCGCCTTATTATACCCTTGAGATCGCCTATGCCGTCCCCGTTTGTGTCCGAAAACCCGCCGGGGAAAATTTCATAGTAAACACGGTAATTGTCGTTGACCGGCTCGCTTGTTAATTCTTTGTCCAATACTTTGTACTCCAGACAGCTCACGGCACTGACAAGTATAACAACCAGAAAAAACTGATGAAAATTTTTACGTCCCTTCAATTATACTTCCTAGCTTTTTACGGAGCCGGCTGTAATTCCCTCAACGTAGAATTTCTGCATGGAAAGGAACAGCGACACAATGGGAACCGCTATCAAAAGACAGCCTGCCGAGAACAACGTAAACACGTTGGAATCCACCCTTTGCCCGTAGAGCATATAGTACAGTCCGACGGCAGTCGTGTGGAGTTGGACATTTTGTTCCCCCAGAATTACCCTTGCCATTATAAAGTCCATCCACGGAGCCATGAACGCCATAAGCGCTATATAGATGATTATAGGCCTGCTCAACGGCAGAACAACCGAGACAAAAATCCGCGACTGCATCGCCCCGTCAAGTTTTGCCGCTTCTATCAGAGAATCGGGAATAGTGTCAAAAAAGCCCTTGCCTATATAAAAGCCCAAACCCGCGCTCATCGAATAAACAAGAACAAGAGCGGCGAGAGACTGGGTAAGTCCCAGCGCTTTCAGGATATAGTAAACGGCAATTATCGACATGAATCCCGGGAAAAGCCCCAGTATCAGCGCGATATTCATGATCGGCTTTCTCAGTTTAAACCTCATCTTGCTCATAACATAAGAGGTGCTCAAGGAGAGCAAGGTTGAAAGCGTTGTGCTGAAAACCGCGACAATAAGGGTATTCGTTATCCATCTGCCGAAATATGTATTTGTGAACAGCCGTTTGAAGTTTTCAAAACCAAGACTTTTGGGGAAATAATGCGAGACGACAATGCCGATAAGATCGCCCTGATCGGTATATTCAACTCTGAACGCGCTAAGCACTACCCAAAGAATGGGATAAAGCCATATAACCGCCAGAATTATCAGCACGGTATGAGCAACCACCAAAGAAGCTGTTTCTCTTCCTTTTGCATCTTTCATTGGAAAGCGTCCTCCTCTTTATAAGCCTTTGTATGACGGTATGTAATCAGGGTAATCGTAGAAGTACAAATGAATGTCATAATTCCTATAAGC
>JGI24698J34947_10000789_pt1 | contig 15767 bp, 16 predicted proteins | sample TergutMp193P3_FD_34947 | JGI IMG/M metagenome (IMG submission 34947) | reverse complement strand
ACCGCGATAAACTGGACTCCCGACAGATGGCTTTCGATCATGCGGTTTAACGCATTCGCCCCGCCGCCGCCGGCGGAGATAACCTTGATAACCGCCGGTACAGGTTCATCGTAAGCCCTCGGCTGACTCATCTGTTTTTCATAGTCATCCTGCTGTTTGAACTGAATCACCTGCGGCTGCGCCATGTTTGTCTGTGTCGAACTTGATTTTTCGAACACCGCTAAAACGTTCATTTTTATTCCCCCTCCACTTTTATTACTTTATTGACTAACATAAAAACTGTTTGTCAAAAAAATTCCTCTCTTAGCCATGACCTTAATTTTTCTATAAGAGCCATGTTTTTTTTGTCTCCCTGCCTCATGTCGGAGCCTCTCTCCGCTTCGTCCATGAAAGATCTCCGCCCGCCTTCAAGAACAAGCCCGATGACGGTAGCGTAAGACGGANCNCTGTATTCTTCTACCAATCCTCCAAGCTCCTGCACCCGTATCGGAAACCCAAGCCTTGACGGTAATTTTATAATGTCGTTCGCAAGCTCGACAACGCCGGTTAACTGCGCTCCGCCGCCTGTCAGGACAATTCCGCCGCCAAGGGGACGGAGAAGATTCAAACTGTCAAGATGCTGTTTGACCATTTTAAAAATTTCTTCCATCCTCGGCTTGATAATAGTCAGTACCTGCGAACGCGGAATGGACATGGGCGGCCTGCCTCCGACTCCGGGAACGATAACAAGCTCGTCATCTTCCAGAAGCGCGTCCCAGCAGCAGCCCGCGTCTATTTTTATTTTTTCCGCGTTATCTATCGAGATATTTTTTATTATGGAAATGTCGCTTGTAACCTGCGCCCCTCCCGCGGGAATTGTATATGTCGAGTACGGAGTACCGTCAACGTATACGAGCATATCCGTTGTGCCTCCTCCCAGATCGAGTAACGCAACGCCGAGATCCATTTCTTCCTGCGTAAGAACCGCGCGTCCGGCGGCGAGAGTCTGCAATATAAGATCGTTCACTCTGAAACCGGCGCGGTTTACGCATTTGATTAAATTCTGCGCGCCTGTAACAGCGCAGGTAATTATATGAATTTCCGCTTCCAAACGCACGCCGAGCATATCCCTGGGATCGCGTATTCCCTTTTGATCGTCCACCTTGAAATTCTGCGGGATGACCTCAAGTATCTGCCTGTCCGTAGGTATCACTACGGCTTTCGCCGCTTCTATTACGCGCTCAATGTCTTCAGGCCCGATTTCCCTTTCCCTTGTATTGCGTTTTTTTCCTGAAACTCCCACAACTCCGCGCGAGTTAAGTCCGTTTATGTGATTCCCTCCTATTCCCGTCCAGCAGTCGTGCACTTCAAGCCCGCTCATCATCTCCGCGTCCTCTATTGCCGCGGCTACCGCGCGAAGAGTCGCCTCTATATTTACCACAACGCCTTTTCTCAAACCAGTGGACGGTTTTGTACCAACTCCCATAATTTTGAGAATTCCGTCTTCATCGCGTTCGCAAATAACCGCCCTTACGCATGTTGATCCAATATCCAGCGCGGCTATAATTCCGTTATTCGTCATAAGGACTGCTCCTTTATTTTATACGAGCCTATACCGGATCTGAAATCTATCTCCTTCGGATTCTGGGAATCCGGCTCAAAAACGCTCAATATAAGCAGCATATAGCGAAGAACATCCTCCGTCAGATTGTTTTCGATTCTTACCCTGATCGAGCTGTGAACAGGATAAAGAACAAGCTCAAATCCGTCCCACGCTTTCTGTTCAATGCGTATTTCAGAAACAGCCGCCAATAACTGCGGCGAGTTTGAAGCAATAACGGAGATGTTTTCAACTAACGGCACAAGCGATGAAGGCAGGCGCATATTAAGCTGGGGAAGCTCAATTCCCGAAATAACGGGAAGGCTTCCGGTATCCGCATCGGCTTCNCCGGCCTTGAAAAACACTCCGTACCTGTCTACATACAACGGCGTCTGCCTTGAATCAAAACTGGAAAGNGTTACCGCAACCGCTTTTCGCGGNACAAGAAAGATNGACAATTTGTCGGGGAAGCGTTTAATAACTCTCGCGGATTCCACAAGAATAAAATTNGAAAGTTTTTCNGTAACTTCCCTGACGTTAGTTGACATGAAAGACGATGTTTCGTCAATGCCCGCAAGCAGAAGAATCTTCTGCCGTTCCAGGCCCGAAAATCCCTGAACGTCGATTGTCGAAAANGGAATGAAGGGGCTTACGACAAAAAGCCATATCAATTCCGCCGTAAGGATAATTCCCGCTATTATAAAAAGCCTTTTTAGGCCCTTTTCNACTTTTTTTGTAACCTTCGCCTGCGTCCGCGACGGCCTTGAATCGCCTGCGAAGGACCTTGTTCCTGCGGCGGTATTTTCAGCCGCCGCGTGGATGAATTCACCGGTCATCTTCGTCCTCCGATACGCCGTAAACAATTTGCTCCGACGACGACGCGCCTTTTCTCGCNACATTGGCAATCAATCCCGCGCAGACAAGAGTAGTCGCAAGCGAAGAACCTCCGGCGGAGAAAAANGGAAGCGGNATCCCTGTAGCCGGAAGCGCCCCTGAAACAACCGCGATGTTTAACATCGCCTGTGACACGATCATTGTTGTTANNCCCGCGGCAAGAAGCCGGCCGAAAACAGTTTCACTGCGCCATGCGGCNCTGTATCCCAAAACAGCGAATGCCGTAAACATGGCGAAAAACAAAAGTATTCCGATAAAGCCGGTCTCTTCGGCATACGCGCTGAAAATAAAATCCGAGTGGATTTCGGGAATACTCGCAACCTTGCGCGTTCCCTCTCCAATTCCCTTCCCCCAGAAGCCGCCTGAAATAATCGCCTCACGGCTTGCGTTAACCTGAAAACCCGCTCCAAGCGGGTCCCATTCCGGTTTTATGAAACTGACAAGCCGCCTTACGCGGTGTTCNTTTGTAAANACCAGAAGCGCGGATACGGGNACNATCATCGCGACTGCTGCAAAGAAGTAGCGGTACCTCATTCCGGCAAGATAAAAAATAACCAGCGCGTTAAACGTAATAAAGACGGCGGTAGAAAAATTATTTTGCATATATATCAGGGCGAAGAAAAGTCCCGTTACAAGAACAGGGGGCANAACGCCTGAATAAAAATTGTCGAGGTTTTCCGCTTTTTTGTCGAGCAAGTGCGCCAAATATAANGGAAGGACAAACTTTACCATTTCCGAAGGCTGATANGAAACTGCGCCGATTTCGATCCAGCGTGACGCGCCATAGCGTTCAACTCCNATGCCGGGGATCATTGTAAGGGCGCACAGGAAAGCCGCTATGCCCATAAGAGGCATTACATATTTTCGCAGGGTTTTAAGATTTATCCGCGAAAAAATTACAAACAGGACAATTCCCGCAGCGGCGAAAACCGCCTGCCTTACGATGAAATAATTTCCGTCGTTGAAAAACCTTCGGGCAAACGCGTAAGATGAGGAATACAATGTAACAACGCCGATGCCCAACAGAAGAATTATGCAAATATAAAAAAGATGCACTGTTTTTTGACTCTGCGTTCTCTCCGCGTCAAAATGACACATCACTCCCCCCTATTGTATCTTCAAAGTAGAAAGCGCTATAATGGCGAATAATCCGCCGAGTATCCAGAAACGGATAACTGTTTTTGTTTCAGGCCAACCCGACAACTCATAATGATGGTGTAACGGTGCCATTTTAAACACCCTCTTTTTCCTCAGTTTAAAAGAAATAACCTGTATGATTACGGAAAAAATTTCCAGAATAAAAACTCCTCCGATAACGAGTATCAGTATTTCTTTTTTTGTGATGAGCGAAATCACGGCCACAACGCCGCCGAGGGACAAACTGCCGACGTCGCCCATAAACACTTCCGCGGGGTGCGCGTTGAACCACAAAAATCCCACGCATGCGCCTGCCGCGGCAAGGCAGAATACCGTCAACTCTCCCGCTTCTGGAACATACGGTATTCCAAGATACGCGGAGTAATCGATGCGCCCCGAAATATATGTAAGAATCGCGAGCGTTATAAAAACGAGAATTAAAAGCCCCGCCAATAACCCGTCAAGGCCGTCGGAAAAATTAACCGCGTTTGATTCGCCGACAATCAGAAAAACAGCGAACGGTATCCACAGCCAGCCCATATCCACAACAGGATTCTTGAAGAACGGAATATAAAGCGCGGTAGTATTCTCGCCGCCTGAAAAATAAAGAATCAGCACGACGGTTATCGCTACCGTAAACTGACCGGCAAGTTTTGCCCACGCCGGAAGCCCGGCGGAATTATGCCTTTTTATTTTTAAAAAGTCGTCCACAAATCCGATTATGCCGAACGCGGTAAACGCGCCCATGGTGATCCAGATTGCCCTGTTACGCAAATCTCCCCAGAACAGCATAGCCACAACCACGGCGAGTATAATAAATACTCCGCCCATCGTAGGAGTTCCGGTTTTCAAAAGATGCGTCTGCGGCCCGTCTTCCCGCACGGACTGGCCGATTTTAAACCTGCGCAAAAGCTCGATAATCCTGCCGCCAAAGAGAAAGCAGACAAGCAGGGTCGTAAGAGCCGCAAAAGCGCCTCGGATTGTCAGATAGATAAAAACATTTAACGGCGTAAAATATTTTATCAGCGGGCGGATGATATCAAGAAACATTATACCCCCCCCCGGTAAGCATTTCGGACAGCCGTTCCAGAGCGCAACCGCGAGAGCCTTTTAAAAGCACGAGATCGCCCGTTTGAACATAACCGTCAAGGGCGGGAAAAAGCTCATCAATGTTATTTGTACGGAAAAAAGATTTTCCGCTTTCAGACAGGGGCAGCACGGCCGCCTGTATTTCACTGCCGAACAGGAAAATTCTGTCCGCTTTTGATCCGGCCAAAAGAGTGCCCAGTTTACGGTGAGCGGAAAATGAATTTTCGCCTAACTCCAGCATATCGGCAATTACGTACGCCTTTCTTGCGTGCCAGTCAACCGAGTCGCAGAATTCAACGCTTTTTTCAGTTGATTCAGGGTTGGCATTGTAGCAGTCGCGGATAACGGTTGTCCTTCCCTTTAAAATCTCAAGCCTGCCGAAAAGCGGCTTTACGGACTCAAGCCCCCGCTTTATCGCGCCGTTGCTTACGGGAACTTCCTTCGCGATAGCTATTGCCGCCATCGCGTCTTTCAGGCTGTGTTCCCCTGGAAGCGCGAAATGAATTTTTTCGCCCGCCCAGAATATCTCACTGCCTTCAAGACCCAGACTGCGCGTTCCCTCAAACTCGCAAAACGAATCCTCCCCGTAAAAACGCACTCTTGCGCCGATGCCGTCCGCAAGAACAGACGAACATTCGTCGTCCTTCGGAATCAGGGCAATGCCGTTATCTGTCAAGAAATTAAAAATAGATTTTTTTTCGTTAACTATTCTGCTTTTACTGCCGAAATATTCGATATGGGCGGAACCTATGTTTGTAACAAGCGCGATGTTTGGTTTTAAAACCTCGGCGATTTCTGAAATCTCGCCGGGCCTGTTCATGCCAAGCTCGAAAATTCCGACTTCATGGACATCGCGCACTTCAAACACGGAAAGGGGAAGCCCCGTTTCCGAATTAAGGTTTCCGCTGTTCATTACGGTATTTTTTTCGTTTGCGATAATTGCGGCCGTTATTTCCTTTGTGGTTGTTTTTCCAGAAGAGCCTGTGATCCCTATTTTTAAAAGCCCTGGAAACTTCTCAAGATAGACTCTTGCGGAATCTTGCAGGCCCTTTAACGTATTTTCTACTACAATTAAATCTTTTCCCATTTTTTCGGCGGTATTCACAAGGTCAAAACCCTCCAGTTTTGAGGACTCAACCACCGCCGCGCGCGCGCCTGAGTTAAAAGCGTCTTTTACAAAGCCGTGCCCGTCGCAGGACGCGCCTTCAAGGGCAAAAAACAGACTGCCCTCATTCGCGCGCCTTGAATCTATGGCTACAGAAGAGAAAGCTGCATTGCGGGAAAATGAAATATGGCGCGCTTTAATTGAACAGGACAACTCCGCGATGCCCATAAGATCAGAATTCATTCCTCTTCCCCTCGATAATTTTTACCTGAAGCAGATTTTCAGGACGTATTTTTTTTAAACCAAGCTGATTTACGGCTATAAACTCAATCCTTTCCGGCGAAGAATGTTCGGTAATATCGGCGATGAGCCTTTTATTGCTCTCGATCCACTCAATCTGGGTTTGCTCAAGGCGGATCGTTTCTTTGGAAAGGTCCTGATATCTGTTGGACTGCCAGACAATCAGGGCAAGAAAAACAGGAAGAGTTACAGCCAGAAAATAGAGGAAAAAGCGTCTTTTTCTCATTGGCCGTCCTCTTCTAAAACTTTTTCTACTACCCGAAGCCTTGCGCTTCGGGATGGGGGATTCCGCTCAATCTCTTCTTTACCGGCCGCAATACCTTTCTTGGTAAGCACATTGATTGAGCGGCGTCCCTCACATACACATATCGGCGCTTGTTGCGGGCATATACAGTCTTTATTCATTCTTCTGAAAAAATTCTTGACAATTTTGTCCTCCAGCGAATGAAAACTGATAACACCGAGCCTCCCACCCGGAGTTAATACCCTAAGCGCTGCCTCAAGGAGTCCTGGGAGTCTTGAAAGCTCCCCGTTGACCGCGATCCGCAGGGCCTGAAAGGTCCTGGTCGCGGGATGAATCGGCCCGTGCCTGTAAGACGCCGGTACAGCCCTTTCTACCAGCGAGGCAAGTGCCGAGGTTGTAGTAATTGTTCCCTTTTGCCGTTCGTTGACAATAAGGGAAGCAATACGCCGTGAATAACGTTCGCCGGAATTGTTGTACAGAAGATCGGCCAATTCCCTCTCCGGCAGACGAGCCAAAAGCTCCGCGGCGGTCAAACCGCCGGATACATCGATTCTCATATCCAAAAACTCATCTTTCGAAAAACTGAAACCCCGCCCGCTCTTTTTGTAGTGGAAAAAACTTACGCCCAAGTCAAAGAAAATCGTATCGGGCCTTTTCAGCTCCGAAGGATATTCGGCAAAAAAGTCATGCGACCAGCCGGAGTAAAAATAAAGGCGGTCNGCGAATTGTTCCAGCCGCTTTTTGGCGACGGCAAGAATTTCGCCGTCGGCCTCGATNCCGGCGATTTTNACATCGGGAAACTTTGAAAGAAAGGCAAAACTGTGNCCGCCTTCCCCGACATTCGCGTCTACCATAAGTTCGTTTTTTCCCCTNGGGGCCAGAAGTTCCAGGACTTCTTCAAGAAGGACGGGAGTGTGCGCGTATTCNGTCATGACTGCCCCTCCTCCATAAAGAAATTAACCTTTCCGTGCATTTTTTTATGCGTATTTTTGTTGATAAGCCGCACTTCTTCCATAAACGCCTTGTTCAATTCGGTGTTCCATATTTCCAGATGCCCTTTGATGCTTACAACAAGGCAGTCTTTGGTNAAATTGGCGTAGGTTCTTAAAAACGCGGGAACGGGAATTCTGCCTGTTTTTGGATCGATATCGACTTTTTGCGCCGTGCTGANATGCTGGTACTCAAAAGCCTCAATTTCCTCNGACGTCCATTCGTTTTCGATGCTTTCGGTTTTAAATGTGGAAATAAAGTGCTGGAACCCGGCTAAAGTCATCACCCAAACGCACTGCTCTTTCCCCTGCATAATCACAAGGGTTCCCGTATAACGGTCCCGCAGAGAGGATGGAATCACGACGCGGCCTTTGTCATCAAGAGTGCTTTCAAATGTCCCTGTTTGCAATACTAATTCCACAATTTTCCCTAATTTCCTAATATATGCCACAAAATGACACTTTCAGTATCCCTCATTGCAAATCTCCGGTCAAGCACTATTCATAATTTTTTTTTGAAAAATTTAAAAAAAAACACGCGTACTCCTATACATTTATGTAGTGATCGGGGACAATTGCCTCATTTTGGCGGTTTCGCTATGATTTTGACATGTACATACGCGAGTATTTCATTGTTTTCCCGGAGGGGGACGTTCAGGAAATTGAGGGGCGCCTGCCTTTTAACGCTTTGGTAGACATGAACGGCAACCCGCTGGAACTGCCGCTTCCTACGAACAGGATGATTGTTTTCCGGGTCGCGGGAATAAAAACCGATGAAAAGAAGGGGTCAAGCGAAACATACCACTTTCTGGAACTGCTTGACGCAGAGGAACTGCTTGAGTACACAGAATAAGAAAAAATCCGCCAAAAAATCCATCGCCGTCAGGAACGAAAGCAGCCTGCACCGCACGCTGAAATACCAGTACGCCGGTCCCGGCGGAACAACCGAGGTTGAGGCGGGGGATTTCGTCGCGGACGGCGTGCGCGAGGACGGCGAGTATATCGAGGTTCAAACGGGCAGTTTCGCGCCGTTAAAAAAAAAGGTAAAAGAATTCGCGTCAAAAGGCAGGGTGAGGATCGTCTATCCCGTCGCCGTTTCAAAAAAAATCGAGGTTTACGGCCCCCGGGGAAAATTCCTGTACAGGCGCAAAAGCCCCGTACGCGGCTCGCAGTGGAACCTGTTTGACGCTCTCATCCACGCTCCCGAATTGGCGCTGACAAACGGGGTAACGATTGAGGTTGTCCTGGCCGACGTCACCGAAAAGCGCGTCAAGGACGGCAAAGGCTCATGGCGCCGGAAAGGGATAAGCATCAAAAACAGGGAACTGGCCGCCTGGCGCGAAAGCATAACTCTTGAAAAACCCGCCGATTACCTGCGGTTCGTCCCTTTTAAAAGACGCGAGGAATTTACCTCTTCCCTGCTGGCCGAACGCGCTGGCATAGACAAATGGACGGCGAGAAGGGCTTTGTATACCCTGACAATTATGAAAGTGATAAAAAGAACCGGCAAAAAAGGCAGCGGCTGGCTCTATGTGCGTAATAAGTAAAGTTAAAATTTGTTATCCGCCAAATACTTTTTCACCTCGGCGGCGGTGTGTTTGCGCAGGACGTTCGCGGCTATTTCCTCGGCTTTTTTTACGGTAACAGAAGAGACGGCGCGTTTAAAAGCCGCCGCGGAAGCCGCCCCCATGCTGAACTTCCTCATCCCAAGTCCTATAAGGACGCCGGCCGCCAAAGGATCGCCGCCCAATTCGCCGCAGATTGAAACCGGCTTTCCGGCNTTTGTAAAGGCNTTGACCGTNTCTTTTATAAGCCTGAACATTGCCGGGTGATAACTTTGGTAATAGTCCTCCACCATGCTGTTCATCCTGTCCGCGGCGCACAGATACTGGCACAGATCGTTGGAGCCGATGCTGGCAAAATCCGCTTCTTTGGCGGCAAGGTCGGCGACAANCGCGATGGAAGGTATCTCTATCATTATGCCGATTTTTGCCTCGCCGAACGCTTTNCCTTCTTTTTTCAGATTTTTCTTTACGGAGGCAATATGCTCCTTTGCCATGCGTATGTCGTCAAGCGAACCCACCATTGGAAACATGATCCACAGATTGCCGTAAACGGCGGCGCGCAGGCACGCCCTGATCTGCGTGTCGAAAATCTCAGGATGGCTGAAACAAAACCGAAGGGCGCGGTTCCCCAAAAACGGATTTTCCTCGCTGGGAAGCTCCATGCTTGAAAGCCGCTTGTCCCCGCCGATGTCCAATGTGCGCAGAATAACCGGCTTCTTTCCGTAACATTCCAGAACCTTTNTGTAAACGGCAATCTGCTCTTCNTCGGACGGCAGGGTGTCACGGCCCATATAGAGAAANTCGGTCCTGAAAAGCCCGACAGAATCGGTGTACGCCTGCGCGGTCAGTTCCCCGTCGTCCGCGTTGGCAACGTTCAGGCCGACGTCGATCTTTACCCCGTCCGCCGTCATGGCTTCCCTGTTCAGGAATGTTTCTGAGTCCTCTTTGTCGCGGCGGAAAGCCTCGCTTTTTTTAAAGTATTCTTCGGCAAGGGCATCTTCCGGCTCCAGAATCACCGTTCCGTCGTCGGCGTTAACCGCCGCGGTTTGCCCGTGCTTTACAACGTCAAGAAGCCCCTGTATGCCCAATATAGTGGGAATCCCGTAACTTTTCGCGATAATCGCCGTATGGGAGGTTATCCCCCCCGTCTCGGTAAGGATGGCCAATACCTTGCCCTTGTCCATTGACGCGGTATCCGAGGGCATAAGGTCATGGGCGGCGACGATTACAGGCTCGGTCAGGACGGAGAGTCCTTCGTTTTTCCGCCCGTACCATATCCTTAAAAGCATGGAACGCACATCGTCAAAATCCGCGGCGCGCTCGGCAATCAGCGGATCGGCTGTCTGCCGCAGGACGGCAAGGACTGTTTCATAGACCTGATAAATTGCCCAATCGCCGCTCCAGCGTTCGTTCAGTATCCGGGCGGGAATCTCCTCGTTGATTACGATATCCTCTACAATATCCTGATGCGCCTTGAAAATTTTCGCTTTTTCGGGATCGTGTTCCTGCATGGCGAGCCTGATCTCTTCCAGTTCATAAAGCGCCTGTTTCTTGACAGCGGCNTAACGATCCACATGGAAGTGTTCTTCCCCCTCAGGAGAAAAACTTTCTGAGGGTANGAAATTGTTTTTTTTATAGACAAATACCCTGCCCACGGCAACCCCGGGGGCAGCTCCCTTTCCTGTTAATACCATAATACAATAAAGGCTGCCAAATCTTGGCAGCCTTTTAATTGATTACCAGCCATCGGCCATATCATCTGGATCGCGGTTGTTCTCCGAAAAGAGGTCNGTTACCGCGCGCAGGTCGTCAAGGTAAATGTAATAACTGCCGTAGGCTTCCATCGGATCGCAGTCAATTCTGAAACCCATGATCTTTATGCCCATCTGGTTATTGTAATGGTAATTCCGCTGAACAACGCCGCTGAAACCGTCTTCGGCCTGCGGNGGAATGGCTACCGTTAATTTCTTCCAGCCCATGAAGTTGAGCCTTCCAACGAAGAATTCATAGTTCCTGCCAAAAAAGTCCTGGATTAAGAGAACCAGCTCGTGGTTAAAGTTACGGCCGGCAATCCACAGCGAGACTGTTTTTGTTATTCCTTCTATAGGAACGGGACGGGTGGGATAAATCGTAAAGCTGTTATGCCCCCTGCGCAGGAAATCCACTCTGGTACCAAGCACATGCGCATCGGGAATATTCATGCCTTCCTCGTCGGGAATTGCCTCTTTTCCGGCCGGTGCGCCGGCAAAGAGCCTCGTTGTGGCATAGCCTTCGTCGGATGACATGGTAGAGCGCCAGAAACCGTCATGCTCGAACTTATCAACCGACACTTCTTTTAACTGCTGCTGCGCCGATTCAATTCCAAGCCTTTCCGGGTCCGGAGAACCAATTTCTCTTTCCTGCTGGGCATAAAGAAAACCGGCAATAAAAAGGAAAAACGCGACAATTAGAAACTTCTTCATCTTTACTCTCCTTTATTTGCTTGACCAGATATTATCAACATGATCGGGATCGGCCAAATCATTGCCGTCAAACAAACTTTCAAAAACATCCGTAAGTATTTTCAGTTGTTTAAAGTAAATGTAAAAATTATTTACCTTTTCAACGGGCTGGGTCCATATACGGAACTTTACAAACTGCAAACCGGCGTAGGCGGGAAGAATCCGCTTGGACTGGGAAATGTGCGAAGGTATATTAACATTGAGGTTTCTCCAGCCGGCATAGGAAATATCCCCAAGCCTGATAGGATGAATAACTCCCTGATAATCCCTTACATAAACCTCGATATAGTATTTGAGGTTTGAGCCCCAAACCCACATATCAAGATTGCGCACCCTGCCGGGAATGGGTATTTCGAACGGTTTCTCGTCCGAGTCGTCCGCCTTTACAGGGTAAAGATCGATCCAGTTGTAACCCATCCGGTCAAAACGTCCGTTAAGGCCCAGGCTTTTCAGCGGCGTTTTGTCGTCGCCGCGGTTGTACCCGAAAGCGGCAATCGGCCACGCTTCCACATAGGTAAGTCTGGGAAAACTTACGTCGTCGGTTTTGGTGGCGAATTTACTGGCAACGACTTTCCATGTATATTCGGAATCCCCGTTAAAAGATTCCAATATTTTTGTCTCAAAGCTGATGGGTTTGTCATCGCCGTAAACCGAGAAAACCATTATACATGCCCAGACAATCAGGCAGATAATTTTAGAACTACCGTGTTTCATCTTATAAGCTCCTTTATAGATTAAGCTCCCTTTATAATATATCCTGCATTACATTATATTTGTTTGTTTCATTTTTGTCAAATCATCAAACGCATATTTACGCATTTTTTTACAATAGTTTTTTCAAATTTTTCAAAACGGCTTTGTCAATGCCTTTTCCCGGTAAAAATATACGTTTTGACGGTATTTGCCCTTTTGTCATTTTGGCGGCGGCCATTCTGACGGCCGGAACAGCCTGCGCCCAGGGAGAATCGTTAAAAATGACAACCACGTCGTTCGGAACAAACGAGGGGCTTATCCATGAAAGGAAAATTACCGGGACTCCTGAGTTTTTTTCAAAATATTCCGCTCCGGCGCCGGTTAAAACCACGCACGAGAGGTTAGAATCCTGGGAAAATTGGGTGTATGTTGTAAAAAAAGAGGTCTGTANGGGNGTTTCATTGTCATTTAACGCNTTTAAAAAGGCTTCTCTACTCTGATTTTGGATATTATGCTCCATAAAAACAACGATTTTGCCGTTTTTGCCGCCGTCAATGGCCGCNGCCGCAAGACCCGCNGTGTAAAAATCAGCGTTTATGTCCGTTTTAAACAAAAAATAGTCGTCTGTNTTGCCGCCGATAACGCCGGCAGCCGGATTTTCGTTTTCGGCATACCTTCCTTCCATTAAGATTACCGGAACGGCCGGATTCTGCTCGCGGTAAAGACGCGCCGCTCCGGCATACCTGAAGGGAAAAATCACGCTGTACGGCCTGGGCGAGATTTCGGCGATCGCGAATTGAATAATATCCTCGCCCGCGTCGTCGGCGATTACTACCGGTTTTACCCGGCGGAACAGGGCAAGCGAGGAGCTTCTCGCCTCATCCCGGATTCTGGCCTCGTCGTAAAGCAGGCCGAACGATACATCGGTAACAACGAGTACCGGGGAACGGGCAAGGAATATCAGGGGCAAAACAGCCGCCGCGAGAACGATGCCNGCGGNNATTGCCAGTTTTTTAAAAANCGGCTTCATGGTAATATTTAAGGATAATACCATAAATAATGCGGCTTGACCAATAAGGCCGCAGGCGTTAATATGGTAAGGATAATTAAACGGCTTTTTCAAAAACCGATGTTCAGAAAAGCCAAAAATTTTTAAGGAGTGAAAACATGACCAGTTACAGAGAATTGGGCCTTGTCAATACAAAGGACATTTTTAAAAAAGCGGTTTCAGGCGGCTACGCTATTCCGGCGTACAATTTCAATAATATGGAACAGATGCAGGCGATCATCCAGGCCTGCGTCGAAACCAAATCCCCTGTTATTTTACAGGTTTCCGCCGGAGCGCGCAAATACGCGAACCAGAACATTCTGAAAAACATGGCACGGGGCGCGGTCGAGTACGCCCACGAATTGGGCTATGACATCCCCATTGTTCTGCACCTCGATCACGGCGACGGTTTTGAGATTTGCAAGGACTGTATCGAAACCGGCTTTTCTTCGGTAATGATAGACGGCTCGCACTTTTCCTACGAAGAAAACGTCGCCCTTACAAAAAAGGTCTGCGAGTTCGCGCATTCGCAAAAAGATTACGTTACGGTTGAAGGCGAGCTTGGCGTTCTGGCGGGAGTGGAAGACGACGTCGCATCGGAGCACAGCCACTACACCCAGCCTTCCGAAGTCGTGGATTTTGTCAGCAAGACAAAAGTTGATTCACTGGCGATTTCAATCGGCACAAGCCACGGGCGCACAAAGTTCAAACCCGAACAGTGCACAAGAGACGCGAACGGCGTTCTTATCCCCCCTCCGCTGCGCTTCGATATTCTTGAAGAAATCGAAAAACAGATTCCCGGCTTCCCGATTGTCCTTCACGGCTCTTCGTCAGTCCCCATTGAATACGTGCATATGATAGAAAAATTCGGCGGCCACCTGAAAGATTCCGTGGGCATCCCTGAGGAACAGCTTCGCAAAGCGGCGAAGAGCGCGGTCTGCAAGATCAACATCGATTCAGACGGCCGTCTTGCCATGACAGCCATAATCCGCAAAGTCCTGGTTGAAAAACCGGATGAGTTTGATCCCCGCAAATTGCTTGGGCCGGCCAGAGACGAGCTTAAAAAACTCTACGCGCATAAAAACCAGAACGTGCTGGGTTCGGCGGGACAGGCGTAAAAGCCTTTTAAACATCCCCGGGGAGTATCAGTGAAAAAGAACTTTACCGTTGTGCCGCTGTTGTTTACGCGAAACGTAAAACTGTCCGCAAAGATGTTTTACGCATTTTATAAAATCGGCAAAGCGCGGCTTTTCCCGAAACGCGATTACGGTTTCAACCACTTTAAAAACCTGGGGCTTGTTTATTTCAAACTTACTCCGGCATGTAACCTTCGCTGCGTTATGTGCGGACAGTACGGCGACAAGGGCGTAATGAAAGACTGCGCCGCCGAAGAGACAAAAAAAATACTCCCGTTGGAAACATGGAAAAAGTTTATAGACGAAATCGCGCCTCAGCGCCCTGTCACCTACATCTGGGGCGGGGAGCCTTTCCTCTACCCTGACCTGTTCCCGCTCGCGAAGTATATGGTAGAAAAGGGCCTTTATGTAAGCGTGAACACAAACGGCACTTTAATGGAAAGGCACGCCGAGCAGATTGTCCGCGACAANTGGGCTACAATCTTCGTCTCCCTTGACGCTTTCCGCGACGTAAACGACGAACTGCGCGGCAAGGGCGCCTACGACAAAGTAATCGCCGGTTTTAAGGCGATCAACAGGGAAAAGGAAAAACAAAAAGCCAAATATCCCCTTCTTGCGATTGTAACGGTTGTCACCAACAAAAATTATATGGACCTGGAAAACCTGACCGAGGCAAGCAGGGAGTACAACATCGATCTTCACGTAATGAATCTGGGAACCTACACCAACGACAGCATCGTTGCCACCCAAAAACGTTTTATGAAAGAAAAACTCGACACCGACATCGACTGCCTTGAGGCGTACAACACCGGGTACAATTTAGGTATCGACGGCAAAAAACTCCACGATATTTTAATGAACATCCATAAAAAGAATTTCGACCACCCGATACTTACAGTCCCTGTTTTAAACCCGGAAAAAACGCACACCTATTACGCGGAGCTTGAAACGCCCGTACGCAACCACTGTATCGTTCCGTGGTGCCAGGCAAACGTAAACTACAACGGGGACGTTCACTTCTGCGCTGATTACCCCGATTACATTCTGGGCAATATTACGGAACGTTCTTTTAAAGACATAGTCAACGGAGAGCGCGCCAATCTCTTCAGAAAAATAATCCACAAATGCGAGGGCGGAATGTTTCCAGGATGCCTTCGCTGTTATCAAAATATGCTTTTTGGGAAAAAAATCAAAGGGTATTAACAGGGGTTTCGTTATGCAAAACCGAAAAACCAAAATTGTATGTTCTCTGGGGCCGGCGTCGTCCTCAGACTCCGTGGTGCGCGATCTTTTGCTTGCGGGCATGAACGTCGCCCGTTTCAATTTTTCGCACGGCACGCATGAAACGCACCGTACCGCGATAGAGCAGGTCAGGCGCATTTCAGGCGAACTGGGCGTTTCCGTCGCCATTATGCTGGATACCAAGGGGCCTGAAATCCGCACCGGCATGACAGAAAACAACGAAGTTGTAACAATACGCAAAGACG
>JGI24698J34947_10000788_pt1 | contig 15771 bp, 29 predicted proteins | sample TergutMp193P3_FD_34947 | JGI IMG/M metagenome (IMG submission 34947) | reverse complement strand
TGCCTGTGTTGGTGGCCGCGCTCTGGTGCTCCGGTAGCCTGTGTTGGTGGCCGCGCTCTGGTTGCCTGTGTTGGTGGCCGCGCTCTGGTCGCCTGTGTTAGTGGCCGCGCTCTGGCTGCCTGTGTTGGTGGCCGCGCTCTGGTCGCCTGTGTTGGTGGCCGCGCTCTGGTTGCCTGTGTTGGTGGCCGCGCTCTGGTCGCCTGTGTTGGTGGCCGCGCTCCGGTAGCCTGTGTTGGCTTCTTTTTTATTATCCCAATCAACCTTCTCAAAAATGAGTTTTACCGCAGCGTCAATTATCCCTTTAATCGACAGCTCACCTTTTATTGTGAGCTTCTTACAGACCCGCTTGCTATCGCCTCCTCTTTCATCGGATACATCTTCCGCTTCAATTTCTGCGAAGCGGGAATCACTCGGAGAATAGTAACTAAAAACACCGAGCGGATTTTCAACAAAATGTAACCCTTTATTACAAAGTTTAGCTTCTTCTTCTTTGTAGGTTTGCCCAATTTTATACTGCTTATCTCTGCACCGCAGGTTTTTATCAAATCCCTTATAGCCTTTCACCTTATCTTATCTCCTCGCTAAAATCGCGTTCCGTACCCCCGCCGCCTCGCGTACCACAGGGTCGGCGTAGCCTAAGTGTTTATAAACGCACTCGCCTTTGGCGCACGGCGGCCTCTCAAAGCCGCGTTTTTCCCAGTCTCTGCACCTAACGCACATATTGTCCTTCTTCTCCATGACTCAAAGTTTCACAACGCCTTCACGCTGAGGCCCGCAATGTGTTTCTTGCCGGCAAGGATTCTCTGGATTTCCCAGAGCTTCACCTCCCGTCCCAATACCTTGCCCGCTTCCTTTGCCGCTTCGCCCATGCTCTCGCATGTCACGCCGCTGACGCGTACCCGCTTCTTATGCGAATGCTGCCCTGCCTTCATCGTCCCTCCCAGTGGATGAAAGATAGTTGGTGGAGAAGACAAGATTTGAACCTGCTAGCAAGTGATCTGCAATACACTACGTCAAACAGCTCCATGATTGCGCCGCTTTGAATCGTCTCCAGTGCTACTTTTTTCACTAAAAACCTCCCATCTTCAAAATTCATTCCGGCAACGCCGGTTTATCATAGTGGAGCTTCGGGGAATCGAACCCCGGAGCGGGGAAAAAGGAGGTAATAACCCGCTTGCCGCCAGGCAGCCCCTTGTTGCCCGCCCTTTCGAGCGGGCATAGCGTTTTTCCATCTTTCTTATAGGCTCACCTCCTCTTCATAGCGGCTATTTTCAAGTACTCGCGTATGTCGGTCGTGGTTATGTTTTTGAAAACCGCCCGATTACCATTACTGAAAGAGACAATCACGTCGTTATCCGACTGGTGAAAAGCGATGACGTTATCAAGGTTGATTATGCAATCGCCGTAACACAGCCACCGCGGTTTCAGTGCGTTCATGCCGTCCCCCTAAAACAGGTTGTTGGACGCGTCGCCCGCTCCTTGCGCGGCTCCTGCTTCCGGGTCGACCTCGCCCTTTGGTTCCTCGCTGCCTTTGGCGAGCTGGGCGGCCAAGTCCGCGGCTCCCGTGCCTTTGTCCTCCGGCGTGACGTTGCGTGTTTCGACGAAGTCCTCCGCTTCCTCGATGGAGTAGATCCCCGCGAACACGTCCGGGAACGCCTCCTTGCAGGCGCGGGAAAGTGCGCGGGCTCTCATCATGCGGTCAGGGTATTTTTTGTAGTTGTCCTTCTCCGCAAGACCCGCCTGCTTTGCCATTACCGCGTCGAAATACCCCGTGAACTTTTCGGCCGCTCCATGCGGGCTTACGCGGGTGATGACCACCTCCGCCTTTTCCACAGTGTGGCTTTTCCATTCAAGGCCGCCGTACTCGGGGTTGCTCCGCGCAAGGGCGTACATAATCTCCGCCGACAGGGTGGGCCTGCCGTTGATGACCACGACGTTGTTGACGCTTGCCATCGGCGAAAGCCCCAGCTCGTGGCCCCATTGCAGGGCGACGAACACCTTTTCGGCGGTATTCAGCGTCTGCGGCACAAGGCCGGATTTTGCGAGCGTCGCCGCCATTTTTAGTTTGTCTTCGAGCGTCGCAGGCATAAGCTCCGACGACTTCTCCCGTAATGTGATTTGCGTATCACCCATAAAAACCTCCAAATATGTTTACCCGTTATCGGGCTGTTACCTGCTATACCTCTTGTCAACGGTAAAATCCTTCTTGAAGCGATAAGGTAGATAACTCTTTTTCTCCGCACGGGATTTCCCGAAACAGCCCTGATGAAAACCGCAACCTCCTTTGCGACGGCGGTACTTCTTGGTTGCCACCGACCCCGGAGCCCCTCTGTCGTCTCCAGCGGATATATACCCGCTACGCTCTCTTTTCATGGTCGGCCTCCGGTAAGATCCCCTGTCCCTTCTGGGCAAGCCCCCACTCGATGACGAATCTTTCTCTCGTGATTTTTCCGTTCACATACTCGCGGACGAGCGAGTAAAATGCCCTGTAATTCATGGCCTCTCCTTAAAACGGGATATACCCCGCGGCTTCTTCCCGGCAGTCCGGGCACACGCCGTCCACAAGCTCGTTATGCTTGGCGCAGAAAAGCCTCCCGCAAACCTCACACTCGCCGTAGCCGTCGTCGATTTCCTCGCCACAGACGGAGCAGAGGCATCTGGAATAGTTCGGTGTCTTCGGTGTCACTTCGCTTCCTTCCCTTTCATATTTGATAATTGCCACTGCCACTCCTGCTTGCAGGCGCGAAGGCTTTGCAGCTCCTCATAGGCGGCGTTCATTTCTTTCTCCGCATATTCGTATGCGTACTTCTCGCGCTCATACCTCTTGGCGGCCTGGCCCTCGAGGGCTTCAAGGTTTTTTATTTCTTGTTCTAACCAACTTTTTTCGACCATCAGACTGCCCTCCTTTTAAAAACTGAAAATAAAGCCCCTCCCCGTGGTACAATAGTATTGACCGACTAAATTCCTACGAAGAGGGGCAAAAACGTCTTCATGGCTGGGCCTCCGGGGAGGGCGGGGCAGGCTGATGACGATTTACCATGTCAATAATTGCTTCCACGACAAGGGAGTTTAAGCTCATGTGTGATTTAAAACGGGATTTGTAATCAACAAAGGTTCTATAAACCTCCCCTGGGACACGAATCGTTATCATCGCGACATCATTTTCTCTGGTTTCCATTTGCAACCTCATATACGTTGTATTATACAACTATATTAATGTATTGTCAATACTTTTTTGCAATTATTTTGATATCTTTTGCGAATTCCTGCCGAAAATATACGGTTGCAATTTAGTTGCATATTGGATATATTTGGAGGTGAAAATGGCGAAAGAAGGCACTAGACCTATGACTTTATATTTTCCTCGTGATATTTATTACTACTTGAGAGCGATTGCGGACATAGACCGCCGGTCTATGGCCCAAGAAGTCTTTTTCCTGATTGAGCAAGCAGCTACGGAACTGAACCTCCAACTTGATGTTAATATAGAAACTGACAAAACGTTTATTGACCCGAACACCCAAACTAAAAATTTACCGTTTACTGAAAAAGCGATAACAGCAAACACAGAGTTTTTACTAAGGATAATGAGAGCGCGTAAAAATGACTGGTCTTGGGGTAAGGAAGTTTATAACGACGAAAAACCGGCCAGGCAAGCATACGACGATATTTTAGCATTGGTTAAAAGCGAAGGGCTTGATCCAGGCGAGTTGCTTGAAGACGCTAGAATAAAATTGCCGTCCACAGGTTATTTTAAACCGAGAAAAAAGCTATAATTGTCCCGTTCCGGCGGAGATAGAGAAGGGAGAGATACCGCGAAAGCTTATTAATGGAATAACCCCTATTTGGTGGAGGTAGAAGTGGAATCATGTTTAAAATCATCAGCGGCCTTTTAGTTATTGGCGTAATTTTATATATTTTTTTCGGCGTGTGGGGAATAGTTGCCCTGCGGTTTTATTTGTTGTTGCGATTTTGTTCATAATAAAGGACACAAACAAAATGTCAGTCGCGCAAAGCATAGGTATTGGATCGTCTTCCGGAAACAACAGTAATAACTCTGGCCTTTCGTTTGATTCAGAAATTGATATTGGTAGTATTGAGGTATATATACAGTACAGAAACAATGATGGCAATACCACTTCAAGGGGTGTTGATGTGCATAAAATAGGAATCGCGGGTAAAGTTTTATATATCCGGGGTTTTTGCCATTTAACCAATGAAGAACGGACTTTCAGGGTTGACCGAATAATCGAAGCCACGGCCTATGGAAAAAGCGTAAACCCTTTTGTTTTTGTAAATGAATTTTGCAAAGACAGGGAAGAATTTGACAAAGCCCTGCTTAACGGCGTTAATTTCTGTCTTACCGGAACGCTCAAAATTATGACGCGCAGGCAGGCACAGGAAAGGATTGAGGCATACGGCGGCGGCTTTCATAAATGTATCAGGTACGATACACATTATTTAGTCGCGGAGAATCCCAACAGGAAAACCGGAAAATTAATTGAGGCGAAAGCGCACGGCATACCAATAATTGACGAAGATACATTTATCAATTATCTATCAGAACCAACTATGGCGCAGGTGAATAAACGACAAATAAAAGACCAGTATGAGTATTACAGGGAAAGCGTCGAAAACGACTTAGATATAAAGAAAAATTATTTATAGACTTTATTGACACCCTCTCCATAACCGTGCTACCATTCCTCATAGCGTTTTTCCGTCCCACCTCACAGGCATATCTGTTTATGAAAAATGACACGTTGACAAGCCAAAACGACCGGCGGATGACCCTCAAAGAAGTCGCCAAAGCCACCGGCGCTTCCTACAGCACAGTTGCCGCGTATGCCCAAAAGGCGGGCTGGACACAGAACGGCAAGACCACCCTTCTCACCGAGTCGCAGGTTACAGTGATTCTGGAAGCGATGAAACGCGGAAAGAATAACCAGTATGTCCTTCCAAGCTCCTTGGAAGGTATAGACACCTCAAAAAGCCGTGCCTTGCGCGTTGATTTGCTCCATCGGCAAATCGAGGCCGAAATGCAGGGTGAAATCGACGAATTGAGGGCGGAAAACAGCGCCTTGCAAGATAACTTACAAGCCAAACAAAAACTTTTAGACCAGAGAACCGACGGCCTTGAAATAGCACAGCGCATATTGGAGGCGCGTGGACTAATGATGAGCGACCGGGAAGACCTCTTGGCGACGTACAGGAGGTAGGGCTTTTATCGGCGCGTAAGGCTCACTTTGTCCACAACTGTGAGAGTATCGGCGCAAGGTAAGTCTCCACGATTACTTCGGGGCCGAACCATGCCTGCACCTTGTCGCTGGTCATTTGCACCCAGTCGAACTTTTCGGCAAGCGGCGGTGTTTGTTTAAATTGCTGTAGAGCCTCGACTTCAGGGAATGTCGTTCCTTCCATGCCTTTAAAGTGATACAAGCCTAAAGGCCAACCGTGGCCGCCTAAAATAAATACTTTGTTTTTCCCCAAGAGGCGTTTTGGTTGCGCATAATATTCTGTTGTATATACTTTTTTCTTTCGTCGGTTGCCGTCCTTTGTGTTGTAATAATACTGCTCAATCAGCCTCTTGCCTTTGACTTTTTTCTTTTGATCCAACGATTTACTTAGCATTGCCAAAAATTGTGGAATAGGTAAGCCATACTGACGGCTGTCCGGTATGATGTCCTGATCGGCGCGAAGCCTGAACTGCCCTTTCACCTGGGCATTAGGATCACCACCGCGCGCCGTGTTCCAGATAAACCGACCGTAGTGTCCTTCCCCGCTTGAGCGCAGAGGTCGCGGCCCGCCTGTAATTTCTTCTTCCCAGCCGGAGAACCGGCCGTAGTGATCGGATGTATAAACGGACGCCTGTTGACCGCCTATTTTCTCGGTGGGGTTTGCTTTCTCTATCCTGAACTGCGAATTAACAAAGGTTGGGTTTCGTATCTTGTATTTTGTCGCCAACACCTTCGGCGCAAGGTCTTTGAATAGTCGCGCCTGATCATTGAGGTATTGAGCCACTGCCCTCTGGGTCTCTTTAGGGAACATTTTTAGGGCGCTTTGAACCTTTATTAATTCGTCCATGTTCATGGTAAACTTGAACCCTTCGGCCATGAGAAAATAATTGCTTCTGGTTTTGCTATAGTCAAGAGCGCTTTCTCAGCTCTCTGGTCAAAATAACCGGTTGACAAACTGGCGTGATGATATTAGTATAAATCCAGCGTTTTTCCATCTTTCCTTATAGGCTTAGGCCATTCCTTGTGGGGAGTGGTCTTTTTTGTCTCTAGAGCCTGCAGGAGGGGGAGGGGAACATGTCGATACTTGAGCCAAGGGAGCTGACAGCTGTCGAGCGAAAAGCTTGGTACGCGGACGCATGGGAAGAATACGCCGCTATACTGCAAGAAGGCGCCAACGGCCCAGAGAGATTAGGCTCCAGCGCTGTGCCATACGATCCTGACAATCTCCCCTCTTGGTTTACACGCGATATGAGAGCCGCCGCCGCACGCCTGTCATCGCAAGACCCGCCTGCCCTCCTCACGCTTGAAAATATTGGTATCGAGATGCGACGCAGAGATCCGTTTTGCGTTCCGAATACAGAGCGGTGTTTCTTGAGCGCCGCGCTTTCAGGCGGCGATATCCCTGCGGGTGTCACAGAATCGGTATTCCTCGTTCCACGGCACAAATTAATTTTCCTCGCGCTTTTACAACTTAAGGAGCTTGGCGTCGAGAGCAAAAACTACGTTCCGATGCTGGAGAAACTACTGGGCGATCTCGGAGAATATGTCAAAGAACTCAAGGGTGTTCTCCCTTGGCCGTCCGCCACCCACGGCTTTGCCGCATCGCTCATAAAGCTTGCCCTGGAAAGGAGCAAGCCTTGACAGCGATGGATAGCGCTCTATTCACCGACGACGAAAGAGAGCGGTTCACTGAATTGGCCGGAAAATACGAACACGACGATAGCATGGACAAGGTGGACGCGGAAATCAGAGCAGGCGCTGAGATTTTCGCGACACGAGAAGCAAAGAAGGAGGCTGAAAAGCCGGCGAAGAAAGGGCCGCGCTTTGTAAGAATCGGCGGCGCGGAAATTACGCCTATCCACTGGGTCGTCAAGAACTTCCTTGAAGCCGGGGCTTTGGGCATGGTTTTTGGGGATTCCGGGACATACAAATCGTTTTTGGCGGTCGCGCTTTCCGCATGTATCGCAACAGGCAAGGATTTCTATGATATGCCGGTCAGGCGAAAAGGCGCGGTGTACTATGTCGCCGCCGAAGGACAAATGGGAATCATCCGCCGCTTCCGCGCATGGAGCCAGGAAAACCGCTCGATTCTTGACGCGCCGCTTTATCGGTACGAAGGGGCGGTAAACCTGTCCCTTGCCGCCGATATGCTGGTAAAAGCGCTGGACAAGGCGATAAAAGCGGAGGAAGCGCCGCCTGTTTTGGCGGTGATAGACACATGGAGCAGGTCTTTAGGCGAAGACGATTCCGATACGACCGCCGCGGCCGTAGGCTTGGGAAAACTGGACGAAATAAGGGCGCGGTTTACCGATATGGCGGTGCTCGTAATCCACCACACAGGACACGCGAACAAGGACAGGGCGCGCGGCGCCTCACTGCTCCACGCCGCCGTGGACAGTGAGTATCGCCTGGAAGTGGACAAAGAGCGAAACATCATAATGACCAACACGAAAAGCAAGGAATCGGAGCTTTTGCCGCCTATGGCGTTCCGTGCAAAAGGGGTGCGGCTGCTGAACGATATGGGCGGTTTTATCTTGAATGAGGACGGTGAGATAGAAACCTCGGCAATACTGGAAGTGGCAACGGATTATAAGCCGCCTATTGACGGTATCGGATTAAAACAGAAGTGGGTGATTGATACGCTCAGGAGGCAGAATAATGAAAAATTGGAATATGAGGATTTATGGCTGGCTTTTAAAAATGAATATCAAGATGAGTATAAAAAAGTTCAAAAAGGCTATCTTGATCAGGCGCTTGATGGCCTTGAAGGTAAGGGTCTTATTTACCGGGAAGGCGAATTTGTATGTTTAAGCAGGTAAAAATGTATAAATATACAAAAAAGCCGTATATTTATGCAATAAACATAGATTTTTACAAAGCTGTCACTAAATCACTAAACGTCACTAAACAGCACTTAGTGACGGTGATCCGAGAGGAAGAAATCGGAGGTTTGGAGCAGGGCCATGTTATGGCTTTTTATACATTTTTATTCAGGAGAGATAAATGACAAAGGCAGAAGTTGAGTTATTGGACAAAGCGGCGTTAGTGGCGTTCGGTGTGGATCTGAAAAGACAACTGGAAGAACCGGATACGGACACCAATGAAATCGCTATGAACGCATGGAACGCGGCATACTTCTTTATCGACGCAAGATATGACTATATTCTTGAGGAGTACTTTCCAGATATAGATACCTTGCGTGAAATATTGGAATTGGATGGCAATATAGAACTCTTAAGCCAATATAAGGACAAGCCGGAACCGCTTAAGGCTTACAGCGAAGATACCATTGGAACCGGTAAAACCACAGGACAGATGGCGATTACTCGTTGGTTGCGAAAACAGACCGATCGGCGATGATGAAAGCGGCGCGTATATAAAAAGGTACTGCGAACGCGTTATGCGCAATCTTAGCCACTTTAGGCGCGACCGCTGCTAGACGAAGTTGCCGAATTTTTCATTCTAGAGCAAAAAAGTGTTAACCTCTTGACTATAGCAAAAGTGTTAACCAATATCAAATTAACGCGGAGGGATACTATGTACGGCATAATCTACAAAGCAACATCACCCGATGGCAAAGTGTATATCGGGCAGACAATCCGGACATTAAAACAACGCAAAAGCGCCCACGCCTTCAGAGCGAAGAAACAGGATCGCCGCACACCCTTCCAGCTTGCGCTACTCACCGAGGGTTTCGCAAACTTTGCATGGGAACAGGTCGACCAGGCTGAAACGAAAGCCGAACTGGACGCGAAAGAGAAATATTGGATATCTCACTACAACAGCATGAATCCAGAGAAGGGGTATAACAACCAGGATGGGGGGATTCACTATTCGCCATCGGCAGAGACTTTGTGTAAAAAGAGCGAAGCTTGGAAAGGAGAGAAAAACCCCATGTTTGGGAAACACCTCACGCCCTGGAATAAAGGATTACAAGGCGCTCAAAGACACTCAAACGAAACTCGTCAAAAGATAGGCGAAGCTAACAGAAACCCCTCCGTTGAAATACGTTGCAAACTGAGTAATGCCAGAAAAGGTAAACACCTATCACCAGAAACACGCCACAAATTAAGCGAAGCAAATAAAGGCCAAATTCCTTGGAATAAAGGTAAATCAGGGGTTTATTCCTCTGAAACCCGCAGGAAAATCAGTGAAGGAAACAAGGGAGAAAAAAGCGGTAATGCCACCATCTCCGAAGCCACGGCACGGCAAATAAAGGTTGATCTACAGGCAGGATTGAAGATGTCTATCATAGCAAAGAAAAATAATGTTAAGCCTTACATTGTAGAGCATATCAAATATGGCAGAGCGTGGGCATGGCTAACGGTGGCTTAAAAACGGCTTCTGAGATCGCTCGAATAAAGGGTGTATCTCGCCCAGCAATTAGTAAGTATATCGCCCGTAATAATATTCAACCGGCAGGTAAAAAAGGAAAACTCCCCCTTTACGACTGCTCCGCCGAGCCCCTCGCCTCTTACCTCGCAGCCACGCAGAAACCCAAATCCCCGCCGCACTCCAATCCGACCGCCCTGCCGGAGACCTCCGCAAAGAGCAAAAAAAGTAAAAAGGCTAAAAAATATGACCGCCCTTTAAACGACATTTTAGCCACTGGGATAGGCGAAGGTGGAAGCTTAAGCGCAGCATTTTACACCGAGGCGTTGCAAATGGCACGGGAGGCAAAAGACGCGACGCTTATTTTCAAGCTTGGTGTTGCCGCCGACAAGGAAGCGAAAGACGAGGTCATCCGTGAGCAAATGCGCCTAACAGAGCAGGCAAAAGAAAAAATCGCCTTAGAACGCGCGGAGCACCTCAAAATAGAAAACGACATTAAAAAAGGTTATTACGTTCTCCGCGAAGCGGTGAAGGTTTTATTCGGGCGCGTGTATGCGGTACACACGTCGGTCTTGACTTCTATAGGACTCAAATTAAGTGATTTAATTGACGCGCTCCCGCCCGGTTCTGGCCGCCGCGGCAAGATACGTAAATTTATCGACAACGAGATATTCTCAGCTTTGGAAACAATTCAAAGACTGCTGATAGAATACATTGGCGAGTAATCATAGCTATTTATCAGGTTTCTTTTTCCGCACCTCAAAAAATTGAGTAATCATTGATGTTAAGACTACTGTTGCAAGGTATTTCAGCACCGTTCCCGTATCCTCGTGCATTTGTTTTAAAACCAAATTATTGGGGCAAGAAATTCCCAGATACCTAGCCAAAAGAAAAATAATAAGGATTACAAGGAAAACAGCTATGAGAATAAGCGGGTGGGAGATGTTTTCGTATACGTGATCAAGGTGGGCAACCCAATTCCGGTGTTTTTTACCGGAATCCTCGTAAATTTGGTCGAGATCATCGTTTTTGGGATGCTTGACGGAACGAACACCGCTCTCTTTAGTGGCATCTTCTTTCGGAGAATTATTTAGGTTATTAACTATCTCAGAAAGATCATGGATTGTCACCGAAGTATTCCCGAAAATATTTTTTCATATCGTTTTTTTCTATGACACTGTTCATTAAGCCTTTCCCCCTTTCAAGGGCCTTCTCCCAAGGGCTGCCCGGCTGATGAGACCAATTTGATAATTCTCCAGCCGACCATTTCCCAAAATGGTTTATGACAGCATCAATTAGTTTGACGATTTTATTAAACGTCCCCACATTATCTTCAGTAAATTCATATTGGTTATAAAAAGCGTCAGGGTTTTTTTCAAGCCACGTATGAACGCGTGGGTATACAGGACCAAAATTCCACGCTTTTGCATTTTCGCCTACAAGGTCTAATTTAGCCGCCAAAAGAAATCCGTCGCATATATACAGGAGTTTTTGGAGCTTGGTTTCCCCAAGGGAAACTTTGTCTTCTTCTGTTTTTTCTTCATTCAAGAGATTAACGCGGCTTATGATAAATTTGGCAAAATCGATGCTGTCGATCATAATACCCCCTAATCCCTAAATTTTACCGATTCTGATAGGAGGGATTATGCACGCCTGCCTACTGCCCCAAGAGCCGTGAATCGTATCCAAATCTCCTCCCTTAAGATACACCACATTGGCAACGGTCAAGCATTATCGTTTTGCCTTTTACGGCTTCGTGACAACAAGTTATATAAATATATCATTTTTTTTGAAAAAGTCAACTACTTTTTTTTATTTTTTACCCTCACGCGCCGAGGTGAAAAGCGGCTATTTCCCCGCCTTCTTGGGTCTCCCCTTGCCGGGCACGACGCGGATAGCTTCAAGCGCGGATTCGGCGTAAACGACCTCGCGGGTTATTGGTTTAATACCTGCCCTGTGCAGTCTTTTCTGAACGGTATCAGAGCTAACTTTTAAAATTTTTGCCATTTCGGATATAGTCAATCCGGTCATACTCCTATTATCGGAGTTTATCAGAAATTTCCAATAAAATCAACTGAATTTTCGGACATTTTCTCTTGACATTTTGTCCGAAATATTGGACAATTATTCAACAGGAGACCGTCCATGAGAAGGAACCAACTCGACGCCTTAACAAGCCGCCTCGCGAGCCTTCAGGCCGCTGGGCTTCGCAGAGATCTCACGAAAGAGCAGTTTATGAGCCAGATGCTTTCTCTAGGCATGAACATCTACGAGAAGAAGATTCTTCCCGCCAAGCTGGGCTTTCCTCCAGAGCTGGAGCGGACGCCGGAACCCACCGCGAAGATAATCCCATTCCCGGAGAGGGGCTTATGGCCTTCGGCATAATCTACCGCGCCACCGGCCCTGACGGGCGCATGTATATCGGGCAGACGACATTGTCTTTAAAACAACGAAAGGCCGCACATAAGTGCATGGCATTAAAAAGAGATAAGCGTTCCGCTTTTCAACTCGCTATCTTAGACCACGGTTTTTCATGTTTTATATGGGACGAAATCGACCAGGCCGAGACCAAAGAGGAGCTTGACCAGAAGGAAAAATACTGGATATCTCACTACAACAGCATGAATCCAGAGAAGGGATATAACAACCAAGGCGGAGGAGTAAAGACCGTTTATTCACCTGAGGCTCGTAAAAAGATAAGCGAGGCACTCAAAGGCCGGCGCCTTTCTCCCGAACACCGCTGGAAGATTAGCGAAGCCCTTAAAGGTCGCCCTGTTTCGGAGGAAACCCGCCGGAAACTTAGCGAAGCGGAGAGAGGGGAAAAACATTATTCCGCTAAAATTATCGAAGCAACCGCAAGGGCTATCAAAGCCGACTTACAAGCTGGATTAAGAGTCTGCGAATTAGTTAAAAAATATAATGTTAGTAGATTTATCATTGATACAATTAAGCGCGGTAAAACATGGGCGTGGCTATAAATACCCCCTTGACTATAGCAAAATATCATGGGACGATAAGCTCATAAGCTACTGTCGTGATGACAGAAGGAGAAATTATGGACGGTTACGCAATGGCGGCTTTTTTCGGGCCGCAGATCGAGAAATTCAGCCTTATCCAGAGCCGAATTTTCAAGCCGCCTTTTGAGGAAGCTATAGCGGCGGTTACGTCTTTTCAAAAAGTTTTCACCAACGAACCACCCATCGAAAAAGCAGTTCGTCTATTATAACCGAGAAATTCCACCCTGTCCGCGTTAAAGGTGGTGGCATTTTGAATTCAGACAAATGGGCGCTTAAAAAGGACGAGGGGAAATTTTTCCTCTCCGAAGAAAACGCGGAAAAATTAGTAAGGGAACTTATCGAGTTTTATCACATAGACATTGCAAGCTTCGCCAGTGAAAACCTGAAAGCGTCCGTAAGCCAGGCCCTTGATATTTTGCAGGACGGATACCGCCGTGGTCTTTTGGAAAACAAGCGTACTGACGACGGCGGGCTTGAAGTAATCCAGACCGTCAAAGACGGTAAGCAGAAAATTACGTACAGGGAAGTAACGGCGAAGCATAAGCGCGCAATGGACGGCTACGCTGCGGAGGTTATTTTTGAGCGACAGCAAGCTCTTTTGGGATCTCTCTCCGGCGAAGGTAAGGACGTAATCGGCAACCTGAAACGCTATGACCTCCATATCGCGGAGGCGTTGGGGTCTATTTTTTTTCTGGCATAAACCGGATGGGATTATGGATTGGCGAAGTGCTGTACATATTCCGCAACCCGGATATTGTCGAAGGAATGACCTTCTCTCGTCTTTATTGGTATTACCAATGGGCGGATGCTTTCAGAAAGGCCGAGCGTAAGGCTTATGAATAGTTTTGCTGTACAGACAATCTTTACCGCTATGGACAAGACCAGCGGTGTACTCGATGGAATAAGCCAAAACATTGGCAATTTTCAGACCAAGGCAAGGCTTGCTTTTGCAAGCATTATTCCAAGTGGGAAATTCCTCGGTTCTTTAGCCAGTCAAGTTGCGATAGGCACATTGGCAGTAAAGGGGCTTACGGCGGCTTTCAACGGTCTTAAAAATACCATTACCAGTATCCCCCAATTTGCGGCTAACGCAGACGCGATTGGCAAGCAAAGTCAGATATTAGGGCTCGCGGCTGAAGAATTACAGCGGTATCAATACGCCGCCAAAATGTCCAATGTTTCACAGGAACAACTTACTGCTTCATTCCAAACGCTCAATCGTTCAATCGGTTCAGGCTCACTTTTTGCCACACTGGACAAACTTGACAAAGGGTTATCTACACAAATCCGCCAAGCAAAGAGTACATCTGAAGCGTTTATGATGATGTCAGACGCCATAGCCAGGGAGAGCGACGTGGCGAAACGGGCGGCAATCATGCAAGCCGCGTTCGGGAAGTCGGGCAGCGCGCTCACCCCCATGATGGGAGGCGGCGCCGAAGGGCTGAGGGAACTGATGGAGGCCGCGCCGAACATTATCAGTAACCGCACCATTGCAGTCGCAACAATTTTCGGCAAAACCGTAACTCATATCAAAGAGGTTATTCAGTCCTTTACCGATACAATCCGGTCAAACATTGTTGAGGCGATAACGCCCTACATTTTGGCAATTAAAGATTGGCTGGACGCCAACGAAGAGTTAATAAAAGTCAAAATACAGGAATTCATAAATGGAATTATCGCGCTTATTGAGAAAGTTCGACCCATGATCCCAAGAATAATCCAATCTGTAAGTGATTTTATTAACTTAATAAAACCATTTGTGGTATGGATTTTAGATAAACTACCGACAATCGTTCCGATTGTGATCAGTGTTGTTAGTGCGTTTTTGACATTTAATGCGGTTAAGACTGTAGTTGACAATGTGAGCAATTCTATTAAAGGGCTAAAACTCCTCTTTACGAGTGGGCCTATGGGAATCATTTTTCTTGTTGTCGCCGCGCTCGTCGGCCTCTTCATCCTGCTTGCCCAGAAGGTCGGCGGCGTCGGAGAAGCGTTAACGGTCATAGGACAAACCGCGCTTGCTATCGGAAAACTGATATTAAAGACACTTATATCCCCTCTTGTAGTTGTAATAAATTATGTCATGGATTTAGTACAAGGTATCATAGGTTTAGTTGGCTTAATACCTGGTCTCAGCGACAAAATGGCTGCTGTAAATGCGGGCATACAAGGATATCAGGATATGTTCAACTCAACCCTCGCATTGACCCCTGACGACTTAACCGCAGTTACCGAACCGTATAAAAATGCCCGCGCGGAATTCCTTGAAAAACGGGAAGCCGAAGGGGATGAGCAAAATGAATTGGCAAAGACTATGGCTGCCGGCTTTGAGGAGATGATAAAAGCGCAGATGGGAACCACAGAGGCGGTGGAGGGCCTCGCGGACTCAGGCCCCAACTCGCCGAAGAAGCTCCGCTGGAACGCGATGGGCAACGAGGATTTTTATGCTACGCAAAGGGCGGGCTTGGGTTAACCTAATTCTTTTTGTGCTTTCATGTATTTGTGGAATGTATGATAACTGCGGTTTCCGGTAATAACTCCGGCTACAAAGACGATAATTACCGCAATCACATACTCGGTAAAAAAGAAAAGGAAGGGAGCAATTATAAGAGCGGCAAAAAAGCCCACAACAAAGAGAATGTCATAAAACCGAATGCAGGTACGGGTGTCTTTTTCGACCACTTCTTGCCTGTTCATAACTTAATCATACAGCCTAATGCAATAAATATCAAGGGAAAACAATGAGCCAACTAACCACTGCCGACAAAGAATTCCTCCTCGGTATCCTCAAAAACGCCCCAGTAAAACGCCCCATCGAGGACATCGCCGCATGGGTCGAAGGCCGCCGTATTCTGCCGCCCTCGACGCCCATCCCCGGCCCGTGGCGAAATTCCATGACCCCGTATGGCATAGAAATAATGAACTCCCTGTCGCCTAACAGCGGCATACAGCGCGTCGTGATAATGAAAAGCCGCAAATGCGGCCTCACTACCATTATGGAAAATGTTGTCGCGTATTATATCTTGGAATGTCCGAGCGAGATTTTATACGCCACGGCGAGCGAAGACCTAGGAGCCTGTCGGACTTAGGCCAAAACGCAACAAAAGATTCCGCAAAAAGGGAAATTATGATAAACTCAAAGGCATGGGTGAACGATTTATAAACATAGACCGGGAAACGCCGAT
>JGI24698J34947_10000787_pt1 | contig 15776 bp, 16 predicted proteins | sample TergutMp193P3_FD_34947 | JGI IMG/M metagenome (IMG submission 34947) | reverse complement strand
CTTGACTTCGTAGCCCTTGCGGCGCAGCGTCTCGGCAATCGGTTCGCTGACGTACTCCTTGTCGTCCACTACAAGAATATTCTTTTTTGCCATTATATACCACCCCGTTTTATTGATATTTCCGTTTTACGTAATTTATTCGGCAACGCCGGCTTCCGGCAAATAACAACTGACCCGCGTCCCCGCGCCGAGTTCGCTTTGTATCTCGATTTTCCCGCCGTGCGATTCTATAATCTTCCTGACAATCGCCAAACCCAAACCCGTACCGTCCTCCTTCGTCGTGAAGAACGGGTCAAAAATTTTCCCTATATGCTCGCTGTCGATGCCGCAGCCGGTGTCTATTATAGAGAATATAATATTTTTACCGCCGCCGCCGTCTCTTTCAAGCGTAACGCGCAGCGCCCCCCCGCCCTCCATCGCCTGCACCGAGTTAAGGCAGAGGTTTATTATCGCCTGATTGATTTTCTCCGGGTCGGCCATTACGTACATGGCCTCGGCGTTCGTGAACCCCTTTTCGACCGCTATCTCGCGCCCAAGCCGCTGAATCTCTATCTCCGTGAAATCCACTATTTCGTCAAGCAGCGCGTCCAAGCGCACCCGCCTAAATTCGGTCGCTATGGGGCGGGTGTAGACGAGCAGGTTCGTAACGATTTTATTGAGCTTCGCAAGCCCTTCGGTGATTTTGCCAAGCGTCTTGCGCCGCGGGTCGTTCGCTTCGAGGTCGCGCTCCAAGAGGCCCGCCCACACGCCCATCGCGCCAAGCGGGTTCCTGATTTCGTGGGCGACGGTGGCGGACATCTCGCCGAGCGCGGCCATCGCGCTGGCCTGAACGAGCTGCTTTTCAAGCAACTCCCGCTCCGCCAAACTCTTCCGCAGCTCCGCGTTCCTGTCCGCGAGTTCGAGGTTTATCTTCTCAAACGCCTCTTGCAGAGACAGGTAGCTTCGGTTCACCTGTTCGAAACTCGCAAGCGCACCGTCGAACATCTTTTTGAGGGCCTCGAACTCCTCAAACGAAATGGTATCCCGCGCCGTGTCCGTCATTCTTTCGGCTCCGCATGTTTGAAAATTTTTTCAACGTACTGCCTGAGCTTCTCCTCCTCGGCGAGAAACTCCTTAATCACCGTTTCCGTCCGCGCCAAAATCTCGTTTAGCGACGCGGCGTCCCTGTCGTGCGCCAAGTTTTGGCGGTTTTCCTGCCAATACTCTATCTGCTCCGCGATACCCGCCCGCTCCTTGTCGATTTGTTCGAGAAGGCGAGCTTTTTTTTCAACGCCGGCAACTAGAACGCCCGCGTCGCCGCGCGACAAGACGAGCTTGCTCAGTGACGAGCGGGCGGCGTCCCGCAATTCCGTGTAGACGGACAACTGGCGTTCGAACGAGGCGCACAGTGCGCCTATTACTATTTTATAGTCACGCAACGCGTTGTTCATTTCTTGACCGACCGGTACTCATTCTCCCATACCGTATCCTCCAGTTTCCACTGCGCCTGTTTGGCCCAGTAGTCGTCGGGGTATCTCTGCATCAGGTCTTTGTACGTGTCCACCGCTTCACGGTACTGTTTCAGGTTTCTGTAGATTCCGGCTATCTGGAAGAGACCCCACGGGGTTTCCTGAAACGCCGGATATTTTCTCGTTACCTTTTTGTAGTAATCCAACGCCGTCGCGAAATCCTTTTGTTGGAACTTTACGTCGGCTACTTTATAATAACTGTCCGGCACGCGCACGTAAACGTTGTTTTTTTCCCCCACGTCAATCGCCGCCTGAAAGTAGGCTATCGCCCTGTTTTTGTCGCCGATTTGAGTGCAGGCGGTTCCCAGCTTGTAGTTTAATATTACCTTGTCGGTATAGCCCGCGCTGCCGGCAAGCGCCTGTGTATAAGCGTCTACCGCTTTTTTGTGCTGTTCCAAATCGGCGTAACTGTCACCCAAACGCTCGTATGCCCTGTGTACCCACTCGTGGCTTCTGTTGCCCTGTATAAACTGGCGGAAGAGTTTTTCGGAAACCGCGTAGTCGCCCCTTTCCTGATAGCAGCACGCCTTGAAGAACGCCGCCCGCGGCGCGAACTTGTGGTTCGGGAAGCGGTCTAAAAAGAGCTGGAACTGGTTCTCGGCGTCCTTGTAGAGGCGAAGCCTGTAGTAGCATATCCCGGCGTTGTAGAGGCTGTTAGACGCGATTGGGCCGGTCGGGTTTTCGGCCAAAACCTTTTTGAACTCTCGCAGGGCGTCGTCGTAGCGGGCGTCCTGAAAGGCGCGTATCGCCGCGAGCAGTTTCTGCCCCGCGTCGGTGATGGTGTCTATCGTCATCATCGAGAGCATGGAATCTATGCGTATCTCTATCGGCGCGTAGTTGTCGGCCGCCACGGGCTCGAGATTTTCGGGTTCGTCCGCCGCGGACGAATCCGCCACGACGATTTTCCCCCCGCCGTACTTTTCCACTAACTGCGCGGCCTCTTTCCTGCTGAAGCCCTCGCCCTTTGCCGCGAGCGCCGCTTTGAGATATTTCACGGCCTCTTTCGCGTCGCCATTCTGCCCGTAAATCACGCCGAGGTAGTAATACGCCGCCGCGCCGTATTTAGGGTGCGCAACAGCCTTGTGGAAATTGATTTTCGCCATCTTCGTCTGGCCGTTTTTCAAGCGGGCGATGCCGGCGTAATAATAGGCCCCCGGGTGGTTAGGCTGTATCGCCAAAACCTCTTTCGCGGCGGCAAGCATCTCGTCGTATTTATTTTCTTCGTACAGCGCTATCACTTTCTTCATGGCCTCTTCCGCGCGGGGGTCGAGTTTTACGGGGGCCGCCGGCTGCGGCCTGCGTGCGCCGGCTTCCTGAACGTGCGCCGCCGCGGCGGTTTCCGCCTTATGGGCCTTGCCGTCATGCGGCGGCGGGAGGCCTTTTATTTTGTGTATCAGGCCGTTTATCACCGTCTGCAGGCTGTCCTTTTGGGAGGGGTCGCAGGACGCCATATAGGTTTGGTACTCCTGTACCGCTTTTTCGAGCTGCCCGTCGGCGGCGCACGCGCCGGCGAGCATGAGCTGCGCCTTGCTCCATCCCGGATTATAGACTAACGCTTTGCGCAGGTTGTAAATAACCAACTTATGGTTACCCTGCGCGGCGCGGATTTCCGCCAGCTGCATGTAGGAATTGTAATGGTCGGGGTAGACAGCCAGCACTTTTCGGAACTCCTCGATAGCCTGCGCGTACCTCTTCTCGTTTTTGTACTGCACCGCGAGGCGGTAGTGGATGTACTCCCCCGACTCCCCGGGCGCGTTCTGCGCGGCCGCAAGGGCTGCCAACAATACGGCTATTAATACCGCCGCGGACGTAATTCGCGATTTTTTCATTCTTATTCGACCCCAACGCATATTTTTTGACTTTTATAAAATATACTACAAATTTTCCCCCGCCTTCGCGGGCGCCGGTTTCAATATTACATTTTTCGTCAGTTCCGTCACGTTTTGCTCAGAGAACCCCAATTTTATCTGCACATTGGGGTATACCTCTCTCGCGGCGACGCTGCAGCCTGATATCGTTTTCAGCGCGGCGGACAACTCTTCAAGGTCTTTCTCCATGCTGCCGCTCAAGGCAACCGATTCCGTCAATTTTTTTTTGTAATCGTCCAACATCTGGACATTATCTTCGGGTATCTCGCCAAATTCGTTCATACTGTCGCGCACGAAACGGTACAAGTCGGAAATGTACCCGTCCGACTGAGTATTCTGCAATTCTATGCTGTTCTTTACGCCCTCAATCTTCTTTACGTAACTGTGCATCGTGCTCACGTCGACCACGGTGCGCGTCCCGACGCTGCTGCCTATATGGTTGGCGTTGACCCCGCCTGACGCCGTAACGCTACCGCCCATGATGCCGCGGGCCTTGATTGCGCCGTTGCATGTAACGTCGCAATCGACGACATCCTCCGAAACCACTATGTCGCCCTCCGCCGTCACCGCGGTTTTCTCGATATTGTTCGCCCACACGCGCCCGCCGCACCGGATTATCGACCCGGCACCGCCGACCACGGCCGATTGCAAGTGCAGGTCGCCTCCGCATTTGACCGCGGCGTCCTGCACAACCCCCTTGATGACCAGCGCACCGGACGCCTCTACCGACGCGCTGGACATGACCGCCCCGTCTATCAAGAGGTCGCCGTCAAACACCAGCCCCCCCGTTTCGCCGCCCGCGCAGCCGCCTATCTCCATGAGCGGGCGTACCTCTATCTCGCCGATAGGCTTTTGATAAAACGTGCCGTCATATTCGGCCAACAGCTGGTTGGGGCTGCCGGGCGCCGCCGCCGTGCCCCTCCCGCCCAAAAGCTGTACGTCCTTTACCGGCGGCGCGGGCATGGAGCCGCCGAATACGTCCATCCCGTTCTCCCCAGGCACCGGCGGTACGCGCCGCGCCAGAACGGCCCCGGCTTTCACTTTTACAAACTTGACCGGCAGCGCGGGAACGCCGCCGCTTTCTTCGGGCGCGGCCGGCAAGGACAGGCCCGCCGTTATCTCAACGCTGCCGTCCGTCCCCGGCTTAACCGGCGTGCCGGCCGCCACTTCCACATACCTGTCAAACATCTCGGACGCTATAATCTTGTGTATCACCGCGGTGTTCAACCCGTGGACAACGCCATGCTGAAGCAGTTCCGTCAGCACCATGCCCGCGCCGTAAGGCCCCAAATTCTTGGCCAACATGACATACGCCTTCATTCTGTCGGCCGTATGCTTAACGACAATGCCTTCGTGCTGAGCCATTAACACCGTTTCCGATAAAAAGTTTTATCATAATACGACTGCGGCCTCTTTAGGGTAATATACATTAAACCCCGCCGCCTACCATGTATTTTTTTTGACGCGGGCTTCGCGCGGGCGGAAACGAAAAATTATTTTATTATGGTTTGCCGCCATCCGATATATATATTTGAAAGCAGGAGCGTAAATATGCCGAACACTATAAACATGTTGCTTGACGTCAATATCCCAATAACGGTACAGCTTGGGCAGACCAAGATGAGCGTGCGGGAACTCTTGGCTATGAAGAAGGGGCTGGTAGTCAGGCTGAACCGCATGGCCGGCGAGCCCGTGGACGTGTTCATCCACAATAAAATGATGGCGAAGGGGGAAATTACCGTCGTAGACGACAAACTATCGGTACGCATCTCCCAGCTTTACAGCGCCAAAGAGAAATTCAAGCACTTGTAGGCTTTTCCCACGATTTCAGTCCACAATCTGGTCGACGGCCACGATGAACGCCATCGGGTCGACCACGCGGTCGTTGCGGTGCACTTCGTAGTGAAGGTGCGGCCCCGTGCTTCGGCCGGTGTTGCCTATGTACCCTACTACGTCGCCCCTCCTGACGGCCTGCCCGGTGGTTACCGCCGCCTTCTGCATGTGCGCGTAGAGGGTCAGGAACTCGCCGTTGTTGTGGCTTATCCGTACCACGTTGCCGAAGTACGTCTGGGAGCTTACGTCTTTTACCAAGCCGTCGGCAGTGGCATAGACCGGCGTCCAAACGCTGTTAGCTATGTCCAACCCCTCGTGGTGCAGGCGCAGGCCGGTGAACGGATGGATGCGGTACCCGTATTTGGAGGTCAGTCGCCCGTTCGTGGGCCATATCGCCGGGCGCTTGCTCCAGCGGCTGTTCATCTTTTGCACCGTTTCGGCAAGCTGGCCGAACGTGGATTCCTGAAGTTCCGCCTGATGGTATAGGGACGTAACCTGCAGGCGCAGGGATTCCGCCCTAACGATAAGCGGGTCTTGAATCGACGCGAAGAGTATGTCGTCGTTTGACGGCAAACCCCCGACCCCGGCCTTGCGGACATCGCTGCTGATAGCCGCCATGCCGTACTTAAGCCGCGCGTTGTCTTCGTAGGCGACTAACTGCGAGATGGTTTCCGTTTCTTTCGTGACAAACTTTTCGAGGCTCTCTATCTTGTTCTTCAAACCCTCGTTCTCGCTGCGGCACACGGAAGCGTCGAACACCGCTACCGCGTAGCTTGACGTCATGTACACCAAACGCCCAAACCCCACAAGGCCGATAAGCGCGACCACCACACCGATAAGCATAACCAACCCGGAGACTCCGACCGTGCGCATATTCTCCAAATTGCGCACATCCGCAAAAACGATATTCCAATTGAGTTTTTTCATAATAATCCGGCTTTTTTAAATTAACGCCTTCAGCCCTTCCCCCCATATTTAATTATAGTATTGTTTTCGTCAAAAAATCAATACTACTTGATAGATTTTATACATTTTATTAAAAAACCGCCGACGCCGCAAAAGAACTTACGCTCGTAATTATAGCATTGCCGCCGCCGAAAAATCAACCCGGCGTACAAAAATTCTACAACGCCGCTTAAAAAAATTCCCGGCTACATAGCAATTTAATATTCCGCGCTGCTATAAATCAAGCGGTTTATTAAAAAAAAATTATTTTTTTTCGACGAACGCCGCCTCATACAGCGACATTTTGTCGAGCAGCCCCGTAACCGCGCCGTTTTCCTCCGCCGCGTAATACCTCGGGGAATCGGGCTGAAGCCGCCTGATGCACGCGAGCATCTCCATGCCGCCCTTGACGCGCGGGAGCGGCTTCACGAGCGAGCCGAACGTTTTCAGTTCGTCGCCGCGGTGCGCCGCCGCGTCCAAAAGCGATACGTACCCGACCGGCGCGTCAAGCCCGTCGTCGAAAACCACTATCTCGTCCGCGCCTGACAGCGCGTCAGCGCTCAACTCCGAAAACATCTGCGAAACCCTGCAAACAGGGCGTTTCTTTTTCCACTCGTCAAGCGGCACGGCGAACGCGCCTACGTTTTTCCCCTTCATGTCCAGCGTATTTTTCATTATGGAGTCCGCGCTCTCGAAGAGCGTCCCGCGCTTCGCGCCCTCCACCGCCACCAGCACAATCTCCTCGCGCACCTTCGCGTTCAGCGACCCGCTCTCCCCCGCCCTGCTGTCGAAAATTTTTACTATCCGCCCGAATATCCAGAAAAACGGGGTCGTCGCGTAATAGAGGGCGGCCAGCGCCGGAATGGTCTTCAACGTCAAGCGGTAGGGATAGGTGCGGAAAAGCAGCTTGGGGAGGATTTCGCCGAAAAGCAGCAGCGCCGGCGTGAGGAACCACGACTCCGGCGACGAAATCGCGGCAAGGTTAATCGGCACCGCGCTGTCGACGCGCTCATAGAGGTTGATGAAGAGAAGGGCCGCCAGCACGTTGCAGATGTTGTTGCCGGTCAGTATCGCGGCGAGAAGCTGCCCCCGGTGGTTCATCAGGCGCATGGCCATACGCGCGTTTATGTTGCCCTGCGCCGCGGCGTGGGCCACCTTGAGCGGGTTCCACGAAACGAAACCCGTCTCCGAACCGGAGAAAAACGCGCTCGCAAGCGCGGTCAACAACAATAATAAAAACAATACCAGCATAGCTTATCCCGTGCGTGGACAAATCATGTCCGCCCGCAGTGTTTTATTTGCCACAATTCGCGCATGAGCGGGCCTACGCCCGCCCGCCCTATTCCTGTACGATAGACCTTATCGATATGCCGCTGTAATAGGCCCGCAGTATCTGCTCGAAATCCTGCCCCGCCCTCGCGCGGCCTATCGCGCCCACCTGGCACATGCCTATGCCGTGGCCGTAGCCGCCGCCCGAAATAACCGCCTCGCCGCCCGATATGCTCGCGCTGTTGAACTTCGCGGAGCGCAGCACCTGATTCATATTACCGTCCCTTCGCAGCAGGAAACGCGCCTTGTCGCCGCCGGTAACGTGTTCGCCCGAACTCGAAACCACGGACAGCGTCTTGACCCTGCCGCACGCAAAACGCTCCCTGACCTCCACGGAGCGCAGCGCCCCCGCCCCAAACGGCGGGTTCAGGTTCCCCTCCGCCGAATAACGCCTTATTATGGCGGCCAGCCTGCCCACGCTCCACCTCTCCGTCCATGAAAACGAACTCGACTCGCCGCAATAAGCCCTTCCGACGGGCGCAACGTCGCTCACCGAACGCAGGTACGGGTAAGCTTCCCCGCCCCACACGTCTTCGATGTTGGCCGTCCTGCCGCCGCATGTCGAATGGTAGTACGCGCTTATCAGGCCGTCGTCATAGGCCATTACCAAATCTTTCGTCAAACGCACCGCCATATCCGACGTCGGGGCCTCAGCGTTCGCGCCGCCGTAGACCTGGTCCGACACCGTATGCACCAAATCAAAGGCGGCGGCCGCCCTTTGCGCCATCCTCCTGTAAGCGTAAGTCCGCGCGGCGACCGCTTGTGCCTTGACCGCCTCGATGTCCTGACTTTTGAGGTTGCCGATTTCGAGCGGCACCACGCCCCTGAGGTAATCCTCCATATCCAGAACGTTGATAAACGACATGCCCCCGCCCTCGTCCTGCGTTATGACCAACGCGCCCCTGTAGCTGCTTTCGCCCAGTTCAAGCAGGTTGGCACCGGCGGAACTGACGTACAGCGTGCACGGCAGCCTCAATTCCCTTTTGGCCCTGCCCACGGTCGCCGCGGCCGAGGCCCCGCCGTAAAGGGCCTCGACGTGCATCCGCCCCTTGAACGTCGTGTTGACTTTTCCGGTACGCAGGTGGGCCGTGGCGGACGAATAAACCGCCGCCTCGTGCACGCTTTGCCTCACCATAACCCTGACAAGCCGCTTTTGCATCCTGATGGGCGGGTAGCGCAGCGAGTACGCGGCCTGAGCACGCGGCGCGGCGCCCTCCCGTACGCCGGCGGAGGTATCGCGCCGGCCCTCCCCGTCCTCAAACGCCTTGGAAAAATCAAATTCGTCCGTAGCGGCCCTGCGGTCGGGGAGCGGCTGCCCCTCCGCCTTTTTGGGCGCTTCCTCCACGGGCGGGTTCGGGACGAGGAACGCCCCCGAACAGCCAAGCGCCAGCATTGCCGAAAGCGCCGGCACGCAAAGGATTGCCCGAACGGCAGCACGTCTAATCATGGCGCTCCCGCGAGATTTTTTTGAGCTTGCTCCTGAGCAAACCGCGCTGGATAGGCGAGGCATGGTCGATAAGCAGGATGCCGTTAAGGTGGTCGGCCTCGTGCTGCAGGGCCTTCGCCAAAAGCCCCTCCGCGTTCTCTATCGTATACGGCTCGCCCCTCTCGTTTTGCGCACGCACGCTGACCATCGCGCTGCGCCTCACCGCCACCGTTATCCCCGGCAGGCTGAGGCAGCTCTCGTCCTCCTCTACCTTTTCGTCGGAGAGGTACGTTATCTCGGGGTTGACAAGCACGTACGGCTCCTCCTCGCCGCCGCTCGCGTCTACAACGATAAGCCGCTTGGACACCCCGACCTGCGGCGCGGCAAGCCCCACGCCGTCCTCCCTCCGCATCGCCTCGACCATCTCCGAGACGAACCCCTCAAACTCCCCGTCGAACGCCTCAACAGCCTGAGCGGTCTTCCTGAGAACCGGGTCGCCGTAATACCTGAGGCCAAGCACCTATTTGCTCTCCTTGCTCTCGACGGCCGCGACCGGCGCGGTTACGCCCTTGTCTTCGCTCAGAAGGTTCGAGACGGCCGACTTGGTAACCTCCAAAACCCCCTCGCCGCTCTTGATAACGTAAGACGATTCCTTCACGGCGGTAATAACGCCCATAATCCCGCCGATGGTAACTATCCTGTCCCCCTTTTTGAGGGCGGAGAGCATCTTCTGGCGCTCCTTCTGCTTCCTCTGCTCGGGGCGTATCATCACGAAATAGATGATGGCGAACATGGCAATCATGATAAACAGAAAATTGCCGCCGAACATGCCCTGCGGCGGAGGTATCCCCTCCTCACCTTCCGCCAAAACCGGCAGGGCGGCAAGCGCGGCAAACGCAACAGCGGCGGAGGCTTTCACTCTTAATTTAGATACAGACATTTTTTTCCCTTTCAGTAACAGGAACGGTTTTTGTTTGAACTACGGTAAACACGACAACGCATACAATATAATTGACGGCGCACGGCGTTTCAAAATCAAAATTAAAATAGGCATTAAAAAATTGCGTGCCCGTTGCCGAACGTCACCAATTGCAGCACGAACATAAACGGCTTGAACACGGGGTTTATTATGATAGAGAGGATGTGTATCCCTGTCAGCGCCCCGAGAATCACCAAGCCGAATATTATCGGCAGCGCCGCGCCGGTCGCCTGCATGTAGCCCGTGACGTGTTTGTCGGGGAGGATTCCGGCCACGATTTTCGAGCCGTCAAGCGGCGGGAAAGGTAGCAGGTTAAAGAACGCTATCCCCGCGTTTATAAGGAATCCGAGAATCAAAAACGTCAGCAAGTGCCCGTTGAGGACGGTTTTCAGGTATTGCGGATTGACGGCCAAAAATATTCTGATTACAAGGCCGAAACAGATTGCCTGCGCGATGTTTGAGAGCGGGCCGGCAAGGCTTATGAGCATTATGTCGCGCTTGGGCTTGCGCAGGTAATACCCGTTCACCGGCACCGGCTTGGCCCACCCGAATAAGCCCGTCATCAGCATTATCGTGCCGAGCAGGTCGAGGTGGGGCAGCGGGTTAAGCGTCAGCCGCCCGGCGTCGCGGGCCGTGGGGTCGCCGAGTTTGAGCGCCGCCCAGCCGTGGGCTACCTCGTGAACGGTAAGCGCCAAAAGTATCACCGGTATGCGCAGTATAAACTGGTCGTAAGTCATTCCCATCATTTAATAATTATCTCCAAAAGAATCATTACTCATTTTGTCGCAAGGCTATGACGTTCAGGTCGATATTTGACCTGTACAGTAAATCCGATACTGTGACCGGTTCGTAGCCCATGCTTCTTAGGGTATCTATCAGCCTTCCTAAAATAATATGTACCTGCTGCGAGCGTTGTTTTCTTTCCGTCCCTAAATGAAAAAGAATTATCCCGCCGTTCAGGCCGCCGGGGTGCGAGGCTATCCGCACTATCTTGTCGAAAACCTCTTCTGGGCTTCTGTAGCCGGAGGAATTTTCGTCCGGCACCCAGTCGTTCGAGTCCAAATTCTGCTGCCACGACCTGCCCTGCCGCCAGCCTATGTGCAGGTAGCCCGCGTCGAGCGCCCAGCGGCAAATGTCGCGGTTATACTCCCCGTATGGCGCTCGCCACAGCGGCGCGAAGCGCAGCCCCGTGCGGTCGGCGAGCATTTGCGCGGCGCCTTCGAGTTCGTTTGCCACGGTTTGGCGCGAGACCCCCGGGCGCGTGGACTGCGTCATATTGTCGGCATACGTGGTAAGCCGCGGGTGGCTCAGCGTGTGGTTCCCTATCTCATGCCCCATCTCGTAAGCGCGTATGACGATTTGCGGAAACCGCCTGATAAACGCGCCCGTCACGAATATCGTGCTCCTGACGCCGCGCGAAGCGAGCGTGTCGAGAATCTCGCCCGCGGCGGCGGCGTACGAACCGCCGTCGAACGTAAGCGCGAAGTAACTTATATCGGTTGAAGCGTTCTCAACGGAATATGGAAACCCGTCCGGCAGCGTGTGCATGCCGGGGGATGAGGATATATAATATGATGACGGCCGGGTTGGCGCGGACGTACCCGCGTAGTCCCGATAATTTTGGCCTTTGGACGATGGCGCGGCTGACGGAGCCTCCTCCACAATATCAAACCGCGATTCGGAAACGTTAGTTTCAGAGGTAATAGACCTTCCGCCGTAAGGCGACGATTCCCCACCATATTCATTGGAAACATTAGCATCATCGGAAACAGCGGCTCTACGGTCATTTCTCGCGCCATTGCCCCAAAAGCGCTCCTCAAGTTTAGACATCAGCCAAAACGTAGCCACCGCCGCGCACAATGAGAGCAGCACAGTAGCCACGGTCATAAGAACTCCGAAAGCCGCCGCCCCGCGAATCGAAAAATATCGTTCTTTTTGTTGTTTGGACATATAATACAAAAATAAAATATACTCTTGCTTTTTTATATATACATGAATATAATTTTATAATATATGGAATTTTTAAACATCGACAAAATAACAAAGGTCTACCGCAAGGGCTTCAAGGCCGTGCGCGTAACCGCCGTCAAGGACGTCTCGTTCTCGCTCGCCGAAAACCGTATTACCGGCTTTGTCGGCCCGAACGGCGCGGGGAAGACGACCACCATCAAGATGACTATGGGTTTGGTGCGCCCCACGTCCGGCCGTATCGTCCTTATGGGCGAGGATTCCGGCTTGCCAGCCTCGCGGACGGGCGTCTCTTACGTCTCCGAGCAGCCCTATTTCTACAAGCACCTGAGCGTACGCGAGACGGTGGACTTCTCCGCGCGGCTTATCGGCGTCAAGCCGTCCGCCGTCGCGTCGGAGCGCAATCGGGTGTTGGGCGCGGTGGAACTTTTGGGGCGCGAGTCATCGAAGGTGCGCAGCCTCTCGAAGGGCTTGCAGCAGCGGCTCAACATGGCCTGCGGGCTTTTGGGCGACCCGAAACTCCTTATATTCGACGAACCGATGAGCGGGCTTGACCCGCCCTCGCGCCGGCTGTTTCGGACGCTCTTCAAAAAATTGGGCGAGGAGGGTCGGACGGTCTTTTTCAGCACGCACGTATTGGAAGATATTGAGGCGGTCTGTCAGGACGTGGTGGTGCTTGACGGCGGAAGCCTGCGCTTTACCGGCAGCGTCGCGTCTCTTTTGGAGAAGGGGGCGCTCGGCACGGAGTTTACCGTCCCGCCGCTTCCCGATGGACTCGCCGCGGATTTACGCGCTGACGGTTTAGAAGTTTCGCACTCAGCAACTGACGGTACGCAAGTGCTGATACCCGCGCATATAGACCCGTCCGTATACCAGAAAAAACTCTATGAGGCCGGAATCTTTTGCAAGTCCATACAAAAACGTACCATGCCGTTAGAAACGCTTCTCTACGGGAACGCGGCGTGGGACGGGAAAAACGGGGCTGGGGATAACGGGCCGGAAGCGCCTGATGCCGGGCGCGGGGCAAAGGAGGTTGCGCAATGAGAGTGCTGTGGCTTGTGGCCTTAAACACGTTCAGGGAAACGATACGCAACAAGATTCTATATAATATTCTGCTCGTCGCGGCGGTGGTATTGCTTTTGGCGATGTCTTTCGGCGACCTCTCCGTCATGTCTCGCGTACAGGTGATGTCCGACTTCGGGCTTGCCACGATGTCGCTTACCGGCCTCCTCTTGGCCGTGTTCATCGGGGTGGGCGTGCTTGGCGCGGAGATTGCCGACAAAACCGTATACGGCGTGCTCTGCAAACCGGTCGACAGGGTGCAGTTTATCGCTGGCAAGTTTTTGGGGCTGTTCGTTACGCTTGCACTGAATTTCCTGCTGATTACTCTTATATTCATAACGGCCATAACGATAATGACGGGGCGTGCGCCCTCTTCGGAGATTTTTTCCGCGGTGCTGCTTCTGATGGTCGAGATGTCGGTCATCATAGCGGCGGCCATTATGTGGTCGTGCTTCACGACGCCCACGCTTGCCGCGATATTCACGCTGGCGTTTTACGCGGCGGGGCATCTCAACGACCTCATAACGCTGAGCGCCGACGTCCAGACGAACCCGTTTCTGAAAGCGGTTTTGGCCGCGCTGCACTACATACTGCCCAACTTGGAATATTTCAACATACGCACGCAGGTAGTGTTCGGCCTCGCTATTGGGGACGGGCAGGTATGGCTTGCGTCGATTTACGGGATTTTGTATACGGCGCTGCTGCTGCTGTTTTCGTCTCTCCTTTTCGCGAGGAAAGACCTGTGATATATATTAAGGTTGTTCGCATTTGGAGGGCACCCCGCCCCTGCGGGGCGTGCCCTACCCAACCTTTTAATGCGGTCAAAATGTTAAAGTCAAAACCAAAAAGGTTTTTGGATGAAAAAAATAGTTGTCAGTTGCGTAATAATAATTGTACTGTTTACCGGTATCGTGCTTATTAACAAGCGCCTGACCGCCATACGCGCGGCGTCGCCTGTGCTTGAGAGCATGGCGTACCTGCCCGGCAGCGAGCGGATTACACCTTTTATGCTTGGATTTAACACTACCTACGCCCACTACCTTTGGATAAAGACGGTAATCTATACCGGCGACCACATCGGCGGCGACAGGCAGTTCGGGTGGCTTATACAGATGGTCGACATGATAACGCGCCTCCACCCGCACTTTCAGGAAGCGTACGAATTCGCCGGGCTTATGATACCCGACCTCTGCGGCAGCCCCGACGCGGCCATGATAATCCTCCAGCGGGGGATAAACGTGTACGGCGACACCAAGTGGAACATACCGTTTTACCTCGGCATGCTCTACTACAAATATTACAAGGATAACGAACGCGCCGCCGCCTACATCTCCATAGCCGCGCAGGCGCCGAGCGACCATAGCGGCAAGCTGGCGTCGTTAGCCGCGACGTTTTATAACAAGGCCGACAGGGGCGCCGACGCGCTCGGCGTGCTCGCGTTCCTCTACGAGACAAGCGAGAACCCAGAAGTCAAAAGGCACATCGCGGCGAAGATTGAGGAACTGTCGGAAAAAAAAGAATGAACGCGAAATATTATCTACTGTTAATCGCGGCTTGTTTTGCGTACGCTTTTGCCGACGATGGCTACAGCGTCTACGGCGATATGGCGGGCGAGGTTTTGGTATCCCCCGCCTCCGGTGCGCTCTCATCTTCGGATATGGCGCTCAACCCCGCGGGGCCGGTCGCTTCCAACCCGGCGCTTGTCGCCCTGCCCAACCCGCCCGAACTGTCGCTCAGCTACTCGTCCTATTACAACGGCGTCTTCAGCACGTCCATGCTCAATTATACGGGATTGATCGGCCAATGGGGCGGGATAGGGGTTACCGCCGCGTACCTGCTCATCCCCGGCATCGAGGACACGCGCAGCGTCGACTTGACCGCAATAGATACCGACAACCTTGAAACGTTCACCGCTTCCGACGTGTGGGTGCGCACCGCTTACGGTTACGCTTTCAAGGCCAACGAATACGTCGACTTCTACGCCGGGGCCGCCGTAACCGCCCGCCGACGACGTTTGGAAACGCTCTTGGCCTACGGCCTCGGGGCCGACCTCGGCGTGGCGGCGCACCTGAAAAACCCGTCCATATACGCCGCGCTGCTATGGGAGAACGTGCGCTACAGCCTCGTCCGCTGGCAGTCTTCGGATTACGTGGAACACGTCCCGCAGCACATACGCCTGAGTTTGGCATGGGAGCGCGAAGACCCGTACATCTATGGCCGAATAGCCCTCTACTACACGTCCCCCGACCTACTCTTCAACGAGGGCGTCAACCACTACGGCCAGTCGGCTGACAGGGAAGAGGGCAAACTGCCGGAAACGCTGACCCTCAAGGATGGGGCGGGAGTCCTCATATCCGCCGCACGCTACGGGATAGAGTACACCATAATGAACACGCTCACCCTGAGAGCGGGCCTAAACGGGGCCGGCTACGCGATGGGCGCGGGGCTGGCCCTCTTCAACCGCCGCGCGGGCATAGACTTCTGCTACGTAAACCACGAATTAGCCGGAACCGTGAAAATGAGCGTAACGTACAGGTGGCTGCAAAAGTAAAAAATCAACGCCAAAATTAACACGCTGGAAAATATTGCAAGCGACAACGCCGTTTCCATAATGTCAAATTTTTTCTTATCTCCGCTTCCGTCTCTTCGGCTTCTTCCGTCTTGGCCGCCTGCGTCTTTTGGGGCGGCGTTTCAGCAATATTATTACTATTATTACTCCGACGCAAACCAACGCCGCAACTGCCACCAGCCCCGCCGACGCCAACCGGACGATGTCCGACATTATTTGGGCGGCAACCTCGCTTACCACGTTATCCGCTACGCCGCCCATCCCGCCTTACAGCCCCAAACTTGCTAAT
>JGI24698J34947_10000786_pt1 | contig 15778 bp, 19 predicted proteins | sample TergutMp193P3_FD_34947 | JGI IMG/M metagenome (IMG submission 34947) | reverse complement strand
GGGGGGGGGGGGGGTAGTTGGCTATTATTGTAAACATTCTGCCATCGAATGTGGTGCGGGAAAAAACAGCCTGATAAAACTGTAAACCATCCATGAAAAGAGAATACAAATTTTTGAATGAAAAGTCAATATCCAGGTCAATAAACAAGACCAGCACTGGCACTGGGGGTTATCGAATAAATATGTCCTTTGTTTCTATTGATCTGTTACATCAACACTGAGTGAAGACAAGGAGAAACGTGGAGAAAAAGCTTGAAATCCCGCCTGAATTGGGGTATAGATAACCCATGAAGCAGCTCCAACAAATCGTAAAAAATTTCCTCCTACCTGCTCCAGTTGGCACGCTTTTTGCGCTCTCAGATGTATATAGTAAGAGCTTTTCCTATTTTTCCCATTTCTCGCGAAAAACGCCTGGTGACTTGGGGAAAGACATTAAAATGTCTGTCCCCGCACGGGCTTTTTATGTTATTAGTAAAGCGGGACAGACATTTTAATATCTGTACCAAGAGGAGTTTCTATGAAAAAATCGATCAAATTGGCTGGTATTATCGCTATCGTGGCTGTAATCGGGTTTTTATCTATCTCTTGCAGGACCACAAAGGGTGAATTGGACGGAACCACAAAGGATGAATTGAACGGAACTACATGGAGAGGCATTGATGATGATGATGTGGTCTATATCATCACGTTCAACAGCCCGAATTTTACTATAACCGTGGTCCACGAGCGGGACACTGTGACAATGAAGGGAACGTATTCTATTTCCGGCAGTACGGTAACTATGATTTCTGATGGTGAAACCAGTACAGGAATATTGACAGGGAATAGATTAATAATTGATGGCGAACCATTCACAAAACAATAACAAACGTGTCTGATACCGTGGGGCAATCGCCTTCTTATTCTCCCATATGTCATTTTTTTGGAGACCCCGCACAAGGGCACAGAAGAATAAAACCACGGAGAAGCATGGACTGAAGACACAGAGGAAGAGCTTGAAATCCCGCTTGAATTGGTGTAATAATAAAATATGAAGCAACGCCAGCCTTTCGTAAAAATCTTCCGTTCGCACATCCCGGTTGGCACGAAATTTGCTTCTTTATACATACAAATGTATAGTAGTTTCAAATCGAAGGAGCTTTTATGAAAAAGTTTAGTTTAGTTTTGGCGATACTGGCAATGGCGCTGGTAGTTGGATTTGCGTTTGTGGGCTGCGGCAACAGCGCGACAGGTGACAACGGCACGACAGGCGGCAACAGTATCGATACCAACAAGTTGAGCGGACAATGGAAAAATGACGCAAACAGCAGGATCGTCGGTTTCACGAATTTCAATACTAATGGGACGTTCGAATTATGGTTGGGCACTGATGCGAACAGTGTTTTCAATTTATCTGGGGTATTAAATGGTAATGTTGTCGGGTCCGGCGATAATTCATTCAAAGTGTCATTTGAGGGGGAAAAGTTAAGGGTTTCCGAATCCAAAGGTATATATAATGGATATGATGGATTGTATACAAAACAGTAACTGAATCCCCTGCTCCCCTATTCCCTTACTCCCCTTTTCCCCTATAATAAGCTATGGCTCATTGTGTTGTGGCGGAAGCGGAAGCGATTCTGGACAGGGAGTTTCCGGTTTTGGACAAGGGCTTCGTGCGCCTTGTGGATTATTTGGGTGGGGACGAGCGGGTGGTTCAGTCCGCGCGGGTCTCGTATGGGGCGGGGACGAAGAGTTACCGCGAAGACGCGGGGCTCATCGACTATCTGTTGAGGAACTCGCACACCAGCCCCTTTGAACAGGTGGTGCTGACTTTTCACGTGAAGCTGCCGATTTTCGTGGCGCGCCAGTGGGTGAGGCACCGCACTGCGAGGCTCAACGAAATCTCCGGCCGCTACTCGGTGATGAAGGACGATTTCTACGTGCCCGCGCCGGAAGACGTGGCCCTTCAAAGCGCGGACAACAAGCAGGGGCGCTCCACCGAAGCGCTGGCGCCGGCCGACGCAGAGAAAATCCGCGAGGCGTTTGTCGCTATCCAAAAGGCCGGTTACGATTTTTACAGTTCCCTTGTGGGTGTGGGGATAGCGCGCGAGCTGGCGCGGATCAACCTCCCCCTTTCGGTTTACACCGAATGGTACTGGCAGATAGACCTGCACAATCTCTTTCACTTTCTGGAGTTGCGCCTTGACAGCCACGCCCAAAAGGAGATACGCCTCTACGCGCAGGTTCTTCTTGAGATCGCGAAGAAGGTCGCGCCCGCTTGCTGCGATTCTTTTGAGCGGCATGTTCTGAGCGGAGTGCGGTTTTCCGGTGAGGAGCTGGCGGAGCTGCGGAAGCGGCTTGACGGAAGCGGCGCAGGTGAGGGCGGCCTATCGGGGAAAGCCCTTGAACGCTTCGAGGAAAAACTAAAAAATGGCCGCCAACTTTAATCTGCTGCGCAGATTTAGGAGAGAACGATGAATGGACCTGTTTTGGTTGTTTTAGCCGCCGGTATCGGGAGCCGCTACGGCGGGGTCAAGCAGATGGAAAAATTCGGCAAAAACGGCGAAGTACTGCTTGACTACTCGGTTTTCGACGCCCTCCGCGGCGGCTTCGCGAGCGTGGTGTTTATCATCAGAAAAGACCTCGAGAAGGATTTTCGGGAGATCGTGCTGGCGCGGCTGGAAGGGAAGGTGAAGTACGAACTGGCTTTTCAGGAACTCGAGAGTCTCATCCCGGCGGACATTTTCGCGGAGGCGCGGAAGAATGGCAGAACCAAGCCCTGGGGAACCGCCCACGCCCTGCTCTGCGCCGCGGACAAGATTTACTCGCCCTTCGCGGTCATCAACGCCGACGACTTTTACGGCAGGGAGGCTTTCGCCGCCATGGGCGCATTTCTCTCGCAGCCAAACCTCAGTGACGGCGCAATCGTGCCCTATAGGCTGGAACGAACGTTAAGCGCCATTGGAACCGTCGCGAGGGGCGTTTGCGAAGTTTCAGGCGATTACCTGGTTTCCATTGACGAGCTCACCGCCATCGAAAAGAAAGATGGCGTCATCTTCAATGCCGGATCGGATGGCGCTAAACGGGAGTTGCAGCCTGACACGCCGGTCTCGATGAATTTCCTGGGTTACCCGGACAGCATACTCTCCAGGTTTAAAGAATACTTTGATAATTTCATCACCGCGTCAGGCAGGGAGTTGAAAAGCGAGTGCTACCTTCCCAAAGCCTCTGACTGGTTCATAAAGAATAACTACCTCAAGATGCGGGTTGTTTCGGCGGATTCCGAGTGGTTCGGCGTCACTTACAAGGAAGACAAGGAAGCGGCGATCAAACGCTTAACGGCGCTTACTTCCGAAGGCGTTTATCCTGAGCCTCTGTGGGGATAGCGCCCTCCAGTTCCAGAAGCGCGCGCTTTTTGTCCAGGCCGCCGGCGTAACCGGTGAGGCTTCCGTCCGCGCCCAGCACCCGGTGGCAGGGGATGATCAGCGAGATGGGGTTATGCCCCACGGCCCCGCCAACCGCCTGCGCCGCGGCCCTTTTCCCGGTTGAGGAAAGCTGCTCCGCTATCGCCCCGTAGGTGGTGGTTTTCCCGCAGGGGATTTCCAGGAGCTGCTTCCACACCGTCTGTTGAAAATCCGTTCCGTGAGGCGCAAGTTGAATCTTCACCTTTGGTTTCTCGCGGGAAAAATAAACCGCCAGCCATTCTTTTAGCGAGGCAAGGACCGGATAATCCGCTTTTTTTAGCCAGGATTCTGAGCCGGTGGGAAAGTACTTCTGCCCGACGAACCAAAGGCCCACAAGCGCGTCATCACAGGCCGCGGCCTGCATTTTCCCCAGCGGGGTGTCGATAACAGCGGTATACACTTTTCTTTCTTGCGTCACTTCTTCCTTCCTTTGCCGCTGATCTCGTCAATGTGAATCTTCCAGATTGCTGTCACATCAAGCTCCCGCTCAATTTTTTTGTCAAAGGCCGCCATGTTGTCCGGCGCGTAACGTTTGCATATCAGCTCAAGGGCGTGTATCTTCTCTTTCCGTTCAGTCACTTCCGAAGCTGCGCCGCAGATTACCGCGGACTCAAATTCGATAGAGAACGTCCCCGGAATCCCTTTTGGCTCCCCCGCGCAGGAGACGCACACGCGGTTATCGCGACGGAGGTTGTCGATCTTGTGGCCTTCGTGGGCGCAGTGGAAATAAAGCCACTCACCGTCCCGCGCCATGGAGAGGGGGATGCAGTAGGGGCTTCCGTCGGGATTCACCGTAGCCATCACCGACCAGGAGCAGTTGTCCGCTACCGCCAGGGCAAACTCCCGCGGCTTCTCGCGGTCTTTTCTTCTCATTTCTCGCATCATGATCGTAGTATAGCAAAAAACGCCGTAAAGGGATATATTTCAATAATGATACGTCCTGTAAGAGCGGATGACGCGGAGGCAATCTGCTCTATTTATAACCATTATGTGGAAAACTCAATTTCTACGTTTGAAGAGAAGCCCATACAGGTTGATGAGATGCGGGAGCGGATACGCAAAATAAGCGCGAAGTACCCCTATATTGTCCAGGAAGATGGATCCGGTGAAGTTACCGGCTTCGCGTATATCAATACCTGGAAAGAGCGGGAGGCCTACAGGTTTTCAGCGGAAGTGTCCGTTTACATCAAAGACGAGCTTCGGGGCAGGGGGATCGGCCGCTCTCTCATGGAGAGGCTGCTGGAAGAAGTCCGCAAAACGGAGATTCATTCGCTGGTATCGGGCATTGTCCTTCCCAACGATCCCAGCGTCTATCTTCACGAGAAATTCGGCTTTGTCAAAATCGGCTTGTTCAGGGAAATAGGTTTTAAGCTGAACAGATGGCTTGATGTCGGCTACTGGGAGTTAATATTGAAATGAGCGGCATCTCTCTTTATCTCTGGATCGCGTTTTTGTCTTTCCTTCCCATTTCTGAACTTCGCGGGGCTATCCCCTTCGCCATTGCCAATCAGGTCCCGTGGTACGCCGCCTACGCCATGGCGGTCTTTTTAAATGCCCTCGTGGCCCCGGCGTGCTGGGTCTTTCTTTCGACCCTGCACAAACTCTTTCTTAAAATGGACTGGTACAAACGCTTTTTCGAGCGCTTCGTAGAGCGCGCCAGGAACAAACTGGCCGGCAAGGTCGAGCGCTGGGGCTGGCCCGGCGTTGCGGTGTTTGTCGCGATTCCCTTGCCCCTGACAGGCGCGTGGACAGGCACCCTCGGCGCGTGGGTTCTGGGCCTCTCCCGGCGCAAAACCATGCTCGCGGTTGTTCTGGGCGTTCTCGTTTCAGGCGCTATCGTGACGGCTGTGGTAATTTTGGGGATACAGGCGCTGAATGTGTTTATAAAAAGAGTCTAATCTCGCTAATCTCTTGTAAAAACTCTGAAATTGTTGTAAAATTGATATAAAGCAATACGTGGCTATGCCGCTAAAGTACCTGAACGTAAGTTCCGGCCGCAAAAGGAGTTTTTTATGAGTAGTTTTTTCAAACCAGGCAGAATTGCATGGCATCTCTGCATTATTATTGGCACAGTGTTCTTTTTGGCCAGTTGCGAAAGTTGTGGACCGCACAACGGCGACGATGTGCCGCTACCGCCGATACCAATACCGGATCCAACGCCGCCACCGCATGTGGTACCGCAGGCTCATGCCATACCTCTCACCGATGAAATTATCGCCGAGGTGGGAGGCATTGCACATACGGTAAAATTCCAATATTACATTTCCAAAACCATTACCCTGAGGCTAATTGCGAGAAGAAGCACTCCAAAGATTTCGGAAAATGGCCAGTTGATAAGGATAAACTCCGTTGCCTATGATACCGTCACAATTTCGGCAAATACCCCGGGTGTAATGAAGGAGAAGGACTATCAGCAAAACACCAACCCGTTGCTTGGGTATTCCCTCAATGTTCATTTCGAAGAGAAAATGGGGAATCTGACCATTCAATTTGGTAAGCGAACATCGTCTGCTGCCGCCAAGTATCAAATAGTTAATAACGGAGGCACAAGCTCGACAATAAATTACGGCGGTTTGATTTATTCGGTTAACTATGAAGGCGATGAACCTCCTTATCTGTTGATCAAGGCACAGGAAATTATCACTGAAACCGAAAACAGCAGGAGGGCTAGCGGCGTGACACTGGACAAACACTAGCGCCCGCTCCCATATTCGAGTTGACCTTCGATTGTAATTTTATTATCATCTAGTCATTCATGACTAAATTACTCAGGAGGAATTAATGAGAAAGGTTATTACCAGTCTTTTACTGTGCGGTGTGATTGCCGCTTCCGCTCTTTTTGTTGCGTGCAATAGATCGGCCGGTTCCGCGCCTGCGGCATCCGCGGCGCCGTCCGGGGGCGTTACGGTCAGGCTTTTGACGGACGCTACGGGCATTGACGACAAGTCCTTCAACGCCGCGGCCTGGCGGGGGATTCTCGAATACTACGGCGACACATGGCAGAACCAGAGCCAGCGGGGCAGATCCTACGACGTGGTTACCGCGGTGACGCAGGATATGTACATCCCGAACATACGCCAGGCCACCGACGAAGGCTACGACCTCATCGTGACCACCGGCTTTACCTTTGCCGACGCGCTGGGGACAGTGGCAGGGCAGAATCCCGGCCAGAAGTACATGATTGTCGATGTGGACTGGGTGGGCCTGGCGAACGTACTGCAGGCCGTCTACGCGGAGCATGAGGGGTCTTACCTTGTCGGCGTTGCCACCGCGCTTAAAGCCAGGGCCGACGGTATAACCAACCCGCGCTTCGGCTTTATCGGCGGGGTTCCCGGCGCAACCATCACCAAATTTGAGATTGGCTATGTGCAGGGCCTCCTCTCGATTTTCCCCAACGCCCAGATTGTGGATTATTACGCCAATGACTGGGGCCGCCCGGACCTCGCGAAGACCCAGGCGCAGTTCTGGTATGACTCGGGGGTTTACGCGATCTATTCAGCCGCCGGCGGCACCGGCAACGGTACCATCGCGCAGGCCAAGGAGTACCGCCAGGCCGGCAGGAACGTGTGGGCCATCGGCGTGGACTCGGATCAGCATGAGGAGGGGCTTTACACGGCCACCGATTCGGCGGTGCTTACCTCAATGATCAAGCGCGTCGAGACCAGCCTCGTGTACGCCCTCAATGCCGTGCAGAACAACACATTCAAAGGCGAGGTCATCACCTTCGATCTCGCTGCCGACGGCGTGGGCTACTCCTCGACCAATTCCGCCCTGAGCGCGGATATCAGAAGCGAGCTTGAGCGCGTCAGACAGCAAATCGTCAGCGGCCAGATAAGGGTCGCCGCCACCTACGCCGAAGCGCGAAGGCTTGCCGGTTTCCCGCAGGACCTCAAAGCGATTGACGACTAGGTCGATGGTCTAACATGTGAATACAGGCGTCCTGGAATTTACTGTTTCGGGACGCTTTTTTTGAAAAGGTGACTGTCACCTATTTAGGGGTGTATAATAAAAGAAAAAAAAGGTGACTGTCACCTTTTTAAGGAAAATTATGCCGGAACCTGCCATTGAAATGTTGGATATTACCAAGGTTTTCCCAGGCGTTGTGGCAAACGACAGGATCAACTTCCGCGTGGAGGAAGGGGAGATTCACGCTCTTTTGGGGGAGAACGGCGCGGGTAAATCCACGCTCATGTCCATCCTCTTTGGGCTTTACGAACCTGACAGCGGCGTAATCAAAATCCGCGGGAAAGAGGCGAACATCCGCAGCCCCAACGATGCCACGGCCCTCAAAATCGGCATGGTTCACCAGCACTTCAAACTGGTTCACAATTTCACCGTCACCGAAAACATCATTTTGGGCCTTGAGCCGTCCAACCGGTGGGGCAACCTCGACCTTAAGACCGCAAATAAACGGGTGGCGGAGCTATCGGCGACCTACGGCCTCGCGGTTGACCCGCGGGCCAGGATTGAAAACATCACCGTCGGGATGCAGCAGCGCGTGGAGATCCTCAAGATACTCTACCGCAGCGCGGACATCCTGATCTTTGACGAGCCGACCGCGGTTCTCACCCCACAGGAAATCGACGAGCTCTTGTCGATATTCCATCGCCTCCAGGCCGAGGGCAAAACCATCGTCTTTATCACGCACAAATTGAAGGAGATAAAAGCCGCGGCTTCCCGTTGTACGGTTTTGCGGCGGGGCAAATATATTGACACGGTTAACGTCGCGGACGCGGATGAAAAGGAACTCGCGGAAAAGATGGTGGGGCGCGCGGTGAGCTTCAAAATTGAGAAAGCGCCCGCAAAACCCGCGGACACCGTACTCAGCATAAAAAACCTCACCGTGATAGGCTCACGGGGGGTGCCTGCGGTGCGGGACCTTTCGCTGGACGTGCGCGCCGGAGAGGTGGTGGGAGTTGCGGGGGTTGACGGCAACGGCCAATCGGAACTGGTGGCGTCAATCGCGGGTCTTATGCCGGTCAAGTCGGGGAAGATCTTCCTCAAAGAAAAGGACATTTCGGGGGATAGTATCAGAAACCGCAACGAGGACGGCATAGGCCTCGTTCCGGAAGACAGGCACAAGCACGGTTTGATACTGGATTTCAGGCTTGACGAAAACCTCATCCTGAAAAGTTACCGCCGCTTTCCTTACACGAGCAAAACTGGTTTCCTCCGCTTCCCGGTGATTCGAAAACACGCGGAAAAACTGATAGCCGATTTCGATATCCGCGCCGGTAACGGGCCTGTAACGCCGGCGAAATCCATGTCGGGCGGGAACCAGCAGAAGGTGGTCATCGCGCGGGAAATCGACCTTTCGCCTGAATTGCTCATCGTTTCGCAGCCTACACGGGGGCTTGATGTGGGTGCGATTGAGTACATCCACAACCGGATCATACAGGAGCGGGACAAGGGAAGGGCGGTGCTCCTCGTGTCCTTTGAACTGGACGAGATTCTGGGTTTATGCGATCGTATTGCGGCGCTTTCCAAGGGCCAGGTAGTGGGGATTGTTGACGCCGAGGCAGCCGAGGAACGGCAGATCGGCGCAATGATGGGGGGAGTAGCGCATGGCTGACAGGAAAGACAAAGCCTTGCATCCCATCGATATTTTTACCAACTCCAATGCCCTTGTTTCGGTGGCGGTGGTGCTGCTCGGCTTTTTAATTGGAACCCTGCTCATCGTTGTGGTGGGCCGCAACCCCGCCGGTATGTACTCCGCCATCTTTCAAAATATCACCGGCTTCTCCGTAAACCAGAGAACCGGCGCATGGGTCTGGAACCCCCGGTATATCGGCGAATGGTTCGTGAATTCAATGCCCCTTGTTCTCTGCGGCCTTTCCATGGGTTTCGCCGCGAGAACCGGCCTCTTCAATATCGGCGCGGAAGGCCAATACGTGGCCGGCCTCACCGCCGCCCAATTCGCGGCGTTTTTCCTCCCGCAAGTGCCGGGGCTGCATTGGCTTCTTGCCATAACTGCGGCAATAATCGCCGGCGCGGTGTGGGGCGGCGTGGTGGGTTACTTCAAAGCCAGGTTCAGCGTTTCCGAAGTTGTTGCCACCATTATGATGAACTACATCGCTCTGTACCTCTCCCGCTACCTGACAATGAAAATCCCAGGTACCAATACCTTCCGAACCCCGACCTTTCCGGCAACGGTTCAGCTCAACAATAGCTTCATGGAGACAATCACCAACTATTCCCGGCTTAACAACGGGATCTTCCTGACCATTGCCGCGATTTTCTTTTATTGGGTTGTCATGGAGAAAACGCGGTTGGGTTACTCGCTGCGGGCCACCGGCTTCAACAAAGAGGCTGCGCGTTACGGGGGGATCAGCGTCAACGCCAGCATGACTACCGCGATGGCAGTTTCCGGCGCTTTTGCGGGTCTCGCCGGGGCGATAGTCTGCCTGGGGAGTTTTACCTATGGCAGGGTTCTGGCTGTGCAGGACGGCTACGGCTTTGATGGAATCGCCGTCGCGCTGGTGGGAAACAGCAACGCCTGGGGGATCGCCCTCGCGGGCCTTCTCTTCGGCATGCTCAAATCCGCACAGCCGTTGATGCAATCCCGGCAGATTCCAAAAGAGATAACCGTTATCATCATGGGTCTGATTGTAGTCCTAATTTCTCTCAGGGCCGGGGTTAAGCTGATAGTCGAATGGCAGATGAAAGAGAAAGCCCGCCGCTTAAATACGCAGTCAGAGCCACCCGCCAATGCCCCGGCTGCGGGTCCTGACCCAGGTGCTAAGGCGGCCGCGGGCTTTAATCCGGGAGGAGATCAAAATGCTTAGTGTATTATCAACGCTCTGGAATATGCTCCCCTCTACCATGATGATGGCGGCGCCCATTCTGATTGCGGCCATCGGGGGGATGATATGCGAGCGGGCCGGGGTGGTGAATATCGCCCTTGAGGGCCTGATGGGCATAGGCGCAATGGCCGCCGCTACCACGCATGTCTTTCTGGAGAACAGTACCTCGCTCTCAATACCGCTGGGCTTTTTGCTTGCCGCGATCTTCGGCTGCCTCTTTTCCCTCATCCACGCCTTCGCGTCAATAACGCTCAGGGCCGATCAGGTCATCTCCGGTACCGGGATAAACCTGCTCTCCAACGGGCTGACTTTGTTTTTCTGCCAACTGTTTTTCCAGGCCGACAGAACGCAAAACTACCGCATAGGCATGACCGCGGTTGGGGGCGTCTATCCCACGGCCTGGATAGCTGTCACGATTCTGGCGGCGGCGGCCTTCATGCTTTACAAGCGCCCCTGGGGCCTCCGCCTCCGGGCCGCCGGCGAACACCCGCAGGCTCTCGCCTCCGCCGGTGTGAACGTCGTGAAGATACGCTACATCGCGGTGCTCATTTCGGGCGCGCTGGCAGGCATAGCCGGCGCCTGTGTCGTGCTGACGCAGGACATTCAATATACGGTGACCACTATCAACGGCAAGGGCTTTATCGCGCTTGCGGCGGTTTCTTTCGGGCGCTGGCTGCCCATTGGAATCCTGGGCTCGTCTTTCCTCTTTGGTTTTTCGTCGGCCCTTGCGGTTAACATAATTAACATCCCGCGTTTCAGGGCTATGCCTTCGGAATTCTTCAGCCTTCTGCCATACCTCATCACCCTCCTTACCCTGGTTGTCTTCAGCGGCAAAGATTACGCTCCACGGGCTGTAGGCCAGCCTTACGACAAGGGGAAGAGCTGAGGGGATTGGGGAAAAGCAGAATTCTACCACTTCGCCAATAGGAGCCCTTGAAAGCGCCCAGAACCTCTAAAGCATATAATTAAGCAGGGAAAACCTTGAAAAATCCGTCTGAAAATAATAAGATTAATTTATAGACGCGCCATCAATTAAACAAACTCCGTTGACGATGGCGAAAGTACAGTTTTAAGGACATTTTAATGAAAAAGCAGATGGTATTCAGCGCTTTGATAGTGACTCTTCTTATTTTGGCGGCGTGTGGGAGTTCGCCTTCGCCTTCATCTTCATCGCAGTCCCCTAGTGCAGATCAACGGTTATTAGATGCGGCACTGGACGAAGATTTTAGCGGCGTTAGATCCGCACTGGATGACGGAGCGAATGTCAATGCCAGAAACTCCTATCTTCAAACACCGCTCATGATGGCAAGCGTAAACGGTAATTTAGAGATGGTAAAGTATCTGGTGGAAAGAGGCGCGGATATAACTTTGCGTGACGAAGATGGCGATACCGCTCTTGATTATTGTGAATTTATCCAACCTGTTATTTTCGAATATCTAAGCAGCCTGGAAGGTGTTGAATCTGTTCAATCTTCCGCCCCTCCCTCTTCGTATACACCGTTCGAACCCGAAGAAACAGACAGCTCATCCTCCGGCCAGTCCAGTACCGAATGGCTTTCGGAGTCAGACGAAGGCGCTTTAGTACAGGTGCAGGAAGCCATACGCAGCTCTATAGAAACCGGCAGGTATAGATTGACCGGAGGAAATGAGGAAATTTTATTTACCGGTATAGGAAATAATGGCCCTCTCACTTATACAGATTCTGATGGTAATAGATACACCGGTATTTATTCCATAAGCGGCGACACTTTATCATTAAATATTCAGGGACTTGGAAGATTCACCTATACCATTACCAGCAGAACAACATTTTCATCCCCTGGAGAGGATTGGATACGTATCGGATTTTAAAGCATGTTTTTGAGGCTGTCAGCAATTGCTGTTACAATTTCTCGCGGTGCAGCTTATTGGAAGGCGGGGTCAATACCTCGCTTCTTTCAGCGGTTTGAGTTCTAATACCTGACAAGAAGGTTTAAAGCGTACTGGGTATGGACCAAGAACCCGCTTGCGCGGGGGAGACTATAATAAATTTCCTCTCCAACGAAGAACCTCGTGGCTTGCCACGGGGTTCTTCATCGAATCGCGGGTACTCTCGTTCAGGTTGCCCCAATTTTTTCTACGAAAGCTTCCAGTTCCGCCATCTTTTCTTTGTATCTATCTATTAGTTGTTGTACTCTCTTGACAGTCGATTGGTTTGCTCTTTGGCCGCGATTAAGCTCGGCATCGATGCTATTTTGTGCTTTGGTGATACTGGCTGCCAGTCCTTCTATTTCGGTTCTTAACCGGTTTAAGGTATTCATGTTTTTAGTATCTATATCCCTCGTAGCTTGATCCGCCAGTGTCGTGTCAAACTGAGAGGAATTAGTTCTCACCTGCTGTAAATATTGCTGTGCTTCTTGCCTGATTTGGCTTCCCGTCGGAGGGCTTGCTGCCTGGGCATACACCATGATACTAACCATTATATAAACAACGATTATCAAAAAACCTCGTTTCATATTGCCTCCGTTTTAAAATAAAGTTACTAGCGGATCACTTCATTTTAAATTCCTTCATAATATGATTATATCTCTATCCTGACAGATCGTCAAGGTCAACGTCCAATTCCACCAGTAATTTATTACACGAATACCCGGTTTTGCTTGGGTTTTTGGAGAAAAAAAGCAATTTTTTAGTTTTTTTGGCGCCAAGCGCCCGACCTCTCCCCCTTTTTTAATCACGAGCTCGTTCCTTCGGAACGTACACGAACAAAACCTTTGAAATCCTGCCTGAATCGTGATATAAATTTGATATGCACACCCATTTTATATGCGTAAAGACCGTGAAGGAGTCTTTATGAAAAAGGTAAAATTACTTGGGATTATTGCCTTCTTGGCAATAATCGTCCTGGGAGTGGCGGGCTGTAGCTTGATGGGTCGTGATGTTTCACTGGTCATTAAAAACGAGAGCTCGGTGACGGTCAAAGTGGAGGTATTAGAGGGAGGCGGATTGAAAAATTGGAGTGGAAACTTACCCCCAGGCGCGTCCGAAACCAGGAACGGTAATTTTAACAGTTTCGGTTTCCCTGGACCCCCCGCCTGGGATGTCCATTATACCGTGAATGGAAAAACCGGCAGAAAATACGGCTCTTATTATGGTGCTGGCAACGACGTAGGAACCTGTACCATCACGCAGGCCGACGTTGACGGGCTAAGGTAACGGCAAAATGAAAAAAGGAACGCAACGGAAACGGTATCAGATGCCGTTTTCTTTACCATTCTTTCGGATTGTCTTTTGGCGGGGTAATGTAAAAGGTTTCTCCGGCATATTCTATGAAATAAAAGCCCTTACTTATCGCATATTTTTTTACATCATCAGTCACCACGATACCTGCGACGGCCCCCAGGAAGATACGTTTATCGCCGTGTAAATTGGCGTATTTACGCATTTTTTTCAGCCTGAGGATATGTTTATATATACGTTCTTTGGTTAGTTTGGTTTTTACCTCAATCAGCATTGCCTTGTCGCTGTTTTCCAGCATAATGTCAACTTCAAAACAGATGTCATTAGCCCTGTCATTAAATCTGGGATTTGGATTTGCTCTGAGGAAATTAAATCCAAACTCATTAAATTTATCACAGATTTTTGGCGCGACCATGGCTTCGGTAAGGTCGCCGAAAAGATTGGTTAATGCCCCAATCTTGATATTGAGTTCTTCTTTTAGCCGTCGAGAGTCTTCTTTCATAATCCGTTCTGTTTCTTTCAAGTGCTCCCGATCTTCCTCTTGTCGTCGGGCAGTTTCCTGCAAAGCCGCCATAACTGATTCGAAAGTGGGGGGATTGGTTGTCTGTGTTTCCGGCATACGTTTACCTCCTGCCAATAATATACCGCTTTTTAGGGGCTTTAGAAAGGTATTTGGTGGTACCAGATACCATTTACTGTGCGGGGCTGGATTGTGCTTTGTTTTTTATGACATTTGTAATGGTATCAGACCGTTTTTACCCTTTACCATATTTAGCGGTAAGGGCTTTTTCCACGGCATCGGCGACTACCTGATCGATGTCTTCTGTGACCTTCTGATAAAGCCGTTCCATTATGTCGTCGGGAGAAGGCGGCATGGCAAAGAGTTGATACGTTTTGATATTTAAGGCTCCAGCGAGTTGATCGAGCACGTTTGGAGTTGGAAACTTGCGCGAAACCTCAATCATGGCGAGAAACGGCGTTGAAATTCCGGCTTTTTCTGCCAGTTTTTCCTGCGAAAAACCGCATTTGCGGCGGTTTTCTTTGATATTGTTTGCCAGAATCTCCCGAATACTTGGTCCTGCGGTTTCCATAGCCTATAAAGAAATAATAAATGTCCCTAAGGCATTGACAAGTATCACAAAGTTAAGTATTAGTATCTTTATGACTCTTATCTTGTGGTTATTTTCATTTTTTTGACGGTAATTTCGAAAATGGCAAATAACCCGTCGCCAACGTAGTTGGCAAGGCGGTTTATATATTTTGAAACAAGCAAGGAATATTATGTGAAAAACAAAATCAAATCGTTAGCAGGTATCGCCTTTGCGGCGGTAATCGCCTTCGCGGTGTCCGCGACTTTCGCCTTGACGTTTACGTCCTGCGACAACGACACAACAAGCGGCGGCCCCACCCTTAACGGCGAGTGGCTATTTGGTAATGGAACTACGATTTCCATTAATGGCAGTACCGGTGTTTTCACGCAAATTGGGATCGGTTCCGACCGTTTCCATGACGCCGTAAACAAAGGGCTTATCGGCGTTGGCGTGCAATGTCTCAGGAACCTTCGCAAAACCGGCGATTTGACATGGACAGGCCAGGAATTGGGTATTGGGTCTGATCCTTCCGCCCCCGATGTCGCCGCAACTGTGTCCTGGTTTGACACTGCCATCACCCTGAGCGCGAACGGCCAGTCGTTTTACAGCAGCGCTTTCGGCAATAGTTTTACAAAACGGTAACGCCAACTTGTTTGGCGACGCCAACTTCGCCAACTTCGTTGGCGATGGCGACTGATACCACCATTATGCAGGGCAGACTTCGAGCATTTATCGCCAACTTCTTCAAAATCCGCGATGACCTCCGACTGAGGAATATACGCTGGGAACTGTGGCCTTTGCTNCTGGTGTTCCCCCTCTCGGTCATCAAAGGGGATTTACGGTACTTCGACCTCAAGGTGGCGGTGGCGGGGTATCAGTCCTACGAACTCATGCTGCTGCCGCTGGGGATTGGCTGGCTCGTCTCGGCATTTACACCCAAACGGCTGATACTGCCCCTGCTCCGTGCCGCGGCGGTTTTGTCCGCCGCCGTTCTTCCTTTGCAGATTTTTATGCCCGGCGGCCTCTACCGCCTGGAAGTGTTTATGGCGTTCCAGTTCCTCAACGGGATATGCGCCGCCGCCGCGTTCTACCTGTTCTGTTTTGAGTTGAACAATGTCGAGCGTCTTTTCGGCATGGTCATTATCCAGTTGTACTACGGCTTCCTGTACACAATCTGGCAGGCGTTTCCTTCTGTTCAGGCGGCGGGAAACACATGGGGCGG
>JGI24698J34947_10000783_pt1 | contig 15795 bp, 12 predicted proteins | sample TergutMp193P3_FD_34947 | JGI IMG/M metagenome (IMG submission 34947) | reverse complement strand
CTGATGTCGAGTTTTTCTTCCGCTTCCCACACGTAATCGGGAAGATCGTCTTCCAGTTCTTCTTCAGTATAGGAAGTGTTCTCTTCAATAAACTTACTGATGTGAGCTATAACCCGATCCTGATGCTGGTAGAACCGCTCTATCTCCCGTTCGTTGCCGTATTCCCTGTAATCATCCACGAATTTCCGCAGACGCACAAAAATCCTGATACAGGTTTCCTCAAAAGCGGAAGCGGAACTCTCAAAGCGTTTTAATAACAAGATTCTTATGAGATTAACAATCTGTGCTTGCCGCCCATGCTTAAAAACGTCAATTTTACTTTTATCGCCTTTATAGTAAGCATCCTCGTAGGGGGAATAAATCGCCAAAGAAAGGATCGTGATCTTTCGTCCAGACGGATCGGTACGCTGAAATGAATGAACAAAATCATCAATGAGTTTTCCATAGCTTGCCTTGAGGGAATAATCAGCGACAATAGGCGGGGCACGATCTGGGAAAAGCACTTCGGCCCCTTCGGATGCGCTCAAGCTTTTCTTAACAAAGGCGCGGCTGCGCTGTACCACCAGTTCCCTTACCAGCGCATCGCCTTTCAAAATTTTATCGGCTTCTATCGGGGCCTCTCCCGTGATGGAGATTTTGTTAAGCTGCGTTTCCATGGTGCGAATACGTCCCTTGAGACTGTGAATGCCCAGAGGGGGAATGACAAAAAAGTTATCGTCTTCCTGTGTAAAAAGTTCAATTTGATGCTGCAAGTCAAGGAAGGAATTGTTGATCGGGGTAGCGGTTAGCATGAAAAGCTGTTTCTGCTTGCCTTCACCGATGACATCAAATAGTTTACGGTAACGACCGCTGGTACGATTACGGAAATGATGGGCCTCGTCAATAACGATGCAATCAGCCTGCCACGCAATTTGCTTCATTAAATTTTCATTCTTGGGAAGCAAAATGTCAGAATGGTTTATTATCTTGAAGGGACGGAAACTGTCAATCAAATCAGGCATATAACGGCGTATGGCGGCTTCCCAGACGGGAAGGCGGGTAGCGGCAGGCACTATCAATACCACACTTTTTAGTTCCTTGTACACAAGCCGCTCTATCAGCATCATGCCCACATAAGTTTTGCCAAGTCCCACACCATCACACAAAAAAGCCCCACGGTATTTATCGGCGATACGGAGCAGGGTGTTATATCCGTCACGCTGGTATTGGGAAAGCTGTGGGTAAACTAGGGATTTTTCTTTTTCCCAATCGCTTACAGACTGCTCGTGGTTTTTGAAATAGTCGTACATGGATTTAAGGTACACCTGATAGGGGGAATATTCCCGGCAATGGTTTTCTATTGTGGTAAAGACCGCTTCGGTAATATCAACGGCTTTGTCCCAGTGTTTGTCAAACCATTCCTGTAACGCCTCAACGTCATGCGCGATTTGCACGTTAAGTTCGATATTTCTGGTCAGCCCGGCACCGGTAAAATTGCTGGAACCTACAAGGGCATAGCCCGCAGGTACATTCATGGACGGAGGAAACTTACTGTGATAGTCCTCCCTAAAGTAAGTGATAAAGGTTTTGGCATGGAACTTATCTTTATCAAAAACACGGCATTCTATTTTCTTTGATTTTAGAGCCTCGCGCACGGCCTGCAGGCCCAGAAGGAATTCGTTTTTGTCCTTTTCATCCTCTATACTTCTATCCAGACCTTTTAAAAAATAGTTTTTGGTTTCATCAAGGACTTCCCTTGTCCGTTTTGTAAGCTCAGAACCCAGGATAATCCTGATTTTGTCGAGTTTTTGCCATTCCCCGTCCAGTTCCAGAAGACCGCCTATCTCGAAATAACCGGTAGCTATATCCATTTGCCGGGAAATGTCACACCAGTCATCAAGATACTTCCTCACCGACTGTTCCTGACTGTTATTGTCAACTATGAAAAGGTCAGTATGAGCCATTATGCCATATTTTACCCCTAAAAAAGAAAGGAGACAAGTGGACACGGGAGGGGGTCACGACAGCACATGGGTACAACAGGAACCTGGAATGTATCCACCCTTGACAATCTTGCGCCTAATGTGTCTAATTTATTTAGCGGAGAACCATATGCCACAGACAATTATTGACCAGTTCAGGTTGGATGGAAAGACCGCCCTGGTTACAGGGGGCGCACAGGGGATAGGGGAAGCCTACTGTTTTGCCCTTGGGGAAGCTGGCGCGAAGGTAGCGATTGTTGATATTAACCTCGCCAAAGCGGAGGAAACGGCTCACCGGCTTGAGGCAAAGGGAATTACCGCGATAGCGGTTAAAGCCGATGTAACAAACCCCGATGATGTACACAAGATGGTAAAAACTGTCGTTGACAAGTGGGGTGAGCTGACTATAGGGGTGAACAACGCGGGAATGGGCGGGTGGTATGAATCGTTGACGCATGATTTCAACGACTGGAGAAAGATCCTCGCTCTGAATTTGGACGCGGTTTTTTTATGCGCACAGAGTGAAGCCCGGGAGATGGTAAAAAAAGGATACGGTAAAATAATCAATACCGCGTCAATGTCCGGCCATATTTGCAATACCCCGCAAAACCAGGTTGCTTATAATTCATCCAAGGCCGGTGTATTGCACCTAACCCGCAGCCTTGCGGTCGAATGGGCGCCGAAGAACATCATGGTAAACAGCATCAGCCCAGGCTACACCAAGACCGAACTGGTGGATAAACTATTGGAAAGCCCGGAAGGAAAAACCATGCTCCCCAGGTGGCTGGAAAGGATACCCATGGGAAGGATGGCAACCACCGATGATTTGCAAGGCGCGGTGGTGTATCTTGCCTCCCCGGCGTCTGACTACATGACCGGCTCGGACATTGTCATTGACGGCGGTTACTGCTGCTGGTAGAGGAGGCGCGATATGAATAGACCGGTTGGAATTTATTATGCCTATTGGACGCATGACTGGGACGTGGATTTTCTGCCCTTCGTGGACAAGGTAAAGGCGCTGGGCTTCGATCAACTGGAACTGCACGCGGCGGTCCTCGAAAGCAAGGATAGCTCCTACCGGCTCAAAATCAGGGAGCGGGCCGAGAAAGCAGGTATAGCTCTGTCTTATGGAATGGGACTTGACAAGGATTTCGATCTTTCCTCCACGGACGAACAGATCCGTCAGCGGGGCGTGGCCTACATGAAGCGCATCATCAAAGCCGTCGGCGAGATGGGAGGCGGCATGATTGGCGGCACGGTGCACAGTTACTGGCCCGCAGTGTTCCCCGAAGGCGCTGAGGGCAAGGCCCCAATGCTCAAGCAGAGCCTGAAGAGCATGGCGGAGCTTGCCCCCTTTGCGGGGGAGCACGGCGTTATGCTCAATGTGGAGGTGATCAATCGTTTTGAGCAGTTCCTGATTAATACATGCGATGAAGCCCTGGCATATATCGAAGAAATTAATCACCCCTCATGCAATATCCTGCTTGATACCTTCCACATGAATATAGAGGAAGATTCCATCGGCGGCGCTATCCGCAAGGCGGGCAGGCGCCTCGCCGCGCTTCACCTTGGAGAGCCAAACCGTAAACCGCCCGGCATGGGTCGAATGCCCTGGGCCGAGATCAAGGAAGCCCTGGACGCAATCGGCTTCACAGGCCCATTGGTGATGGAACCGTTCCTTACCCAGGGCGGCCCAATTGGCAGGGCCATCGGCGTCTGGCGGGATATAGTAAAGAATCCCGACTTGGACGCACTGGCAGAAAAAGCGGCGGCGTTTGTTAAGGCTAACCTGCGTTAACTGCAACACCCTCACATCCCCTTCCCCGCCTCAAAAGCCCTCTTCAAGTGCCCTTCCCGGTTCAACTCCCGCTCCGCCAGCTCGCGGCTTGTCGCGTCAAGGATGATCATCTCCTTGTGTTTCACCCGGTCAAACAGGCGATCGTCCAGTATCACTTTTTTCATGGCATCGCCGAGGCCAGTACGCTCAAAGTATTCCAGGGTGTTCCCAGCGACACAAAGCACAAGCCCCTTCTCGAGCTGCTTCATGGTGCGGTTCTCCCCGTAGGCGAAACCATAAGTCCAAACCCTGTCGAACCAGCCCACGAGTTTCGACGGGGCGTCCGACCAAAAGACAGGATAAATAAAGGCGATTGCGTCTGACGCATTAATCTTTTGGTGTTCCGCACTTATGTCTTCGGGCAAGGGGAGTTCCCGGCGGTAATAAGCTTCGCGGAGGTATTCGCTTTCGCCCATGTCGCTTTTGAAATTCATCGCGTATAGATCTGAAAGCACATAAAGATGGCCGGCGCTTTCAAGGCCGGCGATAAAACTGTCCTTCACTTCCCTCGTGAAAGAATCGGCGCTGGGATGACAATAGACAATAAAAACTTTCATGATTCCCGCCTTCAGCCGCTTAAAGACGGCCAGAACGCTTGACTTGCAGATAACGGTTTATGAGGGCAGCCGACAGGCGATCGGGGCTTTCCTCCATGGTTAAGAGGCCAGAGTGTTCCCACTTGCTGTAAAGCTCCCTCCGTTGTGCGAGGTAAGAAAAAGCCGCCGCGCTTTCAAGCGCTTCCCCGCTTCCGGATGGCTGTCTTGAAGCGAGGTACTCCGATTCCTTTTCCCGAAGGCTGACCAGAAGGAGAAGGTGACGTTTTTCAAGGCGCTTGAGAATCCACGAGAGGGACTCCCCGTCCTCTTCCCTGAAATTACTGATAAGGACTATGAAAGTACGACGCTTCAGCTTTTCCATCGCGTCTTCAAGCGCGGAAGAAGGCGAGGAGGGATGGGGGCCACTTGAGAGATCGTAAAGACCGTTCATCAAAACCGGAAAAGATTTCATCCCCTTTCCGGGACCCAGCCAGCGCCTGTCCGGGCCGAAAGCGCCCACCGATACGCTGTCGCCGTGCTTGAGGCACACCCAGGAAAGGAGCAGCACCGCCTCAAGGGCGCTGTCAAATTGCAAGCCGCCCGCCGAGTCGTCTTGCCGGTGGAGGCGATAACCCGAATCAAGAAGAAAGAGCAGATGCTGATCCTGTTCTTCCCGGTACTCCCTGATGATGACCTTGCGTCTGCGGCTCGTGGCGCGCCAGTCAACGGCGCGGATAGAATCGCCCTCCTGGTAATCCCGGAGGCTGTCGAACTCCAGACCCTGGCCGCGCATACGGATGTTCTTTATGCCGCTTTTTTCCAGAAGCCCCCTAAGGTCGGTTCCGGCTTTCGCCTTGATTTTTGTGAAGTCAGGATAAGTACGGCCACTGCTTTCACACGGGTGAAAAACTTTGAGCCGCCAAAATCCGCAGAAAGAGGAAAGCAGAAACTCGGTTCCGCCGAAAGACCATTGCCCCCTTTCAAGCGGCGAGAGGGTATACTCAAAGAAAAGCGATCTACCGAAGCGAAGCAGTTTTCTGTCCAGCAAAGCGGGAACGGCTTCCGTTTCCATTGACTGTGGGTGCAAATCCCAAAGGCGAATCCGGAAGGGGAGAAAGAATTTCCCCTCACGGCGGACTTCAAGTTTCACCCTAACGCTTTCCCCCTGGGCGAGCGCGGCGGGTATTTCCCGTTTTACTGAAAGCCTGTCACCCAGAAAGAAGAGAACCAGGGCGTCAGCCGCAATGAAAGGAAGAAGGGAGAGCCCGGCGAAAAGCCAGATGAGGGAAACAAAACCTGAAAAGAAGCCCGCCGCCCCAAGGAAAAACCATCCCAAAGCGGCTGCCACCAAAACCGGGCCGGGTCTCATGAAATTTCCCCCCTGGGAGCCTCGACCTGTGACACAAGGGCTTCCACGATCCTGACTTCATTGAGCCCGTCAAGCTCGCTTTCCGCCGAAAGGCTTATCCTATGGATCAGCACCGGAACCGCGAGGGCCTTGATGTCGTCGGGGATGACAAAATCGCGGCGCTGAAGCAGTGCGCGGCCACGGGCGCAGCGAACCAGCGCGAGGCTCCCCCTGGGACCCGCGCCTGTTTCGAGGTGACCGCTGTTGCGCGTGACGGAAACTAGGCGCACCGCGTAATCAACTATCGAGGGATCAACGCGGACGTGCGAAGCCGTGTCGCGTACGGCGGCGAATTCATCAAGCGACAGCGCCTGCCCCACCCCGTCAAGCGAAAGTTCCGCGCCGGTTCCGCCGGAAAGAAGGCGGCCTACCATTTCCTTTTCTTCATCTTGCCCCGGATAATTAATCAGGAGTTTCATCAGGAAGCGATCCTTCTGAGCGTCAGGCAGGGGATAGGTTCCCTCGTGCTCGTATGGGTTCTGCGTGGCGAGAACCATGAAGGGCTTCGGCAGGGGATACTCCGTCCCGTCGAGGCTCACCTGGAACTCCTGCATTGCCTCGAAAAGGGCCGCCTGGGTTTTTGCCGGGGCGCGGTTGATCTCGTCGGCGATGAGGATGTTGGTAAAAACCGGGCCTTTGCGCGTAATGAACTTCCCGGCCTGCACGTCAAACAGTATATGGCCGGTTATGTCGCTGGGCATTAGGTCCGGGGTAAACTGAATCCGTTTGGAATCCCCGCCTATCGCCTTCGCGAGTGAGCGGACCAGCAGGGTCTTGCCAAGCCCCGGTACGCCTTCAACCAGAAGATGCCCTTCCGCGAGCAGGGTGATGAGCGCATGCTCCACAAGTTCCTTCTGGCCGATAAAGACCTTCGAGATCTCATTCCTTACCCGTTCCAGCGCCTCTGCGGCGGTTTCAGTCGTCAATTTTTCAGTCATATTTTCTCCAATATGGTTTTCAGGGATTTTTGCAGCTTCGGAAAATCCCTGTAATCAATCCGCTCGCCATGAAGAAAATTAACTATTAAATATTCTTCCTCAGGCTTCGCAAGAATTTCCGTTATGCTCTTTTGCATATCTTCGCCTGTACCGCCAGGAATGGCAAGCCTCCGCCTGATTTCCTTCATGTAGGCTTCAAGGTAGATATTAAGATCTCCGTATTTTTTGATAAAGAGCGCTTCGGCGAGGAAGCGTTCACGCAGGGGCTTGCCCGGCTTTTCGGTATCATTCCGTACAAGACCGAATAGAGGGATCACCGCCCAAAAGCCGATGACGATGAGAACCAGCAAGGATACAAGGAGCACTGGAAGGTTCCCCTGCCTGAAAAGATCACCCAAAAGCCCCCTCGCCCTGGCAGCTCCCCTTATGAAGAGCCAATCACCCTCCGCAAAGATCGCCCAGGCGAGCCTTGCGTTAGGCGCATCCCCAATGGATGTGGACTTGAGAAAATGAGGTTCCCCCGAAACGATGACCTTTCCCCTTCCACACTCTGCAATAACAAGTTTTACGGCGCCGTTTCTGTCCTTTAAAGACAGGGATTCAGCGTCAGGCGCAACTTCAAAAAAGAACCTTCTGTCGTAATCGGGAAAATCCGAAACATCGTTATAGGCGGGAAAACCTGCCTCAGCCGTTATTCCAAATTCCTCAAGCAGAAACAGAATCTCATAACTCTCCAGTTCGCTGTAAGAATCAAAAACGAGATAAAGGGTTCCCCCTTCTTCGACCCATTGAACCAGATAAATTGCGGCATCAAAAGACCACCGAAAAAGGGACGCCTGAATGAAAATGTGCCTTTCATCCGTCTGCGAAATCATGTCGAGGTCTCCCCTGCTTTCAACCCTGACGCCGATACCCTGCTCCCCAAGCCAGCGGTCAAGGGCAAGGTACTCGTTTACACGGGCTTCGCGGGAAGGGGGAACGTACCTTGCCCTGGGATACGTCTCAAACAGCGACCACGCGGCAAGGGCCAGCAAAGCCAGCACAGCGGCGGAAACCGCAAAGCCGATAACGTAACTACGTTTCATCGCCCGCTCCACGCAAAAGGGAACGGCCGTAAGCAAGGGCCCTTTCAAAGGCATCCTCCGCCGGGGACCTTCCGCCATAAGCCAGAAATATCCAGTTCTCGACCAGTTCGGTGAAGCCTTCGGCTTTGACACCTAATGCTGAACGCGCCAAAGCAAGACAGTCGTATTCTGTGGCGTCAACCGGGAAATAGACCGAATGATCGCGGGTATACGCCCCGAGGCATCCGGCAAGGCAGGCTGCCCATGCCTCCCGCCGATTGCCCGTTTGGAAAAAATCCTCCGCCTTCGCGAAAAGCGACTCTGGGCTTGCGCCTGACATAAGCGGATTGGCATAGCTCTTCCCCGTGTCGCGTAACGGGAACAGGCCCTTTCGCCGCAGCTTTGAAAGCCAGTAAAGGGCGAAACCAAGAGATGCAACCAGTGCAAGGATCACAATGAACCGCAAAAAATAACCAAATACCTGCCTTATTTCATAAAGCCATGAATCAACATCCACATCCGGTATTTCCGGCGTTTCACGGGAATACTTGTATCTTATCCCCCACCCTTCCCTCTCGCTTCCAAAATCATCCGAGGCGAGGATAGCTTCCAAATTTTCAAGGGTGCTCTCACTTATAGCCGGAAAAAACTCCGGGAAAGGTTCTACATATTCCTGCGCGTAGACCGGTGGCGAGATCGATCCTGTAAACATAAAGAATATCAGGCAGATGACGGGTAACGCTTTAACGGCTAGCCCCAGCGCTTTTTCCACCGGGGCGGCGCCTGCGAATTTTCTGAACAGTATCTGCAGATCCCAGCCTTCAAGCTCGACACGGCTGTTTATGTAAAGACTGAAGCTCATACACACATAGAGGCTTTCCACAAGGATATAATTTAAACAGTATGCGGCGAAAGCAAAAATTTCCAAAGCGGCGGTATCGGTTTGCATGAACGGTGAACTGGCCGGGAATAACATGTAAACTGTCAATATGGCGAATAACAGCTCCCCAAAGAGAAGCATTCCTTCCAGTATGAAACAAAAGACGCCCATTGGGGTACAAAAGCCAAGTCCCCCGGAGACAAGGGCCTTTTTCCGCTGTTGAAATCGCTTTTTATCGACGCGCTCCAGAACCCTCACGGCGGTATAAGCGGCGCGGCCAGGGTTAAAACGCCGCCAGAGAAGATCGCCGGGAAGGGCGCGGCGGAGCGTTCCCCAAAGCCCGCGTGAAAGCTCTTTTATGCGGCGGGCGGCGGGAACTCCGAAAGGAGAATCCTCTGGCGAAGCGAAAAACCTCACGGAAATAACGTGAAGGGCGAGACGATCGAAGAGGGGTTTAAGCCACCATAAAATAAGAGAGGAAAGAAAAAAGAGATTTTCAGGCAGGAAACACAGACAGGAGGCAACGATCAAAACCGGAACCGCAAAGAACAGCATGAGACACGCAAAATTGCTTCGCCAAAGGAGGATCCCGGAATCGGCCGCCTCCCAAACGCTGCGCCGGCGCAGGGGAAAGTCGGCAACAGAGTAGCCGCTACCATGCGTAATTAAATTCATCGTTTGCCCCGCTCCGGAGGACTGTTTCGTTCCCTGCCGGCAAAAACGAAGTAAAGGACCACCAATACCCAGCCGGCAATCCCCGCGCCATAGCGCATAACAGGCGGCAATCCATACCGGGACGACCAGAACGCCTCAATACATGCCGCCACAAGCAGCATGAGGGCGGCCCCCGTGATAACCGGCAGGGCGGTCTTCCCTGCCAGCCTGAGGGACGCGGCCCTGGAAAGCCCCCCGGTGAAAAACAGGCGGTAACCCAGAAGCAGTCCTGCCTGGGCCGCGAGGACAATTGCGTTTAACTCGAAACCGCTGTGCCCTATAACAAAGGGAAAAAAGGTTTCGATGAAACCTGCATTGATGATATGCGCCGCGACAATTCCCAGATATGCGCCGTTAAAACACAGAATGACAAGGCTGCCTATACCCGCAAGAATTCCCCCCGCGAAGGTTCTGAATGCGATGGAAACATTGTTGTAGATATAAAAACCGAACATATCCGCATCGGAACTTACGTCCCTTGGCGCAAGATAATGGGAACTCTCGGGATTGTACATCTCCTCAAAGTTACGAATCGTCTCTTCCCCAAGGAGCTGATAGACAAAGGCGGGATTGCGGACACAGAGAAACGCAAAGAAGGCCATCAAGCCATAAAACACGAGGACAGCCGCGCCGATCGAGCGCCATTGGGAACGCACGGTCACGGGAAAGATCCTGAGCAAAAAATCAGCCGCTATTTTTATCGACCATGAACGCTTCGTGTACAGAATCTGATTTCCTTCCAGCACAAGTGAATTGAGCCTCTCGATAATGGATGGATCAAAGCCGTTCGCCCTTGCGGTGTTGAGGTCCTGGGTCAATTCGCGAAAGCCTGAGGGAAAACGGGAGGCCCCGCTTGTAAGGCCCTTCCGCCCTCCCCGGACAATCGCCTCAAATTCGTCCCAGAACTTCTCCCGGCGGTTTACGAAACTCTGCTGGGTCATGGCGTACGACCCGAGACCGCCCCGCCGCCCAGGGTACGGGCAATGCCGAGAAGGTATGCTGAAGCGGAGACTTCAGCTTCCGAAGCGGGGGCTTCATCATCCGGGGACAAATCCGCTCTCAGTTTTGCCGCCCAGATCCCGGCGATTTCATCGGAGCGGGCCTTGCCCAATAGCGGATAACGGCGGGCAAACATCAGAATCGCCTGCTTCTCTTCATAAGAGAGCTTCCCGGGGGAGACAGGGGGAAAATCCTCAAGCCAGGGCATTCCCGATCGGCTCAGAACAGGGGAAGAAAACCTCGCCGGAAGCCGGGCATTCGCAGTGTAAACCACGAGGGTATCCGCGACCCAGTCGCCGAAGCGCCTGAAGCCGGGACTCGCGGCCATGCAGAGAAAAGCGATGAGGTAAAGAAACAGGAAAGTATCGGCGAAACGCAGCAGGTTGCGGAGGAAAGAAGCGCCGGGATTCACCGGCGAACCGTCTCCCCTGACGACCCTTATCCCCATGATCCGTTTACCGGGACTCTGCCCCCTAGAGAACACGTCAAAAACCGTGTGGTAAAACCAGTCCAGGACAAAAATGAGAATGAGAAAAAACCACGGGCCCAGCGTCAGGCTCCCGGCAATCACAATGATCAGCAGCAGCGCCCCCTGAAAAAAACAGTCTATCGCCCAGGCGCAGGCCCGTATGAGGAAGCCGGCGGGATAAAGGACAAACTCTATTCCTTCCGGCGTCTGCACGGGAAGGGCGGAATCCGAGGGGGAAGAGGCGAATCTTTTCATAAGATGAAACCTTTCATCAGGAGAAAGCCAATGCCGCGATGACGCTTCCAATCATCATAATGGGGAAAAAAGCCAGTGAAACAATGCAGATGATGCCGATGAACTTCCATAAAAGCCTGTTGTTCCTGAAGGCCGCTTCCAGTTCCTGTTCCGCGCCTGTCCTGAGATAGCCGCGAATCTTCTCGCCAAACCTGAACATAAAGAGAGAAGGCAAAACCATGATGACCCCCACGATTATACAAAACGCCGCGATAATCACAAAAGTGACCGCTTCCATTACCCCGTTAAACGGATCAATGCCGGCAAAGGATCGAGTGAAAAACGGAACAAGGGTCAAAAACACAATTCCGGTCAGGATTGTAAAGCCTGCCCCGACAAAGCCCAGTACGCCCACAAAACGTAGCCAGGGCGACGCCCCCTTAAGCTGAACCAGCATGGCCTCCGTAAGGCTTCCCTGTCCGGCCGGGATAATACCCGGATCAACAGCCGTTTCGGGGCCCTGATACGGATTAACGGTCTCCGACATGATTTTCCTCGCTAAAAAGATATCTCCCCTACCATATTATTGACTATTCCCCGGCTCGGCAAGGGTTTACATTTTCAATCTGAAATGGTTAAATAGTCGGACAGTTTAACAGTTTCCCGCCAAGATGGCTCAGTTGGCAGCGCGGCGCACTCGTAATGCGCAGGTCCCGGGTTCGATTCCCGGTCTTGGCTGATGTAGGTCTATATGTAGCAATGAATTAGATGGTTATACGGGGCTAAGCCGTTTACAGAATAATCGCTTTTTTGGTCTTAATTCTATCTATAAGTTTCAAAGCGCTTTCTGTTATGGTAACGCCTTCATAGGTCTTTTCGAGCGATCCGGGATAATATTTCTCGTAAATTTTCATTTTGAAGAGCCAGATTTCATCATAAGTCTCAGATCCGAGCATTCCCAAATGCTCCCAGTATATTTTATCACCGCTTTCCAGAAAAATCGTAAAATCAGGTTCTATGGGTTTTTCACCAGACTCGTACACAAGAGGCAGTTCATACTCATACTTTATTCTGTGTTCAAACAGAAGATTTGCAATTATAACTTCAGATTTACTGCGCACCTTATCGCCTTTGGATGTAGCATATATTTTATTTAACATACGCTTATCTATGCCCAAATATCTCGCGATTTCCTGATGTAACTCATTGGATGAATTATTATTTTCAATTGTGAATACCAAATAATCCAAAAGACCATGCTTATATTTCCGTTTTTTTTCAATTAAGTCCATAATAACATCTATCTGGTTATCCGCTAATTTGTCGCCAATTATATCAATTATCAGTCTCTTGTCCGGTGGATTTTTGTATCGCACTTTACCGGTAATTATACAATTATATACTAAATCTATTATATCAGTTATTTCTTTTTTTGAATTCTTTGCTGAACTTATTAATGATTTTGTTTTTGTAGATTCAAAAATAGTATTTAGATCCTTGTTTTCTATATCATACAGCATTTTTAGATTAGAAAATCCTTTTGCGATAATTTTTACTGTTCCGCAATCCAGATAATAGTGGAAACATTTCTGTATTTTTTCATCCTCGTCAAAAAACGGCAATACAGTATCCAATTTTTGAAATGCCTCTAATAATTCTTCACGTTTCGGAAAAGAAGCGTCAATAAAAAAATCACGCCTTACTTGTATATTTTTATCTGAATAAAGTAAATAAGCATTTGCTGCGGTAATGCCGCGAGCCGCCCTTCCAATCTCCTGATAGTATTGCTCAACAGATTCCGGAATCATAAAGTGACTTACTACACTGATATCAGGAATATCAATCCCCATTCCAAACGCATTGGTAGCAAATACTATATTTATTTCATCGTTCTTAAATTTCCTGATTATTTCCATACGTTTATCTGAATCCATATCTCCATGGAAAGGTACCGATCTCAATCCATGCTCGTTATTTGCCATTTCTGATAATTCCTCAACACTTCTTTTCGCTTTTTTACGATAAACGTAGACAAGGGTTTTCTCATTTTCATGAATTTTCAATAAATCCCACAACTTCTTTTCTTTTTCATCTTCGGTATCAAACTTAATTGTATGAAGAGTTATTTCGGAACGCATAAGTGACGGGTCTTTTAGTATATTTTCTTTGCTAATTTTAAAATCTTCACAAATATCATTTAATTCTTTTGGATTAATTGTTGCTGTCATAGCCAGTAATTTTGGACTTTCATCCCCAAAGACTTTATTAATAAAATCAGGAATATTATGGTAAAAAGGCCTGAAACTCGCACCCCATTGGCTTACACAGTGAACTTCATCAATGACTATCAATTTTATATCATTTTTTCTTTTTCGAATACAAAATTCAAAAAATCCGTCGGTTGCGAGTTTCTCCGGACTCGCAAAAATGAATCTCGGAGAGATTAATCCATTTGCAAAATCCTTTAAAGCCGTAGTTTGTTTTTCGGCGTTTATACCGCTGTGTAGGGCTAAAACCTCAATATTTTCATTCCTGATTTTTTCCTCCTGCTCGCCAATCAGTGAAATAAGAGGGAAAATTACGATTGATATTCCCCCGGTTATTATTCCGGACAGCCAATAAATCAATGATTTTCCGCCGCCGGTAGGCATGATGCATAACGTATTGCCTTTGGAAACCACATTTTCTATGGTTTTTGTTTGAATCAGTTTCAATTCCTTGTTATTTTCTTTAAATTCTGCGGCTAAAACAGGAAAATACTTATTAAAAAATGAAACGGTATTATTCGTATCCATTATCGGAATCCTTTATTTGTTTCATCAATTCATTTATTTCAGCAATATGATTGAAAGCAACAAAATTTAAGAAAGAATCAACAACCACATAACGAAATTCAAGATCAATATTAATACCCAGAATCCCCATTTCTTTTTTCAGTAATTGATAAATCTGATGTGCATAAAAGGCAAATAACTTATACGGATAAAAATAATTCTGGTGTGTAACTGACTTTTTAGTATCTATCATGAGGAATTCAGAATCCATTCTGCAACCAATGGTTTTTTTACCTGTTAAATACCATAACGCCCACATTGCCATTCTGCTTCGATTAGGAAAAAAAGACGGATAGAGTTTATACAATATGTGACTTTTGATACCGCCGCCTATTACACCGTTTACCGTACATGATTCTGTATCCAGTTCGTCGAAAAAGAGTTTGGTATTATCGGTAATACTGTCATATTCAACCGGGTTATACACATTTGACGCATAATTCCCGGCAAAGTCTACTAATTTAGTTACAACAGATAATATTTCTTTTGCATTGGCTTTTTTAAAACTACTGCGATATTTATCCAAGTCTTTTGCTTTTCTATTTTGCAGCGTAGAATTAACAATAGGACATTCATGTGCAAAAGTCCTAGATTTAAATGTCGCTGCGTCATCCTGGTACTCCTCTAGTGATTCTTGATCAAATATTTCAAGATACTTATTTCGATCTCTGTTAAAGCTATCTATACCTTGTTTAATGATGCTTTTATAGTTTTGCGTTTTATCAGTAGTTCGCTCATCAACACTATATTCTATGCCAAGTAAATTAGCAAATCCTTGCATTTCTTCTTCGCTAATACCGGATATAACCCCATGTGTCAGAAAATCATTAAAATATTTCAGGAAATTTTCTTTTATTAGCGCTAAAACTTTTGTAATATGATCTTGCGTATTGCAAATTGGTTCCACCCTGTGTTCTTCTGAACCTTTATACATTTTGCCGACCCCTTTGTATCAGTGTGTTTATATAGAAACAAAATGTCAATAACTCATTTGCCGCTTCTCACATTCCTCCTTATCCCAAGTCTCAAACAGCAGCCCTTTAGTGTGATATTCGCCGTATTCAGCGATTTCTTTTCAATTTAAGAACACGGATAAGACTTAATAAAATGATTATAATCTCCAATATCTCTAATGATTACTTCCAACAATTTGGAATGTGTTTACAGAAAAACACCGAAGGCATCAGCGATAGATTGTAAAACCATATCTTACCCATCTTTGCGCCACATTCCAGTTGCGCTGTTCCATCGTCCATCAAATATCTCCTTCTTACCCAAGGATTCATAGACAGGCAGCAGGAACCCCTTTGTAACCGACACAACAACAGAAAAATCAGCAGGAACATTGGCAATTCCTGTTCTGCGTTGGAACGCTTGCCATTGTACCTGTTTATCCGGCAGCAAAGGAAAGTCATCAATGAAAACCATTGGATTTATTGAAAACCCTGTATTCCGATGTTTGAATGTCTTTGCTACTGCCTCTGTTAGAGTTGCTCCATCAAAATCACAACTGCGGCTTAATTCGTAAATATCATAGAAATCTTTCATCCGGCTGTTTAAATCAGCGAGGTAGACAATAGCCTGAAACTTTTCGGCGATAACCGATTCCAGGGAATATGCCTTCAAGCGTGGCGCTTCCATGCCTAAAATCGTAGGGTACGTTATATCTACCGGATGCGGCACTATCACATCATCAAAACCTATATCAAACTGTAAAACATGACGGCTGCGTTCAAGACGCGCAATTAATTTGATTCGTAACCCTTGGTAGTCCGCGTTTTCCTTAATCCGTTCAGCGGTTATTTTCTCAATATCAAAAGATACCGCATCATTGGCCGGAATTGCGGCAATTTCTTTGAAAATCCTGATAAGTTCGGCAGGTGTATTCTTTATTTTTTCCGCAAGGAAATCAATGTCTTTG
>JGI24698J34947_10000782_pt1 | contig 15804 bp, 16 predicted proteins | sample TergutMp193P3_FD_34947 | JGI IMG/M metagenome (IMG submission 34947) | reverse complement strand
CCCTGCCGTTTCTGGATGGTTTCTATGAAATTGGCGGCTTCCAAAAGACCGTCAAAGGTGCCTGTATCCAGCCAGGCCATGCCGCGGCCCAGAAACTCCACTGAAAGCTTGCCCAAATCAAGATACGCCTTGTTCACCGATGTAATTTCAATTTCCCCCCTGGCGGAAGGCTGGACATTCTTCGCGATACCTACCACCGCATTGTCATAGAAATAAAGCCCCGGAACAGCGTAATGGCTTTTGGGGCAAGCCGGTTTTTCCTCAAGGGACAGCGCCTTGCCGGTTTTGTCAAATTCCACTACCCCGTAGGCGCCGGGATTTTTAACATAATAACCGAAAATTGCCCCACCCCCCTGCTTTTCTACATGGCTTCGTGTATCCCTGAGGGTAGAGCTGAAACCCCGGCCGTAAAATACATTATCCCCCAATACAAGGGCGCAGTTCTCACGGCCTATAAAATTTGCCCCAACAATAAAAGCGTCTGCCAGGCCCCTGGGGCTCTCCTGAACCTGGTATTCAAAATTCATGCCCAGCCAGTTTCCGTTTCCGAACAATTCCCTAAAAAGCGGGAAATCCCTTGGGGTGGAGATGATCAATATTTCCCGTATTTCCGCGAGCATGAGTACCGAAAGGGGATAATAAATCATGGGCTTGTCGTAAAGAGGTAAAATTTGCTTGGACACGACTTTTGTACTGGGATAAAGCCGTGTGCCGAAGCCCCCGGCAAGAATAATGCCTTTCATTTGGTCACGCCCTTATTTTTCACGTATAGAATTTTGAGATCTTCTCAATAACTAAAACGGCAAGTTTTTCATCCAACCCATAATACATCGGCAGTCTTAATAATCGCTCGCTTTCTTTTGTCGTATATTTATCATCACCAAAAAATGTTCCATACTGTTTTCCTGCAGGTGATGAATGTAACGGAACATAGTGAAATACGGTTTGTATATCATTTTGTTTTAGATGTTCAATCAACTTGCCTCGTTCTTCTATATCTTTGCGCATACGCAATATTGAGCGCCTAATGGCAGCCAAAACAACCAATTTTCAATGTTTGTAAAAATTTTATTTTTCCATGGGAAAAAATATGTATATCTCGTTTTTACTTTTTCTTTTTGTAGAATAATCTCTTTGTCAATTATTTTTACATTGTAAAGTTTATTTAAAAATAACCTTTTACAGTACTTTGGACTAAGCATAACGGCTTTTTCATCAACTATTGTTTTTTTAACAATATTTTTTGTTAACGGATTTAGCATATTATGCTCAAACACTATAATACCCCCCCCCATTTTTAAGATATTGAGCAGTTTATTTATCCATAATTCATGTTCAGTATATGGGATATGATGTAATACTGTATTTAATATTATTAGATCAAATTTTTCATATATATCCAAATCATCAAGCTTTTTTATTGTATTGAATACACAATAAGGATGATATTTTCTGGCAATTTCAATTGATTTTTCTGATATATCACAACCATATAATTTTGAATTTTTATAGGTATCATGCAAATATGGTATAAATGAACCAATACCACAACCAAAATCCAGTATAACTTTCGGGTCGTTTTTTCCCAGTAAATAATTTATTAAGTTTACTTTATAAATGAAGGCTGTATTCCTGTATTTTTCAAATTTGCCAAGTGATCCAGTTATCAATTCATTATAGTTATCTGCGTAATCGTCAAATTCAGGCAATTAAAACCTCAATGTTTTCTGACGTAATAATTTCAGCAATGAAACTGAAAATACAAATTAAAGTTCATCTGTCATTTTACGATCCGGTTGAGTGATTATTGTTATTTTACGCGAGATTATGCCGTGCACATAGAGAGCACGTGAAAATGATTCCAGGTCAGCAAGCGGCCAAAAAACTCCAGAAGATTCCGGAATAGAAATAATAACCGATTCAGCCTGGTTTTCATCGGCAAATTTCAACTGTTCTATCCATTTGTTGGTAATATCAATTTTTTGCTGTGTAGTTATCCCGTGCCCAAAGTATACAGATGAATAATCACTTTGATTACTATATGGCTTATCTGTGTTAGTCGCCTCCAGAAAGACAAAAGCAAGAATGAACGAGAGGACATGCTGTTTCTTGAATCTGGTTACTAAGTACACGAGCGAAAGAACACTAAAGAGTATATAATAGAAGAAAATACAATACATATATAAAACACCGCCAGCGTCACTATGACTGGTTTTTCCGGTCAGTATCACCATTGCCGGGACAAGACTGCTAAAACTGAGCAAACTGATTATGCCGGTCTTTACCAGAGGTTTATTTTTGTCGTTCGCCATATTAATACTCAAGAGGATCATAGCAAAAATATTTATGCTTACGGTTAAAAACAATAACCCCTTGTGGATCTGCCTAATCAATCCCAAAAGGTTCACGAATGCCTCTTTACATTGCCTCAAATACCCAAGGCTGAAAAATGAATAATAGTCTATACTTTTCTTTGTCGTTTCGGCTCTTTCACCTATGAATTCAATACTCGCATAAATAAAAAAACAAGCTAAAATAATTATCAAGCTCAAGTCTTTTGTTAATTTATCTTTATGAAGCGCGGTTATCAGCAATTTCCAAAAACAGTATACTGCCAAAATAATACATGAAAACAGAATGGAGAATATAGCAAAATAGAGGGCTATTGCAAAAACACCGAACGTTTTTCTCCCAAGCCCTTTACCTGATATATTTGTCCCGCAGACGGCATAATGCATAAGTAAACACACACAAATGCTGTTAAGCAGATTGGGGATTGTATAATAAAAATAAGTACAAAAATTTCCTGCATGAAGCATATATTGGCTTCCTTCTTTCTGTGTTTTAAAGAAACTAAAATAAAGGCAGAGAATAATTAATCCAGATAAAATTGAAACCATTTTATCACCGCTAAGGGTTAAAAAGAGCCTGTACAGCGACCAATAGAAAATTGTGGTAAAGCCAGCCATTATCAGCGCGATCGTAAATGAAATTGAGGTCAGGTAATCTCCCAAAACAGGATTCACAATATAGGCCGCGAACAATCCGGCAAGCGGCCCAAAAACTCCGGGGAAAACACGTGAGGGATTCCATGCTTCGGCAAATGGGACAGGATGGCGAAATGAACTCAGAGAAAGCCAATCATCCAAATCATAAGGAACTATCGGGTGGGCTGTCGTAAAAAAAACTAAATTAACAATAAACACAATGCAAACTGAAAATACCAACCAGCAATTGCCTTTAAGTTTGTTTATCAGTGAGGATGTGATTGTTTTGCCTATTTCGATCCCTGATATCCTTGTCTCCCCTGAATACAACAAGCCGCCAGTTATCTGAAAAAAGTGTCTTAAATAATCAATTTTGTATTTGCAATTTAAAAAAAATAACACGGTAAAAAACAAAAACCCGTATATTGCCAGAAGAAGCAAAACACTATGCCCATATCTATGAGATAGTAGTTCACGACCCAGAATTAATTGTTCTGTCAATTTAATTATAAATTGGCGGATTTGTGGTAAAAACAACAATAAACAGACGACAATCCCTAATAAGCATATTAGCAATACAGCTTTCCTTATATTTGTTTGTTTCATTTTACTCGATCCCCTTATTGGTCATGTTTTTATCGGATTTAAAAACAATGAATCGCTGTCCAAGATAATTTATTCCGGTGAATAAACACATTCCGGCAAGAAGCGCAATATTCTCGCGTATCTTCTGATGGTTATCTCTCAAAAGATTATTCATGGCAAATTTTGAAACGCCATAGGCAAATAAATACGAAAATGCAATAGTCATGATAAAGGCTATAACCATAAAAACCGACCATTGCCGAACACCAAATGTAAAGTATTTATTTAAAAAAAAGCTTAAAATGCTCCCAATCACATAATTTGCCGCCGAAGAAAACCAATAGCCAATTCCCCCAACGTTATAGAGAAGGAACATAATCGAAGAGCCTACAAGTGTATTTATGATCCCAGCAGCTATGAATTTAAAGAAAATCCTGTCAAATAATGGTATTTTTGTCATCATAATCATTCAAACACTGCTCTATGTGATACCTCGGGCGATGTTTAGTCTCAAGGTAAATTTTTCCTATATATTCTCCGACAGTACCTATTGAAAAGAGGATAAGGCCACCTATTCCCCATAGTGAACAAGCTATACTTGCCCAGCCGATTATCGTATACCCCAAAAAAAACCTGACAAAAAAATAAATTATCATCGCGATACTGACAGTGAAAATAAAAATACCCAGAAAAGTTATCATTCGTATCGGTCTTATGGAAAAAGATGTAATACCCTCCAGGGCGAATTTAATCATTTTTCGTAACGAGTATTTACTTACCCCCGCAAGACGTTCAGTACGCGTGTAATACTCAAAGCCTGTTTTGAATCCGAGCATGGGGATGATAGCGCGCAAAAAAACGTTTACCTCGCTGTATTCTGCAAGCGCGTCAAGCGCTTTTCTTCCCATTAGGCGAAAATCGGCATGATTATAAACAATATCCACGCCAAGAAAATGCATGAAACGATAAAAACCTTGCGCCGTTGATCGTTTGAAAAAACTGTCCGCTTTCCTATCTGAGCGCACTCCATTCACAATCTCGTATTTGTCTTGGTATTTTTCTATCATTTTGTCGATAACATCAATGTCATCTTGCAAATCGGCGTCTATAGAAATCGTCGCATCAACTTGATCCTTGAATGTAAGCAATCCACACAAAAGAGCATTTTGATGTCCCCTGTTTCCGGACATCTTTATTCCACTGAAATGCTTAGGGTTTCCCATATGGTATTTTTCTATTAATTCCCAGGTGCTATCGCTGGAGCCGTCATCAACAAAAATTATTTTTGATTTTTCGCAGACTATTTGTGCACCTATGAGTTGTGAAAGTTTACCAGATAACCTTTTCGCGGTTTCAGGTAAAACTTCCACTTCGTTATAGCATGGTACAATAATCGCTATTACCGGCAAACTGTTTTTATCGCTCATTTGTGCATTATCCCGAAAAAACTAAATAATCAGTAATTTTCTATAATCTCACGAATACTCGCGAAGGGGAAAAGGGGTGAAATTAAAATTAGTGTTTATTTTTCCGTATTTTATATAAAGTCCGGGCATAGCTACGCCATGCCATTATAAGGATGGCTTTTCGCGTTTAATCTCATGAACCCCATCGCCGCCGAAACAGGCTGACAGGGTTTGCACCTCCGGGGTGCTGTTTTGACTCACTGGTGATATTTTGCATTTTTTTTGTGGATGTGTCAAGACTTAAGCAGGGCAGCCCCATACCCATTGCCTTGAATGCCAACTCATGCTAAATTAACCATGATACGCCCCTTGACGGGGCGTCCGCCGATGTGGTGGAATGGTAGACACTGGGGACTTAAAATCCCCTCCTCGCAAGAGGGTATGAGTTCGAGTCTCATCATCGGCATATGTTAATTCTTTATGTTATAAAGGATTATGGGAATGGCAATTTCTTGCCGAGCTTGCCCAGTTGGAATACTATATAGGGCAGATATTCAATAAATCATTTAGAAGCTGAATGTCACTTCTTGAGCCTAATTTTTCACCTGCTTCCAGGTAAAACTTGTTTTTATCTACCATTGCGATGTATGCAAATAAATTAGCGGTTTGTTCTGAATCCGTCGCATTTTCAAGTAATTCTTTATTCACTATGTGCCCTATTTCATGGGCTATAAGCAGTCGGATAGTTTTTTCATCATAAGGGGAGTTGTAATAAATAATTGCCCCTGAAGGGTGGTGTCTGGTTGTTGCCCTTCTTCTTAGATTTACAGGCTCAAGGATGATTGAATAAAACCTGAATGTCTCGCTTGCACATAAAGCCCTTAGTTGGTCACGGTTAACCCTTTGGAAATTTTCTGCAGCTTTAAAAAAATTTAACATCCTTTTCCTATTAACCATGTTTTCTACAGTGGCAACTAAATGAGAAAGATATTTGGTTTGTATTATCGGCGTAATCGTGTCTTTAAAGTAAGTGAGGTACCGATTTATTGTTTCTGCCGAAACGCCCCATGCTTCGGATATTTTTGCCGAGATGTCATTATCCATCTATACCAACATTCTCCATGTTTCATTAAGAAATATCACTAATTCATCATTATAATCGTCATCCATAGATAAGACTTCGTTGGTATTGGAGGTGTCGCGGACATGCATACATTTTCGGAGCAATTGAATCCTGAGAGATTTATCCGCTATACTATTCTTCGCAAAAACATCTTCCACTTCTTCTTTTTTAATGGAAAGAAACAAATCGTCGACGATATTGCCAACATTCTCAAAAATCTCAATTATATTGTCCATAGCCTTGATCCTCCAAATAGACTATAAGCGACGACCTACCGCTTTTAACGGCAAGTTCCCTTCTTTATCTTGATTACTAGTAATTAACTATACATTAGTTTACGGTTTTTTGGAAGTACCAAAATAAAAAAAACTGGTTGACAAATTTATTTCCTGATATTTTTGGGTTTTGTATGGTAAAATTAATGTATAATTGTACAGAAATAACGTATATTTATACAAATTGGGAAAATGGAATTAACCGTGAGCCAATGGGTACTAAATAGCGGTTTCTTTTAAGGTTTTTACCCATTCGTCGATTCGCGGTTTCACCGGGATGCTCTCCGCCTTGGCCGTGTTGGCGGGATTACAGAAGTCGATCTCGGCCGCAAACGTGTTGCCCGGCAGCAGCGCCTTGAATTTGTCAAAGGTTTTCCCCTTGCCGCCGCCGTGGCAGCAGAAAAGGGCGACTTTCTTCCCGGTTATTTTGTTTTTGTCGAGGAAAGAAACGATTGCGGGGGCAGGGGAAGCCGCCCATACCGGGCTTCCAAGGATGATGAGATCGTAGTTGTTTATATCGACCGAAAGGGGTTCCAGTTCCGGTTTTTTTTTCATAATTACCTGAAAGCCGCCCCAGGCTAGTTTGGCAATTCCTCTCCGTTTTTTCTTGTCTACGGTTTTAATCTCAAAAATGTCGGCGTTCAACGCGTCTTTGATTGTTTTCGCGACCAACGCGCAATTTCCGTCCAGGGAATAATAGATTATGGCTGTCTTCATATTGGCTCCTTAAATTGATATACTGTCTATTATGACGCATGTTACATCTTTTGACAAATCCCTTATTCGGATATTCGTGTCCTATTACAGGCCGCACCGTCTGCTCTTCGCCCTTGATATGCTGTGCGCTTCCCTCATTGCCGGCGTCGATCTGGTTTTTCCCATGCTGACAAAGTACGCAATCGAAAATCTCCTCCCGGGCCGGTTATTCAGGTTTTTCTTCGTCATTATTGGTATCATGGTGTTTATTTACCTGTTGAGGATGGGCTTTACGTACTTTGTCACCTACTGGGGGCATACCGTGGGCGCGAATATAGAAGCGGACATGAGGCGGGACCTGTTCAACCATCTGCAGAAACTGCCTTTTTCCTTTTACGACAATAACCGCACCGGGCAGATAATGTCGCGGGTAACCACGGACCTCTTTGAAGTTACGGAGTTGTCGCATCACGGGCCTGAGGATCTTTTCATCTCGCTCTTGACCCTGATTGGTTCCTTCATCCTCGTGTTGACCATACGCTGGGAAATGGCGCTCACACTTGCGGTGGCGGTTCCCCTGCTCTTGCTGGTTGCCCTTGTTTCCCGGCAGAACCTGAGAAACGCTTCCCGAAGCGTAAAGGAAAAAACCGCCGAGATAATCGCCTCCCTGGAATCGAGCATTTCGGGCGCAAGGGTCGCCAAGGCTTTCACCAACGAGCCCTACGAGAACCGCAAGTTCAAGGGCGGGAACGAAAATTACAAGAACGCCCGCAGGAATTACTATAAAGCAATGGCGGCTTTTAACAGCAGGATTGAATTCTCGACAAATATCCTCCTCGTGATAATTATCGCCGTGGGGGGCTTCCTTATAATGGGGGACAAGATGACCCTGGCGGAACTCATCGCCTGCAATCTCTTTGTTATGGCTTTTTTGCAGCCGATAAGGCGGCTGCAAAATTTCGTGGAGCAGTTCACTACCGGCATGGCGGGATTCAGGCGCTTTGTGGAAATTATGCAGATACAGCCCGCGATTCAGGACAGGCCCGGGGCAATCGCGCTCCCGGAAGTAAAAGGCGCGATTGAATACAGGAACGTCACTTTTGCGTATAACGACGGCGTGACGGTACTCACCCACATAAACCTCTCCGTTCCGGCAGGCTCAAGCTGCGCGCTGGTTGGTCCCTCGGGCGGGGGCAAGACGACCATCTGTCACCTCCTTCCGCGCTTTTATGAAATTATCGATGGCAGCATAACAATTGACGGCCATGATATCCGGGATATCGGCCTTGAATCCCTCAGGAAAAACATCGGAATTGTCCAACAGGAAGTTTTTCTCTTTGCCGGGACGATCCGCGAGAACATCAGCTACGGCAGGGTAGACGCCACGGAAGAGGAGATAATCGAAGCGGCGAAATGGGCGGAGATACACGAGGAAATCGAAAAGATGCCTGACGGTTACAACACGATCGTCGGGGAGCGGGGCATTACCCTTTCCGGGGGGCAGAAACAGCGGGTGTCAATCGCGAGGATATTTCTGAAAAACCCTCCCATCCTCATCCTTGACGAGGCGACAAGCGCCCTGGATTCCGCCACCGAGCTGCGAATACAACGGGCGCTGGAAAAGCTGTCACGCGGGCGTACCACCCTGGTCATCGCCCACCGGCTTTCAACCGTAAGAAACGCGGATCGCATCGTGGTAATTGACGACGAAGGCATACGGCAGCAGGGCACGCATGAGGAGCTGCTTAAACAGGGCGGCATGTACGCGGAACTCTACACCGCGCAATTTGGCGGTGTTGTCTGGGCTACAGTATGAAGCCCAGGGTAATTCCAAGGTTATACCCGTTTTGGAGGAAATAGTATGTAACGGGAATATCAATGATCACCGGCCCGATGCTGAAACCAAGTCCAGCCATGAGTTTCGGATTGAACAGGTCCGGTGAGTTTGTAGCTCCCGTTGAAGCCGATAAGCCGGCATTCTGTGCCAGGTTGAGAAAATCCGGCAAACCTTCAAAAGAGGCGGTAGCGTCTCCGGTAAGTTTGAAATCGGTGATCCCAAACCCGAGATCCGCCCCCAAACCCAGAGAGAGATTCAGGAAGTTAAGCAGGCGCAGCGATGTAACCGCTTCCAGGGGTACGGTGAAAGTGTTTTCAACAAATTCCAGAATGAGTTTCGAGTCTATTCTCATCGTTGCGGCATTATAACCTAAAATGGTTAGCGGTTGTGTTTTGGAAGGCAAAGGTATACCAACCTCCATATCTGTATACTGATAGATAAGGCCGGTTCCCAGGTTGATCCCCCGCCACAGTATAATACCCGTCGGAATTCTTATTTGAGGTATCAACTGGTAATTGGCCATCACCCCGATTGAAGGGGTTGTAAAAGTTATTGTGCCGGAGTCAAGGCTGAAAAAGCCCAGCTTAAGCCCCAAATAAAGATTGTTCAATAAAAATGATGTATTGAAGCCTATCTGTGCGTTTAAAACCTGTGGATTGAACCCAATGTTTATGTCGTTGAGCTCTTCCACGTTGTCCAGTATGTTGTTTACTTCCCTGGTAAAGGAGAAGATGTTCCCGGGATTCATAATGCCGCCCATCGCGCCGATGGTAACGGCAAACTTTCCATAACCTCCGTAACCGCGCTGTGTAGCCCCTGTACTTGCGAATACCGAAGAATTCGCGAAGGCGTTGACCAGTTTCGTTGAATCAATTTCTATATCACGAAGATCATTTGCTATCTCGTTTTCATATTGCGCGAAGATACCCGCAATTAGCTGGTTGATTGGATCGACAATGGCTGGAATGGCCCCTCCAATTTTTGGCGGAGTAAATGTGACATCAAGGGCAATTAGCGGCGTCATTCCCGTCAGGGTCAACAGAAGAACCGGGATCAAGTGTTTTCTCATAACAGTTTCCTTAAGTTTTGTTGTTTCAGAATAAAGTTTTTTTCTGAAAATGTATAGACTCCTGTTGACAAAACGAAAAACCTTTTATATACTCTATATACAATAATAAAAAAGAATCTATTTCGGAAGGAGGATATTTTATGCTTGCCAGGGTGGTACTCTTTAACTAAAACCGCGTGTTGCGGATTCTCCTTCTTTCTCAATATATCTTGTTCGATTAACACAAACTGGAGAAATTTCATTCCAGACATGCGGGTCTTCTCACAGGATCGGGCTATTAAGTCCCGGAAAGAATGAAGAACCTTGCGACAAGCCGCAAGGTATCTTTCCACAGGAGAATTGCATGTTTACAGATTTGAAAGATTACGGTTTTACTCAGTCGGATTTTTTCGCTTCACGTGAATTGTTAAACGAAAAAAATCAGGAAGAATTCGTTCCCGGAAGGGTGATTGAGTGCAGGCGGGAAAGGTACAAGGTCATCTCCGCTTACGGGGAGCTGAACGCGGAACTAAAGGGCAGTTTTCTTCACGGGCTTGAAGAAGGCGGCCTTTACCCGGTGGTGGGGGATTTTGTCATCGTTAAATACAACAGCGGGGGTTCTTCCCTGATTGACGCGGTTTTGCCTCGCCGCTCAAGGTTCTCAAGGGTGGATTTTTTGGGCCACGCGGAAAACTTCGCGAAAAATGTGAGGGAGCAGGTAAGCGCCGCGAATTTCGATTATATCTTCATCCTTTCGTCCCTTAACTTCGACCTCAACCTCAACCGCCTCGCCCGGTATTTGACGGCGTCATTTCAGAGCGGAGGTTTTCCGGTTTTTATTTTAACCAAAGCCGACCTGTTAAACGAAAGTGACATCGGCGAGAAGATCGCGGAGGTAAGAAAAATGGCGCGCGATGTCCCGGTTATTCCCATAAGCAGCAGAACCGGCTTTGGCCTTGACGGGCTTTCGCCCTTCCTTGAGCCGGCCAAAACGGTTGTCTTTCTTGGTTCTTCCGGGGTCGGGAAATCATCCCTTCTCAACCGCCTTGCCGGCGAAGAGCTTATGGAAGTAAAGGAAATACGCGAGGACGATTCAAAGGGCCGCCATACCACGACCCACCGCCAGCTCTTCCGCCTTCCGTCGGGCGCACTTGTCATAGACACGCCGGGGATGCGCGAGTTGGGCCTTTGGGATTCGCGGGAAGGAATCAGCCTGGCCTTTGCCGACGTGGAGGAGCTTTTCTCCCAATGCCGTTTTTCCGATTGCACCCACGAAACCGAGCCGGGCTGCGCGGTCCTGGCCGCCCTGGAAGACGGCCGCCTTTCGCCCAGGCAATGGAAGAACTACAAGGCCCAGATCAGGGAAAGCGCTTTTGTGCTAAACCACTCGGCCTACCTGAAGCAGAAGCGGGAATTCCACAAGTCCCTCAGCCGCGCTACGATCAGGAACAAGAGAAAGGAAATGGATGAACCCTAATCCTTGGGCTGTTGAAAGAACCTTCCGTTGAGCTGTTCGGTTTTTAGCACGTTGATGAAGGCCTCGCCGTCGACCTTTCTGATGGCCGGGATAAGCTTTTTCACCTCGGGGGCGGTAACGATCGAGTAAAGCATTATGCGCTCTTTTTTCTCGTAAACGCCGTGCCCCTCGAAATAAGTCGCGCCGTGGTGGGTCATTTCGTTTATGACCGCGTAAACTTCTTCCGGCTTGTTGGTGATGATAAGGAGGGTCCTCTGCTGGTAATTCCGATAGAGGATGCCCAGGGCAATCGTAGTGGCGTACTGGAAGATGATGGAGTACAGGGCTTTGTCCAGGTCGAAGAGAATAGCACTCAGACCCAGGATAACGCAGTTTCCGGCGAAGATGTAGTTCCAGGCGTCTTTGCGGTATTTTTCGGAAATATAGATCGCGATGAAGTCCGTGCCCCCCGATGTGGCGCCGGCGTGGAGGCAAACGGCAATGGACAGCGCGTTTAAGAGTCCGCCGAAGATCGACGAAAGCAGGGTATCGTGGAGCTGCAGGGGTTCGATAAACATGGCGGGCATCCAGTCGGTCAGAAAGCCCGAAACAATGACCATGATAACCGAATAAATGGTGAACTTTTTGCCTATATACCTGAAACAAAACGCCGCCGGTATCGCGTTCAGGATATAGTAAGGTATGCTGAAGGGTATATGAAAATTGCCATATAAGAGGCATATTTCCTGGATTAGGAGGACAAGCCCGGTAAAGCCGCCGGGGAGGAGCCCCCCGGCATGGACAAAGGTATTGATGTTAAAAGCCATCAGTACTCCGCCCAATAATACCAGAAACAGACGCCTCGTGGCCTGTAAATATCCGCTTTTCATGATAGTATTTTATCGCTGTTTGTGGTAGTTTTGCTACTGTACAAAACAACAAAAAGAAGAGAAACATGAAAATAGAACTTTTTACCTTTTGTGATTTCGCGCAGGAAAATTCTGGGAAACTTACGATAGTCGGAACTTTCGATACCATCATTTCCAGGAATTTCCCCTGTATCCATCCCCAGCTCTCGGTCGTCATCCGGCTGCGCTTCGATCTCTGGGAATTCGCCAATCACCAGTTCAGGATCGAGACCAGGGACCTGAACGGCGCTATGGTCATTAACCCAATCCAGGGCAACCTTGATGTAAAGGGAACGGACAACGCCACCGCCGTTTCCCACCTTGTTTTTACGATTTCCAACCTCCACTTCAAAACCGCCGGGGTGATTAACTTCACCCTTTATGTCGACGACAAGGAACTGTCGTCAATACCGCTGTATTTGGGGACGGGGTGAAAAAGGGAAGAGTGAAGAAAGGGGAAAACCACGGAGGGCACGGAGGAAAAGGTGACGATGGCTATTGGCTCTCTAAATATTCTTTTGGTTTTACAATTTTTATTCTTTTATACTCCTTTAATATCAATAAGTCATTATCACCTGTTATAATAAAATCAACATTTCCGTCAAACCCACATTGTAATATTTTGTTGTCGTCTACATCTCTGCTGATTTTTTCCGGGATGTCTTTTGACGGTAATTTAATGGAATAACTTTCAATGATTTTTACATATTCTCTTATTTCATCTATACTTGTGTCAAATCTTTTCTCTGACATTACGGAAATAATTTCCTTCAAAATTTCATCGGTAATATGTAATTCATCCAAGCCGTTTGTAACTCTATCAAATACTTTCCTTGGATTTCCTGCCCAATAAAATGACGACACAAATATATTTGAATCCAATACTATTTTCATTGGTTATTTCGATACTTTTTTATTTCGTCCATTACATCCTCTTCTGTGAAATTGTTTTTGGCAACAACACTTTCTCCATAAGAAAATAATTCCTGCAATTTCTGTTTGCGATTTATGTACATTTTTACTGAATTATATATTAGTTCAGTACGGGTAAGAGATTCATTATTAGCTATTAAATCAATTTGTTTTACAAAATCATCCTCAAATGACAAATTAATGGTAGCCACTGCCATAAATACCTCCTGTTATCAGTATATACTTATTTAAGAAATCCGTCAATTCACTTGTTTTGTTTTCCCTCTGTCAATTTTTCCAGCGCCCTCTCCACCCTCTCAACGGCTTTCTCTTTTCCCAAAAGCCGCAGGCTTCCGAAGAGGGGAGGGCTCACCCGCGTTCCGGTTATCGCAACCCGCAGCGGCATCATGAGATCGCCCAGTTTTAGGCTTTCTTTTTCCGCGAAAGACTTGACGATGCTTTCGGCTTCCTCGTCGCTTGGGGCCGCCGCAAGGGCACCAACTATGCTCCACCCCGCCTTAAGTAGTTCTATCGTTTCATCGAGATTCGCCTTTTTGGGGAAGAACTCCTCTTTTGGGGGAAGCTCTATCTCAGTGAAAAGATAATTCAGCTTGGCGGGGAGCTCGGCGAGGAAAACGGCCCTTTCTTTCACCAGCGGCATTGCCGCGGTGTAAAGCGCCTTTTGCGCCGTATCAGGCTCCTGTCCGGCTTTTCCAAAAAGCCCCTGCACAATCGCGTATGGGAGGCTTAAGGCGGCCAGCTCCTCGTCGCTTTTTGTCCTGATATAACTCGCGTTATACCACTCCAGTTTTTTATAGTCAAAAACCGCCGGGGCTTTGGAGAGTTTTTCCAGATTGAATCGTTGGGCGAGTTCTTCCAGCGTGAAAAAGTCCTTGCCCTCTTCGTACGAACAGCCAAGAAGGGCGATGTAGTTGATGAGCGCTTCGGGGAGAAAACCCTGTAGGCGGAACTCGTCAATTCCCGTTGAGCCGTGGCGCTTGGAAAGTTTCTTCCCGTCAGTGCCCATCACCATGGGGAGGTGGCAAAACTGGGGAACCTCCCAGCCGAAGGCCCTGTACATGATCACGTGAAGGGGAGTGGAGGGCATCCATTCCTGCGCCCTGAGCACGTGGGTTATTCCCATCAGGTGATCGTCAACAACGTTGGCAAGGTGGTAAGTCGGAAAGCCGTCCGATTTCAATAGCACCGGATCGGGATTGACGGCATCGTTTCTCCACTCGATATCTCCCAGCACGTGATCGAAAAAAGCTGTGACGGGAGTTTCCTTTCCGTCTTCCCCGAGTGGAATCTTCAGGCGTATGGTGTGGGCCTCACCGGCCGCGGCCCTGCGGGCGGCTTCGTCACGCGCAATGTTTCTGCAGAACCTGTCGTAGCCCGATTCGGAAGAATGTGAAGCTTCCCGCTCCTTCCTCACTTCGTCCAGCCTCTCGGCCGTACAGAAACAATAGTAGGCATTGTCTTTTTCCAGAAGCTCACCGGCGTACTTCTTGTAGAGTTCACTGCGCTGCGACTGAATGTATGGCGCGTTGGGGCCGCCGACGTCCGGGCCTTCGTCCCAATGAAAGCCCAGCCAGTCAAAAGTATCGTAGAGGTTCCGCACGAACTTCTCGTCACAGCGGGTTCTGTCGGTGTCCTCAAGGCGGAGTATGAATTTCCCGCCCATTGAACGGGCGAAGAGGTAATTGAAGAGGGCGGTTCTCACGCCTCCGATGTGTTGGTTTCCGGTGGGGGAGGGCGCGTAACGGGCTTGTACTTTCATGCATTCAACGCTACCATAATGAAGGTGATTTTGCTACCGTCTTGTAAGGAGTGTGTCATGGCCAAAGAAAACAGCGATGAGAAGAAAGAAGCAGGAAAACCCAAGGCAAAGAGTCCGGGTCAGCTTCTGGCGGATAAACTGCTTTTTAAACTTAAGAGCGCATGGGAAGGTGTGGACAAGAAAACAGAAGATGAAATAGAGGCCTTTAGCCGCTCCTACAGGGCAATGCTCGATCTGGGGAAAACCGAAAGGGAGTTTTCTACCGTCGCGGCGGAACAGCTCAGGAAACAGGGCTTTAAGGAAATAGACAGAACCAAAAACGCCTCTTATTCACCGGGCGAAAAAGTTTACGAGCATATACGCGGAAAGGCCCTTGTCGCTGCCGTGATCGGCAGGAAGCCCCTTGAAGCCGGGGTGAATATACTGGGCGCGCATATAGACTCGCCGAGAATCGACCTCAAGCCGAACCCGGTTTATGAGGACAATGAGTTCGCCCTTCTTGATACGCACTATTACGGCGGCGTTAAGAAATATCAGTGGACAGTCATGCCGCTCGCCATGCACGGGGTTTTTATTGATCCAAAAGGGAAGAAGATAAACATCTCGATCGGGGAAAATGATGATGACCCGGTGTTTACCATAACGGATCTCCTGCCTCACCTTGCGCAGGATCAGATTCAGAAGAAAGCCTCCGAAGTTGTTGAGGGGGAAGACCTGGATATCCTCGCGGGTTCGCGTCCCTACGATGACGAGGAGGTAAAAGAGAAGGTAAAGCTGCGCTTCCTCGCGAT
>JGI24698J34947_10000781_pt1 | contig 15811 bp, 12 predicted proteins | sample TergutMp193P3_FD_34947 | JGI IMG/M metagenome (IMG submission 34947) | reverse complement strand
GACACTGGCTGAAGCGGGGGGGGAGACTTCCCCCCTATTTTCCTGATCCCTGATCCCTGATCCCTGATCCCCCAAAAAATACCGCAAGTGATACATCTTTCCCGGCGTATCCTCGTGATCCACCTCGTCATCGGACAGGGCGGTGCCGCAGGAAGTGCACCAGTTCACGAGGTAATTGCCCTTGTACAGGAGTTCCCGCTCGTACAGGGTAACAAACACTTCGCGCACTGCGCGGGACAGCCCCTCGTCTAGGGTAAAGCGCTCCCGATCCCAGTCAACGCTGGCCCCGATACGGGCAAGCTGCCGGGAAATTATCGCGTGGTGCTCGCGCTTGACTTTCCATGTCTCTGCAATGAATTGTTCCCGGCCAAGTTCGCGGCGGCTTTTCCCCTGCTCCCTGAGCCTGCGTTCCACCACGTGCTGGGTGGCAATTCCCGCGTGGTCCGTGCCGGGCACCCACAGGGTGGGCGCCCCCCGCATACGGTGAAAACGCACGAGAATGTCCTGAAGGCTGTTGTTCAGGCCGTGTCCCAAATGCAGTACGCCGGTAACATTGGGCGGGGGAATCACTATAACAAAGGGCCGCGCGTCCGCTTTGCCGCCGGACTGGTTTGCCGCAGCCTCCGGCTTAAACGCGCCGCGCTCTTTCCATAGCGAATAAATGCGATCTTCAAAACTCTGTGGATCATAGGCCTTTGCCAGTTCAACCGACTCCATTGCCGCTCCTGTCGTATGTAAATATACCTGTTTGCGACAAAGTTTTCAACACAGAGGGAATGGGGATCAGGATTGGGGAATTTTACCTATGGGTGCCCTATCCCCGGTATTTTGCTTCGAACTTGGTAATTTGGGCTTTTACGACCTGATCAATGCCTTCCAAAACGGATTGGTGGAGAGTTCTTACCGCTTCCACCGGATAGCAGGTTTTTGAAAACAGCTCAGTGGGGTCGATTTTCAGCGCATGGGCTATACGTTCCAGTACCTCATCTGAAGGGAAATTTTTCTCTAATTCTATCATTGCAACATAACCCGGCGCAATATTGGCGATTTCCGCCAGTTTTGCCTGTGAAAAGCCCAATAAATTCCGGTGATTCTTCATATTTGCGGCTAAAATATGCCGTAATTTTGACTTCATTGTTAAGAATCGGTTATTAAAACCAATTTTATTGTATATACAAGACTCTGCTTGACAATAATGTATAAAAGAGTTACGCTCTGTGTAATAGAGTACATTTTACGGTACTCAGCGCCGGAAACAAAAAGGGGTATATGCCACAGTATGGCGTATACGGGGAGTTATGTGCAATAATTTTTGGAATTAATTCGAAAAATTATTAATAAAATTATTTTTTTGAATATTTTGGTCTTTTGACCTAAAAATATAAGGAGAATATCATGAAAAGATATTTGGTTTTTGGAATTCTTTTTGTAATGGGTTTATTTTCCCTTAATGCACAAGGGTTTTATTTTGACATAGGACTTGGCATTGGTGGAGCATGGACAAAAATAAATGGAGCTGATGTAGCTAATTCATTCAGTTCTGGTGGCATTGATTTTAAGGAAGTCGGTGTTGAATTTGGCCTAAAAGCAGGTGGCCGTATTGCGAATATACCTCTTTATATTGTGGGGGTATTTGGAGGACTTGGACACAGGTTATATAGTTCTCTTAACCAAGCAGATTATATTCAATTTAACTCTTACTTAATTGGTCCGGGAGTAATATTTTATCCTATACCTCTTATACAATTAGCTGGAAATATAGGTTTTTCCTATGTTTCAAACCAAACATCGCTACCAGGGTATATGTATGAGAGCTTGGGAGGGCTTGGCGGCGATATTTCAGTAGCAGTTGATTTAGGCCGTGGCAATCATGGCTGTTTAATAGGGTTAAAATATAGTTTGGCTGTTAATATTTTAGAAACATCTGGTGCTGAAATTAATTCTTCCGTGTTATGTGGTTTTGTCAGATATACATTTAGACATAAAGTGAAAAATTAATAGAAGCAAAAATTACGGCATATAACAAACGTTATGTGCAAGGAATCTGCTTCCGCAGTAATTTTAAGAGCCGTCACCATTTTAAATATTGACATTTATAAAAATACTGCGTATATTTTAAGCAGAAACTTTTAACTCGCGTCATGAATTTCAGGGGCTTATCCCTTTACTTTGTGAGCCGTGATTATTGCGTAGCTACTCGCATTTATTGTCAAAACAAAATCGGCGGTATGCACATACCAGTTTTTTCCTTTTCGGGTTATGCTGCGCGCTTGCTTCATTTTCCGTATACACCAGCTTACGATGCCGGTGATTTCTAAATTGAGATTTTTCCTTATTCGTATAAGCCCCAATTCCGTTGTGTGAATTTTATCAAGGTTTGATAGTAAATCGCTGTTTGGCAATGCCGCCCTACTTCCCCACGTACACCGCCACCAGCCTGCCGTCCCCGGTATCAGGGTTCTTTCGCACGCAGATCATGTAGTCGTTGTATAGGATGTTGCGCCCCATGCCCGCGCCGCAGAACGTTTTGTCCACGCCGATAAGTTTTCCCGTTTTAGGTTCGTACACCCGCAGGCCGCTGTCTTGCGATACGTACATTCGCTTATGGGCGATGATGGGGTTGGTATCGAGCGATTCGGAATCTTTGGCAATAGCGTTCCATACCAGTTTTCCGGTTTCCGCGTCTATGCAGTGTATGTTCCGGTGCCCCATCGGATTATCCGGCGCCCCCGATGTATAATAAATTTTCCCCTTATAATATACCGGCTGCACAGAATCTTGCACATATCGTTTTGAAACTGGCACGTCGCGGGTAAAAACATGGCGGTACAGCCGCTCCCCGGTTTTCAAATCCCATGCTGATATTGACCTGCTCAGGTAGTACAATACGTCATCGTGAATGAATATAGGATTACCTTTAACACCCGCTCCTGCCTCTGGAAGAGGCAAATCGCCGTCTTCGGGGCCGCCGAATGTTTGGTAAAACACCATGTCCCCGCTGCCTATGTCAAAACCGGCAAGCTCTACCGGGGAGCGGGCAAGCGGGCTGTAGGTGCTGGTATACACGGCGTTTTTATAAAAAACCTGTTTCGCGCTAACAGGCTCTCCGGTCTCAGGCTCCCAGAGTACCTCCGGCGTCAGCTCCTGCAGCGCCCCGGGGTCGCCGTGCGTAATGCCGTTCACGTCAAGGCGGGCAAAGTACCGGCCGTTTCTGCATAAGCCCATGTAAAGGTAGCGCCCGTAAGCGGTAACATTCCACTCAAATTCCAAATTCTTATTGTCAATGTCTACCGCCGCGGTCGCGGTATGCCCCCCGGTTTCGCGGTCAAAACATGCGATTATATTTGGTTCAAGGAACACATAAACATATCCGCCAATAACTATAGGCTGGCAGAACACGATTTCGCTAAACGTTATGCTGCGCCAAATAAATTCTCCCGTTTCGGCATTCAGCTTGGTCAGCGAATAGATATTGACCTGCGTATACCCGGGCGGGCGTTCGTAAAAATATATGTAATTGCCGTCAACCGTATGCGATTGAGAATCATTGGTGATAAGCCCTGAATCCCATGCAATCTGAGCGGTATAGCCTGGTTCTTCTCCTCCGGCATTCTCTTTCCCCCCAAAGAAATTACAGGAAATAAGCGAAAGGCACAGGCATATAAAAAAAATTGCTCTGCTGGCTTTCATAATACGCTCCTTAATATGCGGCATGGAACAGTAAACCATGCCATGCCGCAAAGGTTTTCGGGCGGGTTTACCTGCCCCTCAAATTGGCGCCCGCGTCAATCATTTTCGCGGCCTCTTTACCGAGTAAGCGGACTGCGCTTCCGTGGTAGTAGGCTGTTCGCTCTGCTACCGTCATGCCTTTTGTTTCGTCCTGAATCATGAGCCGGGCGGCGTGTACCTCCCGAAGGGCCGATGGTTCATTGGCAAGGTCAGGATCGTTCAGATAATCGTCAATGGTCTTCTTCATGGTCGGTCACCTCCGCAGGGGTATGAATAAATACCCGCTTGTACCCTTCGCGGGCGTTGATAATCTCTGTTTCAATTATAGTCTTATGTTTTACAATATGCCGGAATTCAGGCTGATAATGTAATCAATGCCGGCAACCGTTGCCGCAGCGATGTGAAGCGCGTCCGTTGCGTATTTTGCCGGAATAATACCTGTTGACACATACACATCCGCAAGCCGTTCAATTTCCGGGCTTGCCGGGATCACAGTAACCTCATAATCAGCAATGAGAGCCTTCATTTTCGCAAGTTTTTTAGTATCCTTTGTGATCTCCAATTCCCGGGGGACATATTCAGACGTGAAGGGGCGAAACTTCCCATCTTTTATCTCCGCAAATAGACGCAGCGTATCGGCCTTGTACTGCGGCGCGTCATCGGCAAACGGAAAATTGAAAATCGTGGTTTCAAGGTAAATTGCCGGAATTCTGGGCATTACTATACCGCCTCCCCATTGCCATGTTTTCCCTCTCTTTGAAAATATACCCGCATATTGTGTAAATCGTCAACATAAGAAAAGGGACAACGAATTACACAACTATCTACGAATTAAGATATAAAATTGATGTTTATTCGCGTTCATTCGTTGATAAAAAATCCTTGAGTTTATGATCTTGGGTATAGCCCACCCCTACTCCGCAGTTTGGCAATAAGTCCGGTATAAATTCTGCAATTCGTCCCAGGTGGCTGAATACATGGGAAGCATGGGGTGCTGTTCGTCCGGCTGCGGGTAATTGCGGTACGGGTCGAGCTTGTAGTAGCGCCGGCGCCCGGTCTTGATGCTCAGGAAGCGCATGCCCGCGTTAAAGGCGCCGTAACCGTCCGTGTCGTCGCGGTCGCCGATAACGAGTATTTCGCCGGGCTGTATCCCCATATCCTGCGCGATGCACCAGAAGGGGCGGGGCGCCGGCTTTTGCGCGCCAAACGATTCAGGCCCGTAGAGTCGCACTTTGGGGCTGACAGGCGCGCCCAGCGCTTCCATGCGCTCTTTTAAAAACGGGTAATCGGAATAAATTGCCAGTATCGGAAAATCATCCGGCAAGTTCCGCACCCCGGCAGGGCTGTCCAGCCATTCAAAGAGTTCCCTCACGCCGGGCCTGGGCGCGTAACATTTTTTCAGCACCCGTATCATGCGCGGCATGTAATATTTAAAATACCAGTTTCGCATAAAGTGAGGGGGGCGGCGGTTGGCTTTTCCCATTATGCCGAAAAAAGCGCGGTAGTATTTTTCCGGTGTGGAAAAATCGCGTCCCTCAAAGCGCCTGCGGACAAGCCGCTCCCTCCAGGTGCGGAGCGCGTCAGGGAGACACGCTAAAACGAGATACAGGCCAAACAGGGCGTTGTCATACAAGGTGCCGTCAAAATCAAAAATTACGCCCCGGATATTGCGGAATACCCTGGCCTCGGGGCTTTCAGCCGCCGATGCAGGCCGCTTACCTTTACCGCCGGCAACTTGAGTACCGCTTGAATCGGCAGCCGCGTTGATAATCCGCAATATCGTATCCTCCAAAAAATTTACTTAACCAAGTCCTTAAACATGGCGTGGCGTTTTTCGTCCTGTTGTAAAAGGTTGAGTTTGAACTGGCCGTCCTTGTAGCCCATGTCGATGCAGGTTCTTTTGAAGCGCTCAAAAGATTCGGGGCCAAGAAGCGCGGTCTCCGGCGGCTTAAGCCGGTTGGAGGCGCGTTTGTCGCGGTACTCCTGATTGTACTCCTGCAAGCATTTGTCAAGATACGCGGTAAATTCTTCCGCTTCGGTAACGGAAATATTTTGGTCCGCAAATTCATAATAGAATTTATAGTTTGATTTATGCGTATCCGCGAAACCGATAAAGAAGGGGGCTATCTTGCCGGTCTTCTTCTCCACCTCGTGCACCGCCTCGATAAACTGCCGCTCGTGGAGTTTTTCTCCGGTCAGGCTGACGGTGCCGTTTATCTTCTGGACGAATTCCATCTTGGGGAAATCGTTGTAAAAACCGTGTATCATTACCAGATCGGTGGTGTTGTAACGGTACAGCCCGGTGCAGGTCGTTACCAGCATACAGTAGCGCTGGCCTTCTTCCACTTCGTAAGCCTGGTATATCCGGGGATTCGGGTTGTCGATATCCGATTCGTGGATATATTCAAAATAGTTTTTATGGCCAAAAACAACGGTTTCATTTGAGTTGCTTTTAAGGACCGCGCCCACATTGCATTCGGTGGAAGTATAGCCGAAATCGTGGAACACGCTGTCGGGCGGGAACGAATCCCGCACCCGCTCGTAGTAAATGCGGGTATTGCCGCTGAACCAGCAGGCAATCAACTGCAAATTGGGCCAGTAGTGCTTGGGCAGCACCGTGCCGTAGCGCCGCTTGATTTTTCGCAGTTCATCGGCCCGCTCCGGGTTGGGTTTGATGTAGGTCTGTATGGAAGCGCGAATATCATCGTCTATTTGAAACTTGCGGCTCAAGGTGCCCTTTTCGATGTCTTCGCAGTAGTCGTCAAAAAATTCGTTCACGTTAAGCTGCAATTCCACCAGCGTGCTGGGATTGGCGGTAACGATGATGGAGATGTCGTGTACCAGCGCCATGCGGGCAAGCGTGTAATACCGCGCCTTGTAATCGCTTATCTTAAACACGTCTATCGGCGCGGAATAGGTTTTCTTCATAAAACTGGGAACGTCCCGCTGTATGATGCCGGTAAGGGAACCGCACAGCGTCCCGTCAGGCGCGGCGCCTTCGACGGCCTTGCCCACAATGGAAAGGCTTTTGCCGTAGTAAACGTGCGGCTTGCTCTTCAAAAAACAGTAGTACCAAAGCTGGCTCAGCTTCCGGTACACGGTTTGATAGTAACGGTCGGTAATGGGCACCCATTTGGGTTCTTTGGTGGTTCCGCTGGTTGTGGCGTACAGCAAAGGCTTGCCCGGAAACAGTATGTCCGCTTCGCCGTTCTTGTGCCGGTCTACATAGGGCCGAAAATCCTCATAGTCGTTGATTTTTACGTGCTGTTGATACCGGGCGAACAGTTCCTCCGGCGTTTTGGCCTTGATGATCTGCTCAAAATGGTGTTCTTTTCCATAGACCGTATCTTTGGAATCGCTCAATATCTGCCTGAGCGTCTTGGCCAGGGCTTTTTTTCCGTTTTTGGAAGCCCTGTTGAGCTGCCCAATTTCAATGTTGCCGACAATTGTTAAAGCGAGTCTGGTGAGCCACCATTGTTTTGTTCTGGGTTCTTTCATAAATTCCTCCCTAAATTTGGGCTAATGTGAGAATACCGGGCTAATGTGAGCCTTATGCAAAGCTCAGTGTACGCCATTAAAACGGCGCGAACTTCAGCGACAGGCGGCATTAAAACATCGCCTACCTCCGATTATAGCCCTTAATTCAGTATTGCAGATAATCTGAATATGTCAAGATGGAAATTAGGCAGGTCGGCGGGGGGCCTGTGCGGGCTGCCTGTACGCCCAGATTGCGAACAAGAACCCGCTCTGCGGCTTTCTACTTGACCAGCTCCTTGAACAGGGCGTGGCGCTTTTCGTCCTGCATCAGGAGGTTCACCTTGAACTGGCCGTCCCGGTAGCCCCGGTCAAGGCAGGCTTCCTTGAAACTCTCAAAGGAGTCTGAGCGCAGCAGGGCAAACTCCGGCTCTTTCAGCCTGCCGGAAACGCGTTTGTCCCGGTATTCGGGGTTGTACTCCTGCAAACAGCGGTCAAGATAGCCGGTAAATTCCTCCGCTTCGGGAACGGAAGTATCCGCATTGGCAAATTCATAGTAGAACTTGTAGTTTGATTTAGACGGATCGGCAAAGCCCACAAAGAAGGGGGCTATCTTTCCGGTTTTCTTTTCCACCTCGTGCATCGCCTCGATAAACTGCCGCTCGTGGAGTTTTTCCCCGGTCAGGCTGATGGTGCCGTTTACCTTTTGAATAAATTCAATGATGGGGAATTCGTTATGAAAGCCGCTTATCTCCACCAGATCATCGGTATTGTAGCGGTACAGCCCGGAACAGGTGGTAACAATCATACAGTAGCGCTGGCCTTCTTCCACTTCATACGCCTGATATACCCTGGGATTAGGGCTTTCAAGGTCTGATTCATGGATAAATTCGACATGGTTTTTATGGCCAAAAATAATCGTATCTTTGGAGTTGCTTTTCAGGGCAACGCCCGCTTTACATTCGGTGGAAATGTAGCCGAATTCGTGGAATACGCAATCGGACGGGAACACATCCCTGACCCGCTCATAGTAAATTCGGGTATTGCCGCAGAACCAGCAGGTAACCACCTGCAAACCGGGCCAGTAGTGTTTGGGCAGCAAAGTCCCGTAGCGCCCCTTGAGCGCGCGCAATTCCTCGGCGCGGGCGGGGTTCGGCCTGATATACGCCTGAATAGCGCCGCGAATCTCCGGGGCGATGGGGTATTTGTCGCTTATGGTTCCGCGTTCAATGTCATGGCAGTAATCGTCAAAAAATTCGTTCACGTTGCTCACCAGCTCCACCAGCGTGCTGGGATTGGCGGTAACGATGACCGAGACGTTTTGCGCCAGGCCGATGCGGAGCAGCGCGTAGTACCGGGCGCGGTAATCGGCTATCTGAAACACATCGGTCGGCGCGGAATAAGTCTGCTTCATAAATCCCGGAACATCCCGCTGTATAACGCCGGAAATGGAACCGTAGAGCGTTCCGTCTGGCGCGGCGCCTTCAACGGCCTTGCCGACAATGGAAAGGCTTTTGCCGTAGAAAACGCGCGGCTTTACTCTCAGCCAGCAATAGAACCACACCTGATTCATGATTCTATACACCTGGCGGTAATATTGTTCAGTAACCGGTATCCACTTTGGCTCTTTGGTAGTGCCGCTGGTAGTCGCGTAAAACTTAGGCTTGCCCGGAAAGAGAATATCCGGCTCGCCGTTTTTATGCCGCTCAATATATGGGCGCAAATCCTCGTAATCGTTGACGGGAACGTACTTCTGATACAGACCGAACAGTTCCTCCGGCGTTTTGGCGCTGAGAATCTCCTCAAAATAGTGTTCTTTTCCATATACTGTATCTTTCGATGTAGTAAGGATCTGCCTGAGAGTTTCGGCCAGGGCCTTTTTCCCGTTTTTTGAAGCCTTGTTCAGTTCCGCAATGCCCTTTCTGCCGACTATGGTCAGGCCGAGCCTGGTGAGCCACCATTGCTTGGTGCGTTTCTCTTTCATTAGTACCCTCCGCGTATTTTTGGATATAGACGCCGTTTGCGCCTGCCTAAAGGCAGGCCATGGCGCAAAATTGAACAATGACAAAAAAACAATTTATGTCAAGATAGGTTACAGCCGCCGGGAATTTACTTTAGCAGCTCCGCGAACATGGCGCGTCGGCTTTCATCCTGCATCAGCAGGTTAAGTTTGAATTGCCCGTCCCGGTATCCGCGATCAATACAGGCTCTCTTGAAACGCTCGAATGAATCCGGCCCCAAAAGGGCGGTCCCCGGGTCTTTAAGCCGGTTGGAAGCCCGCTTGTCCCGGTACTCGTGGTTGAAGTCTTTTAGAAATTGATCAACAAGCGCGGTAAATTCCCCTGCCTCGCCCAGGGAAATGTTCTGATCTTCAAACTCAAAGTAGAATTGGTAGTTTGATTTTTCAATATCCGCAAAACCCGCAAAAAAAGCGGTTTTCCTGCCGGCCTTTTTTTCCGCCTCATGCACCGCCTCGATAAACTGCCGCTCGTGGAGCTTTTCTCCGGTCAGGCTGATGATTCCGTTGACCTTTTGGTGAAATTTCAGCGTGGGGAATTCGTTGTAATAGCCGGTTATCTCCATAAGGTCATTCATGTTGTAGCGGTAAAGCCCCGCGCAGGTGGTGACCAGCATACAGTAACGCTGGCCTGGTTTTACTTCGTATAATTGATATATCTTTGGATTCGGGTTCTCCAGCTCGGATTCGTGGATAAACTCGAAATAGTTTTTATGGCCAAAGACGACCGTGTCAGGAACGCCGCTTTTGAGCACCAGGCCGGCCTTGCATTCGGAGGCAACATAGCTGATCTCATGGAACACGCAGTCCGTTGGGAAGGAGTCCCGGACTTTCTCATAGTAAATCCTGGCATTGCCGCAGAGCCAGCAGGTGACCAACTGCATATTAGGCCAGTAGTGCTTGGGCAGCACCGTGCCGTAACGCTTTTTGAGTTCGCGCAATTCCGCTGCCCGCTCCGGGTTGGGCGCGGTATATGCTTCCAGCGTTGCGCGGATTTCATCGGGTATGGGGAACTTCCTGCTCACCGTACCGTGCTCAATGTCATTGCAGTAGTCATCGTAATATTCATTGGCATTGTTCTGCATCTCTATGAGCGTACTCGGATTTGCGGTAATAATGAGGTGGGCATCCCGTTCAATGCCCATACGCATGATCGCGTAATACCGCGCCTTGTAATCGCTAATATTGAACACGTCAGCCGGCGCGGTATGGAGCGCCTTCAGGAACTCAGGAATATCCCGCTGCATAACCCCGGAAACGGAACCGTAGACCGTGCCGTCCGGCGCATAGCCTTCAATGGCCTTGCCCACAATGGAAACGCCCGGCCCATGGTAGACCTTGGGCTTGTTCATAAGCATGGTGTAAAACCAGCCCTGATTCATCTTTTTGTATACTTCCTGATAATATTCCTCAGTGACGGGTATCCACTTAGGCTCTTTGGTAGTCCCGCTGGTAGTGGCATACATCTTAGGCTTGCCCGGAAACAGAACGCCGGCCTCGCCGTTTTTGTGCCGCTCCACATAGGGGCGTATATCTTCGTAATCGTTTACCGGAACATTTTTCCGGTACAGGCCGAACAATTCCTCCGGCGTTTTGGCCGCCAGTATCTCATCAAAATGGCGTTCTTTTCCATAAACCGTGTCTGTGGATGTAGCCAGAATGTGCCGCAGGGTATCGGCCTGGGCTTTTTTCCCGTTTTTGGAAGCCCTTGTCAGCTCCCTGAGCACCTTTTTGCCGACTATAGTAAGCGCAAAATTGATAAGCCGCCAGTTTGTTTTACGTTTTTCTTTCATATTGCCTCCGTTTCTGTTATAATTAAAATGCACTTGTATACGGAACAACCATTACGGAATTCAGTATGACAAAAAAGATAATTATGTCAAGATGGAACTAAGGGGTATATTGATGAAAAAGGTACTTGTTGTCGGGGCAGGGATTTCGGGGCTTTCCGCTGCGATTTACGCGCGGAGAAGCGGTTTTGACGTAACGGTCTGCGAGCAGCACAGCGTAGCCGGCGGGATGTGCTGCGGCTGGCGGCGCAAGGGCTATTTGTTCGAGGGGGCGGTGCATTGGCTGACCGGATCGAATCCCAAAATGCCCATGCGCCAAATGTGGGAAGATACCGGGGCGCTGAATGCCGGAGTGAAGGTGAGCCTGCACGAGCCGTTTAAATCCGTGGAATGGGAAGGCCAAACCATCAGCATTTATCGTGATATAGATAAAACAACAGCGCACCTTGTTTCCGTTTCCCCCGTAGATAAAAAGCCGATTCTCAAAATGGCAAAAGAAGTAAAAGCGCTTTCCGTGTTTAACCGGCCGCTTTCCGATGTCCGGGGCGTAAAAAGGCAGCAGCCCAAACGCCGCTTCGTCGCATCGCCTAAAATGCTGCCCGCGCTTTTTATCGCGCTCAGACTGTTCAATACGCTCTGGGCGAAATATGTTAAGCGCTTTAAACACCCCGGCATTAAAGAACTGCTACTTACCGTGCCCGGAAATTATTCCGCCATCAATTCGATTTTTACAATGGCCATATTAAGCGCCGGAGACGGCGGCTATCCCGAAGGCGGTTCTTTCGGGATGATTGAGCGAATGACAAAAACATTTGCGGAACTGGGCGGCACCCTGCTTTTAAATACAAAGGTGAAAAAGGTCAATATCGAAAAAGGCGCCGTAACGGGCCTTACGCTGGAAAACGAAACACTGCCTGCTGACGCGGTGATTGTTACGCAGGAGACAATAGCCGCGCTTGATCAGCTCTTTGATCCGCCGCTGCGGGAACCCTGGCTGCTGCGCCTCCGCAAAAAAACCAAGTCGGTAGTTTCTACTTTTGCCGGCGTGGGCATTCGGGCGGAACTCCCCCAGTCGCCGATACCGGCGTGGCAGCTTGAAGAACCGCTGCTATACGGGGGAATACGCGAAGCATCGCTGGGCTTTTACAATTACGCGGGGCATGAGGGATTCGCGCCCCAGGGCTGCTCCGTGCTTACGGCCATACTCAAGGGCGATACCTACGATTTTTGGAAGCGGGCAAAAGAAGAAGGCCGCTATGAGGAAGAAAAACGCTCGCTGGCCGATCAAATCGGCAAAGCCCTCTGCCGAAAATACCCGCAGTTGGAAGGCAAGATCGACGTAATAGACATTGCCACGCCGCTAACCTACGAGCGTTACACCGGCGCGTATCACGGCTCATGGATGACCATACTCCACCAGGGGGATGCGCTGAAAGCCTACCCCGGCTCTTGCAAAACGGCACAGGGCCTGTACTTTGCGGGACACCGCATCATGCCCCCCGGCGGCCTGCCCCTGGCGCTGGACTCCGGACGCAGGGCCGCGCAGTTGCTATGCCGGCAATTCGGGGCCGTGTTCAAGTAGCGGGGAGCAAGTGGCTTTGTTCAAATTCCTCTTTTGTCATTTCGCGCTTTCCATGACTGTTTTTTGCGCCGCATTTGCAATATGCCAAGCCAACACCAGCGGAACAGCATTGCCGATTTGACGTTCTGTTTCGCGTAACTTTGCCTGAAATGAAAAGGGCTATTTTCAATATATTTACAAGGCGTTATATTTAATAGCGTTGTAAGTTGGCGATGTTTATTAGCCGCTTTCCCTATTCCATGATTTATGGTAATATAAAGGAATATTATATGGAACCGTATATCCCCCAAATGGGCATAGTTTATCCCGATAAACTCGATGAACACATGATCGAGATGAATGTTACCCATGAAACAATAGTTGATAAAAACTACCCCTTTTTGGACAAGTCTTTCGGTTTTAGATTCATGCGGGGGCTTGTGTACTTGGGAATTTTTACGGTGGTATTCTTTTTTCTAATTCCACTGCGTTTCGGACTAAAGATTGAGGGAAGAAATATTTTGCGTAAACACCGGAAGCTCCTGAAAAACGGGGCAATGACGGTTTCAAATCATATTCACCTGTGGGACCTTCTGTTTGTGTTAAAAGCCATACGCTACCGCTCGATTTACTTTCCCGCATGGAAGGAAAATCTCAATACCCCGGATGAGGGCTTTGTTCGTCTGTCCGGCGGTATTCCGATTCCCGACGACATTCACACAATCAAATACTTTAACCAGGCTTTTGACGAAATTTGCGCGAAGAAAAAATGGATTCACGCCTATCCGGAAAGGGCCTTGTTTTTTTATTTCCAACCGATAAGGCCGTTCAAGAAAGGCGTCTTTACCATGGCCTACCGCTACAAACTGCCGCTTGTTCCTATGGCTTTTTCCTACCGCAAGCCCCGTTTCCCTTTTACCCTGGTCAACGTGTTTCGATCGCTGATAGGGAATCAAAAGCTCCCCATGTTTACCCTTCGCATCGGCGAACCTATTCTGCCTGACATGACCCTGCCCCGCAAGGAAGCGATTCTAAAACTGCGAAAGGACTGCCACGAAGCAGTGGTACGGCTCGCCGGCATACAGGACAACCCGTATCCGGCGGAAGGGGATTAGTCTCAAAAGGCTAAGTTACAACACGGTCTTTCCTCATTGCGGGCGGGAATCAATACGGAAACCACAGGCCCACCCTTAATTGACGGTGGAGATGTGCGGATTCTCATCTCTAAGACATTGAGCGCGGACATAATAAAAAAATAGGCCGATACTGCAATCATTGCATAGAAATAAATCTCCGCAATTATGTCTAATAACACGGGTGCCGCCACGGAGAAACTTATTTTACCAGTTCTTTGAACATGGCGTGGCGCTTTTCATCCTGCATGAGCAGGTTGAGTTTAAATTGCCCGTCACGGTAGCCGAGATTAATGCAGGTCTCCTTGAAACGCTCAAAAGACTCAGGCCCCAGCAGCGCTGTTTCCGGCGCTTTGACGCGGTTGGATCCGCGTTTCTCCCGGTATTCGGGATTATACCCCTGCATGCACTGATCAAGCTCTGCGGTAAACGCTTCCGCCTCGGCAAGGGAAGTATTTTGATCGGCAAATTCAAAGTAGAATTTGTAGTTTGAATTTTCAAGAACCGCAAAGCCCACAAAGAAAGAGAGTTTCTTGCCGGTCTTTTTTTCCGTCTCGTGCGCCGCTTCGATAAACTGGCGTTCATGGAGTTTTTCCCCGGTCAGGCTGACAGTCCCGTTTATTTTTTGGATAAACCGTATGGAGGGGAAGTCGTTTAAGTAGCCGGTTATTTCCAAAAGGTCGTTCATGTTGTAGCGGTAAAGCCCGGCGCTGGTGGTAACGAGCATACAGTAACGCTGCCCTGTTTGTAACTCGTACAACTGGTATATCTTGGGATTCGGATTCTCAATATCCGATTCGTGGATAAATTCAAAATAGCTCTTGTGCCCAAAGACCTGCGTGTCCTCGCAATTGCTTTTGAGTACCACGCCGGCTTTAATTTCGGAGGCAACATAGCTGAACTCGTGGAACACGCAGTCGGGCGGGAACGAATCCCGAATTTTCTCAAGGTATATTCTGGTGTTGCCGCAGAACCACGTGTTGACTATTTGCAAATCAGGCCAGTAATGCTTTGGCAGCACCGTGCCGTAACGCTCCTTGAGTTTCCGCAGTTCCGCAGCCCGCCGGGGGTTGGGTTTTGTATAGGCTTCCAGTACCGCTCGGATTTCATCGGGTATGGGCAAGTTTCTGCCCACGGTTCCGTGTTCAATGTCGTTGCAGTAGTCATCGAAAAATTCGTTTGCGTTGGTCTGCATTTCCACCAGGGTGCTGGGGTTTGCGGTAATAATGAGGTGGGTGTTCCGTTCAATGGCCATACGCATAATCGCGTAATAACGCGCCTTGTAATCGGCAATGTGAAACACATCAGCCGGCGCGGTATGAACAACCTTTAAAAAATTGGGAATGTCCCGCTGCATAACGCCGGAAGCGGAACCGAATAATGTGCCGTCCGGCGCGGCCCCCTCAATGGCCTTGCCCACAGTGGAAGCGCAGGGGCCGTAGAACACGTGGGGCTTATTCATAAGCAAGGTGTAAAACCACACCTGATTCATCTTTTTATAAACGTCCTGATAATACTGTTCGTTGAGCGGAATCCATTTTGGCTCTTTGGTAGTCCCGCTGGTCGTGGCGTACATTTTCGGCTTGCCCGGAAACAGTATGCCCGGCTCGCCGTTTTTGTGGCGNTCTATATACGGNCGCAGATCCTCGTAATCATTGATCGGCACATTTTTCTGATACCGGCTGAAGAGTTCTTCCGCTGTCTGCGCCGCGAGAATATCGTCAAAATGATGCTCTTTTCCGTAAACCGTGTCTTTGGACGTGGCGAGTATCTTCCGCAAAACATCGGCCTGCGCCTTTTTCCCGTTTTTGGAGGCTTTTTTCATTTCCCTTAAGCCCTTTTTTCCGGCAATTGTCAGGGCAAGCCTGATGAGCAGCCATCCCTTAATTCTGGGTTCTTTCATGGTGTAAACTCCTTGTTTAAGATCGCCGCGAGGCGGCGCTTGCAGTCCCCTGCCAGCCCCTGTGCGTAAGGGTATTATGGCTTGCGGGTGATTTTCTGTCAACTTGGAGCGCGGGGCGGGGCGGCAAAAAGATTCGGCGAGTTCCAACATCGTCAACTTAGAACTTATCATTAAATAATTAACCACGAACCAAACAAACCACAC
>JGI24698J34947_10000780_pt1 | contig 15815 bp, 9 predicted proteins | sample TergutMp193P3_FD_34947 | JGI IMG/M metagenome (IMG submission 34947) | reverse complement strand
ACCGGAGAAGTTTTGGGACTTGGAAAAAATCTTGAAGAAGCGCTTTACAAAGGACTTGTCGCAGCAGGCTACAAAATGAAAAAGACAGGCGGCGTATTAATTACGGTCCGCGACGGCGACAAAGCGGAAATTTACGGCGTTGCCGAAAAACTTAAGAATTGCGGCTTCTCGCTTTACGCGACAAGGGGAACGGCGAGGTTCCTTGCCTCAAAAGGTTTCTCCGTTGAACCGACTGATAAAATCTGCGACAATCCGCGCGCCAACACGGAAAAACTTTTAGAAAGCGGAAAGATAAGCTACATTATTTCAACTTCGGAAAAAGGCAGAGACCCGGCGTTAGACGATGTAAAACTTCGCAGAAAAGCCTGCTCTCTCGGTGTGCCATGCCTTACATCAATAGATACAGCTAACGCGCTTGCGGACTCGCTTCTTTCGGATTACAGCGAAATAAACACGGAGTTAGTCGATATAAATAATTTGCGAGACAAACGCATACAGCTTCCTTTTACAAAAATGCACGGCTGTAGCAACGATTATATCTGTATAAATTGTTTTGATCTCGAAATAAATTCACCGGAATCGCTTTCGGCGCTGTTGTCCGACCGTCATACCGGAATAGGCGGCGAGGGGATTTTCCTGATTTTTCGTTCTGATATTGCTGATGCGAAAATAAGAATATTCAATCTTGACGGTAGTGAGGACAGCATAGGCGGCAACGCGATACGCTGTGTCGCGAAGTATCTCTTTGACAACGGTATCGTGAAAAAACGGCAAATGCGTATTGAGACACTCAGCGGTATAAGGAATATTTACCTGACAACCAGAAACGGAGAAGTGTTGTCTGTCAAGGTTGAAATGGGACGCGCCGAACTGCGCCCTGAAAAAATTCCCGTCAAAATTAAAGGTGAAAATGTGGTTGCGCACCCTGTAAAAATCGGCGGTCAAAAGTACGTCATTACCTGCGTTTCCATGAGTAATCCTCACGCGGTTGTTTTTTGCGACCGTCTTGATAAACTTGATTTGCACATAATAGGACCGCTCTTTGAGAATGATCCGATTTTTCCAAACAGGGTAAACGCCGAATTTGTAGAGGTACTTGGCAGGAATCATTTAAAAATGAGAATATGGGAACGCGGCTGCGGCGAAACTCAAGCCTGCGGTACGGGAGCCTGTGCCGCTGTAGTAGCCGCCGTCCTGAACGGACACTGCGACAAAGGCACGGATATAAAGGTACAGCTTCTTGGCGGCGAGCTTGTTATTAATTACACTGATGAAGCAGTGTATATGACAGGCAACTGCGTGAAGGTGTATGACGGCGTGGTGGAGATTTAGCCAATGGTGACTTTTCCTTTCTGACAGGAATGTGTAGATAATGAAAACATTATGGCGAATAGCAAAAGAAGCGGTAAGGTACAAGGGCTGGCTCCTGCTGGCAATGTTCGGCACGCTGTCGTTGACGGCTGTCAACCTGATAGCTCCGCGGATAATGGCTTCCATGACAGGACTCGTTGCCGCCGGCATGACGGAAGAAAGTTTTATCACTGTACTTTGGATGGCAGGCGCTCTGCTGTCCCTGTTTCTGATACGCATTTTGTTCCGTTTTCTCAGCAACTACTGTTCGCACAGGGCGGCATGGCGGCTTGTGCTTGAACTGCGCATGAAAGTTTACAATGCCATCCAGTCATTTTCGATGGATTATTTTCACGATAAACAAACAGGCGAACTTCTAAGCCGCGTAATGAACGATGTTGCCACCTTTGAATTGATCTACGCGCACATTACGCCCGACATCATAACAAACTTCGTTACGCTAATCGGCGTAACCGTGATTCTATTCAGCATTAACGCGCATTTGGCGCTCATTACATGTATTCCTGTTCCTTTCATCCTGTTGTCCGGCTGGTTTTTCAGCCGCAAAGTCAGGCCCAACTTCCGCAAGATGCAAAAATCACAGGGCGAACTGTCCGCTCAGTTACAGGACAATTTATCCGGCATACAGGAAATACAGGCTTTCGGGCGGCAACATTCCGCTTCGGAAAAGGTATTAAACAAGGGAGAGGATTTTACCCGCAATATGCTTCGCGCCTTAAAGTTAAGCGCCGTCTTTCATCCGAGCGTCGAGTTTATGACATCTATCGGCAGCGTTATTGTTGTCGGCTTTGGAGGATTCCTGGCTTTTAAGAATCAACTTTCGGTTTCGGATATTGTCGGTTTCATGCTTTACCTCGCGCTGTTTTACGCGCCGATTACAGGCATTGCGCAGCTCCTTGAATCTGCACAGCAGGCTTTTGCGGGAGCGGAGCGGGTCATTGAAATTTTGGATGCGCCTCAAAGCGTTAAAGACAAGCCGGGAGCTCAGTCTCTCGAAAAGGCGCAGGGACGAATCTCTTTTGAGAACGTCAGCTTTTCCTACATCAAGGGCGTTACCGTGCTTGATGATGTTTCGTTTGAAATAAAGCCGGGTCAAATGGCAGCTTTTGTCGGCGCGACTGGCGTAGGAAAAACCACGCTGAGTCAGCTTATTTCCAGGTTTTATGATCCGGTAGGCGGAAGAGTTCTTCTTGACGGGCACGACCTGCGCGATATAACTCTGGAGAGCCTGCGCCGCAATATTTCAATCGTCATGCAGGATACGTTTTTGTTTAATGGTACGATAGAGGAGAATATCGCGTTTGCCAGGCCTGACGCAAAGTTTGAAGAAGTGCAGGCATCGGCGCTTACCGCACGGATACATGATGACATTATGGCGATGCCTGATGCGTATCAAACCCAGATAGGGGAGCGCGGGGTCAAGCTGTCGGGCGGACAGAAACAGCGCATAGCTATCGCGAGGGCGGTGCTTTGCCGATCACCGGTTCTTATCCTTGACGAAGCGACCGCGTCTGTAGACGTACGCACCGAAGCACAGATACAGCAGGCAATCAACGAGATCGTCGGTACGCGCACAATTGTAATAATTGCCCACCGCCTTTCGACTATTCGCGGCGCGGACAAGATATTTGTTTTTGAAAAAGGGCGGATAATCCAATCCGGCAGTCATGCCGAATTGATAGAGCAGGACGGCCTGTACAGGAAGTTGTGCCAGGTTCCTTCAAGCGGCTAAATTCCTGCTTATACGCGCATTTTTTTGTTTCGGATTTCGCTGGGTTGTGTTAATATTAACATCATGGCCATAAAAGTCGTTTCGTTGCAAGAATGGGATATTAATAAAATCATCGATGGGATAGGACAGCCCAATGTAAGGGCGGTGATCTACTTTTTTTCGCTGTCCCTTGAAAAGCACGAACCGCAGAAAGCCCTTGTAAAAGCGTTTCCCGAAGCCGTATGCGTCGGCGCTTCCATGTGCGGCGGCTGGGCCAGCGAAGGGGCGGTAAAAATCGGCGTTACGCTAATGTCCCTTTCTTCGGATGAAGTTGACAGTTCTTTCTTTTCCTTTCAGGAGGGTGTGAATAAAGACCCAATCAAGGCCGCCCACGCCGCTATCGCCGAATTGAAAAACAAGACGGAAGGGCACATGATCAATTCCGACGAATATCTTGGCCTGATTTTTTTTGACGGGCTGTGTTTGGGCGAGTTGATAATGAAAGAATTTTCAATGGATAAGAACCTCAACATGGCTTTTGTCGGCGGGGCCGCCGCAGACGAAATGACTTTTACAAGAACCCTTGTCGGTGCGGGCGATAATTTTTCCAGCGACGGACTTGCTGCGGTCATCCTCAAAATGAAAATCCCTTTCTTCTTTAACCACTATGTGCATTACCTTCCTACTGAAAATTCCTTTACAATTACGCGGGTGGAAATCATGCAGCGCATTGCCTGGGAGATTAACGGCGAACCGGCGGCTGATTTTTATGCCAGGCAGGTCGGTGTAGGCGACGCAAGCAAATTGACAGCGAAAATTTTTGCAAGTAATCCGCTGGGACTTATATTGGGGGATAGTATCTATATCCGCAGTCCAAACGTTGTTGTCGAAGGCAAGGGCCTACAGTTCTACTGCTACATTGAAGCCGGCACTAAAGTGTTTCTTCTTAGACAGGGAGACATCATCGCCAACGCTAAAAAAAGTATCGTGACCGCGGCGCAGTTTCTTCCCGGTATACAGGGCTGCCTGCTCTTTAACTGTGTTCAGCGCCACCTTGAATTGATCGAGCGGGATAAAATTGACTCATTTAACGACGTGTTCAGCAGTTACCCGATGATCGGGTTTAACACCTACGGGGAAGAACTCTTTATGCATCACAACCAGACGCTTACCGCAGTGTTTTTCGGAACGCCGCCGGAAGCCGGAATGGTAGACCCTTATAAAACAAAGCGCCTGTTTCATTATACCGACAGCAAACTCAAATCACTGGTTTTCGATATCGTAAGCCGGAGCGAACTTTTAAGCATCACTATCTCCTATCTAAAAGGAAACATGGACGCTGAGACCAATGAGAAGGCTCTCGTAAACTTTGAGACCATCAGGATGAGTCTTGGAGCGATGATCGAGCAGTCAAATATTTCCAAAAATGATATTGAGAGGATGCTCGTCGTATACCAGAAGAATGTGGAAAATACAGGTGAGTATGTTTTTAACATTGTAGATGAAATCAGAAAACAGAACCAGCGTCTTGTGGAACTGCGGGAAGAAGCGGAGATGGCAAACCAAACCAAAAGCAGTTTTCTTGCGAGCATGAGCCACGAGATTCGCACTCCAATGAACGCGATTACCGGAATGGCGGAACTGCTTCTTCGCAGCGGACTTACCGACGAAGCAAGAGGATACGCGCAGGATATTAAGCAGGCGGGAAACAACCTTATCTCGATCATTAATGATATTCTTGACTTTTCAAAAATCGAAGCGGGCAAAATGGAGATCGTCCCTATCAGGTATCTGCTCGCTTCTTTGATTAATGATACTGTCAACATTATCCGTACGCGGCTTAAAGAAAAACCCATCCGCTTCTTTACCAACATTGACGGAAAAATTCCCAACGGCCTGTTCGGTGATGAAGTGCGCATAAGGCAGATACTCCTTAACCTGCTTTCCAATGCGGCGAAGTTTACGGAAATAGGACATATAAGTTTATCCATTACAGAAAAGAAACGCGAAGGGAACCAAATCTGGCTGGATTTTTCAGTAGCTGATACAGGCAAGGGCATAATGGACAAAGATCAGGAAAAACTTTTTGGTGAATTTGTCCAGGTGGATATGAAAAGAAACCGCAGCATTGAAGGAACCGGACTTGGGCTTGCAATAACAAAACGGCTGTGCATGATCATGGGCGGCGGCATAACCATGAACAGCAGTTACGGCAAGGGCAGCGTCTTTACGGTATCCATTCCTCAGGGAATAGACTCGGACGAGCCTTTCGCCGTAGTGGAAAATCCAGAGGACAAGAGAGTGCTGGTCTTTGAAGGAAGGATTGTCTACGCCAAGTCGGTGTGCTGGTCTCTTGCGAATATGGGCGTCCCTCATAAAATGGTTACCAATTTAAGTGATTTTGCCGAGGTGCTGTACAGGTATCAGTGGTCGTTTATACTTTCCGGTTACGGCCTCCATGAAAAGATCAAGCGGGTAATGGATAAGCCCGATTCCGCTTATCCCGGCGGGAAAAGGCCGCTTCTGGCTTTGATGGTCGAATGGGGTACGGAAGCATACATCCCCAAAGTGCGCTTTGTCTCTCTGCCGGTACAGTCACTGGCAATTGCGAATATTCTTAACGGCAAAATAGACAGCAAGGGCTATTCGGAAAGCCCAAGCGTTTCCGGCATCGTCCGTTACGCATTCCCGGGCGCAAGGCTTTTAGTTGTGGACGACATCACCACCAATTTAAGAGTAACTGAAGGCCTGTTGTCCCCATACCGCGTCATGGTAGACACATGCCTAAGCGGGCAGGAAGCGATAGAAATGGTAAAACAAAATGAATACGACATTATCTTTATGGATCACATGATGCCGGAAATGGACGGCATTGAAGCGACGGCGCATATACGCGAATGGGAAAAAGATCAGGGCAAACCGCCCGATTCCAGAATTCCAATTATTGCGCTGACAGCCAATGCGGTTTCTGGAGTTCGTGAAATGTTTATTGAAAAAGGCTTCAATGACTTCCTCGCCAAGCCCATAGACATTTCCAAACTTGACGATATGCTCAACAGGTGGATACCAAAAGACAAGCGGGAATATGCGTCCTCAAATGTGACAATGAAAAACGATGGGCGGCTCACAAGCATTCAAGGCATTGACTTTGAGAAAGGCATAGCCATGACAGGCGGTACGGAAGCCGGCTACCTTTCCGTGCTGTCGGCATTCCGTAAGGACGCGCAGGAGCGGCTTCAGATTCTGCGAAAATCGCTTGAAGAAGATCTCCCGTTGTTTATAATCCTGGTTCATGCGTTAAAAAGCGCGTCTGCTTCTATCGGCGCGGCAGAAGTGTCCACGGCGGCTGCCTTGATGGAAAGAGCGGGCAAAGAAGGGGACAAGGACTTTATCTATGGGAATCTTGAAAGATTTATAGAACAGCTTTCAAGGTTAATTGAAGGAATCGGCATTGCTCTGGAGGCTGGGAAAGCCGGAGCCGCCGCCGTTAATCCGTCGGGCAGTAATACCGCCCTGATTCCGTTACTGCAAAGACTGGAAACGGCTCTGAAATACAGAAAAGCAAATGACATTGATCGTCTTATGGAAGAAATAAACCATCAGCCGCTGGATGAAAAAACAAGAGAAGCGTTGGAAAAAATTTCCGATGATGTTCTTATGACCGAATTTGACGACGCGATAAAAGTCATTGAGAAAATTTACCATGACAAACATTAACCAATAAAGTATAATAGAGTTGTTCGGGGGGGTATCATGGAAGGCGAAAGAGCTCTAATAATAATGGTTGACGATAACCCCGCGAATCTCCGTATTGGGAAAAATGTTCTTACCGGAAAATACGCGGTCGCTACCGCGCCGTCGGCTGAAAAGCTTTTCTCTCTTTTGGAAACCAACATTCCCGCGCTGATCCTGCTGGATGTTGATATGCCGGAAATAGACGGTTACGAGGCTATTAAAGTCCTGAAAGCCAAATCTGAAACAAGAGACATTCCGGTAATCTTCCTTACGGCGCACGCCGAGTCTGATGCCGAGCTTACGGGGCTTACGCTTGGCGCAATTGATTACATAACCAAGCCAATCCAGCCGGCGCTTCTTCTCAAACGCATAGAAGTCCATCTGCTGGTAGAAGAACAGAGAAAAATTTTGAAACAGCAGGCCGCAGACCTTAAATTCTTCAACGACAATCTGAAAAGAATGGTTAATGAAAAAACAGAAAACATAATGGAACTACAAAACGCCCTTTTAAAAACAATGGCGGATTTGGTTGAATACCGCGACGATATTACCGGCAGGCACATAGAGCGTACCCAGATGGGAATAAAAATTCTCTTGACCGAAGTTAAAGAAAGCGGTTTATATGAGGAAGAAACCAAAAACTGGGATATAGAAATGCTGGTTCAATGCTGTCAGCTCCATGATGTCGGGAAAATTTTTGTCAGCGATAATATTCTGAGAAAGCCGGGAAAACTTAGCAATGAAGAATTTGAAGACATGAAAATACACACCAATATCGGGAAACAGATAGTAGAAAAAGTTGAAATACTGGCAAAGGAAAGCGACTTTCTGAAATACGCGAAAGTATTTGCCGAAACTCACCATGAATGGTGGGACGGCAGCGGATATCCTCATGGGTTAAAAGGAACCGGGATACCCCTTTTGGGACGCATCATGGCAATTGCCGACGTATACGACGCGCTTATTTCAACGCGCCCCTATAAACAGGCGTATACCCATGAGGAAGCGGTGAAGATGATCATCGAAGGCAGCGGAACCCAATTTGAGCCGGCGCTGGTTGATATATTTACAAAAGTATCGGATCGATTCAAGGCATAATAGGAGCGAATATTGATAATAGGAATTGATATTGGCAGTACTACGACTAAAGCCGTTTCCATTGAAGACGGTAAAGTTACCAGAAAGGTCAAGACAAGAGCGTCGGATGCCGTCACCTCGGCTACAGGCGCTTTTGGAAAAATAATCCTTGAAAACGAAATAAAGATAGACGCTGTTGAGAGAATAAAGATTACCGGAGCCGGTGCGTCAAAAATCAAAAACGATATTTTTGGCATTCCGACAGGCAGGGTAAGTGAAATCGAAGCCATAGGCATTGGCGGAATGTTCTTGTCCGGTATGAACAATATAATAATAACCAATATCGGAACCGGAACCGTAATCATAGAAGCCGGAGACAACGGCATTTCCCATTTCGGCGGCTCCGGTGTCGGCGGCGGTACTATACTTGGACTTGCAAAAAAACTTCTGCCGGTTGCCGGCTTTGGCGACATTATGGAACTTGCGAAAAATGGAAAGCTAAACCAGGTTGATCTTCTGCTTGGCGATATTACTGACACAAGCCTGAGTTTTTTAAACGGGGAAAGCACCGCCGCAAATTTCGGGAAAATGCTTGACACTGCCGGTCCCGGAGACATAGCCCTCGCCATTATAAACATGGTGTATCAGGTAATCGGAGTGCTTTCGGTTTTTGCGGCAAAGGCGAAAAATACCGGACGTGTTATTGTTACAGGCAACGGCAGTAAAAACCCGATAGGGAAAAAAGTGCTGACTGTTATTTCCGGTATGTATGAAGTTGAATTTATCTACCCCGAATGTGCCGAATATACGACAGCTATCGGGGCAGGGCTTTCAAAAAATTAAGATTTCTTTTGAACTACCGGCAGAGAAACAAGGAACAACATTCCCTTGTCAGTTTCAGAGCGCAATTTGATAGTGCCGCCGGCTTCTTTTATACGGTCGCGGACAAGATTTAAGCCGATGCCGCGCCCGGCGTGAACGCCCTCTGTTTCCGCAGTGCTGAAACCAGGCGCGAATATAGTTTTCATAAGCGCGTCCTTGTTGTTTGCGTCTTCTTTTTTTATCAAGTTATTGGCCAGCGCCTTTTCCGCGATCTTTTTGTAATCAAGGCCTTTTCCGTCATCGCTTAACTTTATAAGGACGTTCTGGCGATCTTCCGCCATCTTGATTGAAAGCTTGATAATGCCGGTTTCGTTCTTTCCTTTTGCTTTCCGTACATCCGGCGTTTCAACTCCGTGAACGGCGGAATTGCGGATGAACTGCATGAGTATTTCCTTCATGACCCGCCGCGGGCCGTTGTCAATGGCTTCGGGGTCTATATCGTTCGCGATAAACTTAATGGTTTTCCCCATGTCTTCGGCGGCTTTGGACGTGGTCTTGGCAAGAGATTCGACAAGAACTTTGACATTCTGCCTTTCGCCGCTTCCACTGCCGCTCCCGCTCCCGCCGGCATAAGATTTAAGCTTGCTTATAGTTTCCCTGAACGTTTCCTTTTCTTTGGATATTTTCTCAATATCCAAAGTCAAGTTCAGCATTTCCGCGAACGGCACATTCCCCTGCATCTCACGCAGTTTCTTTATTTTGGCCTCAAGATTATGCATCTTGTTTCCAAAAATATTTAATCCCAAAATTACCGCATTGGACTTTATGGCGTGAACGGACTGATAAATTTTTACCAATACATCGTGTGCGTCCATACCCTGGTTTTTTTGTACCTTGTCAATGCTGTCGAATTCATATTCCATGTCTTCCATGAAGTCGCTGAAGACATCCGGCTCAACCTGTATAAGCTCGAAAACAGACTGCATTTCTTCCTGACGCCTGCCTTCTTCTTCCGCTAACCTCTGCTGTAATTCAACTCTGATGGTTATATCGTAAACCGTTACCAGAATAAAGACTTCCCCGTGTCCGCGTTCTACCGTAGTAAAGCCGCACTGTAGCACTTTTATGTTTTCAGAATTCCTGTTTACATACTTAAGTTCAGTAAGGGGGTTTATGTCATCCAGCATTTCCTGATCATAGGTGCGTTCAAGGATCATTTTGAAATAATCCTTTATGGCTTCCAGTTCATTTACGCTGACCGAGTCCGCGATTACATCGGTAAACGCTTTTCCAAAAAGATTCTGTTCCGACAGCAGTACTTCCAGATACCGCGAATAGTGATCCTGAATAATAAAACTGCTGTTCATGAAGAAAAGGCCGATCTCCATGCTGTCCTTCATGGCGGCAATTTCATCGCGTTCGGCGAGATAGGTCATGTCGTATAAGCTGATAAGATTGTCGCCGTTGTCGCCTGGCAGTTTGTGCGAAGCCGCTTTGAAAAACCGTTTCTGCCCATTCAGGAAAAATTCCCAGTCTTCCTGATAACTGTCTTTTTCCTTTAACAATTTTCCCGCAAGTATTTTCAGGCTTTTGCCGGGGAAAATATCAATAAGGGGCCGCCCCTGAGCAAACACCGGGTCTTCAACGCTGCCAAGCTGAGACAGCGTTTTGCTCGCATAGACAATTTGATTGCGTTCATTTATCATGGCGACATAGTTTTCCATAGTGTCGAGAAGGTTCTTGAATGAATTTTGATGTTCAATAGCCCTGTTTAAAACTACTGTCGCCTTCCTGGTAAGGAAAATCATAATTATGCTGCCAAACACGCAGATAACCCAGTTGACCGCTACTGTGGGAAACAGGGGCACTCCCTGTCCGCCGATAGGATAGCCTTTCAGGACTAAAAACCCGATCAAAAGATTTTCAGCGATTACAAAAGCTATGGTTCTGCTTAAATGCGAATATACACAACTGATTGCGCAGAGAGAAAAACCGATTAGCAAATAATGGTTGGTATACCATTTGCTGAGAAGCATAAGCGCCGTGTAAAATAACAATAAAACAAAAGGGACGTTAAACGCCATTTTGTAGTGATTTATCGAGTTTCTTATAATGGCGATGACTATCATCAGAGTCAGTATCATGACAAGACCGGCTACGCTGTAGTTAACCGGCGTGCTGGTCAGCAGCGTTTCCATAACAAACGAAACACTTAAAAAGACCACCATCAAAACAGAGGAAACATTCGCGACACCTCTGGATCTTGAGCGGTTTTTCTTTTTCTCTTTACTCGCCATTGATTAAGCCTTCCTTAAAGCGCCGGAATTGAGGCTATTGGGTATGTTAATTTATTTACCGCAACAATTTGCACCGCATGGTGAACCACAGCAAAGCTGATGCTGGTATCCTGAATATACTCATTGTCTACTTGAATCCACATATGGCCGCTGGCTTGAACCGTCATTTTTTTTGCCTGAGCGAAGACGCAGTTCTTGGGACGTTTCCCGCGGGAATACCTGCTTATGGACGACAATGTTTTTAAAGGATGGGAAGATTTAATGAGCGTAATATCCAAAAACCCGTCGTCGGGCGAGGCCTCTGTTGCTCCTGTCATTTTCCCTGCATAATACGGGCTGTTTGCCACATGGATAAGGCTGTATTGTCCGCTGTAATCTTTGTCATCAATGGTAATGTTGTATTGCCGCCGTACAGCCTTGCTGTCAAATGCCGTAAGCACACGGTTTAAAGAAGATGAAATTTTTGAAAAAACAAAGAAGATGCCTTTGTTAAAAATCGACTTCATATCCTTTATTTTTTTGGAGATAATGGAATTCATCCCTATGTAGCAGGAATTCAGCGCGTAATTTACTCCCCATCTGATTGCGTCCGTGGGAAGCGCTTCGGAATTTACAAGGGACGGTATATCCTTGAACGTCTCAAAATTTTCTTCTCCGAAAATCTTTAAGAAGTCGCTTGATTCGCCGTGCGGAACTATCGCAAGCTGCGTGTTTGGAAAATGAGCGACACCGTTCAGGCAGTCGAACAGGATTTCTTCCCCGCCGATTGCGTAAATTCTAACAGTGTCGCCCGGTTTTGCTTTTTCCACTTCTTCCTGAATAATTCCAATGGCGTGCCTGCGGTAACGGGAAAACTGTATGGAAAAATCTGGATTATCCTGCGTTCTGAAAAACTGCCCTATGCCGTCAAGAATATTATCCATTTTCCATTGCTGGTTAAAGAATGCTTTGGGATCGAACACAAAAACATGCTTCATTATGCCCTCTCCCGTTTATTTTTCAGGTTCAAGTTCTATAGCCACCATCAAATGAAAAATATCGTTCTCAAATGCCTTGTGCGGAATGCAAAGGATGCGGGTCTGCTTGCTGGGCCACGCGATTGAGTGTTCTTTTCCCTTTATGATTGTTGGAATTGAAATAACAATCTTTTCCCCGTTCGGCACTTTTGGCTTGATGTTGCCGGCAATGATGTTGTTTATTTCGCCTATTGCGTCAACCACATCACCGTCAATTTCCGTGTGTCCGGGGCCGGCGAGCATTTCCGTCAGCTTTATAGCCAAATCCGCTTTCATGGAAACAATAACCGCTCCCTTGACTGCTCCTGAAAGCCCGATAACTGCCGAAATATCCCATTCAAATCCCTTATCGGGGTCCAGAAAGTGCGGATGTCTCGGACTTACGTCTATGCCGACAAACTCTTTGAAAGTATTGACCGTTACTTCTACGAATGGTTCTACATAGTTTTGCAATTCTACTGTCATATTTACATCCTGAATAAACGTAGTTTTGCCAATTTTTGCTTGAACAGGTCAAGTTTAATAGGCTTGGTTATATAATCAGTGGCTCCATGTTTTAACGCTTCGATAACGTTAAACTTGGCGGCCTCACTGGTTACCATGATTATTGGCAAGTCTTTGTACTGCTCCATTGCCCTGATCTGTTTCAGGAAATCGATTCCTGACAATCTTGGCATATTCCAGTCGAGCAGTATCAAATCGACAGTCTGCGTTTCAAGCAGCGCCAACGCTTCTTCACCGTCTTTTGCTTCAACAAAGTTGCAGGCCGACTCTACCCCGGCAAAAACACCTTTTACAGTGTTTCTCATAATCCTGGAATCGTCGACAATCATTATTGTTACACCGGCAGGCATAATACCTCCTTTATATAGTATTAATTATAATGATACAATATATTTATCGTAAAAAGAAAGCAAAAAATTCACATTTTTTTTCTTTTTTTACCGTTTTTCCAGTCTCCATGAGGCAGTCCAGCTCCATCTTTCGGGAAAATCTGCGGATGATGCCTTTAAGCTCAGTCTTCCCCGGCTGAAACGGACGGACGCGCTGACAGAAAAATCCCATCTTTCGTCTTTTCCCTCGGTAAAAGTACAACCTGTTTTTGACCGGAATTGAAAAATACCGACAGGCCATATCAGCTCGCAGCTTATTGAAGCGGTATCGAAAACCGAAGATTCTTCCAAAATAGGGTAGGGAAACGGACTGCCGTCCGCCGCTGTCAGCCATTTTATTGAACCTGAAAGGTTTATCCCAATAGGGCTGTTTGCCGCCATTTCCCGCAAATTTACGGAAAAGCCGATATATCCTGAAATCCCGTCGCTAATTTTACTTAGATTAACGGCGTTTCTGTCCGCTGACATGGATATTCTTGCAAGCCGGATGGGGAAACCGCCGCCGTCCCTCGACGCGGACTGGAAACGGTAATAAAAACCGGCTGATCCTCGGTTAAAATCCTCGCCGAAACGCGGCCCGCGCAGTACTGTGTTTATCCGCAAAAGCGAGTTGCGCGCCCCTTTCAACTCGATTTTTGCCGCGCTTCTGAAACCCTCGCCGTGGTTTGCGCCGTCCCTGTAGACAAAACGCGCTCCCGCCCCGTCAACCGCCAATGAAACTGTCAGCGGACGCGCCCTGTTTCCAAAGGACAATGACGGCGTTAAGGAAAATCCCATGTTAAAGTAGATGTCTGTTCCCCAGGCAAATGTCTCCGAAACCGCAAAGTCCGTGCTTACGGAAAAATCCTGATTTGAAAAGAGAAGCCCGGCGGCGTATAGCCTGAATTCCCGTTCAGGCAGGGGCGGCGGGTCAGAAAACCATGAGCTTGATTTTGTAGGCGGAAGCGTATCGGCGGTGTAAAAAGCCTCAAACAAAAGGCCGGTGTTTTTCGCGAAGACAAAATCCGCGCCGCCGGAAATGGCGGGGGTGAATACTGCGGTTTCCGTCTGCGCTGAAAGAAAAGCCCTGAGTTTTACATCCGGGTGAATTTCCAATAACTGGCTGGACAGGTACAAATAAGCCTCATCTTCTTTGGTCCCGGACGCTGAGGTTTTTAAATCGGCTATAAGCGGACTGTGGTTTTCCGCATAAGGCGGCGAACGAATCCACGGGTTGCGGATTCTCGCCGAAAGCCCCCATTCATCCAGTACGCCGAAAAGCAGGCGTGAACCTGTCGGCTTGTGATACAGGGCCCCCGTGAAATTGGTAATTCCGTTTTCAGCGTCCCCCCAGGGCGGGTCAAGATTGAAATTCAGCGCGCGCCTGTCTAGAACCTGTCCGCGCAGTAAGATTCCGGGCTGGAAAAATTGCAATTTTACCTCGCCCCTGTTGTAAAGATTTCCCTTCAGCGGGGTTGAGGCGCTCTCCTCCCACGAACCGCTCCAAAGCAGGCTCCAATCGAAAACCTTTGCGGAATCGTCCGCAAAGAGAACCGCGCCGCACAAAAGGGCGGCAGCCAAAAAAAGTATGTTTTTCATGCCTATATATGGCGCACAGATGCGCGGCGCTTGACCAAAACGGGAATTTTTCAATATTTATTAATGATAATTTGATTATTTAGAAGACAATAACGTAAAACAGGCGGCAGGACTGACGATTTTAGGGAAAAAACTATAAAAATCCTAAACATCCCCCAGAAAAAGTTAAAAATTTGTTTAAAAACCGTGTGCCCCCCCTAAACCCTTGACAAAGTACAAAATTTTGTTAAACTGTTATTAAATGACTCATACAACGACATATATAAAGCAGACTCTTACATGGTCAACCGCCAAAAAAGCGGAAAAACCAAAATTACCGGAAATCGAAGAAAACATCTGCGATATGCGTTCTGTGTGCGAAAGCCTGAACAGGCTATGCGAAACATTAAGCAGATTGAACTATTTTTTAAGTAAGGAAGAACCAAAATGAAACTGAATTTCAAACTGAGTTTAATTGTTATCATCATTGTGGCGGTCATATTGGTGACGGTTGCCGTAGTGTTGATAGTGCGGATGTCCGGCTTGACCATCGGGCTGAACAAGGACGCCATCAGTTACCTGGGCAGTTGGCGCGCAACATACTGGGAAAACAGGGAAGATCAGCGTTTGCAGACCTTGCGCGTTATGGCGGCTCAAATGGCGGATTATGAAGCTTTGCCTGCTGAAACCAGACGGGCTGAGTTCGAAAGAATGATGACATCGGTTCTCCAAAGCAACGACCAAATTATTACTATATACTCGATATGGAAGCCGAACTCTATTGACGGCAGGGATGCGGCTAATATAGGTAGGCCGTCGTCATCTCCCACGGGGCAGTTCGCCGCGGCGGTCTCCAGGGAAACCGGCGATATAACAATGCGCGCGTCCGCCGATGTACCCGGCACTATGGAATATGTGAACGGGCCTAACGCACGGAGAGAGAGGGCATTGGATCCCGAAGCCAGAACGGTAAACGGAAAGGAAGTCTATGTGATCAGGTTTATGGTTCCCATCATAAACCGCCGTACCAATGAAGTGGTAGGAGGCATAGGGACCTATCTGGATATCGCCCCCATACAGGAGAGGGTGATTCAAACCGTCCAGAGTAACGACATAATAGCCAGGCTGGCAGTTGTCGACGACAGCGGGTTTCTTTACGCGAATGACCAGCCTGAACGCGTAACCAAAAACTTAAGAGAAGTGGAGACCGCCATACTCGGCGAGCACATGGAAGACGCAATGGGGGTGATTCAAAGAGGGGAATCGCAGCAGTTCTCAGGTTACTCGCCCGTTCTTAAATCGAATGTACAAATAGATTTTTCGCCCTTGAGTATAG
>JGI24698J34947_10000779_pt1 | contig 15815 bp, 15 predicted proteins | sample TergutMp193P3_FD_34947 | JGI IMG/M metagenome (IMG submission 34947) | reverse complement strand
CTAATATAGGTATAAAAGTATAAGATACGACGTGAATTACATTACCCGTTTTGTCGCCAAATTTTTTCTTCATTGCTTCTAATTTTCCAAATTTTTCAGGCGACTTTACCCTAATTATTGCAGAGAAAACACCATAACCGATAGAAAAAACGCCTAAGACAATTGCTATTATATTCATTTTTACCTCCGTTATATTTTTATCATCTTTCCAATATTTTGTCAATATATTTCTATCAAAATTTTGCTAAAATTTCGCTTAACGTTCCCGGTTGTAAACGACGGTTTGCCAGCCAGAATAAGCAAACTTTAGCTAGGGAGCAATACCTTCCACATTTCTAAATCCAAATAGAATCATATTTTTCTCAATTCTACAAGATAATTCAAATTTATTATTTCTTATAAAAGATAATCTATCATTTTCTTCATAAAATATCCAGTTATCAGAATATTCGCCTGTCAATATTCTCTTTTTATATTCTCCATATTGATTATCATTAATTATAGCCTTATAATAAATAGGATAATTTTCAAACTTAAGAGGAATACCTCCATAATAATCCGTAGTTATTATTTGTATTTCTTGATCAATTTCAAATCCGATTTCTTTTAAGAAAATCCATTTAACCAATTTAATGTTTTTACAATCAGATATTTTTAATAATTCTTGATTATAAATCATTTCATAATTATTCTTTTGACAAGAAATGATAATAATGGTAAAAAAAGTAAAATCTTTAATTTCATTAGACTAAACACCCCCTATAAATATTATTGGAAATTCAAAGAATTGCAAGCCTTTTCATTATACTATATTTTTATTCTTTTGTCAATAAAAGTTTTAAAAAATATTTATTCTTATATTTGCTTTTTTTTAAATATAAAATTTTTGGCATTGCATAAAACTGTGGCACAGTGAGGCGTGGGAGCGAGCGGAGCGACCGACCTAGCCGAAGGGAACCCTTCAAATGATATTTTCCCATTAAATCTATATTCCATTTATTTCTCCTTAGTCTTTTAAATATCATATTTTGTAAATTTTGTCAAGCATTATTTTTCTCTATTTTGCCTTTTTAACCAAATAGCACATAACTTTCTGTATTATGATCCAATACAGTAGCTCTTAACCCCGTTTCCGTATTCTATGAACACGCACTGGCCGTAGCCGCAGCGCACTATTTCCCCGTCGGGGTACGTTATCTCCTGCATCCCGCCAGAACCTTAGATCACCTTTGCATTACTTGTTATTTTTTGATTCATTTTTATTGGTTTCCATATATTTATATACCAATAAATCAGCATTGCTATTGAAAAACCACAGCATAAAACTATTAACCATAAAGCCCTTTTTGATTCTTCAATGTTTTCATTTTTGAAAACATCTTTAATATAAATAATTAACAAAGCCATACTTCCCATCATCATTCCACAATATATAAAAACAATGACAAAAAACACGGTAGGAATACTATCTGACTGCCTATTTATAATATTTACTAATGTCCCGATAAAAAAAGGATAAAACAAAACAGGTAATAATGTAAAAAACAATAATATCACTGCTTTATTTCTATTCATAGCCTCCATCCATTTTCTGCCTTTCATTGTTTGTTTTAATACCATAATAATTATACTATTTTTCGTTTATTTATCAAGTGTTTTTTCTGGTTTTTCACGTAAATATTATGGTTTTATAACACAAGACCGCTTAAAATGCAAAGTTTTTTATGGAAGCACCCTCACTGTAAGATATAGAATTGCTAATGAAAAAAAATGTATTCCGAGTACAAGAATTTTCCTTTTCATAATATCATTCTTTGAAAATACATACAATAGCGGCGATAATGCCATCATAATGGCACCACTCCAAGGATTCCTCCATTGCCCATTTTTGAAGTGTACAACAAAATTAGTTACTTCACTTTACATTGCTGTCCAATATTGCTTTTATTCTCTCCAACCGCCGAAGTTCTACATTTGTTACACTATTGCCTTTCATATAATCAGACCAAAATCGAGAAAACGTGGACAGGTCATCCCTTGTAACTTCCATGCCGCGGCTTATTACATATTCAAGATACAGTTCTGTATTCTGATCCAATGCCAAATCATTCAACATAAAATGAATACATGTATTGCGGTTAGCGCTTCTAGCAAATAAATCAGCTCCTTTCTCAATCATTTTATCCAACACCTCGGTAAAATCTTCTTCCAGGGGATACCATCTAAAATAATGAAATATTCCCTGTCCCCAATAACCATCTATCAGAGTAACATCCGCGCCTGCATCCAGCAATAATTCCATGCGTATTTTCTTTTCTTCAACAACATTTGGAGTTAGATTATTAAAATTTAGATCATTAAAATATCTACTGCTGATAGAATTTTCAGCATCTATTGAGCCAAGTTCACGTATAGCGGTATCGAAGAAATCTTCCTCAGGCGAGTTAATATTTATTTTTTCCTGCGCAATCTGCCGCAATAATTCAACGGGCGCAAAACGGGCAAGATACGATCCTATTGTTTGATCCTGATGAACCCTTCTTATGCTGTCTTCAAATGCCTCTTTGCGATTTTTCAGATAATAATAAAACAATTCTTCTATCTCAGGCGGACTGCTTTCGTCATACAAATATTTCCGGCAAATATCAAATAATACAGGGATAGGATAATCGGGAGGCGGCGGGCTGTAAACAATACGTCCGTCAGTGCCGTCTTTGAGAATTTCCAGGCATTTTACATAATCGCCATCGGTATAGGCTTTCAGCAATAATTCATTTTCGTTTTTATCGCCCTGTGCTCTAGGTTTTTGAACATTCCGTCCTTGACAATTTGTGAACAAACATACCAACAGCAAAAAAATTGATATTTGTTTCATGGAATCCCCCTTTTTATAATAACATTAAACTAATGAAAGCGCAAGTTTTTTTCCCAATATTTAGCGCTTATGCGTGATCGATTTACCCGCGTAATGCGAGATTTGGCAGATATATACGTTGAAAGTTCCGCCAATTTAGATTTAATATAATTTTCTGTTCAGGATCATAATAAAATTTTACTATGTCATTGTCATAGTTTTCCCGGCCAAATGCCGCAACGGTAGATGTAATTCCAATTGGGCCAACATTCCTTAATAAAGGTCCTTCGCTGGAATCATAAGGAGCGTCTGATTCATATACCATTGCAAGATGGCCTGCTCCATCAATGGTTTCCATTGTCGCTATGACAAGATAGCCGCTATTGGTCAATGATTGCGCTTGTTCGCCTGTAACTTCCCTAATTATATCATCCAGAGCGGCATTTGCCAAATTCCGCGCAACGTCATTTGTTCGTAATACATCCCTATTTTCACCAGCGTATAAGGCGTAAGTATTAAACCCTAACGCTTCTGCTGAGCTAAATGCCGCTTGGACGCATAATACGGGATCAATTCCATATCCGATAGAGGTTGCGAATATTAACTTTCGTTCTCCTTGTATTGATAATTCTGATAACGTATATAATCTATCACCTCTACCGAAATGTAAGATTACTCTTCTTCCGTCCGATAATTGGTATTGTACTATTACAAGCCCCGAACCAATATCAGCGTCAGGTTCGCCAAAATTATTAATAACTTCTCCATATCGCGTATAAGGGCTTAATAATAAAAGTTCATTACGATCTTTGTTGTTTTCCGTTATTTGCTCTTTAGCTTCAGTAATTATCGAATCAACTGTATATACGTTTGCCTCCTGAGGGCGGTTAGATGCGGTGCATGATATACATACAAAGCTGATTATTAATACAGGCAAAATGAAAAGTATAAAAAAAACCACACGGCGATGCATTATGTTCCTCAATGGATTACCGCCGCCACCTTTCAAAGATAGCCCTGGCCTGCCTCAAGTACTCCCTTGAAATGGTAATGGTATCTGACGTTACCGTTTTGTTCGCCGGAAAAATTGGCGCGGGATTGCAGCCTCCGGCTTGCCGTTCAACCTGACTCATGCGGTAGCGGTTGCCGCAGTTCTGACAGACCAAAAGCGTACCTGTCTGCACAAAGTAACCTCTGCCGGAAGCGTAGCAAACCTGACAGGTGTTAAAGGCCGTGCGGATTGTTCCGTCAGGAGCCCTTACCGCCAGCACTTCAATTCTCACGCCGTCAATATCCACCGGGAAAAAAAGCGCGTTCTCCGTTATCTCGGCGATTCTTATAACCAAATCACTGTCGGCGATTACAGGTTTCCTCTGGTTAAGCTGCGTACTTTGCGCGAAAAGCGTTACGCCAAACGCAAGGAAAAAAAACGACGCGAAAACCGCGATTTTCATTTTCATATTTTCACTCCTAAAAAATTAATTTACGGCTTTAAACCGCTTGAGTCTCAAAGCATTTGACAGAACCGATACGGAACTAAGGCTCATTGCCCCGGCGGCAAACATGGGGTTAAGAAGCGGCCCGCCAAATATGTACAGAAGCCCGGCGGCAATGGGAATGCCAAGTACATTATAACCGAACGCCCAAAAAAGATTCTGCTTGATGGTGCGAATCGTCCGCTTGCTTAAATTGATTGCCGCAGGCACGTCCATAAGATCGCTTCTCATTAAAACAATATCGGCGCTCTCTATCGCGACGTCAGTACCGCTTCCGATAGCGATGCCGATGTCCGCCTGCGCCAGTGCCGGCGCGTCGTTAATGCCGTCTCCAACCATCGCTACTTTACGCCCTTCGTTCTGCAATTTTTTCACCTCGGCGGATTTATCCTGCGGCAGCACTTCCGCAAGCACGCGGTCAATCCCCACCTGTTTAGCAATTGCGCCTGCGGTATTTTTATTGTCTCCTGTAATCATTGCAACTTCAATCCCCATTTTGTGAAGACGCTCAATAGCCGCCTTGCTGCTTGCTTTTACCGAATCAGCAACCGCCACAATCCCTGAAGCTTTTTCGTCAAATGCAGCATACATAGGCGTTTTTCCTTCCGCCGCCAGCCTGTCGGATTCTGTTTCCATTTCCGCAAAGGAGACGTTCCGCTCGTCCATGAGTTTTTTATTGCCAATAAGCAGGGAACGGGGAACGGGAAACGGCGAATGGGAATCGAAGTTTGCGATACGCGCTTCTATACCGCGTCCAGGTATCGCTTTGAAATCTGTTACCTGCGGAAGCGTGAGGCCGCGCTTTTCCGCTTCAAGTACAATCGCGGCGGCCAATGGGTGTTCGGAATTTTTTTCCGCGGCTGCAACAAGCCGGAGCAAGGCATCTTCCCTGCTCCCTGCTCCCCATTCACCATTCCCTATAATCACATCAGTAACTTTCGGCCTGCCTTCGGTGATAGTTCCCGTCTTGTCAAATACAATCGTTTGAATCTTGTGCGCTGTTTCCAGAGCCTCGCCGCCCTTGATCAAAATGCCGCTTTCCGCGCCCTTGCCTGTTCCCACCATTATCGCCGTAGGAGTGGCAAGTCCAAGCGCGCATGGACAGGCAATGACCAGCACGGAAATAAAAATTGAAAGAGAGAATTCCAGCGCCGTTTTTCCTTGAGGCGGCGGCGCAATCCCTGTAAAAGCGGCGATAAACCACGCGATACCGGCGGCAAGGGCGATTAGGCAGACAATGGGAACAAAATAGCCGCATACAATATCCGCAATTTTGGCAATCGGAGCTTTCGAGCTTTGCGCGTCTTCCACAAGTTTTATGATCTGCGCAAGCGCGGTTTCGTCCCCGACTTTCTCCGCTTTAAAGCGAATAACACCGTTCGCGTTAATTGTCGCGCCGTAAACGGGATCGCCTGATTTTTTTTCAACAGGCATACTTTCGCCTGTGAGCATTGATTCGTCAACCGCGCTGTGTCCTTCCGTTACTTTTCCGTCCACCGGAATTTTTCCCCCTGGCTTTACCACAATAATGTCGCCAACATTGACTTCTTCAATAGGGATTTCCTTTTCTTCTCCATTGACAATAACAACCGCAGTTTTTGGAGCAAGTCCCATCAATTTTTTTATCGCCTCGCTCGTGCGGCCTTTGGAGACCGCCTCAAGAGTCTTTCCCAAAAGAATGAGCGCGATTATCACGGCGGCGGTTTCAAAGTAAAGAGAATCGACCGCCATGTGATCACCGCCGATTATCAGAAACACATTGTAAACGCTGTAGACAACAGCCGCCGAAGTTCCGACGGCGATAAGCGAATCCATGTTGGGGCTTCCCTGAAATAGGTTTTTAAAACCGGCGGTATAAAATTTGTTACCCGCAATTAGTACCGGGATCACCAACGCAAGCTGAGTAAGCGCGTATGCTAGGGGAAATCTCATCGGCGTTAACGCGGCGGGAAACGGCAGTTTGAGCCACGAAGGCGCTATGGAGCCAATCATCGGAGCCATTGCGATATACAGAAGGGGAAGCCCAAGCGAAGCGGCGGCGATGAATTTTATCCACAGAGTTTTTATCTCCTTTTCTTTGCGAAGCTTGTCCTCGTCAACCGCGCCGGATTTGGGCGGCTCAAGAGCGGTATACCCAGCTTTTTCAACCGCCTCTTTAATGGAAGAAAGCCGCAAAATACGCGGGTCGAAAACTACCGACGCTTTTTCCGTAGCGAGATTTACCGACGCGCTTTGGATGCCTTCAAGTTTGCGGAGCGCCCTTTCAACACGCGCGGAACAGGCGGCACAGGTCATTCCGCCGATAAGCAAGGTTTCAGTACGCATTTCTTCTCTCCATTTTGTATATTTCCCACATTACTATTGATGCCGCGCACGACACGTTTAAGGAATTCACATTTCCCTCCATAGGTATCTTTATTATTTTATCACACTCGTCTTTTAATTTCACGCTCATCCCTTTCGCCTCATTTCCTATAATTACCATTATGGGCCTTTTTAGCCTACAGTCCTTTAAAGAAACAGTTCCTGAGGAATCAGTTCCAATTATTTCCATGTTGTTTTTCTTTTTTTGTTTTTTTACATATTCCTCAAATATTCCCATAGATTCTACCGCCGCAATTTTTGTGAAAAAGACGCTTCCCAGACTCGCCCTGATTACTTTCGGCTCATATACGTCTACCCCATGCCCGATTATGAGTATTCCGTCCGCGTTAAAAGCGTTCGCTGAACGTATTATTGAACCAAGATTTCCATAATCGCCCGGCCTGTCAAACACAACCAAAAACGGATTTTCCGAATTGATGTCGTCTAATGAATTAGGCTTGATTTTCGCCGTTATCAGCATTTCAGACGGATTTGTCTTTTCAGCTAATTCGTTGAACAATGAATCCGCCATCTCGATAATTTTCGCGTCTTTATATTGATCAATTATGTTTTTTCCCCAATTCGACAGGGAATTTATATCCTTTATTATTATCCGGGTAATTTCTTTTTTTGAATCCGCCGCCTTCTTTATACATTCTATGCCTTCAACAAATATTTCATGATACTTATTTCGTTTCGCGCGGTTTTGCTTTAGAGATTGAATAACTTGGTATTCCGCGTTTTCCGCGGTTATTGAAAGCATATTCATTTTTTATCCTGTTCTTTCAGCCGTTGAACTTATCAGGAAGCTCAGTGTTTCATTATACCATCTTGAAACAAAAAAACAAGCGAAAGACGGCTATCCGCCGCAGCCCTTTATCTGTAATTTTTAGTGTTTAAAATATTTATGTTTTAGGCTATAATTTTCCTTAGAACAGGAGGAGCTTTATGAAGCTGGCCGCAAAAACAGCCTGCCTTCTTTTTTTTATTATTCTCACATTCCCTCTTTACTCGCAGCCATTTCCAGATGAAGAACTCCTAATCAACGACGGGGTATTTTTCCTTGAGGAACTTTTTGTTTATGAAGGAACCTTTTCTCTTTTTGAATCCCTCGCGGGCAGGGAAACCTTCTCTGTTGAAGAACCGCTTTCCAGCGAGGAATTCCTTTACGATGATGAAACCCTTTTTGCCGATGAAAGTCTCCTGAATGATGATGCCTTCTTTTTTGAAGCCCCTCCCCTTAACTTTGAAGTCCCCATATTTGAGATACGTTCCCTGGATACAATTTTTCCAAACTTTTCGCAGGAACAAAGAATAATGGCAATGAACGGCGCGGTGTTGAGGCGTTCTTTTATGGGAAATGAATCTCCGCGAATTGTTCCCGCTCCTGATTTGGGAATTGATCTTTTCGGCAGCGTTATGAGAAAAAACCCTTCGCATCTTATTGAGACTCTGGTAATAGTGCCGTATAACGAAAGAGAACTCGGCTTACTGGATATTTACAACGCGCTGGGAAGAATTGGAAAAATAAAAGACTACCCTGCTTCCGTAAGGCGCAATGATTATTTTATTTTTACAGAATCCACCAGAATTGAAAGCGCCGGAAACCGGATAGCCGTTCCCGATCCTTTGCCCGCTGCCGCGCTGCCTTTTTCGGAAACAATGTACCTTCGCCTGAAAGAAGTTAATTTTGGGAATCTCTTTCTCCGGGGAGATATATCTATAGGCATGTACGGCATAACTTACAGCATGACTAACTTCACAGATGTCCGATATTTTCTTGTCCCAATTGTGAGAGCGGAAAGATTTATAACGATAATCTACCTTGAACCTGTCAGGGAGGGAATACTTATCTACAGTATGGCCGGATTTTACTTACCGGACTTTATTGCCGGCAGAGTAAACCTCACCCCGAACATAAACAGACGAATTGAAATATTTATTAACTGGATTACTGACGGCCTGAGAGAACAGGAAAGAACGGAGGGAAATTAAAAAAAATCTGTCTTTAGATTACAACCGGCATCATTTTATCCAAAGATTGATAATTTCTTCATCCATGTATAAATATTCCAATTCCGTCAACCCGTCAAGCAGTTCGGTGTTTTTATAAGTACTTTTAGGGTTAGGCCATGTTGAATAAAATTTTTCTATGTTTGGAATATACCATGTTTCAATCATGATGACTTTCAATTTCTTAAGATTTTCTATACCTGAAAAATCAACTTCGCTTCCCGCCTCCAGATTGAAGTCAATATATTCAAGTTCCGTTAATTCAACCAAATCGATAAAATTATATTCTCCAATGCCGGCATAAATTACCATCAGCGCTTCCAATTTTTTGAATTGCGAAAAATTGCTTAAGCCGCCCGTTGAATATTGAGACTGCAAAGTTACCATGTTTGGGAATTCCAGTAATTTTGAATAATCCGCAGTTTCAGGGCGGATTATACGAATATGTTTTACTTTATCTTTTGTTTCAGGATAAATAAGCCTGGCACATTCGTCAAAATCAACTAAAGTGGAATCAAGATATTCGTCAGGGTATTTATCCAAAAACCACTGATCTTCATTGGCGCTTTCACGGTTCTTTATATTTATACAGGCGTTAAAAAATACCGCAAGCAGCAGCACGCAGTAAAAAACGCTTTTTAAAAAATTCATATTTTTTCCCGTGTATACTTTTTCATACATTACATAATTATTCTGCCATTCATAACGCTCCAAAAGGCAATACCCATATTTATTATAAAAATTACGAAACAAAAAAACAATGGAATTAACAGGTTTTTCCTTAGTTTTATCCTGGCCTTTATATCCTGAATAATTTTATCTTTGTCATCGACATCCTCATTTAACAGATAATTGCTTAAAATTATTCTTTTATATCGCGAAAATTTCAACCTGTTAAATACGTTTTGATAATATTTTTGTAAATATTTTGAATCCCCGATTTTAAGAGCCCAGAAATTATAGTAATACACGGAGCCGAAAATAATAATAAAAACATTTATCAGTAAGGAATAAAAAAACGGCGCGACAAATAACGCTATTATACTATCATGAATTTTAAAAATATACAACATACTGATTATTACCCAGATGATAAGTGCGATTTTCCATGAGAGTTTTATAAAATTTATCAGCGAATAAAAACCTTTCGCGAAATTTTCATCATAATCTCTTTTTTCATTATTTACTGTTTCCATGTTATCACCCTCCAATAAGATGATGTTTCATATGCAAATTCCAAACCTAAAGAAAGGCCGACAAAAGCGCTCTGCTCTTCAAATTCACCAGAATAAGAAAAATTAACATAGCCAAAATCAAATGCATACATTCTCAAAACGCATATAAAAAATATAACTATGGATAATATAATCCCTTTTATTTTCATATCCGTTTTATTTATACTCTGTTTTCGCTGTCTTGTCCAGTTTTTTTCACTATAGTTTCACCTGAAAAGCCGTCCGTAATATCGGACAGCCTTTCAAGTTGGAATGTTAGAACTCAGGTCTATAGCCCGGCTGGAGTTTTTCGTATTCGCCCGCGAAGTAAGAATCAAGATACGAATGTCCGGCGATAAACTTATCAGGATTCATAACGGCGTAGTAGCCTGCGTTGGCGCACGGAGGGCTTGAGTCATCAAATAGCACATAACTGCCCTGCCAGCCTTGCCCCGCCAGCCCCCAGCTTATGATGTGGTCGATGTACGGAGCCCACTTTGCGAACAGTTTGTAAAGCAGGGCATACTGATAGCCAAGCGCGTCCGCCTGTTTCACATTCAACTGCGACGGGGCCAATGCTCCGCCGCCGGGAGCGGAAACAGGTATCTTCAAGTCAAGCTCTGAATACGATATGCTGTCAAGCAAGCCATTGTCTATCAATTCGGCGTACATTGCAATAGCGATCTGCGTGCCGCTCGCAAGCGTCGGGCCAAGCGTATCATGCCCCTGAATACCCATATCCTCAATAAGGTTTCTGCCGTCGTAAAGCGGATCGCTTCTCCACGCGGTGTTAAGTTCCCTTATCATGTTGCAGGTAGTTTTTGCCTTAGAAAAGGCGGCAATGCCGTAATCATTGTAGACCAGCTTGGGAGGCTCCGCGAAAACAAGCGAATCAAGATCATTCAGATGTCCGTCAACAACCATGTATTCGGGAATAACATTACGGTTATTCAAATTGGTTTTAATTTTTTCAATCATCTGCGCGTTTGGGGCCGCCATGTGCGCGTACTTGAAAAGCAGGTAAATATAATGCGAATAAATATTGTCGTACTCGTCGTCCATCATTGCCGCGAGCCAGTTGGTATGCTTTAACGCAGTCCTCCATTCATTCGGATTATTCGGGATAATCTCGCTGTGCCGGCTTTCATGTATCTCCTCGTTAAGAACGTCCCATGTGTGAAATGGAATAACTCCGCGAGAGGCGCTGGAACCGTATTTTTCGCCTGTTGTAAGAAAATGGCGCATAACGTACATGATGTGGTTATATTGAACCCTTCGGGCCGTCTCTTTGGTTACCCTGTGTCTTTGGGCCGGTACATCGTTGCCTAATCCGTAGAATGCTCTAGTGCCGTTATACCCCTGCCGCAGAGTCGCCGGAATCATCTGCGTCATCCACCGGGGGGACTGGTTGTACCACGCAAGCACATGGGCATGGCTTTTATATTCGCCCTGCCGTCCTGAATCCCTGATATCCTGATACTCGCCTGTCGGCAAAATATATTCCGCTATGCCGTTCAAAGTGCCGCCAAATTGATTCGCCGCTTACGCTGCGCAGCCAGTTGGGAGCCGAGTTATGGGTAGGCTGAGGTTTTAGATTGTTTCCGTTTACAAAAATTTCGTAATGACGCCCTCTGCCTGAGTTGGCTGCGACAGGCCCAGTACCAATGACGCCTACCATGAACAAACCGTTCGCTTTGTTGTATTTACCTTTAAGAGGAGCCGCGCTGAGAATGCTTTCCGTGTTAACCGCCATACGGAGAGGTTCCTGAGTTTGATCGAGCTTTGTTATCCTTACATTTCCGACCATTAAAACTCCGGTTTCGGCAGGCCGGCTTGTTTCGCCGTGAAGCTCAAGGTTAAAATTTGTTACTCTGCCTGTAGACGGAACGGAAATGATTTGGTTGTATCTGAGCCATACATCGCCGCTGCCTGGCAGGGAACCGACCCACTCAGGATTCAAATTCCTGTAGTTGTAAGCGTCGTCTCTCATGTAGCCGTCGGAGGCGGCTCCGCCAAACCCGACCCTCCACCTCATGAATTTGCCCTGAGCGCTTCTGGGATAATACACGTCAAACTCAATGCGGTCGCCTTCTTCCAGAGTTAACTCAGGCATCAATCCTGTTTGGAGCGCGAGTCCTCCGAATGCAGACGCGGCTCTGTAATTGTAATTAATCCTGAGAAGCCTATCCGGGCCATTATCCGCGAAAGGATAGGGAATCATCTCCCATGTACTCCCGTCATAATCCGCTGGCACTCGTGAATCGGCGGGTCTTATTCCTGTCCATTCGCCGTTTGAAACAGAAGCGGTTAAATACTGCTGTCCTTCTCCGGGATCTTCCCTGAAGTAAGGATTAGAACGCCTTTCTGTTTCGAAACAGCCTGCCATAAAAAAGATCATAACGGAAACAAGTACATAGAAGCAAGATCGTTTTTTTCTTTCTTTCATAAAAAACTCCGTTAATTCTTAAATTTTTAAATTATTATGTTCTTCATAATTATTTGCATATATTTTAACGTCCATATCAGAAATAATAATACGTCTATAATAAAATCATATCTATGGTTCTCTTTCAAAATGCGTCTGCGGGTAAATAAGAGTTTCGTGATTTTCCACTTCGGCCTTTACCGCATCAATATCAAAGCCGGCAATGTTATTCACTACTTTTACATAACCGTAGAAAATGTTATCTGCGGTGGAAAAATCAAAATCCGCTGAAGGAAGAAGCTGCAACATATTAGCCCCCTGTTCCGTATCTATTTGCGTGTAATAAGACGGGAAAAGAAAACTGCTGTTGCCAGGGTCAATAGAATTTATATTGACAATTAATAAAGCGGGAAGATTCCTTTGCACTACTACAATCGCGGGCTCAAAGCCGTCGTCGGTCAGGTTTATTTCTACGCTCTGGTATATTCCGTCTCCCTCTATCTGCGCGACAGCTACAGCGTCAGTTGAAATCGCAACCCCTGCCGGTTTTGGCGTAACGTCCGTTTCCGTTAAATCGGCTATGCTTTCTCCATGCGCAAGCACGGTAATTGAACTGCGTATCATACCCATCCAGCAGGAGTAGCTGAACCTTCCGGCTCTTTCAGGCGTGAACTCAATCACGTTGTCGCCGTATTTGAATGTGTGCTGTATTCCGTATTCGCGGATAAATATACGATTGTTGCAGCCGTTGATACTGCCCTGCGGCGCGTTGATTGTCCAGCGCACAGGAATTCCCTGCTCTACCGTAATCGCAGGATAGCGGTTTGGGAACAAAGTTGAATTGACTATCTGCGCTCCGTTTTGAATAACAGAACCTGACGCGCCGCCTTTCTGCGCTGAAGCGCGGACAAGCGGATTCGCCTGAGAAAACCCTGCGCCGCTTAAACCGTTAGTGAACATGACCGCGCCCATTGCCGCGACAAGGATCGCTCCCGCTTGCACCGCCCTCCGCGAAAACGCGCTTCCCTTTGCGCCGCTGAAAATACCGCCTGCCGCTCCAAGCGCGAACATCAGCGGAATAGTGCCGAGGCAAAAAAGAAACATTGAAACGCCGCCTTTGATTGGGCTTGCGGTGGAGAGAGCGTACAACTGCATTGCCTGTAAAGGTCCGCACGGCATAAAACCGTTTAAAAAACCAATAACAAGCGGTCCGCGTCCTGTTTTTTTTGCACCGATTTTATTCGCAAAGAATTGCAGAGGCTTGAACTTTACAAATCCTTGAGTGAAACGTCTAAGCGCGGGGAAAAGCCCTAACATATTGATCCCCATGATCGCCATGAGAAGACCTGCCAGCAAAAGCACAATGCTGCGGAACTGATCGGAGACGGTAATTACAGAGCCGAGCGCGCCGACCGCGAACCCGACTGTTGTGTAAGAAATAACTCGTCCGCTATTGTAGAGAACGCCGGGAAGTAATGAGTTAAATTTAAGAATATTTAAACCACGGAGTACACGGAGAAACACGGAGTTTTTAGTATGTAAATCATCATTCCTCCGTGAAACTCCGTGCTCTCCGTGGTTAATTACTTCATAGCTAACACCTGTCAAACTTTGCGAAAGATTTATTCCTCCGCACATTGCGATACAGTGAACCGATGTGAGCAGTCCGATGACGAGTAACATTCCGTAACCCATGCCTTCTTCGGCAAGGGGGAATGAAGCGGCAATGCTTGAGGTACTGAAAGCCCTCAGCAAAAACGCAAGAACAAGGATAACCGCCAGAACACCTATTATTTGCGGCGGCGTTATGCCCTCAGATATTGTGTAACCAAGTTTTTCTATCGCGTTTAAAATTTCGCGTTGGGAAATTGCCGCCTCATCGTATGTTACTTTCGCAGTCCCTGCGGCGTAATCAACTACAGCGTCCTCAATACCCGTAAGGCTTTTCAGTTTTTTTTCAATACGGTTTTGACAGTTTATACACGTCATGCCGCCTATACGGATAATTTGAGTTTGCATTATATCTCCTCAAGACATTATACTATGAAAACGATAAGGCGCTAGTATGAATTTTAATCCTTAATCACCAATTCAACTTCTTTTGAAGCGCCCATGTGATGCGCGTCTCCGGTCCAGAAAATGACAACCCGGTAAACGCCGCGTTCTGCGGGAGGCCCGCCGAGAGGAAATCCGCGCATCGTCGACGCGGCGTGATAATACGCAACGTCCGGTTCAACATTTTGATCAACAGAAAAAACAACCGCCTGGGGATTTCCGTCATAAACAAATTCCTGCCTCTCCTCGGCGGTTATGGTTACCAGGGCTTTTTGGATATGGTACTCCACGGTAATGTCATTCCCTGCCCTGTAGCCGTTGCCGGCGGGCCGCCTTATGCGCACATAGTAATTACCCACTTCGGCGGGCGGTTCAGACGAGCCGTCTCTGTCGGCATGGAGATCTTCTTCACTGCGGAAGTAGGTGATAACAGGAGGCGGCGCGCCTTCTTTTGAAACCGCCGCTTCGATGGGCTGCCCCCTGCCGTTGTAGAGTGTATGTTGATGGGTCGCGGAAGTGATAATGGGCGGGTCTTCCAGCGCACGTCCCGATGAGCAAGCGGAAAGAGCCAACACAACCGCAAACATCGCTATTATCTTACATTTTCTATTCATTTAAGACCTTCTCCGTGTAACCGGCGGCCTAAAGCCCTCATTAAAAGTGAAAGATTTTTCTTGGCCTACGCCGTATAAAATTTCTTCAAAAACGCCCTCACCGGTTCGGGCGCGTTTTCTTGGCGTGTGGTAAATTCTTCCATCCTTTTTCATTTAATTTTCCAAATCCGACAACTGCGTTGAGAGATAGCGCTCTCCCGAATCGGGAAACATTACCACAATGTTTTTGCCTGCGTTTTCTTCACGCGCGGCAATTTGCAAAGCTGCCCACGCCGCGGCTCCGGCGGAAATGCCGACCAGTATGCCTTCGATACGCGCAACCTTGCGCGCGGTTATAATCGCGTCCTCGTTGGTTACCCGGACAATTTCGTCAATGATTGAGCGGTTCAGCACTTTAGGGACAAATCCCGCGCCTATTCCCTGAATACGGTGTGGGCCGGCAAAGCCGCCGGAAAGCACCGGAGAGGCATCAGGTTCGACGGCGATTATTTTAACAGAAGGCTTGCGCGATTTCAACACCTCGCCTACTCCGGTGATTGTGCCGCCCGTGCCGACTCCGGCAACAAAGATGTCAACCTCTCCTTTTGTGTCCGCCCAAATCTCCTCGGCGGTGGTTTTGCGGTGCGCTTCGGGGTTGGCTGGGTTTTCAAATTGCAACGGAACAAAACTGTTGGGAATTTGCGCGGCAAGTTCTTCCGCTTTGCGCACCGCTCCCTTCATACCGTCCTTGCCCGACGTGAGAACCACGTCCGCGCCGAGCATTTGCGCCAGCTTGCGCCG